>Ga0255057_10000789_pt1 | contig 18246 bp, 16 predicted proteins | sample Cases_109_6_MG_FD_189022 | JGI IMG/M metagenome (GOLD analysis project Ga0255057, IMG submission 189022) | Seawater microbial communities from Amundsen Gulf, Northwest Territories, Canada - Cases_109_6 | ecosystem: Environmental > Aquatic > Marine > Gulf | place: Canada: Northwest Territories... | reverse complement strand
TGGCCATGGCGGCGACCGCGCCTGGCGCGGCACGTCCGGCCCGCTCCACGTCACGCGCGGCCCGCGGCGAAATCCTCTCTACAAGGCCTTTGTCGAGGCGGGGCACCAAGCGGGGTTCGAACTGACCGATGACTGCAATGGCGAAAAGCAGGAAGGCTTTGGTCCGATGGAGCAGACGGTCTGGAAAGGCCGTCGCTGGTCGACGGCAAACGCCTATCTCAGGCCCGCGCTGAGGCGGCCGAACTGCGACATGATCCGCTGCTTCGCACGGCGCATCGTCATCGAGGAAGGCCGGGCCGTCGGGGTTGAGATCGAGCGGGGCGGAAAGATCGAAACCGTACGCGCCCGGCGCGAGGTGATCGTCGCCGCCTCGTCGATCAATTCGCCGAAGATCCTGATGCTGTCGGGCATCGGCCCGGCGGCGCATCTGGCGGAACACGGGATCGATATGGTAGCCGACCGCGCCGGCGTCGGTCAGAACCTGCAGGACCATCTGGAGCTCTATATCCAGCAGGCCTGCACCCAGCCGATCACGCTGTACAAACACTACAATTTGGTCGGCAAGGCTTTGGTCGGAGCGCAGTGGCTGTTCTTCAAGAGCGGCCTCGGCACCTCGAACCAGTTCGAGAGCGCCGCATTCATCCGCTCGAAACCAGGCGTCGAATACCCGGATATAGAGTTCCACTTCCTAGCGATAGCGGTGCGCTATGACGGGAAGTCGCCGGCCGAGGGACATGGCTTCCAGGCCCATGTGGGGCCGATGCGCTCGCCCTCGCGGGGGCGTGTGGCGCTGCGCTCGGCCGACCCCCGAGAGAAGCCTTCAATCCTCTTCAACTACATGAGCCGCGAAGAGGACTGGGCCGATTTCCGCCATTGCATCCGGGTGACGCGCGAGATCTTCTCCCAACCCGCTTTCGACCCCTATCGCGGCAAGGAGATCCAGCCGGGCGACACCGTGCAAAGCGATGACGAGCTGAACGCTTTCATCAAAGAGCATGTGGAAAGCGCCTTTCACCCCAGTTGCAGCTGCCCGATGGGCGCACCAACGGACCCGATGGCGGTCGTCGATCCGCAATGCCGGGTGATCGGCGTCGATGGATTGCGCCTCGCCGACAGCTCGGTCTTTCCACGCATCCCCAACGGCAATTTGAACGCGCCATCGATCATGGTCGGTGAAAAGGCCTCGGACCATATCCTCGGGCGGCCACCGTTGCCGCGCTCGAACCGTAAGCCGTGGATCAATCCGCGCTGGCGCGAGGGTGACAGATAAGGCGGTGCAGCCCATCAACAGCGGGGAACGGTGAAGAAGTCGACCGCCACGGTGTCTCGCAGTTGTGGTTTTCCATGATGCCCAACCGGCGGAGTATCCAGCAGCCCGTCAATTGGGCCAATTTTTGGGCGCGCTAATAGGCTAGAATGCCCACGACCCCACCATTTCTCGCATACGCCCCCTCTTGAAAACCCACCTGGGTGATCGCGGCCCGTTGCACCGCTTTGTATAGCTCTCCTACAAGCGAACAACGCGATAAAATACCCAGCCCCCATTCTCGGGACCGTACGCAAGAGGCTCCAGCCAATCGGGTGAGTCCGCGGGATTCCGCAGCGCGCCAAGCAACGGTCGATCACTGGCTTCCATGGCTCCAAAATATAAAAAAATTGGGAGATCAGAGGAAACCGCCATCAATGCCTTGTGGAGATCCGAGAACGTATCGACTCTAGGAATATATTTCCAAGACACGCCTGTGTAGTAGCTAAGATGCTTTTTGCGTGCGACAATCAGGGCGTCGCGATCCAATCCGATCGCCAGGACTCCGGGCACTGACGCCGCGAGTTCTTTCTCTCCGAATCGCGCCCGCTCCCAACCCTCGTAAGTGGCCATCATGCCGGAGAGCACGACGCATAGAATGAAAACAATCAATAGCAAGCGTTGCTGCACAACGTGCTTCAAACTCCCTTGAACCAACTCATAGGTTTTTCCCAGACCAAGCCCTAGAAACGGGACCAAGAACAAAAAAAACCGCGCCTCAAAAGTCTTGAAGTTGACTAGTGCTATATGAGCTACCGTGATAAACAAAATTACAAATGCAAATCGATGTGTTTTATGAATAAAAATTACAAATAATCCAGGCAGTATTAATAAGGAAATAGGAGATTCAAGAATTTTACTTAGACCTGCAAATACCAGTATAGCGGAATTTTTTAAATATGCAGCGACAATAGCCCCAGGATCAAATAAAAAAACGTCCCAAATGTTTTTGAATTGCTCCTGCACGCTAGGCGCATACTTTCCCCCCTGTGCCGATACGTAGTCCGCATAGAATGCTGTCACTAGGTTCAATCGAGTATCGACCGGAACAAATGGGGATCCTGTGTAAGCAGCGTATACACCCCAAATTATCGGCAGCAGACCGACTCCGGCCAACATCGCCGTCACGCTTTGAATTCGTTGACGGTATGAGCCCCGGCGACATAAAGGGACTGCCACAAGCGCGAGTGTCACCAATCCATTCGCTCGGGTAAGTATGCACAACCCTATCGAGAGACCGGTGACGAACCATTTCAATGCGCTACCATTCGTATCAGCACGAAAACACAAGAGTAAGGTAGTGGAATAAGCGGCCAGGAAGGGAAGGTCGCTGGTGGCCATGGCACCGTATGCGACGAAGACGCTACTTGCGCCCAGTGTGGCGAGCACGCCCAGACCAATGCGACGGCCAAATACCTCCGAAGAAAGCACAAAGGTTGAATAGAGCACCACCAGCACGGACAGCCAGGAAATGAACCGTCCGGCCTGAAACCAATCGCCAAAAAGCAATTCGATAGCCGATAGCGCAAAAGCATATAGCGGCGGATGAAATTCCATCCCGAGAGGGTCGCCGGAGCGGATTTTTTGCGCTTCGGCCACGAAGCGCAAAATAAAATCGGTCTCTGTGCCGAAATTGTGAAATTCTCGATTTGCCGAGATCAAACCTGTCGATAGGAGTAAAGCCAAGCCAATCGCGATCGAGATAACAAGCTCCGGTCTCTCGAGAATTTTCTGCCGCGGAAAAATCTCTCTCTCCTTCTCAGCCCGCAATATCGTGAACCTTCAAGAGAAACGCTTCGACAAATTTACCGAATATAGGTCAACTATACTGGAATATTTCTCAACCTGCGAAACTATAAATTGGTCTATCACCAAAATCCATGACTTTGCTATACATCGTGCAGGACTCGGATAGGCCTTCACTCCGCCAAGAAAGATGCCGGTACCATTAGGTATGAACATAATACTTTCGTTTTTCATGTTGGCTCATTGAACAAAGAGACCTTTCGCGAGTTGAGAGGTCGGGTATTGTCATTTTCCACCGCTAACAAGAGCTATTTCTCCAACGTCACGACATTGTCGGCGACGCGTATGGCGATCTTTTGGATTTTGCATCCAGTCCCTCGGTCACAAGGAAGAGAGCGAACATGGCCGCTAATGTCTCCAGGCCATAGGCGAATACCTTCTGCTCGCTCATCACACAGAAAACGGCAAGGATCGGAATAGGAGCAAAGAGCGCGAGCCTTAGCATAGAAAAGCGAAGTTTATCCCGAAAAACGAGGAAGATAAAAAACCCTGTATATAAAGGTAACCCAACAATACATTTTAAAGAGCCAAATGAAAAATATGAAAACACAACAGAGAAAATTGACAACATTATCGCCGGAAAAACTTGAAGATATAAACTTGGCCTTCGGACATCGGCGCTATTCTTGAAAAAAATAATAATCCCGATGAGTAGAAAAATCATAGAAGAAAACCACTCTGAAAGAATTCCACGGCTGCCTCGGTCGGTGAAAATATTGGAAAAATATATGCATGCTAATCCGGTCAGCAGCGCACAAATAATAAATAACCTACGCCTTCTATATAATAGAGATAATATATCTTCTAAAGACATATGACTTTTTTCTTTTCCCAAAAGGCTTATTCTCAACGATTTAGCTATAAGCGCGAAAATTAGTAATATATTCATCCCAATCAATTCAGTACCTTCCTCCAACACCACCCTAAAGCTGCGTGTGGCCGGGCTAAGGGTAATCCCTGAGGCGTCCAAATACTTCTCATACCGTTCCTGTAGCACCACCAAACCGAACAATAGAAATGCCAGTACCGGAAGAATAAGAACCCATTTTATGCTGGGGTCTCGCGATATCAGAAAAAGCGAGGTGACAAAAACCACGCTAGCCATACCGCCGATCAGGATTTTTATCGAATTGCCGGATAATTGAGAAACGCCAAGATACCTCGGGAGCAGATCGTAAAGATCGTGCTTGTCTGCAATTTCATCCAAGCGCTCGTGAATAGAACCTATCTCATCGGCGGATAACGAAATTACAATTAGCCCCAGAATCAAAAATCCCAAATTCGCGGATCTTTCGCCTGTTCCATTCACTGCCTGATTATTCAGCAATATGATCCCGGAAATGAACAGGATGGAGCCAGACAACCAGGCCGCGACGCTTCTCTCCGTGTTTAAATCAAAGAGTCCAGAGTATGGAAATAAATGAGCAGAATTTACTTTAAAATACTGATGTAAAAATGTTATTATCACTATTATTATAGTCGATATGACTAACACTGAAAAAATCGTGCGGAGTTTTTCACATCGTATGACTTTATCTTTAGCCATTTTTACTCAACGTTAAAATTCTTGGCTTCAGGGCGAGTACGTAATCAAAGGAATTGGGGCAATTTTTTTTATGGTGTTTTCCCGATACGCAACTCTAGAACAAAATACTGTATTTTCCATAAGGTTTTCACGGCGCCGGTGATTTTTTTGCGATTCTATGTTAAGAATCAATGTATTGAGGGTATTTGGGGCGGCGTCCGTAGCAAACTCATGGGATCAGTCCGAGACCGAGTGCCGATAAGAAAATTCTCATCCTTGGCTCCAATGATCAAAATCACCCGTCCTCCCTTAAGCTAAACACCAAGTTTACCCTTGAGTTCTTCAACTATATATTCTGCGAATACCTCAACCGGGGCGGTCACATATATCGCAACCATGGTGGAGCTGGCGCGATCGTGTCGAGTGATGGGGAAAATCCCCTATCGCGGCAAGGAGATCCAGCCGAGCGACACCGTGCAAGGCGATGACGAGCTGAACGCTTTCATCAAGGAGCATGTGAAAAGCGCCTATCACCCCGGTTGCAGCTGCCTGATGGACGCGGCAAAGGGCCCGATGGCGGTTGTCGATCCGCAATGCCGGGTGATCGGCACCGTAAACCGTGGATCAAGCGGCCAGCTGGGCTTGCTTGCCAAGGCGGGCGTTGCGCTGGAAGTCGTGGCCGAGCGCGGCTACTTCAACAGCGAGGAGATCGTGGCCTGCGAGCGGGCCGGGATCACGCTCACCTTGCCGAAACCGCCGACCTCGAACGCCACGGCGCAGGGCCGCTATGGCAAGCGGGACTTTCGTTACCTTGCGGGTGCGGACGCTTATCTTTGCCCGGCCGGTGAACGCCTCACCTATCGTTACACGCACGAGGAAAAGGGACTGACCCTGCGCCGCTGTTGGACCAATGCTTGCCAGGGGTGTGTCGTCAAGGATCGTTGCATCGCGGGCAGGGAGCGGCCTTCCAGTCTCGATGAAAATTCACCGCGCGTTTTGACATGCCCAAGACCCGTTGCGGACAATTGGATGGGAAAACGGCTATCCCCGGTCCGAGTAAATGATAGGATCTGCCGGCCGCTCTAAACGCGGGAGAGGAGGAAATATGAGAACGGCGTTCCTAATCATTACCCTACTGCTCTTCGTGTCTCCGGTTTGGGCTGAAGGCAATTTGGCAAGGCGGGCCGAACGCTTGCCCGAATTGAAGATCGATGCGGCCAAGGGCTTTTCCGTCACGCGCTATGAGATCGAGACTGGGCAATTCTATCGTTGGCGCATCAAGAGTGACGGAAGAGACGAGTACAAGCTCCGCGCACCGGAATTGATGCGCAACTCCTGGATCGAGCAGGTTTCGATCGAGGACAAGGAAGTGAAGCCGATGGGCGGTCTCTATGCGGTCGAGTTTGATGACGAGGGAGAAATCGACATTTACTTCGTCCCGATCCGCCCCGGCACGTACGAGTTTTTCATCGAAGGCATGAAGGCCGATGGCATGGTCGGCACCTTCGTCGTCAAATAAGAAGCTGCCGGCCCGTCACTCGAATCGGCATTCCGTCTCCGGCCGGTCCTGGCCCAGAGTATCGAGGGTGCTGGTCTGGTGAAGGAACTCGTCGAGCGGCGCGCGGGCGACCACGGCGTTGTGGGTATGAAGCAGAACTGATTGCCGTAGTTGATTGTTCCAAGGCCGGAAATTGCCGGGCGCGCCTTTATAGGTATCGAGCATGAAGGCATCGCTGGTCAGGAAATCACGCAGCGTTGCCAGATCCCGGGATTGTGTGCGGACCATCGCCTCGACCACCGATTTGACGGCGGCCCAAGCGGCATAGTCCGCGTCCTTCATGCGGCGCTTGGCAATGCGGTCGAAACGCTGGTTGAGCTGCGGCGCGCCATGGCGCTCCCAAGTCCAATGCCAGGCGCTGGAAATCAACCCCTCGGATCCGACGATCGGACGGGGACGGAAGGTTTGGTAGGGAACGTAACGGCCAAACTCGCCCAGCGTATCGGCCAGGAAGATGACATCGTAATCGGCGTCACCCGTCAGGATCGCGATGTTGGTTTGGTCCCGCACGCGCGGATCGTTGCTGAGTACGAAAGGGCGGACATCGACGACGTTCAGGCGGAACTTCCTGGCCGACGCTTGAAACGCGGCGCTGATGGTGAGATCGGGCTTTTCCTCGCCTTCAAGCACGAGGACGTCGGTCCAGTTCTTCTTGAACAGAAACTGTGCCAGGCCGTCCATCAGCATGGCATCGCTCGGGGTGGTGTGAAACAACACCGGCGAGCAGTCCTCACCGCGCAGTTCGCCCGCGCCATGGCGGATATTGAAGAGGAGCACGTCGTGGCCGGTGAGCGAGCGAGCGGCCTGCGTCACATCTTGCAGCGGCAAGTCGAGCAGGAAGATCCGGGTCCCGTCCTCGATAAACGCCTTCATGGCACCCATCAAGCCCTCGTCCTCGCCCAGCACTCGCTCCCGCAGATCAAACTTGACGCCGATCGATCGCCCGATCACGCGGCTATCCCGCAGGGCCGTCTTGGCGCCGTCCAAAGGCGGTGTGCGATCGCGGAGCACGAGACCCGTGTATGTGCGGTGCTGCGCGTAGGCCGGGTCGCCTTCGCGCTGAAGGTAGCCGAAGGAGACGGCCTCGTTCGCCGCGGCGGTCGAGACTGCGACGCCGGCCAGCACGAGCCAAGCGACAAAGACGGCTGCGATCGCCTTAGCGGTCATCGATCAGGATCCCATAGGGGACCATGCCGACGGGGATCGAGGTGATCACCTTGAGAGAGCCCGTATCGATGATCGAAATATCGTCGGACAGGCCGTTGGCGACATAAAGCTTGGTCTCGTCGTGGGTCAGCGCCAAGCCCCAGGCGCGGCGTCCGACAAGGATGTAATCCAAGATTTCGCGGCTCTCGACGTCGACCACCGCCACGTGGTTGGCCCGTCCCAGGGCGACGTAGGCGCGTGCTCCATCCTTGGTGATCAGCAAATCGACCGGCGTCACTTGTTCCTTACGGAACCCTGTCGGCAAGAAGACGATGTCATCGATGATCTCCAGGGTCTGCACGTCGATGATGTCGACGATCCCGGCCAGCTCGGCCGAAACCCAGAGCTCTCTCTGGTCCGGCGTCAAGGCGAAGCGGCGCGGGCGCGTATCGACCAGGATGTCCTTGATGACCTCCTGCGCTTGCGTGTCGATCACGTGGACGAGGTTGGCCGCCTCCGAAGCCACGAACACCAGCCTGCCATCGGACGTTACCAGAACGCCTTCCGGCTCCTCGCCGGTTTCGAACTCGGCGATGAAATCGCCGGTCTCGACGTCGAACACGGTCGCCGTCGCATCCTCCTCGTTGGAAATATACAAATGCCGGCCGTTGGGGTGGAGGTCGAAGGTCTCCGGCTCTTCCACCTGACGGATGCGCCGCAAGAGCTTCTGCGTTGCGACGTCATAGATTGCGACCACGGAATCGTCCGCGCAGCCGACGAAGAACTCCTGGCGGTCCGCGCTGAAATGCATCCCACGGGGTCGCGCGCAAGTCTCGAATGTCCTGATCACCTGGTCCTTGTCGTCCAGCACGGTGATGGTGTTGCTCTTTTCATTGCTGATGAAGATGAGCCCCGTGCCTTTCGCCTGCGCCGAGAGCGTTAGCGAGCCACACAACACGCTTGCGCCGGCAAGCGAGAGGAGTAGGCGACCGATCAATGAAAGCCCTCCCAGGTCTGCGTCTTCTTTGTCACCTTCGTATTTTTGCCTAACCGTAGTTGGGCAGGCAATCCAACGCCAGCCGCACCGTCCTAGTCGGCCGCACGGCGACGGATCAAGCCCTTCTTCGGGTCGTATCCAAGCACGGCAAGGGCGAGGAACACCACAAACGAAGCGCAGACGACCGCCAACGCCAGCGGATTGGCTTCCAGGTAGAGGGTAAATCGAACACTCTCCACCACCTGGGTGAAGGGGTTTAAGGCGCAGATCCAATAGAGAAGATCGCTGGACTCGCGCATTTTCCAAAGCGGGTAAAGGGCGGACGACAAAAAGAACATCGGGAAAATCACGAAATTCATGATGCCGGCGAAGTTCTCGAGTTGCCGTATGGTCGAGGAAAGGAGCATGCCGAGCGCCCCCAGCATCAGGCCGGTCACAAGCAGAACCGGGAAAAGAAGGAGCATGCCGCCAAGCGGCAAATCGACGATTGTGAGCTCGGCGATCACCAGGAACAGGTAGACTTGGATCAGCGACACGAAAGTCCCGGCCATGAGTTTGCTGAAGAGAAGGAACCAGCGCGGCATGGGACTGGTAAGCAGAACGCGCATGCTGCCCATTTCCCGATCGTAGACCAGGGTCAAGGAACTCTGCATGCCGTTGAAGAGCTGGATCATCGCCGCCAGCCCCGGAACGATGTAGGTCTCGTAAGTGATGTAGGTCTCATAGGGCGGGACGATGGAAACGCCCAGGATGGAGCGAAATCCGACAGCGAAGATGAACAGCCATATGAGGGGCCGCACGAGCGCCGCGATGAAGCGCTCCCGTTGATAGATGAAGCGCAAAGCCTCGCGCCACACAATGCCCCTCAGGCAGACAAGATATGGTGTTGCTCCCGTTGTCATGCCTTGGTTTCTCCCGCCTCGTCAGGGCCGGACATGCCCGCGATCTTGCGAAAGGCGGACAAGACATCGGGACAGCCTTGCTCGGCCAGGACGGCCGACACCGGTCCGGCCGCTTCCATTCTCCCCTTGTCGAGCACGATCAAGTCATCCTCCGGCCAGATCTCGTCCACCAGGTGCGTGGCCCAAAGTAGCGCGATACCATCGCTTCGGCAGAGCTCGTGGAGGTGCTCGACCAGCGCCCCACGGGCCTCGACGTCGAGACCGACGGTGGGCTCGTCGAGTATCAAGAAAGTTGGCTGATTAAGCAGGGCGCGTGCGATTTCGAGACGTCGGCGATGGCCGCCGTTCAGGCGCCGCGCTTTCTCCTTTTCGCGACCGTCGAGGCCCATGCGTTTAAGGCAGGCGGCGATCCGGCCCTTCGCTTGTTGTCCGCTCAAGCCGTGGAGGGCCGCGAAATAGAGCATGTTCTGCCGAACGGTCAGGTCCAGGTCGAGCGTTTGCTGCTGGAAGACGATCCCCATCTTGCGCAGCGCCGCGCGCATATCGCGGGCCGCGTCGAAGCCTAAAATCTCGATCGTCCCGCTCAGTGGCGCGAGCAGACCGCAGAGCAAGGACACCAAAGTCGTCTTGCCGGCGCCATTGGCCCCGAGAAGCGCCGTAAATCTGCCCGGCCTCAAAACGACCGAGACGTCGTCGAGCGCGACCTTTCGACCGTAACTGTAGGTCAGGCCGAAAACCCTGATAGAACCCAAATCCTCCATGAAACTTTAATAGACGATTTCGAGCTGATCACAAATGCGTTCATTGCTACGCTCGATTGTCAATTGACTCGCACTTGGTGGTTGAGGCTAATATAAAGGGGTAATTCCTCGTGGTCGAAACTCCAAAGAAAAGAAGATGAGGACAGGATGAAAAAGTGGAAGCGTCCGGTCATCCAAGAGATCCGGGTGGGTATGGAGATCAACCTCTACGTTTGCGCCGAACTCTGACTGCAAGAGGCGAGCCGCTGGTTGCCGCCGGCGGTTGAGCCGTGATCCGCGTTCTCGTCTTAGGTGCGGGAGCCGGCGGCGGTTTTCCCCAATGGAATAGCAATAGTGAGGCCTGCCGACGGGTTCGCGCGGGTGATCCCAGTGCGCGTGCGGCGACCCAGGCCTCGATCGCGGTGAGCGCCGATGGCGAGCGCTGGTTTCTGGTGAACGCCAGCCCGGATTTGCGCGAGCAGATAAACCGCGAGCCGGCATTGCATCCAAAGACGGGGCTTCGTTCCTCACCAATCTCGGGGGTCGTCCTGACGAATGGCGACGTTGATGCGCTCGCGGGCCTCCTCCACCTGCGCGAACGCACAGCTTTCGTGATCTATGCACACCCGAGGATTTTTGGCGTGCTGGAGGCCAATCCGATTTTCCGGGTTCTGGCGCCCAAGGTCGTATCCCGCGTGACCTTGCCGATGGGAGAAAAACAGATCCTGCGTGGACCCGACGGCGAGGACGCGGGGCTGCGCCTTGTGTGCTTCACCGTACCCGGCAAGGTGGCGCTCTACCTCGAAGACGAGGAAAAGGGCGAGGATTTCGGAACCCAGCCGGGAGACACGCTCGGCCTGGAAATCAGCGACGCTGAAGGAAACACTCGCATCGTCTATATCGCCAACTGCGCGGCGGCCGATGGCACGATCAAGGATCGGGCCGACGGTGCGGACCTTCTCTTTTTCGATGGCACCCTCTGGCGCGACGACGAGATGGTCACCAGCGGCGAAGGGGTCAAGACCGGGCGGCGCATGGGGCATATCTCGATGTCGGGCCCCCAGGGATCGATTGCCGCGCTTGCTTCCCTTGAGATCGGTAAACGTGTTTTCATCCATATCAACAATACCAACCCAGCCCTTCTATCCGACAGTGCCGAGCGCCACGCGCTCGAGGCGGAAGGATGGGAGGTTGCTTACGATGGCATGGAGATCGTTCTCACATGAACCAAGATGCGGCGGCGGATTTGGAGCGGCGATTGCGCGAGATCGGCGAGCAGCGGTATCACGACAAGCATCCGTTCCATGTCTTGATGCGTGATGGCCGGCTTTCCAAGGGACAGATTCAAGCCTGGGCGCTCAACCGCTACTACTACCAGAGCCGCATTCCCATAAAGGATTCGACCCTGATGGCGCGGCTCGTCGACCCCGAACTGCGCCGTGTCTGGTCGCAGAGAGTGGTCGATCACGACGGCACCCGCGAAGGACAAGGCGGTATCGGCAAATGGCTTCACCTTTGCGAGCGCCTCGGTTTCTCGCGCGACGACGTGATGGCGGAGCGGGGCATTCTGCCGGCCACACGATTTGCCGTCGACGCCTATATCAACTTCGTTCGCGAGCGGTCCCTGCTCGAGGCGATCGCCTCGTCGCTGACGGAAATGTTCGCGCCCCGCATCATCGGCGAACGGGTTTCCGCTATGTTGGCACGCTACGACTTCGTCGACGCGGACATGCTCAGCTATTTCGATGCGCGGCTGACCCAGGCGCCGCGAGATGCTGATTTCGCACTCGGTTATGTCAAAGAGCACGCCAAGACGGAAGAACAGCGGCAGGCCGTCTGCGATGCGTTGATCTTCAAGACGGACGTTCTCTGGGCACAGCTCGATGCCCTCTATTTTGCCTATGTCGAGCCCGCGCTGACGCCGCCGGGCGCCTACCGGCCGGCAAGCCCGGGAAGATCGAATTGACCAAGACCGCAAGACGATTGATGGATAAGCGCCCTCACCTCGCCAGCTTCGTGCGGATGAGGTTCGACGAGGTTCGCGACCGTTGGATCCTGCAAGCGCCCGAGCGCGTTCTCGTCCTCGACGAGACGGCCAAGGAGATTCTCGATCTCTGCGATGGCGAGACGACGTCGGCGGCCATCGTGTCGAGGCTCGCCAGCGAGTACGATGCCCCCGCCGAGGTAATCGAGCACGACGTTCTGGCGGTGCTGGAACTGCTCGACGAGAAAAAACTGATCGAGTGGGAACGGTCTAACGGGGAGGACCATGGCAAGTCCGGCCAGTGACCCAAAGGCAGACGGCAAAGGGGCATTGAAGCCACCGTTGGCGATGCTGGCGGAGCTGACCCATCGCTGCCCCCTGCAATGCCCTTACTGCTCCAACCCCTTGGAGCTTGCTCGGCGCAGCGACGAACTGACGGCACAGGATTGGGGCGATATCTTTCGACAGGCGGCCGATCTCGGGGTGCTCCAGGTTCATCTTTCGGGCGGTGAACCGACAGTGCGCAAGGACTTGGCGCAAATCATCGGGGACGCGAGCGGGGCCGGGCTCTACACTAACCTGATCACCGCAGGTGTGTTGCTAACCGGCCAGAGCCTGTCGGAATACAGAGCCGCTGGCCTCGACCATGTGCAGATCAGCATCCAGGACAGCGAACCGGGGAATGCCGAGCGCATCGGTAATTTCGCGGGCGGTCATGCAAAGAAGCTGGATGCGGCCCGCATCGTGCGAGAGGCCGGTCTGCCGCTCACGGTCAACGCCGTGGTTCACCGCCAGAACCTGGATCATCTACAGGAGATCGTCGCGCTCGCCCACAGCCTGGGTGCGCACCGTCTGGAGATCGCGCACGTGCAGTATTATGGCTGGGCACTCGAGAACCGCGCCCTCTTGATGCCGACCCGCGATCAGGTGGAGCGAGCCAATGCCGTTGCCGCCCAGGCAGCCGAAGCGCTGCGGGGCGAGATGGTCATCGACTATGTGACACCCGACTATTATGCGAAGCGCCCCAAGCGCTGCATGGACGGCTGGGGCAACCAATTCTTCGCCGTCACGCCGCATGGCCAGGTGCTGCCCTGTCATGCGGCGGAGACGATCACCGGCCTCACCTTCTCATCGCTCCGCGACCGCAGCCTTGCCTGGATTTGGCACAACGACCAAACCTTCTGGAAGTTCCGCGGAACGGAATGGATGCCCGAACCCTGCCAGAGCTGCACCTATCGCGACCGCGATCTCGGGGGCTGCCGTTGCCAAGCCTTCGCCATGACAGGCGACGCCTCGGCGACCGATCCCGTCTGCGAGCTATCACCCTTTCACGAGACGGTCGTCGCCTGGACGGAGCAAGCGGCGGCCGACCCGGAACCTGGCTACCGCTACCGGCGCTGAAGGCCCGCGCACCCCTCTCCATCATCACAATTACGAGTGATAATCAATGTCGCGTTGAAATCTATAATTGTTTCACGGTAGGCTAAGACAGCGCATGGCCAGAGATAAAACTATGAATGTCTGTCCCACCATGTGGGATGGCAAGAAGAGCCGGCGCTTAGGGGGAGGCTAACAATGAGAATTCACTTATTCCTTCATCGTTTTGCTATGGCGGCGCTCGGCGGCGCGGCATTGCTGGTGGGGCTTTCGGCGGGCGCCCAAGCCCAGGAAACCGACACCGGCACGCTATACGGCGACATGGCGACCGTGACCCAAGACATGCTGGACCGGGCAGCGGGCGATGGGAACAACTTCCTGCACACCAACGGCAATTACGAGCAGACGCGATTTCACCCGTCGCGTCAGATCAACGTTCTGAACGTCGGAAACCTGCGGCCGGCCTGGATTTTTCAGACCGACATCGTGGAGACGATGGAAACCTCGCCGATCGTGGTCAACGGCATCATGTACGTGACGACGGCTTTCAACCACGTCTACGCGCTGAACGCGAAGACCGGGCGGCAGATCTGGCACTACAAGCACAACATGGGGCCGATCACGACCTTCTGTTGCGGGCCGAACAACCGCGGCGTGGCCGCCTATGGCGACATGGTCTACATGGGTACCCTCGATGCAAAACTGGTCGCGCTCGACGCCAAGACCGGCAAGGTGGTCTGGGAGCAGCAGACCGCCGATCCTGAGTTGGGATATAGCGAGACCATGGCCCCGACCGCGGTCAACGGCAAAATTCTGATCGGAACCAATGGCGGCGAATACGGCATTCGCGGCTTCGTGAAGGCTTACGATTGGAAGTCCGGCGAGTTGTTGTGGACCTTCAACACCATCCCCGAGGATTCGGTCGGTGTCTGGGCCACGCATGACGCGACCGGCCGCGATATGTTGCGCGATATCAAGGCGGAAAAGGCGGCGCTGGCCGACATGGGCGACCCCTATAAGACGCTGGGCGGCGGTGTCTGGCAAAACCCGGCGGTGGACCTGGAGATGAACCGCATCTTCTTCGTCGTCGGCAATCCCTCCCCCGATCTGGACGGATCACTCAGGCCGGGCGACAATCTCTATACCGATTCCCTAGTGGCGCTCGACCTCGACAGCGGCGAATACGTTTGCCACTTCCAGTACGTCGCCCACGACGTCTGGGATCTGGACGCTGTGAGCCCGCCGATCTTGACGAACGTTGCCGGTAAGGATGGAGGCTCGGTGCCGGGACTGCTGCATGGCGGCAAAACCGGTCATGTCTACGTGCATGATCGCCGCGACTGCAGCTTGCTTCGATTTTCCGAGGCCATGGTGCCGCAAGAGAACATGTGGGTTCTTCCGACCAAGGATGGGGCCCGCATGCTTCCGGGCGCCAATGGCGGCATCGAGTGGTCGCCGATGGCGATCAACCCGAACCATCGCCTGACCTATGCCATCAACCTTCATCAGCCGATGACCTATCACGTCGAAAGCACGCCCTATCCCGAGGGTAAACTTTGGCTGGGCGGCGCATTCAAGGCCATTCCGGGCGAGGAGCAGTGGGGCAACGTCACGGCCGTCGACTACGACACCGGAATGATCCGCTGGAAGGTCAAGACCGAGCAGCCGATGATCGGCGGCGTCCTTGCGACGGCGGGCGGCCTGGTCTTCACCGGCGAGGGCAACGGACAGTTCAAAGCCTATGACGCCCAGACGGGCGCGGTCTTGTGGAATTTCCAGGCCGGTGCGGGCGTCAACGCGCCACCTTCCTCCTACACCGTCGACGGCAAGCAATATATCGTCGTCGCGGCGGGTGGGAATACGCAGCTCAACTTCAAGCGCGGGAACAACATCATCGCCTTCACCTTGGCGGACTGATCCCGGTTTTCGGGGGGCCATGCGAAAGAGCATGGCCCCTTTTTCCTGCCCCTCTTACAAACCGAGCCCAAGACGGAAGAAGATGGTCTCTTGTCCGATGCCCTATCTTCGTCTCGCGCACAGGCTCTGCATGGCCACGGCTTTGTTTTTTTTCTGGCTTCCGCAGGCGCTCGCGCAGGATCTGGGCGAGACGATCGAGTTTTGCGCGGCCTGCCATGGCGAGGCTGGACTGCCAATCGAACCGGACATCCCTATCATCTGGGGGCAGGAATTCTACTACCTCTACGTTCAGCTCAAGGACTACAAGGCCGGCCGGCGAGAGAACGAAATCATGCAAGAGATCGTCTCCGATCTTGAGAAAGAGCAGATGCAGGCGCTGGCGCAGCATTTCTCCGAAAAGCCATGGCCCCGCATCGGCTTTCGAGCCGAGGACACGGACCGAGCCAAAGGTGCCTCGGCGACCTCGGCGGGGCTTTGCACGCAGTGCCATCTCGGCGGCTACAACGGCGACAGCCGCAACCCGCGGCTGGCGGGTCAGCAACCTGCCTATCTCGAGCGCACGATGCTTGAATTCAAGAATAAGGTGCGAATGAACTCCCCGGCCAAGAGTTCTCTCACGGCAACCTACGAAGACGCCGATATCACCGCCATGGCCCGCTACCTCGCTGGTTTCTAGCAACTCTTCAGGCGCGTCAGGGCACTGCAAGCAGGGAACGGATCGCTGGATCGCTGGCAAGCTCGGCCGCTGTCTCCCCCTTCGAACCGCTCACCATCGGATCCGCGCCGGCGGAGAGCAGAAGCGCGACGATTTCCTTGTGGCCTCGATCGGCCGCGATCATGAGCGCGGTCCAGCCTCGGCCATCCTTCAGCGCGACATCGGCCCCCCGGTCGAGGAGCTGGCGCACGGTCGCCTCGCCTTCGGCTGCCGGAACGTCGTTGGTGTGGCCAGCCGCCCACATAAGCGCTGTCAGGTCGTTTCCATAGCGCGCGTTAACCTCCACACCAGCATCCAGCAGCAAGCCGACGATGTCGAAAAAGCCCTTGCCGGCGGCGTAGACCATGGCCGCCTTGCCGGTTAGGTCCTGTCCGCGAGGGTCGCCATCGGCCGCCAGCAGCATCCTCACAATTCGCTCGTTGCCATTGAAGGCAGCGGCGACAAGCGCCGTCACCCCGCGCCGGTTCTTGCTATTGGGGTCCGCGCCCGCAGCCAAGAGAACCTCGGCCGTGCGCCACCGGTTCTTCGTAACCGCTCGCAGGAGAGCGGTGCCTCCGGCCACGTTTTGATGATGGAGGTCGGAGCCGGCGTCGAGAAGGAACCGGACCATTTCGGTTTCGCCCATGCGCGCGGCGAGCAGCAACGCCGTGTTGCCGGAACGGTCTCGCGCCTCGATCGAGGCACCTTCGGCGATGAAACGCCGCGCCAGGTCCAGACAGCCCCGCTCCGCAGCGTCGAACAGCAGGAAGTTTAGCTCGCGGTTGCTTATCTTCGCGCCATGGACGAGATGGCGTTGGCGGATCGCGTCGCAGACGACTTGTTCTTCTCCAAATGCCTCGACTAATTGAAGCGCGATCGGCCGCTCCAACTCGCCCATGGCGAGGGGTATGGAGATGAAAGTGCAAAATCCGGCCACCAGGCCGGAATAGCTTCTCATGCAGTTCACTGCGACCATCTCACGCGCGGGCCCGACCTTCCAAGTTGTGCCATCACTCCGGCCAAGTTGTGCCATCACTCCGGCACGGTAACGAAAATCTCGATACTCGAATACCATGCGGCCAGGTTTTCGATGTCCTGGTCGGTTAGCTGCGCAGCAATCAGCGACATGACCTCATGCTCGCGTTTGCCGGATCTAAATGCCTTGAGCTGCGTGGCGAGATAAACTTGGCTCTCGCCGGCGAGATGGGGAGCGGTGGGTATCTTGGCCAGCCCGTCGATGCCGTGACAGGTCCGGCACATGGCCGCCTTGGCTTTCCCTTGCGCGGGATCGCCCGCCCAAGCTTCGCCCCACCACGCCGCGGCAAGGGAAAGGCCGAGCATCGCGCAGACGACCGCGGAAAGAAAACCCCACTTCGACATCACCTATCCCTTAGACGATGAAATGGGCCCGCCGGCACCCGTGCGGCACCGGCGTGAATTGCGTCATAGATCAAGCCCTGCCTCAGCGCTCGTAGGAAATACGATAGATCGCACCCACCAGATCGTCCGAAACCAGCAACGAGCCATCATGCAACTGGGCAACGTCCACCGGGCGCCCCAGATATTCGCCGCCATCGCCGATCCAGCCGTCGGCGAAGACCATTGTTTCACCCACGGATCCGTCATCGTTCACGGCCGTGAACATGACCCGGGCCCCGATCGGTGTCGTGCGGTTCCAGGAGCCATGCTGCGCCGAGAAGATCCCGCCTCGATATTTGGCCGGGAACATCTTGCCGGAATAGAAGGCCATGCCGAGATCCGCGGCATGGGGATCCATCTCGACGGCCGGGAACACGGCCTCCGCCGGGGGCTCGGAGTCCTTGTACTCGTTCGTCCGAACGCTGCCGCCGCCATACCATGGGAAGCCGAAATGCTGGCCGGCTGAGGTCTGACGGTTGAGTTCACCGGGAGGCGTATCGTCACCCATACCGTCGACCTGGTTATCGGTCCACCAGAGCTCACCATTCGCCGGATTGAAATCCATTCCCACGGAGTTGCGAACCCCACTGGTGTAAACCTCGCGGCCGCTACCGTCCCTGTTCATTCGAATGATGCCGCCGATACCGTGACGCTCGTAAAGGGATGCCTTTTCGGGCGCTGGTACGTTGAACGGCTGGCCCAAGGTGATATAAAGCTTGTCGTCCGGCCCGATCCGGCACACACGCGCCGTATGGTTGTAGCTTTCTTCCGCGACGGGGACGAGCTCGCCCTGAGGCACGATCGGAACGGCGACGACGTCGGGGCTTTCATAGAAGAACTCGGCCGCCGGATACATCAAGACGCGGTTTTGCTCG
>Ga0255057_10000788_pt1 | contig 18247 bp, 18 predicted proteins | sample Cases_109_6_MG_FD_189022 | JGI IMG/M metagenome (GOLD analysis project Ga0255057, IMG submission 189022) | Seawater microbial communities from Amundsen Gulf, Northwest Territories, Canada - Cases_109_6 | ecosystem: Environmental > Aquatic > Marine > Gulf | place: Canada: Northwest Territories... | reverse complement strand
CGCGCATCTACTTTGTCAACGCCGGTCTGAACCTCGACTCCAACTTCCACCCGATCGGTTCACACTGGGACAAGGTGTACCAGGAGGCGGCGCTGCTGAACAGCCCGCTACGTGGTTCGCAGACGACGCTGGTTCCGGCGGGAGGCGGCACGGTCGTCGAGGTCATCGGTCAGGTTCCTTCCACGATCGTCCTGGTAGACCATGCGCTCTCTCGGGTGTTCGACAAGGGAGCTCTGGGAATGCTCGTCGTTGCTGGCCCTCCAGTGCCTGAGATCTATGAGGCGACAGGCGCCGAAACCGTCGGTGAAGCGGGGCACGACCACGAGGATGGCGAGGCAGCCGCCGACGGTGAGGTGGTGACGATGCTCCCCGGCTCCTTCGCACCCCAGGATATGGACCACCCCGACGAGTTCGCCGAGGTCGAAGACCCCGCCGACTATTCGGTGAACGTGCTCACCATCAAGGCGGGCACCACCGTGACGTGGACCAACGAAGACGATCAGGCCCTGCACACCGTCACCGCGGTCGACGGGTCGTTCGATTCCGGCTTCCTCGGCGTGGGCGAGTCGTGGTCCTACACCTTCGACACGCCCGGTGAGTACGAATACCTCTGCACCCCGCACCCCTGGATGCGGGCAAAGGTGATCGTCGAGGGCTAGCACCGGTTGACACGGCATCTGCTCGGGAGGCCGACTCGCCAGCGGCCTCCCGAGACACGACACACGCCGCACCCGCCCATATCGGCTGCTGCCTCAAGGCGTGAACGCAACACATGTGGGCTAGCCGGTTTGACCGATGTACCGATTACCGACAGTACGGGATGGCTACCGAAGTTCCGTTGTTTCTGGATTGAAAGAGGTCCGTCACAGGGCCTGGGCGGTGGGTGTCGGGGGGAGGGGAAGGCATGGTCCGCGTCGTTCGCGCTGGTCGCATACTGGCTTTCGTCCTGCTGCTGCTATCGATTGTCGACTGGTGGCTGACCCGGATCGCTCTCCAGCTTGGAGCCTCAGAGGCCAACCCCTTGTTGCAGGGCATCGTTGCCTCGCCCGCGGAGTTCTTCATCCTCAAGGTGATACTCGTTGCTGTGCTCGCCGCCATTGCGGGGCTGGTCATTCGCTCCGAGCGAAGCCTCGGGTTCCTCACAGCGGTCGTCGCCCTGTACGTGGTCATCGTGGGCTGGAACACCGCCACCCTCCACACCCTGGTCTGACAGGCACCCGCTCATGTCGGCTGCACATATGCCGCTCGAGGAGAGCGATCAGGCACTTCGGAGTGCGGTTCCTTGTCACTGTGGCCGGTAGATGTCTCAGCGGTCTCATCCCATAGCGGGCCCCGAGCCGACGCGGGTTGTCCAGGAGCGGTCCGGTGATGAATTCGATGACGGCAAACGCCACCGCCTCGGACAGGGCTTCCTGGCTCGCCACCCGCTCGCCTAATCGAAGAGGGGTATGCAGCAGCACGAGAGCCAGCATCGGCTCGCGAAGACGTGAGCGGGCCTCGCAGGGCGCATTCTCAGGAGGGTTCCTGTGGCTCTCCTTCGGGTCCCGGTTCGAGAGACGCCGGCAGGTCCAGGACCTCGATGTCCGCCGAAGACAGGCTTCGAGGATCCGCGGCGTACGTCTCGATGAGGCGGGTAGCGCTGCGGTTGACGAGGAGCCGGAACACGTCGCTCCGGTTGTAGTGGCCGGCAAAGTCGTGGCGAAGCTTCATCCTGATTCCCACATCGAAATCCATGTCGGCGTAGATGATCTCTTCTCGGTCACCGGGAATGGGACCCGCCAGGATCCGGGTGTCGGGTCCGACAATGACCGATCCACCGGAGATATCGGCTCTCAACAGGAACTCGGAGTCTTCGATGGTGCCGGCGATGGCGTCCCGGATGCGGTCGTCCACCACACCCGCCGCGCTGATCACGAACGCTTTGGACATCTGGGCGAACCCCTTGGCCATGGTCAGCGCGATGTCTGCCATCGGCACGCTGATCTTGGGGAAGTGATTTGGCCAGGCCATGACGTGGACACGGGTGGCTTCGGCGGTGAGGGCGAAGATGGCGAGTGGGTTGGAGTTCTCGCCGCACATGAGCCCGCTGATGGGACCGAAATCGGTGTCGAAGGCACCGAACGTATCGGGGCCACCCTGACGGTGTACCAACCGTTCCCCCACCGTCGGAACAAGCTTCTGGTGCTTGCCGAGTACCGTGCCGTCGGGTCCGAGAAAGAGCTGGGTGTTGTACATGGTGCCGAACGTGCCTGGATCCTTCTCGCAAAGACCGATAACCACGTAGGCGTCAGCATCCCGGGCGGCCGTGGCCAAGGCCTCGACCTCGGGACCGGGGATCTCGACACTGTTCTTGAAGAGTTCCGTGCTGAGCCGGGTGGCCGTGGCATCGGTGCCGGAATGGAAATGGAACCAGATCGGATGGGCCGGAATGAAACCCTCCGGAAACCCAATGACCCGCGCCCCATTTGCGCCGGCTTCCCTGATGAGCATGCAGGCCTTCTCGGTGGTTGCCTCCCGATCCAGGAACACCGGTGCGGCTTGTACTGCCGCCGCCCGGACTACGGGGGATTCGTCGCCCATGCATTCCTCCTGTCAAAGGCTGCCGCCCTCCACTGATCGTCGGCGTCAGATCGGGCACGGCCGGAAGGAGAGCATAATTCGGTACCCGAGACCGCTCGGCGGAGCCGTGCGACGGGCCATTGCGCTTCTGGGCGATGACTGGGAAAGGGCCTCACCGGGGGAGCCTTTGTGATCGGCCTCCCTTCAGCGTCGCCGACGCCGGCAGACCACGTCAGCCAGCAAGAGCCGCCAGCCACCCGGTGCGCCAGGCTTCGAGCGACTCGATCTGGTTGAACGAGTAGAGGTGCAGCGCCTCGACGTCGGCCGCTGGATCGGTGATCACTCCGATGAGGTCCGCTATCAGCTGGTCCGGCGAGAAGCTGCTCTGCGGGCCGAGACGGCGGAACAGCCCGGTGTGTCGCGATAGATACCGCGCCGACTGCCCGACACCGATCTGGGCCGAAACGCTGATCAGCTTCTGCAGCGACGCCACCCCGGGTATGCCGATGTGAAGCGGGAGCGTGATGTTCTGGGACCGGGTCTGTGAGATCCAGTCGGCGATGGTCGAGGGGTCGAAGCACATCTGGGTCGTCATGTACGAGGCGTCCTCTTGCTTGTCGGCAAGAACTCGACGAAGCACCTCGTGCGAGATGAACGGATGCCCATCCGGGTAGGCCGGTATCCCAATCTCGGGGAGCGAACCGAGATCTTCCATGCCCCTGATCAGAGAGAGCCCATCGGGGAACTCGCCGGTTTCCTTGGAGTCGCCGGCCACGATGAACACCCGCCCCAATCCTGCGGAGTCGAGGAACTGGACGATACGGGAGAGATGAGCTCGGTCGGTCACCGAGCGGGCGGCGAGGTGGGGAATGGCGGTAAAGCCGCGCCGGGACAGCTCCGCTGCCAGCTCCAGGGTCGGCTCCAGGCCTCTGGTTGGAGACGAGGTGACGGTCACCGTCGCCGCCTCCGGCAGAAATTCGATCTGCTTGGCGACGCTTGGCAGCGGAATCAACTCGAACTCCGGGCTCTGGAGCAGTCTGCGGACCGCCGCAGCCCCGCCCGACTCATCAACCATCGGGACCGGCCCGGCGCGAGATGAGGTAGGCCTCATCGTTGAACCAGACACCGCCGTCGCGCTGCAGCACCTCCCGCGTCGCATCCAGATATGCCCCCGAGTCCATCGCCTCGGACAGCCGGTCCTCGTCGATTTGGGCGACATATGCAGCCGCATTCCAGGCCGCAAGGGTCAGACCGGTCCCGATGTGCTCCTTCACTTCCGACGGCATGGCGTGCAGCTCGTAGCGAAAGATCGCCTCCTCGTCTCTCAGATCCGGAAACTCCAGGTCGGCATCCTCTGCATCGACCAGCTGGCGCTTGGCCTCGGCGATGAGCTCGGCTCGTCCCGTCTGGAATGGGTCCTCGTCAGCCCAGACGCCACGAATGATCTCAAGGCCGGGATCGTTGCCGTGGCCGTGCACGACGATGAGCCTTCCCCCGGGTGCAAGCGCTCTCGCCAGGGGGATCAGGACGGTCTTGACCTTGCGTTCAACACTCGTCTTGGCCCGGTACGGCTGTGAGGCCACGATGAGGTCGTACTCTCCGTCGGTCTCGCCGGGTCTTGGAACGATCGGGTCGAGCAGGAACTGGCGATCTTTGCGATACAACACCAGCACCGAGGGCCTGACGTACAAGGGATTCCCCGTCTTGGGGCTTGCCTTGACCTCCCAATCGTGCCCCAGGTCGGAGAAGAGGCCGTGGATCTGACGCCCGAAGTCGTCCGCCGTTGACCCCTCCAGCGCAACCTCTCGCCATACCATCTCGGCGTCGTCGGTCGGGGTGAGGGTCGGTGCCTCCCGATAGTTCATGTTGGTGACCACAAAGACCATCTCGGGGTGCTCCAGGAAGCGGTCCGGCAGCCGATCCAGCGCAAGGCGCACGTCTTCGATGCTGATCTCCTTGCCGACGACGAGCCACGGGATGTGTTGGAAGACGCGGTGGGCGCGGCGCATGACCTGGCTCAGCACCGAGGCGTCGCCCATTCCTGCGTCGAAGATTCGCAGCGCTCGATCTCCGGGCTGGATGTGCGGAAGCTCCTCGCCGATGCGGGCAGCCACCACCGGCTTCTCGTCGGTTGCGGTGCTGAACATCATGTAGGCGGCGCGGCTGTCGAAGAACCGCGTCGGCGAGGGCTGGTCCTTGCCTGAGGCAGCACTGGTGTCGGTCATCGTCCGTTTCCCATCGACAGATCATCGATCAGGCATTGGCACCTACCCGGGCGGGTGGTTGCCGCGGCGTCGGCAGGCCTGTCCCTCGACCGCTCTTGATGACTCGATCCGAACCTAGCTTCGCCCGGCTCCGTCGACAAACCTCGACCTAATCGGCGGCCGTCGCCGTCTCGGGCTCACCGAGGCGGTCGTAGCCATACTGCACGAGCAGCCTGGTCGCAATCATGACAATGATCAGCAAGACGATATCGAGGATATGGCCGAGCTCGACATGGTCCCTAAAGACGATGTTGACCACTTCCAGGATGACGAACTTGCCGACAAACAGGATCCCGAACACCGAGAGGATGCCGAGCGCCCGGCTGAATCGTCCTTCTCTCTGCCGAAAATACGCGGCGACACGGTGTTCGAACCCACCGAGAGCGTCGAGCAGCGCCTTGAGCAGCACCGCGGTCAGAATCGAGATGGTGAACGAGTCGATGATGATGGCGTCGAAGTACTCCACAAACAGGTTCAACACCACGATGTAGACGAGAACGTCGGCCATCCAATCGGCAAACCGCTGCTGTTGCACAGTGATTGTGATCGTTTCTGCCTGTTCGGCTGTCATGAGGCCCTCCTCGACTCCTGGTCCAAGGCGTACCGTGCCGAAACGGCGATTCTGGGATCCGCGGCGCCAAGCGGTGTCCCGTCTAGCCTCGTGGCCGCCATGACACGCCTCGCCCCGCCGTCCCAGACGGAGCATCGCTCATGGCGCCAGCAGGTAACCGACGTCATCGGGTCGGTTGAGGCCGAATCCGCCACCTACAACCAGGTGACCCCACCTGGCCGGGCGTTGCGCAAGGTGGCGATCGTGCTGATCACGGCCACGCTCGGGCTCACCTTTGTCTCCTTCTTGAGGGGCAACCCGGCGTGGCTGCTCACGCTGTTGCGCGGCATCGGGTTGGACTCGGTGGCGGCCGTTGCGGGCGAGGCCTTTTTGGGGGAGGGGAACGTCGAGTTCAACCGGCTCGTGATGTTCGTGGCCGTCATCACCGTCGGTTTCATCGTGATGCCGGTGTTGTCGATCACGCTGATCCTGCGGGAGCCGTTACGCGAATACGGCGTACGGATCCAAGGCACCATTGGTTCGTGGCGGCCGTATGCCTTGCTGGCTGCGGTCTCGCTTCCCTTCCTGGTGCTGGCATCGTTCAATGGTGAGTTCCAGGCTCGATACCCCATGTACGACATGGCGCCCGGTGAGCCCTGGTGGCCTTACCTGTGGGCATGGTGGCTTCTTTACGCACTGCAGTTCGTTGCGGTCGAGTTCTTCATGCGCGGTTTCCTGGTCCACGGGCTGAAGCTGCGATTTGGCTTCGCTGCGGTGTTTGTGATGGTGGTCCCCTACACGATGATCCACTTCCACAAGCCGATGCCCGAGGCGCTTGCGGCCATCGTCGGGGGCGTCGTCCTCGGCTATCTCAGCCTGAAGACCCGCTCCATCTGGTGGGGGGTGGCGCTGCACATGGCGATCGCGGGCAGCATGGACGTCCTAGCCCTCGCCCAGACCGGTCTGCTCTGAGCTGCTTTGCTCGGGCTCCACGATCAAATCCTCACCGTGACGCCATACCCATTGGGTCAGCGGCGCCGGCATCTCGGCGGGTCGATCACCCCAGTCGTAAACGACGACAGAGCCTGCGGCGGCGTCGTGCATGGCGCGACGCTCCGGGCTGATGAAGATGCCGAGGAACCCGAGACCGAGAACCAAGAAGGAGAAGGGGAACACCAACGTGCGCACCAGCGCCTCTCGCGGCGACAATGGTACGCCGTCGCGGTCGACCACACCGATGCCGACGACCCACATGCCCGGGGTGCGCCCTGCCACGGAAAGTGAGCCCCACAGGTACAGAAAGGCTCCCGTGGCGAGGATGACCAGGCCGATGGGCCCGAGGCCGAAGTCCTTCGTGCTCTGGTCCCTGGTAAAGGTATCAACCACGAACGTGATCCCTGCGGTGGTGAAAACGAAGGTGAACCAGACCACGGCAACGTCGATCAGGAAGGCGCCCAGCCGTGACAGCGGTCCGGCGTAGTGGCCGGTGACCTGGCCCCTGCCCTTTTCTCCGAGACCCGTACCGGCTTCGAGGCGCGGCGGCGAAACGGGTCGGGAAGCGGGGTCGCGACCGGTCAGCCGGTAAGCCGCGTTGGAGGCGATGGCGTCGACGGCGACGATCTGGCGGCGCAGCACGTCGACCGCGGACCCGGCAAGCTCGCCGGTGCTCTCGCGGACGATCTCCGGTATGCCAGCCCGATCCGCCACCTCTTTGACGTCGACGCGAGCAACGATGGCGTCGACGTCGACGCGCGCCATCAGCCGGTCGATGTCGACCTCGTCGAGGAGCTCGTTGACATCGATCCTGGCCAGAAGGCGGTCGAGGTCGACGCGGTCGAGAATCTCGTTGACATCGACGCGGGCAAGCACCGCATTGAGATCGACGCGATTGAGGAGGGCATCGAGGTCGATGCGGGCCAACAGCGCGTCGACGTCGACGCGATCGACGATTGCGTCTGGATCAACGATGTCGGCAACCGCGCCGGTTGCCCGCGAGGCGACTCTGGCGAGGATTCCGTCGGGTCGGTCTTCGGCGTCACCCCCGGCGGAGAGCAGCACAAGCAATGCGACGAGGGCGGTGTCGCTGTGGCTCATGGTTCTCCTGGTGTCGGGCGCATGGAGCAATGGTCAGCCCTGGGCCGCGTAATCCTCGACGATATAGCGGGCATACACCGTCGGCCAGTACTTGGTTTCCGGTTCCTCGGTCTGGTGGCGGTTGTCGGCAGCGGTGAGCCAGGAGGAGATCGTCTCGACGTCCGGGCTCGACCCGACATACTCGTCGATCTTGCCGACCAGGTGCTCCGCGTACCATCCGGACCAGTTCGAGTTGGGCCCGCCGGTCGCTTCATGGTGGGCGTGTGCCGTTTCGGCGAGCAGTTCCCTCAGGCCTTCGATCCGTGCTTCGTCGTCCACGGCGAGACCCTACACCGGCGATCTAGCGCCTGGCGGACGCCGTTTTAGGAGGTTGCTGAACAATGACAAGTGCCATGGGCCGCCGCTCGCCTAGGTATTGCGGTGACTCGGTTTCTCCCCGCCGCGACGGCCCGCCGGAGGATTGCTCAGCACCCTCCTAACCGTCGTTCGATCTTCCGAACAGCACCTGAACTGCCCCGTCGGCGTCGCGCAACTCCATGTTGAGCCCGCGAATCATGTAGCGCCGGCTGTTCTCGATGGCGGCGAAATAGGCGTCCTCCTGTGCCTGGAGATTGTCGTCGCAGTCCTTGTTAGCCGCAGCAATCCCGGCAAACGCGATCTCGCCGCCCTCGGCAACGTCGTAGTCGTCACCGACACGGTAAGCCGAGGAATAGTTGTTGCAGCCGCTGAGACCGTTGAGCAGCCCGATGCCGTCGAAGACGGCGATTATGTCTGTACCCGGGATCACCGACTGCACTCCGCCGGTCCCGTTGTTGATCGAGATGGCCACCCAGGACGTGAGCGCGATGTCGGGCTCAGCCACCTGGAACCGGGCGGTGATCTCGCCGCTGGCGTTGGCAAGCTCGAGCGTGCCTCCTGAAATGGCGAAGGTCTCTGCGGTCTCGAGCGTGATCAGGAATCGACCTTCCTGTGGCTGCACCGCGGGGTTGTTGCAACCGGCAAGAGTCGTGATGAGGGGACCGATGTTGATCGTCTCTCCCGCGGTTTCGTAGGGCCCGCTGAAGCTGTTACACCCGGTCGAGCCGAAGGACTCGCCGCTCCCGGTCTCGTCGGTGGCCCCGAAGATGATGTTGGCCGGCGCTCCGGCGAAGATCTCGACGTCACCGAGCTCGGTGAGGTTCCAGGCGGTCTCGTCCAATGTTGCGGGAGTGCCGGAATCGACAGGATCCGAGTCGCCACATGCCGCCAGAATCAAGGCAAACCCGGCAAGCAGGACGATCCGGCTCATCACCTTCCTGGTGCGGGTGGTCATGCATTTCCTCCAGCGTTCTTGTCGGGATTCTGATGGTAGGCCTCGTCGCAGGATGCCGATCCAGCACAGCCAACGACATTCCGCGATCCGCTGCTTGGCGGGCAGCGCGCTGGCATTGAACCAGGAATCGGGCGCAATCGCCGGATCGGCCTGACGGGTGGGTTACGGGTTCCGGTGTGCCACGGTGTCAACCGTTGCGATATCGGGGAGGCGCTCGGCTGCAGATGCGGCATGGGCGTGAGGTGGTGAGTCGGCGATGAGGTCGGCGTCGTCGTGGCGCCCGGCCAACGCACGGAGTGGAGCCAGCGCCAGCAGCGAGACCAGGCCGGCCGCGATGAATGCGGTGGAGAACGAGGCAGCGTCGGCGATCCGGCCCAGCCCAACCTGGCTCACCACCGCTCCCAGACTGCCACTCAGCGAGTCGATCGAGAGCACGGTGGCCCGCTCCTCGGAGGTGATGCGCTGATTCAGGTAGGACTGTTTGACGGGGCCAATGATCCCCATTGTTGCGGTGGCCAGCAGCAGCGCCGGAGCCGCGATCCAGAACGTGTCGGCAAGACCGACCACCACGATGGCTGCACCCTGAACCGCCACCGCTCCGAGCATGATGGTGGTGCGCCGCTCGACCAGTCGAGTCAGTGCAGCGGCGAGGGCGTTACCGGCCATCATCGAGATCGCAATGCCCCCGGCGACGAGGCCTGCAATCCAAACCGCATCCGAGTCGAGCAGATCGAGGAAGTACGGCGGCCAGGCGTAGAACACCCAGGTGAAGATCCCCATCTGGAGCATCGTCACCGCCAGGATGAGGCGAATCGAAGGGTCACCCCATCCGGTGGTGAGGCCGGCCCTGGCCACCCTTCGCATCTCGGCTGGATACTGAGCGGCTTCCAGCCGGCGCGGCTCGAACCCGATGTCGTGCATGGCTCTGGAGGCGACGAGGAATACCGCGCCGAGCAGCGCAGAACGCACAACGTAGGGGATTGCCAGGTCGATGGTTCCAAGCAGCCCCCCGCCGATGGTTCCGACGAGCATGGCGGCGCCGGTGACGATCCCGCCACGGGTGAAGACCCGGTCGAGCGGGCCTTCGTAGTCGGTCTGCGAGAGCGCATCGACGACCCAGGCCTCGACCGCTCCGGTGTAGAACGTGAAACCGAGGCCGAGGAAGACCGAGACGATGCTGAAGGCGATCACTCCGGCCCCGGCCGCGGCGAGCCCGAGGTAGGCCAACGTTCCCATCAGCAGCACGGCGAGGCTCCACAGGAACGAAACGCGGCGCCCTGCGGTGTCGGCGACCACGCCGGTCGGAATCTCGAATAGGACCATTCCTGCGGTGAAGGCAGCGTTGGCGATGAACACCTCGAAGACCGATAGCCCGGCGTCGAGCAGGAACAGGGTGTTGACGCCCCAGATCAGCGATGCCGCCAGCGTGTAGAGGCCGGCGACCAAGAGATAGGTTCGAATCACCCGCTGCGACGACACCAACGGAGCCTATGCAGGGGCCGCCGGGAAGGCCTACGACAGAATCGTCGCTAGTCGTCGGAGGCCAGGAGGGTGCTGCGTCCGAACACCCAGGGCGAAGCGGGCTTCGATAACAAGAGTTGGTACACCGAGAGCCGTCCCGTCTCGAAGGAGACCGCCGCCCCCGCCATGTAGGTACGCCAGATGCGGTACGTCTCCTCGCTGGCGGCCGATGCCGCCGCGGCGTGGTTGGACTCCAGGTTGGCCACCCAGTGGCGGAGGGTGAGGCCATAGCTGGTGCGCAAGGACTCGGCATCACGCACTTCCAGACCGGCGCTCTCAGCCGCGTCGACAACGACCCCGACCTTCTGGAGCTCGCCGTCGGGAAACACGTAGGTGTCTATGAAGCCGGCCTTGCTGCGTGACCATGGCCGTTTACGCCCCGGGTCTTGAAGGTGGACGATGCCGTGGTTGAGCAGCACCCCGTCGGGCGTCAGCAACTCCTTGAGTTGGTTGAAATAGATCCCGAGCTGGTCTGCCCCCACATGCTCGACCATGCCGACCGATGCGATCGCCTCGAAGGAGCCGTCGACCTCGCGGTAGTCGCGTTGCTCGATCGTCACCCGGTCATCGACGCCGTGCTCCTTTGCCAGGATCTTGGCGTAGTCGGCCTGCTCGGCGCTGAGGGTGACGCCAAGAGCGGTGGCGCCGTACTCGGAGGCGGCGTGGACGACGAGTGCCCCCCATCCGCATCCGACATCGAGAAGGCGCTTGCCGGGCCCAAGGTCGAGTTTGCGGCAAATGAGATCCAGCTTTCGCCGCTGCGCCGACTCGAGGGTGTCGTCTGGGGAGAGGAACACGGCCGACGAGTACACAAGCGCCGGGTCGAGGAACTGGACGAAGAACTCGTTTCCCGTGTCGTAGTGGCGGGATATTGCGGCGCGATCACGCCGGAGTGAGTGGCGTGCACCGGATAAGCGTGGTCGCTGCGACCTCGAGCCATGGGGCTCGTTGGGCAGCTGTCGAAGGAGGCGGTACAGCCTTATCGCGGTGCTCGGGCTTGGTGGCGTGTCGTGTATCGAGAGGGCGAAGTCGAGAACGGAGAAGATGTCCCCCTCGATGTCGACATCGTCATAGACATACGCCTCACCGGCGCTGAGATCGGACAGCGGCAGCAACATCGCACGCAGCGCTCCCGGGTGCTGGAGCGCGATCGTTGCGGGTGCGTCGGGCGGACCCCACGTGTCGCCGCCCCAGGTCCGGATGTGTGGAGGCGTCACCGCGCTCTGGGCGGCGAGCACGTCATAGATCTGGTGAGAGATCTCCGTCGGGTCCATGATTGGTACAGCGAGACTCGAGATCCCAATGCTACCCGAAGGTCGCAATAGCGACGATTCAGAACAGCTTGGGAAGCCTGATCAGGATCACGACGCCGACGGCAACGGCGATGATTCCGATCAGATTCACGAAGCGGCGATTCCAGCGGCTCTCCAGCCTGGTGGCAACGCCGGAAAAGAACAGCACGGCAGCGAACAGCACCGCGGTGAGCACGTAGTTGTCACCGTTCTGGTTGGCGGCCCTGGCGTCCACCGCGGCGGCATCGGCCTCATCGGCGAGGCGCTGCGCCTCGACGGCATCGGCGAGCACGTACTCGGGCATAGTAAAGGGCGTTGGCGGAGCGTCTGGGTTGTTGGTGGGATCGGTAGCCAGCCAGGCATCGATAGCGGGTCGGAACTCCTCGCGCATGCGCAGGAACAAGAACCCGGACACCGTCCCCTGCGTTGGCTGGTACTCCTGTGCCGTTGAGATTGCCGGGATCAGCCCGTCGCGGACGTCGTTGCTCAGCGCCGTGACCCAGTCGATGTACATGGCGACATCGATCTGGGCGAGTTGGCCCGCCCTGGTGTCGGATCGGGCCGACTCGGTGCGGAAGGCGCCGGCCTCCGAGAAGTGGATCGACTGCTGACCACTCCACTTGCCGGCCTCGAAGGCGGCCCAGGCGGTGAACACAACCGCGATGGCAAGGACGATCGATGCGACCTGCTCGAGGCGATCGGTCTTCGGAGGCGGCGTTGCTTCCGCTGAAGGCTCAGCCGGCGCAGATGGCTCTTCGGATTCGTTGGTGGCATCGTCGGTCATGGCGAGCGAGTGTAGGAGACCCCTCGGGGGCGTTGGTCACCGCGTCGAGGACGGGCGGGATTTGCTATTCGCCGTCCCCTTTGGCCCGGCCCTTGGCGAAGTCCATGGCCTCGAGTGTGGCGTTGTATACGAATCGCTCCCGCCTTGGCGATGCCAGGAAGCGCCCGGCGGCGATCATGGGCTCCCGGCTCCCGAGCGCCCGTCCCGGTCGCTACCGGCTAGGGCCGTCGTACCCTTGGACGATGCCAAACCGTCTCGCCGACTCGACCTCGCCCTACCTCTTGCAGCACCAGGACAACCCCGTCGATTGGTACGAATGGGGCGACGACGCCTTCGGGGAGGCCGCGGGCTCTGGGCGGCCGATCCTGCTCTCGGTCGGCTATTCGGCGTGTCATTGGTGCCACGTCATGGCCCATGAGTCGTTCGAGGACCCGGAGACGGCCGCATACATGAATGAGCACTTCGTCAATGTCAAGGTCGATCGCGAGGAACGGCCGGACGTCGACTCCATCTACATGGAAGCGGTCCAGGCGATGACCGGCCGGGGCGGGTGGCCGATGACGGTGTGGCTCACCCCCGAGGGCGAGCCGTTCTATGCGGGCACCTACTTCCCAAAGGACGACCGCTACGGGATGCCCTCGTTCCGCAGAGTGCTCGAGGGGATCACCGATGCGTGGCAAAACCGGAAGGAGGAGCTGGTGGCCCAGGCCGGCCAACTCACCGAGGTGGTCAACCGATCCATGCCGGCGCCCGTTGCTCCTCCGGGATCCCAGGTCCTCGAATCTGCCTATGCAACGCTGCGCAACGAGTTCGACCCGGTGCATGGCGGCTTCGGAGGCGCCCCCAAGTTCCCCCAGCAACCGGTGCTCGAGTTCCTGCTTCGCATCCACGAAGAGGATTGGGCTCCCGACGCTGCCAACATGCTTTCGACCACGCTATTGGCGATGGCCGATGGTGGCATTCACGACCAGCTCGGCGGTGGCTTTGCCCGCTACTCCGTCGATGCGCACTGGCTGGTACCGCACTTCGAGAAGATGCTCTACGACAACGCCCAGCTGGCCCGCCTCTACTTGTGGGCAGGGATCGAGTTCGAAGAGCCCCGCTTCGTCGAGGTGGCCCGGAGCACGCTCGACTACATGCTCACCGACCTTCGTCACGATGATGGGGGGTTCTTCTCCGCTGAAGACGCCGATTCCGAAGGCGTCGAGGGGAAGTTCTATGTGTGGAGCCTTGACCAGTTCGATGAGGTGCTCGGCGAGGACGCGGCCCCCGCCGCCACCTTCTTCGACGTCACCGCGAGCGGGAACTTCGAGGGATCAAACATCCTGCATCGTCCCACCGGGGACACCTGGACGGACCAGATCGAGTCGGCCCGGACCCGCCTGCTGGGGGAGCGAGCCAAGAGGATCAGGCCGGGTCTCGACGACAAGGTGGTCGCGGCCTGGAACGGCCTGGCACTCCAAGCGTATGCCGAGGCCGGAGCGGCACTCGAGGACGCGCGCTACCTGGATGCGGCCGGCGCCTGCGCCGCGTTCATCGCCGATCACCTCATCGTCGACGGGGTGCTCATGCGCTCCTGGCGGGAGGGCCGCACCTCGGTGCCCGGATTCCTCGACGACTACGCCGCGGTCGCCCTCGGCATGCTGGCGCTGTTCGCTGCCACCGGCGAGTTCCGGTGGTACGAGATCGGCCGAGATCTGACGTTGGCGATCGACGAACGGTTCAGCGATCCGAGTGGCGGTTACTTCGACACCGCCGTCGACGCCGAGGGCCTGATCAAACGTCCGAAGAGCCAGAGCGACAATCCGCTGCCATCGGGCAGCAGCCTCGCCGCAGAGGCCCAACTGGCGCTCGCCGGCTACACCGGCAGGGACGATCTCCGCCGGCTTGGGAGCGAGGCCCTCAACACGGCGGGCCCGCTGATGGAGCAATACCCGTCGATGGTCGGCCACCATCTTGGGGTCCTGTTCTCGTCCAGGCGCCTCCGCGAGCTGGCAGTGGTCGGACCGGCCTGGGACGAGGTGGCGGCGCCCTACTGGGAAGGGTTCCGTCCCGAGATCGTCCTTGCCCCTTCAGCGACGGGCAGCGAGCCCATTGCATTGTTCGAAGGCCGAGGCTCCACCGGTGAGACCCTGGCGTTTCTCTGCGAGCAGCAGCTATGCAATCTGCCGGCCAGGGACGCCGATGGGCTGCGCGCCCAGCTCGCCTAGCTGTACACGTACCCATCTCGGTAGCCGACGACCTCGATGGAGTTCCCGTCGGGGTCGTGCAGATAGACGGCATCGCCTTCAACCCGGCTCGCCTCGCTCCAGGGAGCGATGCCGGCCGCTGTGAGGCGCTCGGCGAATGCATCGAGATCCGAGGTGGTAAACGCGAAGTGAGCGATTCGCGCCGTGCCCGCAGCATCACCAGGTGACGGTGGAAGGCCGCGGTGCGCGGTCATGGCAACGTAGAAGCGGTCGGTCCCCACGTGTGCGGTCTTTCCGTCGGTCCAGCGGACCGCAAAGCCGAACGCCCGCTCGTACCAGTCGGTGCTTCGATCCAGGTCGGCGACGGCCAGGTGAACATGTTCCATCCGGCTCACGACGGCACGTGACGTTCGATCGAGGGTGAGATTCTTCTCCATTTGCAGCCCTTTCTCGTGGTGCCTCCGCACCGTACAACTTCAAGTAAGCTTGAAGTCAAGGAGAATCTCGTTCTTGAGTCCAAAGCCCATAAACGGGATCACGAACGCAAGAGCGGTGGAGGATCGATGACGACCACCGAGTGGCTCACGATCGGCGAGCTCGCTGACCGCGCCGGGGTTGCTACCTCGGCGCTCCGCTTCTACGAAGACAAAGGCCTCATCGAGTCGGAGCGCACCGCGGGCAACCAGCGCCGCTACGCCCGCTCAGCCCTGCGCCGGGTAGCACTGCTGCGTGCGGCTCAGGCGGTCGGCCTGTCGTTGAGCGAGGCCGCCGACGCCCTGGAGACCCTTCCTCACGACCGCACCCCCAACAAGGGTGACTGGCAGCGACTGTCCCGCTCCTGGCGAAGGCGCCTCGACGACCAGATCGCGGATTTGGAGCTCTTGCGCGATGAGCTGACCGATTGCATCGGGTGCGGCTGTCTGTCCCTCCGGTCCTGTGCCATCTTCAACCCGAAGGACACCGTTTCGGACCATGGCGCCGGTGCTCGCTACCTGCTCGGAGACGAGAAGAGTCCTTTACATAGGTAGATGCGACACCTCGATGGTCACAATCCGCTGGGGCCGGGCGTCGATGACCTGGAAACGCAGCCCTCCGATCTCCAACACATCGCCACGCTCCGGGATGCGGCCGGCGTTCGCGACGAGCAGTCCGCCGAGCGTCGTCCAATCCCCGGCCGGCAGCTCGACTCCGATCGCCGCCTCGAGGGCTTCGACACCGATTGCGGCGTCCGCTCGCCATCGAGCGGGACCGATCCTATAGATGGCCGGGTCCCGGCGTTTCTCCGGGTCTGTGATGTCGCCGACGAGCTGTGCCACCACATCCTCGATCGTCGCGATGCCCTCTGTGCCGCCATGCTCGTCCACGACGACGGCAAAGTGCAGCCCGCTCGACTGCATGTCGCCGAGCAGGTCGACAACGCGACGGCTCTCCGGAACGAGCAGCTCCGGGCGCGCCAGCTCGGCGGCCGGCCGGAGGGGATCCTCCAGTGCAGCGGCCGCGAGGTCACGCAGCCGCGCGATTCCAATGACCGCGTCCAGGTCACCCTCGTAGATCGGCAGCCGGCGGTGCCCGGAGCGGGTTGCTATGTCAAGAGCCTCCGCGGTCGTGGTCGTGGCCGGGATGCCGGTGACTTCAGTGCGGGGCACCATGATCTCGTCGACCCGAAGGTCGCCGAGGACGAAGGCGCGTTCGATGAGGTCGAGGTCGCTGGCGTCGATCCTGCCGGCTGCTGCGGCGTCTTTGGCGAGGCGCACCAGCTCCTGCTCGGTGACGACCAGCGAGGTCGCAATGCCTGAGCCGGGTGCCTGCAGATCGGCGAACCACACCAACACCGACACAACAGGGCGGAGCACCGTGCGGAGAACGCGAACCAGCGGTGCGGTGGTCTCTGCGACGCGAACCGGGTGGCGCACTGCGTAGGTCTTTGGGATCGACTCGGCGTAGACGAACAGCACCACGGTGAGGACGATCGAGGCGAGGGTGACCCCGAGGCTCCCGAAATGGCGGGCCGCAAACGCACCGACCAGAGTGGCGGCCGCGATCTGGACAAGCAGCACCACGAGGAGGATGGTGTTCATGACGGCGGGCAACTCATCGAGCAATGGGAGCAGCCGTGTGGCTGCGCGCTCGCCGGTGGCCGCTCTGACTTCGATACGGACCGGTGACACCCTGAGCAGCGCAGCCTCCGCCGCACCGAGGACCGCAGCGGCCACCACGAGAGCAGCGAGGACGGCGAGCATGGTGATGTCGGTGGTCATGGTCCAAGTCTCGCGTACCGTTAGGGCGTGAAGTTGCTGAGCTACCTCGGGATCGCCGTTGTGATGGCGTTGATCTCGCTGCTCGTTGTGTGGAGCCAGCAGCGACGACTCATCTACTTCCCCGATCCGGATCCCGGGCCTCCACCGCGAGGCTGGGACGAGGTGAAGATTTCCACCGGGGACGATCTCGACCTGGTGGCATGGCATCGAGGGTCGGATCGAGATATGCCACTGGTGGTCGTCTTCCCGGGCAACGGCGGCAATCGGGAAGGGCGGCTGCCCCTTGGCGATGCGCTGGCCATACGCGGGCTCGAGGTGCTGTTGGTGGAGTACCGCGGGTACGGCGGGAATCCCGGGTCACCGAGCGAAATCGGACTCGCTGAGGACGCCCGCAGCGCTTCCCGTCTTGCCGACGAGCTGGCGGCGGGACGCCCGATCATCTACTACGGCGAGTCTCTGGGGGCGGCGGTGGCCACCGGCCTGGCGGCCGGCGACCCTCCAGACGCACTCGTTCTCGGGTCGCCGTTCACCTCGCTGCGCGAAGTAGGAAGATTCCACTACCCGTGGGCACCTACCTTCCTCCATCGCGAGTCGTACCCATCGCTGGAGCGATGTGGCAGCGGGGCGCTTGCCGGGATTCCGGTGCTCGTGCTTGCCGGATCCGGGGACAGCATCGTGCCCGTAGAACAGAGCAGAGCCATCGCCGAAAGCCTCGGAGCGGAGCTCTACGAGGTCGAGGGTGTGGACCACAACGATCCCGCCATCCGATCGTCGTCCGACCTCGCCGATCGGGTGGCCGCGTTCATCGATCGGTCCGTTGGAGGGTGAGGTCGGGGAGCACACCGCTCCCGACGTGCTCGAAAATCAGCGACGTCTCGATGTGGTCGACCTCCGGCAGCGTGGTGAAGCCGTTGACGGCAAGCTGCCGGAGGTGATCGGTATCCCTGACGACTACGTGGATGAGGTCGATGGGTTGCGTTTCGCCTACGAGCCGGAGACCCTTCGGTTCTTCCAGGCTCGTTTCGGGCCGGTCGACGGCGGGTAACCGGCGGCTACCGTGTCGGGTCGAAGGTCGGGGCGAAGACCGGCTGTCGGAAGGAGCGAAACCTTGTATCCAACACAATCACTCGCCGAGCTCGATGCCGAGCTCAGCGAGTACGCACACGACCTTGCATCGAAATGGTGGTGGTTCCTCGGCTTCGGCATCGTCTCGACCCTGTTCGGGCTCTGGATCCTGTTCTGGCACGACTGGGACGCCGACTCGGTGCGAATATTCTTTGGCATATTCCTGCTGGTTTGGGGTGCGTTCCGGCTCTTCGGATCTTTCGCCTACTACGGCGATGGCAAATGGTGGCTGATGCTCTCCGGAGCCGTCGGTATCGCTGTGGGTATCGCTACCTTCGTGTGGCCGGACCCGACGCTGA
>Ga0255057_10000787_pt1 | contig 18248 bp, 19 predicted proteins | sample Cases_109_6_MG_FD_189022 | JGI IMG/M metagenome (GOLD analysis project Ga0255057, IMG submission 189022) | Seawater microbial communities from Amundsen Gulf, Northwest Territories, Canada - Cases_109_6 | ecosystem: Environmental > Aquatic > Marine > Gulf | place: Canada: Northwest Territories... | reverse complement strand
GGCATCCCAGCATCACGTCGCGGGGTGGCATGTACCTTTGAGCCATGGCTGGCCGGTTTGAGCGTTACCGCAGTTGGGTGGACAAGTGGGCGGCGAGCCGCGAATACGAGCGAGGTTACAAAGAACGCCAATTGGTCCGCCAAGAAAGCAAATGGGTCCAGGGGCACAGCAACCTGATCACGGCACTAACGAACGGTGGGCATGACCTGCACTTCGATACCAAGTACATCCAACCTGACCGTAGATCCTTCCGTAGCGCCTACTGGGAAACCACGATGACTTGCCACAGGTGCGGCGGCAAATACCGAGAGGGTCGTACCGGACGGCGGTGGGGCCTGTCATCTGAGCGACCCTGCGTGCCGCGGTAGACCCAGCTCCACGTTCAAGGGTGATAATGCAACACTCGGGCATCGGACAGGAACTTCATCGGAAGACGCCCTACCCTGTAAAGATATCCGCTTAGGCGGGGTTGGTCACCTGGCCGAGGAAGAGCATTTCGCCGGTCGATGAGTGTTCGATCCAGAAAAGGAACGGTCGATCAGCGGTGAATGTGACCGGCGGTGGGCCGGCAGAGGTAGCCCTCATGATGATGGCCGTGGCGGCCGCCGCTTCTGTTCCCTCCTCGTCGAGGGCGATGAAAGTCTTGTGGAAGGCGCCAGAGACATACAGCTCCGGCGTCGCTGTGATACCGGTGAAGTCGGCACCGCTACCGCCGGATGGCGGTACAAAGGCGGTCCGCATGCCCAGCTCCTGGAGCGCCGACTTGAGCCCTGCCTCAGCCTCGAACTCGAAGGAGGGCATCGTCAGATCGACCGACGCTGGCTGCCACTCAATATCGAGATCACTCTGATCGAGGTCTGCCGCCAACTCAGCGGGAGAGCCCTCCCTGGGGACAAGCACCACCATGGCGGCATCACCGGCATAGGGCAGCCGCACTGCTTCGAACAGATCGGTCTCGACATAGCCCGTCCGCAGGTTGGCATGCATGAGCGGGACCTCAATTTCAGAGCCATCGAGGAGAGTGAAAATGCCTGGGCCGGTGGCGTCGGCGTTGAACTGCTCGAACCAGTTGGCCTTGAACCAGATAGCGTTGACGAGGGCAAGTCGCGTCATGACATCGACGGCCCCCTCAGGAATCAGATCCTTGATGCGTTCCTCCGTTGCCTCCTCGACCCAGCTGTTGATGATGGCCCGGGAGCCTTCGGGATCGCCCGCGTAATCGACGAGACGGAGACCTGCTCCATAGTTGGTGGCCAACACTTCGAGGTATCCGTCAAGGAACGGGTAACCGCCCTGGCCCCAGGCGGAATTGGCGGGCCGGATGGTGAACGGTTCACGCGTGTCCTCGTCGCTCGTTGGCGGGGGAGGTGTTGCCAGGGCGGTATCGATGTGGTTGCGAACTGCGTGGAGAGTGGAGCCGTCAACGGTGAGATGGAGCACCTCGGCGATCTCGCTGGCAGTGTCTCCCCGTGCCCCTGGAAACAACATCGAAAGGGCAGTGACGATGGAATAAGGGGACAGCATGAGGTTCTCATCCCCGGCAACAATCTCGAAAAGATCCAATCCAAAAGCGATATCACCGGCTACTACCGCGGCAATGTCGGATTCGTCGACTCCCGGAGCAGAACGCGGAAGATCTACTCGAACGACGTCACCGGGACTGAAGCTCTCGGTGCGGTTGGCTGGATCTCCAGTCGGCACCGACGATGGTGCCGACGTGTCCGGGCCCCGACCTGTTGGCGCGGAATCTTCGCTCGAGCCGCAGGCGGCCGCGACCAGGGCCAGCGCCATGAGGGCAGTAGGCAGTCTCATCCTCCTCATGTATCTATGACGTCGAGTGGCACAAACGGGTTCCCCCCGACCCCCTAGACACCGTCGCGGTTGCCCGGTAAGTTCGCGGCTCGAAAGGGAGTAGTGCATGCCATTCCAGGGTTTCTCGCCCAAGACCGCCCGGTTCCTCAGGGATCTCGACAAGAACAACACTCGCGAGTGGTTCGAGGAACATCGCCCCGACTACGAGGAGCACCTCATGGGTCCTGCCAGGGACTTCGTTCTTGCCATGGCCGACAAGCTCGACAAGTTCGACCCGGCCATCGAAGCCACTCCCAAAGTGAATCAATCCATCCGCCGGATCAATCGCGATACCCGGTTCACCAAAGACAAGCGCCCTTACAAGAACCACTTCGACTTCTATTTCCCCCATAGCGGGTTCAAGGGGCGCCCCGGCTATTGGCTGCGGATCACTCCCAAACAAATCGGCATCGGCGCCGGCCTCCACGGCTTCGATGACAAAGTGCTGGCTAAGTGGCGCAAAGCCGTTGCCGCTGATGCCACCGGAAGACCTCTCGCCACGTCACTTGCCAAACTCGAAAGAGCCAATTACGACGTCTACGGGGAGTACTACAAGCGAGTCCCCCGGGGGTTCGATGTGGCTCATCCCCGGGCAGATCTGTTGAAGTACGCCGGCATCCACGTTGGCCTCGACCTAGCTCATCCGCCCCAATTCACCACCAGGGCCTTTCCCACCTTCGTCATGGGCCACTTCAAGAAACTGAGGCCGGTCACCGACTGGCTGGTGGACCTGATCGACTGATGCAGTTCCTCTATCAGTTCGGTCCCGGCGACCGCCCCGAGCTGGCCACCAATCCCGACGCTTGGACTGACGAGGACAACCGCGTCGCCGCCGAGCATTACGAACGACTCCGGCAAGCCACCGGGGACGGGAAAGTGCTCTTGGCCGGACTGAGCACAGACGGCCGAGGTCCTGCGGTCGTCATATTTGAGGCCGCCTCCGAAGCCGCCGCCCGCCACTTCATGGAAGACCATCCATTTGTGAGAAATGGCCTCTTCACCGCCACTCTTCATCCGTTCCGAGCATCGCTGGTTCGTGGAGAAGACAGCTAGGCCTGAGCGGCGTAGTGTCTCAACAGGTGGGCCATACGGCCCGAAGGTAACGGGAGGTGCCGATGGGAGACATGCATCCGAGTGCTCAATTAGTCATGAGCGGATTTCAAGCCTTTGCCGAGGGGGACATGGCGACGATGAAGGAGATTCTTGCCGACAATGTCGCGTGGCATACGTCGGGACGCAGCAAATTCTCAGGAAGTAGGCAGGGGGTCGATGCCGTCCTGCAATTCTTCGGGGAGGTCTCGGCAGATGCGCAGATCGAGCAGGAGCTCCATGCGATCCTGGCGGACGACGAGCACGTCGTGGTCCTCGTCAACTCCAAAGCGACTCGTGGAGATGACACGCTTGACGCTGAAACCATATTCGTGTTCCACGTGAACGATGGCAAGGTCACCGAGTGCTGGAGCACCAACTTCGACGAGTACGCAGCCGACGCCTTCTGGGGATAGGCCCTACGTCGGCCCTAGCTAGGAAGTGCGGCGCCCCAACCGTCGAAATGGGCGCCGCATTTTCGGGCGATCCCCACCATCTGATGGGTCCAGTGGTCGACGCCGGCCCGGGTGAGTGACATAGCGTCCGTGGTGCCCTTCACGAGCCACATGCGCCTGAGAATGGAGCCCTGCTTTTCGGTAGCGGCCGGATAACCCAGTTCGTTGAGGGCAGCGGCCAGGCAAGCAGCCGCCTCCCTGCTATCGGTGTAGAAGAAGTAGTCGAGGTTGAACTCAGCGCCGCTGTCCGCATGCGGAGCCAACATCTCCCACAGATGCTGATTCTTTGAGAGCTTGTCCTGTAGGTCGGCGTCGTAGTCGATGTCCACTCCCTGTCATTCGGCGCCAATGCGACTGCTCTTTATGCCATCTATACGGTGGTTCGGGCCCGGTCGAGCAGGAAGAACCAGAGCCGTAAACAGCCCTGCGAATGCAAGGGTGAGCCGGCGACACCCCGGGATTCACTGATAGCTAGTGGCCCCAGTCAGCTCCGGTAGGCAAGGCCCTTGTAGGAATCCACAAAACCGGCCGACGCGAGGATGGCGCCGAGCGGGGTATCTGCCGCCCGTTGCCCATCGATGGTCTCGATCTCTACTCGTCGGCGCCGGGCCGCCAGCAGGCGCAGCGTCTCAGCGGCCTGACCGAGCGAAACGTCATCAGTCGTGAACGTAAGGATCCGCCTCACACCTCGCTCAACGAACAGCACCAGCTGTCCGCCCACCGTCACCACATAGGCGCCGACGCTTCGGCCGGGCCTGGCTCCCTGGCTCTCCGGCCAGGGGATCGCGGCCCCGTAGGGGTTGGCCGGGTCGGCTGCCGCCAGTAAGCGTGCGGCCCCGTCAGACGGTTGACGCAGCCGGTCGATGGCACCAAGTGATGAGAACTGGGCGCCACCAAGGCCTTCGACGAAGTATCCGCGCCGTACAAGACCGGCCTCCTCCTGGGCTCGCAGCACCGGATAGATGCCCGAGAAACCGCCCGGGATGCCTTCGGCCCTGACGATGTCCCGGGTGAGGACCCCGGTGCGCTCCAGAAGCTGATCAACAGTGGCCCTGGCCCTGGTGGTCACATCGACGCCGGGGTCGGCCAACGAAGACACCAGGTACCAGCGCCCGCTGCCTGCCGGAGGTGACATGGAGGGAAGCCGGGGACGGCGCCCCCCGGTAGCCCGCTTGACCTTTCCCCAGAGGAAGGCTCGCAGCGGGCCCAGTGTGTCGTTGGTGACCTCCCCTGCCCACACCAGATCCCATAGAGCGTCGAGCGTGGCTTGCGGATCGCCGCCTCCGGAGGCCTCATACAGCTCGCGGAAGAACGAGGCGCCCGACTCTCCCAGATGGAGGCGAATGCGGGCGTGGATGTCCTCCCCGGGTGGGTCGATCTCCGGGGCCGGTGTCAACAAGGAAATCTGATCTCTCATATACAGAGACACCCGACCGTCACGTGTTCCAAGTGGCCCCCGACCCACCCAAACAACTTCTCCCGACGCCATTAGCTGATCAAGAAGCTCTGGCCCGTACGACATGCGGCTTGGCAACACCTCGGTCTCGATGATCGAAGCGGGTACAGCAGCTCCTTGCAGCTGGCGCAGGATCTCGTACAGCCGATCGAGGCTCGACTGGCGGTTCCCAATGTGATGCCAGTTGGCAAGGAACTCAGCCAGAGCGGCCGCCTCCACCGGTTCCACCTCAGATCGGAGCCGGGCCAGCGACCGCCGCCGCAGACGTCGCAACACGTCGGTGTCCACCCACTCCTGACCCTCTCCCCCTGGCAAGAACGCCCCGGCAGCAACCCGTCCCGCTGCTTCGAGTCTTGTCAGAACCTCGCTCACCACGGCCGGCGCCAGGCCCAGCGCCTTGGCGGCCTGGCTCGAGGCAAAGGGACCGTGGGTACGGGCGAAGCGGCCCACCACATCTCCCAGCGAATCGGCCACCGGCTCCAGGAACGTGCCGGGAATCCCCTGCGGAAGAGCCAACCCGAGCGCATCTCGCACTCTGCCCGCGTCCTCAACCGCCACCCAGCGCCGCAGGGCCCCGACCCCAATCTCAAAGACCCGCTTGTCCGCCGACAAGGCCTCCAACATGGCATCGAGATCACCTTTCACCCTCGCTTCTAGATCGGCGCGATCGAGCGGGCCGAGATGCCGCAGCAGGTCGTGCAGGGCGTCGGCACTGCGGGCGTGGCGCTCCGGTGCCAGCCGCTGCAACTCGAGCTCAACGTCGGCAACAACCTCGGCGTCGAGCAAGCTGCGAAGCTCGGGCTCACCGAGCAACTCGGCCAGCAGTGCCCGGTCGAGGGTCAAAGCTGCGGCCCGACGCTCTGCCCGTGGCGCGTCGTACTCGTACATGTATGCGGCGATGAAGTCGAACGTGAGAGACGACGCGAAAGGGCTTGGGGAGTCGAGGGCTACATCGGTGACGCGGACCCGGCGGGCGCGGATGTCGGCTAGCAACTCGGTGAGAGCCGGCAAATCGAAGTGCTCCTGCAACACCTCGCGGTATGTCTCCAACACGATGGGAAAGGAGGGGTATTTGCGGGCGATCTTGAGAAGATCGGCGCTCCGGCGTCGCTGCAACCAGAGCGGAGTTCGATCGCCGGGCCGGCGCCGGGGCAGGAGCAGTGCCCTGCCGGCAGCCTCACGGAATCGCGAAGCGAATAACGCACTGTTGGCCGCTTCCTCCACCACCAGCTCCTCCACCTCTTCGGGTTCCAGCAAGAGCGCGGCTGACGAGGGGGGATCGTCCGCATCGGGGAAGCGGAACATCATCCCGTCATCGGTCCACATGCCGTCCACTTCTGCTCCCAGGGTGGCACGCAGCTTGTGCGACGCAGCCAACGACCACGGGGCATGGACTCTGGCGCCGAACGGCGACAGCACCACCAGGCGCCAATCGCCTATCTCGTCCCGGTAGCGCTCAATGACGATGGTGCGGTCGCTGGGAAGGGTTCCGGTGGCCTCTTGCTCCTCGGTGAGGAAGGCCGCCAAATTGGCCGCGGCCCACGGATCGAGCCGGTATCGCTCCACCAGGCGGTGCTCGGCCCTGGCCTGGTCGAGCCCACCGATCTCCCGAATGAAAGCGCCGATGGCACGACCCAGCTCGAGTGGTCGCCCCACCATGTCGCCGTGCCAGAACGGAAGCTGGCTGGGAGTGCCGGCCGGAGCCGGCGTGACTATGACCCGGTCGTGGTCGATCTCCCCGATAGTCCACGAGGACGACCCGAGCACGATGGTGTCTCCCACCCGTGACTCATAAACCATCTCCTCGTCGAGCTCGCCCACCAGGCCCCCCTCTGGCAGCACCACCCGGTACATACCCCGGTCGGGGATGGTTCCCGGATTAGTGACTGCCAACATGTGGGCCCCGGCCCTGGCAGAAAGAACCCCCTCGACCCGATCCCACACCAGACGGGGCCGCAGCTCGGCGAACTCGTCCGACGGGTAACGCCCCGCCAGCATGTCGAGCACTGCTTCAAAGGATCCACGGCCGATATCTGAATACGGGCCGGCCCGGCGAATGAGCTCGTAGAGGTCATCCACCTGCCAGTCGTCCATCGCCACCGCAGCCACTATCTGCTGAGACAAAACATCAAGCGGATTCTTGGGAATTTGTGTGGATTCGATCTCACCTCCGTACATGCGATCGACAACCACGGTCGCCTCCAACAGATCAGCCCGGTGCTTGGGGAACACCCGGGCCCGGCTGGGAGCTCCCACCTGGTGACCGGCCCGGCCCACCCTTTGCAACCCGCTGGCAACGCTGGTCGGAGACTCCACCAACAACACCAGATCCACCGCCTCCATGTCGATGCCAAGCTCCAGAGAGCTGGTCGCCACCACCGCTTTCAAATCACCACCCTTGAGCCGGTCCTCAATGCCAAGCCGCTGCTCACGGGACAGGGAACCGTGATGGGCCTGGGCAACCTCGTGCCCGGCCAGGTCGTTGAGTTGGCGGGCCAGGCGTTCAACCAGGCCGCGGCTGTTGCCAAAGACAATGGTCGAGCGATGCTTCTCGATCTCCTCGAGTAGCTTCGGGTACATCAGCGGCCAAATGGACCTGGTGGGTGGCTCGTCGGGCCCGCCAGGCGCCACCGCCAGGTCGGGCCGGGTCATGTCCTGCAGAGGCACCACAACCTGGATGTCGAGCTGCTTCTCCCAGGGGGCATCCACCACCGTCACCGGCCGCGGTTGCCACTCCTCACCCTGCAGCGTCCCACCACCGAGAAAGCGAGCAATGTCCGCCAGCGGACGTTGCGTGGCCGAAAGCCCAATCCGCTGGGGAGCGTCGGCCAGCTTCTCCAGCCTCTCCAACGTGAGTGCCAGATGCGAGCCGCGCTTGCTCCCTGCCACCGCATGCACCTCATCCACGATGACCCAGCGAACCGAGGCCAGCACTTCACGCACCTGGGACGTGAGCATCAAGTACAGGGACTCGGGTGTGGTGATGAGGATGTCAGGCGGATGACGCATCATCCGTCGCCGCTCGCCCGAAGATGTGTCCCCGGTGCGCATGGCAGTGGTCACCTCGGGCAACGTCACACCCCCGCGAGCCGCGGCGTTGGCAATGCCGGCGAGCGGCGCTCGCAGGTTGCGTTCGATGTCGTAAGCCAGAGCCTTCATCGGCGAGATGTACAGCACCCGGCAGCGCTGCTTCTCTTCGGGAGTTGGCTCGGCGTGAAGCCGGTCGATGGCATAGAGGAAAGCAGCCAGGGTCTTGCCCGACCCGGTGGGAGCGTGAATCAGCGTGTGGCTCCCCGAGGCAACCGCCGCCCATCCGTCCAGTTGGGCGCGGGTGGGCTCCGGGAAAGAGGACTCGAACCAATCCCGGGTGGGCTGCGAAAACAGCCCGAGGGCGTCGCCAGCTGAGTTAGCCACCTGGAAGCGAGACTAACGGCTGGGTGTGACAAGGGTTCCGGTGGGGACGGTCCCTCCGGCATGAGCCGGCGCGGGGCCGAAGAAGCTGAATCCGGCCATAAACTCGCTGCCGTGAACCGCTTTCACCAGCGTTACTGTGCCTCGGAGAAATGGCGCGATTTGATGGTCGGCGAAATCCTCCCCTGGGTCCTGGAAGGTGTCGAGCTCGATGGACCGGTGCTGGAAATCGGGCCTGGGCCCGGCCTCGTGACCGAGGCACTCGTGCGTTACGGAGTGGCCGACCTCACCACGCTGGAGATCGAGCCGGAGGCCGCCCAGCGTCTTCGTCTGCGTTACGGAAAGCGGGTGCAGGTGGAGACCGGCGACGCGGCCGCCATGCCGTTTCCGGAAGCGTCGTTCGCCGCGGTTGTCTGTTGCACCATGCTGCATCATGTGCCCACCGCAAATGGTCAGGATCGGGTGCTCGCCGAGGCCCGTCGAGTGCTGCGCCCGAATGGCATGCTGGCCGGCAGCGACAGTCGCACCAGTCTCGGCTTCCGGCTGATCCACCTCTTTGACGTACACAACCCGGTGGACCCGTTCACCCTTGTTGAGCGTCTGGTTGCGGCAGGATTCGACGGCGCAGTCGTCGATCCGGCAAAGAACCGCTTCCGGTTTAGGGCGACCGCGCCCCCCAGTGCATAGATCGGACTTGCGGCATTGGCCGCGACGGTGTTCGCCCCGGTCGTCGTGATGCCCTTGCGCACGGCAGTACGCATGTAGCCGCAAGTCGCGTTCCGCTACAAGTAGACGCCGGTCGGGCCCGGCCGGCTGGTTACATGGAGTCGGTACTCGCATAGTCCCATCGAACGGAGGCTGAGCGCGGTGGAAGAGACACCGAGAGGCCGGCGCATCGTCATCAAGCCCGAGTGGGCTCGCCGCCGCCGCCGGCCCTCGGGCGAACCGGAGCCGCTACCCCGCAGACCACTCGCCGGCGCAAGCAAGTTCTGGATCCTCCTCGCCGCTCTCGTGGTGTTAGTGGTGGCACTGCTCCTGTCTTCAACAAGTTTCTTCCTGGGCTCCGGGAGCTGGTGGAACTCCCTGGATGAGGACGTGATGGGTGTCTTCATAGATGCACGGGCCGGCTGGCTGACGAACATCGCCGAATTCTTCGACCAATTACGCTCGGACTGGCTGATAACGACACTGCGGCTTGGCACGATCGTGACGCTGGTTTTCGTCAAGCGATGGCGTCACCTCATGATCTTCGTGACAGTCATGCTGGCCACTGAGCCGCTGATGACCGGACTCGCTAATCGCCTGGCCCGGCCCCGGCCGGATGGGATCGAATTCCTCACCGATTGGGCCGGCTTCTCCTTCCCGTCTATTCCGCTGACGGCATTGACGGTGACCCTCCTCTCGATGGCCTATGCCCTGGTGGTGCCCGGGTTGTTTCGCAAGTGGGTGCTGGTGGGGATCTCGGGCGTGCTCACCCTGGTAGGCCTGTCGCGGATCTACCTCGGGGTCGAACGACCCACCGAGATGGCAGTGGCCGGCATCATCGGAGCGACCATATCGATGCTGGCCTTCCGTTTGATTACTCCGGACAGCGTGTTCCCGGTGTCGTACGATCGAAGCAAGGCCGCTCATCTGGAACTGAACGAAGCCCGGCTCGGTGCTATCTTCTCCGGCCTACGCGACCAGCTCGGTTTCGAGGCCGTATCGGCCGAACTATTCGGAGCGGAAGGATCCGCCGGCTCGACCCCGCTCCGCATCGGCCTGGCAGACGGCGGCTACATCTTCGCGAAGCTGTATGCCCAGAATCATCTTCGTTCCGATCGCTGGTACAAGCTGGGCCGTACCCTCCTGTACGGGGCGCTGGAAGACGAAACCTCCTATCGAAGCGTCAGGCGTCTGGCCGAGCATGAGGACCACGTGATGCGTTTGATGGCAGCGGGTGGGATTCCGATTCCCGAACCGCTCGGGATCGTTGAAATCACCCACGGACGCGAGTACTTGTTGGTCACCGAGTTTCTCGACGCCGCCGGCGAGATGTCGCAGTCTGTAGTGAGCGAACCGGTGGTCGACGCCGGGTTGCAGGCCGTGAGGGCCATGTGGGACAGCGGCCTCGCCCACCGGGACATCAAACCGGCCAACATCCTTGTCCGGAACGACGACATCTACCTCATCGATCATGCGTTTGGGGAGATTCGACCGAGCCCATGGCGCCAGGCGGTGGACCTGGCCAACATGATGCTCACGCTCTCGGTGGGCTATCCACCGGAGGAGGTCCATAGCCGGGCGGCACTCATCTTCTCAGACGACGAAATCGGCGAAGCGTTCGCCGTGGCTCGAAGCGTGACGATTCCCGGTGAGCTGAGAACGGCGATCAAGAGCGGGCCGGACGACCTGCTGGCCCGCAACCGTCAGCTGGCAGCGCCGCGGCAGCCGATCGGAATTCAACGCTGGACTCCACGACGCATTTCGGCTCTCGTCGCAGTGATCGGTGGCGCAGCCGTTATCGCCAGACTGATCGCTCTCAACCTATCTATCGTCGGGAGGCTGCTGTGAGACGCTACGTCGGAACCGGTTTGGTCATGCTCACACTGCTGTCGGCGTGCGGAATCGACAGCGAGACTGTCCGCGTCGGACACCTCCCACTCTGCGACCACTCGAACACCGGCCGGCTCATCCTGATGGCACAGTCGGTCCCTTCGGCCCAGATGATTCCTTGCATCGAAGAGCTGCCCGACGGATGGAGATTGAAACACGCCGATGTCGAAACGGGTCGCAGCCGACTTCAATTCGACAATGGCGGCGGTACCGATGTTGTCGTCTACCTTCTTGCCTCTTGTAGCCCGATAGGAGAGCTCATCGGCAGCGAGTCTGGAGTGGACAGATACGTCGCCCTCAACGAGGAGAGCCGCGTCGAGGAGCAAGTGTTCGACGGAGGCTGTATCCGCATCGAGTCTCCCCCCGGAGAAGAACCGGGGCGGATGGCCGACGCTATCGGTTCAATAACCAGGGACGCTTTGCGAGTAGGGAGCGGCTGGGAGCTGTGAAACTCAGGGATCGCCCCCGAGGTCCCAGAAGTCGCCGACAAGGCCCACGCCCGAGAGAATCGCCTGCCGCTCGTCGACGGTGCGCCTCCGCCAGTCCAGCCTCAACCGATCGTCGTACCAGGCACTCGCCAGATCCCACAGCTGCTCGGGGCTGAACACGGCGCCCTTGTCGTGGCCCGTCGCCTCCACCCAGCCATCGACCTCATCTTCCGACCGGAAGAGCTGCATCGATCCTCAGGTGAAGCCGATGTTCTCCCACCAATTTGCCGCAGGGACCGCGAAGTGGACCACACCCTCGGACGATGCCAGAGTCCCGCTCTCGACTCTGAGCTCGAGCGCATCTCCCGAGACCGGACACAGGGAGGGAGCGCGCCCATCCCGGTCGGCGACGACCAGGATCCCCAATGCATCCCACACGCACATCCCGAACCATTGATGGGAACCGGAGATCACCGGGTAAGGAGTCGGTAGGGCGGCGAAGGGATCTGCCAGCCAAATGTTGCTCGAACCGGGGGACAACACGATTGCCGAGTGCGTAACCTCGAGCTCGTGCAGAACCCGCCCGGTAGCCAGCGGGTTGAGATCGGCCTCCAGCGAAATTTCGTTCAAAGTTGGGCAGCGATCGGAACGGAGGATGAACTCGTAGATGTAGAGCCGGATTCGTTTCTCAGTGGAGTCCAGACTTGCCATCGGGGCCGACATTAGTTAGTGCTAACAGGCCCTTCGACTCTGGGGCGCGAGCGGGCCAGGGCCGACAATGACCCTAAGGACTCCGAAGGAGGTCTTCGATGCATCGAAGTGACATAGCCTCCAATGACCGGAAAGTTGAGGCGCTGCAGAACCTGATGGGTCATGCGGCCCTCTTCCTGCTCGTGAACGTCGTCGCAGTCGGAATCGACCTCGTCGATGGCGCTCAGGGAGACACAGTCCTCGGGCTCGACTGGGCGTACTGGCTGCTGATTCCGTGGACTGTGCTCATGGTGATCCACCTGATCAGCTTCTTTTCGCGGACCAGCTATGAGATGCCGGGCGAGCCGCCGTCGACACCGGTCGACTACGGGCACGACATGGATGCCGAGCGCTTCCGTCATCTGGTGGACCACTGAGTCAGCAGATCTCGGGTGGCTCCGGCCCTATTTGAGTTCGTCCAGATACCCGCTCACGTCAAAGTCGTGACGGCCGGCCGCCACGCTGATGCCCAAAAGAGCCCTCTTTGTGAGGAACCTCACAAGACGGGCATCGCCGAAGACTCGGCGCACAGGGCCTCGATTTCGTCGGGGTCGCGGGGGACTCCCCCGGTCAGGTTTATGAAGCCCTCCTCGGTCACAAGGATGTCGTCTTCGATTCGCACACCGATGCCCAGAAACTCGGGTGGGATCGGGTGCTCGATCTTGTCGGCTGCCTGGCGTCTCTCCGCAACGTGGCTACGAGCGGCTTCGGCGCCGAGCTCATAGGCCATGTTGCGATCGGCTTCCTCGTCGTATTCGATGAGGGCGAAGCTGACCGTGGGCCGGTTGGGGTCGAGATAAACACCGGGCTCCACGGTAAAGGCCATGCCCGGCTGCAGAGCCCGCGATTCCCGCTCGACGCGATACCGGCCGGCGTCATGAACGTCGAGGCCCAGCCAGTGGCTGGTCCCGTGCATGAAAAACTCCCGATCCATGCCCATGGCGAAGGCCTGGTCGAAACTCCCGGGGACGAGTCCCAGGTCTACCAGACCCTGCGTCACCACCTTGCGGGTGGCGTCCCGTAGGTCCTGAAGATTCCCCCCGGGCCCCGACAGGCCCACACCGACCGCTTCGGCTGCGAGCACGATGTCATAGATCGCCCTCTGGGGCGCAGTGAACTTTCCATTCACCGGGAACGTCCGGGTGATGTCGGCGGAAAAATGACCAAACTCGGCTCCGGCATCGATCAGCAATAGGTCGCCGTCCTCCATTTGCCGCCTGTTCTCGACGTAGTGGAGGATGCATGAGTTGGGTCCCGACCCGACGATGGACGGGTACCCGTCGCGGGGCGAGCCCAGGGAACGGAAGACAAACTCGAGAACGGCCTGGACGTGGAACTCGTACATTCCCGGCTGCACATATCGCATGGCCTCTTTATGCGCCTCCACAGAGATGTCGCAGGCCCGGGTCAAGCTTTCGATCTCCGGGGCGGTCTTGAACAGGCGAAGCTCGTGGAGGATCGGAGCCGGAGACTCCACGACCGATGGGACCGTCCAGCCGCTACGGGTCCGCTGGTCACCGGTGTTCTCCAGCAGGCCGATGATCTTGCGGTCCATGTCGGGGTTACCGAGCTGGTAGTAGATCTTTGAGCGATCCACGGCGTACTCGCGCAATTTCGCTTCGAGATCGGCGATCGGATAGGAGGCGTCGGCCCCATACTCGTCCACCGCCCCCTCCGTCCCGGCCCGGTAGCCGTCCCAGATCTCTCGTTCCCGGTCCTTGGGCCGCACGAACAGCACGTAGCGCTCGCTGGAGTGGCCGGGATTGATCACCGCTACGGCGTCCGGTTCGGGGAAACCGGTGAGGAAGAAGAAGTCGCTCGTCTGCCGGAACGGATAGGTCACATCGTGATTGCGCACGGCTTCGCGCCCGCCGGGAATTATTGCCAGGCCGTCACCGATTTCTTCGGCAAAGGATTTGCGGCGCAACTCGAAAGCCATCGCATCAAAGGGCATCGAGAAAGGTTACCCGAGCAGAAGTGACTCCCCTCGCATGACAAGCCGGCACGACCGAACAGCGGGCGCTAGCGTCACGTTGATGGCAGACATACCCGGTATCCCCGACAGTACTGGCGGCGTCGGAATGCCCACTCCCGACACCGGTCGGGTCGGTCGGGGTGGCGTGGCAATCCCCTGGCGTCTCATCACTGCCCTGGTGTTGTTCGGGCTCATCGTCACTTTTGCGCTCCAGAATACGAAATCGGTTGATGTCAACTTCCTGTTCTGGGACTTCGGTATCCCCTTGATCGTGGTGATAACCGCCACGATGGTGATTTCGATCCTATTCGGCGACATGATCAACTGGTGGTGGCGGCGCCGCAAGCGCAAGCACAAACAGGAAAACTAGTGGGTGTTCCAATTGGGGGCGTGAAGGTCCAAAAGGCGAGAAATCGCTTCAATGCTGGCAATCAGAACCGGCTCCGCCACTCCCCCGTGGGTGACCGACCCCAGCCCGGCATTGGCTTCATCGTCTGGCAGACTGATCACTACCGGAGCTTTCACGTTCCCGGCGTGTCGCAGTGACACAATGGCAATATCGGGGTCGACCCCATCAGCTCCGAATGACAGCCGCCGTTGCTCCGACGCCAGCAGCCGAACCAGCAGGTCATTGAGAAGACGCGGCTCGACGGCCACCTGCACGTTCAGTAGGCGTTCGGCTGTCATAACAACATCAAAGACCAGTTTGCGGCTGCTGCGGTAGTCGAAAATGACTATTAGCGCCACGGCGAAAGTAGACACTTTGGGTGGCGCGACCTCCCGATATCGCTTACTGTGAGTGGTGGGTCAAAACCGGGGGCAAAGGGTGTCATCAACCAACCAAACCGAAACCAGCGAGCCGCGACTGCTAATTGTCGACGATCGGGCCCTTTTGCGGGACAGCCTGTCCAGAGCGCTGGCAGCGAGCCGTTATGTGGTCTTCACTAATTCGGCCGACGACGCAACGGCGGTCATCGCCCAGGCCAGCGACCTCTCCCCCGAGACCATCCTCATCGGCTCCGACCTCGAGAACATCGACCCGGAAATGCCCATCACTGCGACGCTTTCCGAGCTCGGCGCCAATGTCATCGTCCTCACCCGTGGGAAGGATCCGTTAACACAGGCGCGATTTGCACAGCAGGGCGCCTGCGGTTTCGTTGACATTCGCGACCCATATCGAGTATTGGAGGAAGCGCTCCAGTGCATTTCTCGGGGAACTACGGCGGTAGATCCGGTCACCACACAGAAACTGGCACGACTCTGGCGGGAGCATCGCCGGGCCGAGTCCGCCCGTCTCGAATCGTTCCAGCGCCTCACCTACCGGGAAACCGCCATCCTCCGGGACATCTATGACGGGCTCGGGGCCGCCCAGATCGCCGACGAGTCCTTTGTATCCATAAACACGGTGCGGAGCCAGATTCGCTCGATCCTGGAGAAGCTTGACGTCGGATCCCAGGTCGGTGCCGTCGCCGTGGCTCGGAAAAACCGGTGGTTCGACGACCGAGCCTTGTAGTCCCTACTCGGGGAACATCAAGTCGTCGATCAACCGTTCCTCGACAAAACTTCCCGCCGTGTTGAAGCGGAAGTGGACGAAGTCCTTGGTGAACTGAAGGTCCCGATCCGCCAGCCCCCGCCGGTTCTTTTCCACTGTGATCACGATATCCCGCTTGAACCCCTCAGCCTGGACGGGGTCGAAGGCGCTATGAAGCTTGGATACCGCAAGGAACTTCTCGTTCAACATCAGGATGATGTCCGCCTCATAGGCCAGGCCGCTGGCGCCGCGAAGATGATACGGCCGCAGACGGCGGGTGTTGAGGCCTTCGCGCTCCGATGCCACGATTGCCACGACGGCCACGTCGTGAGCCATAGCCAACTCCTTTAGCTCCTCCGCCTGGCGAATCGACCGCTCGGAATCGGTCCAGCCCGTCTCCGAGCCCACGGGAACCTTCTGCAGATAGTCGACGAACATCACGCCACCGGGACCCAGCCGGGATGCAACCTCGCGGAGTGCTTCCACCCCGGTGTCGACTCCCGAGGCCGCCAGCAGCTCCAACTCATCCGAGTAATTAGACATCCGCTGAATTGCCGAGCGCAGCACCGGATCCTCGTCTATCTCCTCCTCGAGTCGCAGCTCGGCCTGGGACACACCATTGATCACGGCGAGTGTTGGGCCGGAACGCAGATCATTCTCTTGCTGCACCAACTCCCCCACCTCGACCGCCAGCAAACGGCCCGCCAGGGCATATTCATCGTGCTCGTAGCAGACGTAGGCGGCCCCGTAACCTGAGTCGGCCATGTTGCGGGCCCATTGCAACGCCAAAACCGTCTTGCCCACGCCGGGGAGCCCGCCGATCAGTGTGAGGTCGCGGGTCCTCAGGCCACCGTCGAGCACCGCATCGAGAGGCTGAAAGCCGGTGGGAATCGTGCCCCCGATTGCAGCGTCCTCGAGACCGAGAACTACGTCGGTGAGGCTACGAGCCGTTGCCCGATCGTCGACTGTCTCGTCGCGGGGTAAAGAGTCCGTCATGGGTTGATCGCCGGCGCCAGGTCACGGAAGATGCGAATGGCAGCAGGGCCGAGGAGGACGATGAACAGGGCAGGAAAGATTCCGAACGCCAGGGGCATGATGAGGAGAACGGGAATTTTGAATGCCCGCTCCTCGGCACGCTGGCGCCGCTTGTCGCGCAACTCGGCGGCCTGCACTCGCAAGACCTGGGCGATCGGCAATCCGTAGGCCTCCGACTGCACTATGGCGAACACGAAACTCTTGAGATCGGGAACATCGGTGCGATCCGCCAGGTTGCGCAAGGCATCGGAACGCGACGCGCCGAGCTGCATTTCCAGCAACATTCGCTTCAGCTCGTCGTTGAAAGGTCCCGAACCCGACTGGGCCACCCGTTCCAGAGCGCCCTCGAACCCCAGACCGGCCTCCACACTCATCGTGACTTGATCGAGGGTGTCTGCCAGCTCGCGTTGGATGCGAAGCTGGCGATCCCTCGCCGTCCTGAGGATGAAGTACTCGGGAAGAAAGAAAAAGATCAGAACCGTCAGTGGCCCCACGAGAATGGCAAAGGGAATAGTGCGCAAGGAGGTGAACAACCACGCGGCGGTCGCAGCCCCCCCGAGCACAAACTTCAGAATCAGGATCTGCTCGACCGGATACCGCTGAGCGAGGCCGGCCAGAACGAGTTGACGGTGCAGGCTCTCTACCCGCCCCTGGGGGCTGATCCGCTGAGCCCATTCCCCGAATCGACTGAACGCCGGCCCCACCAGGCGCCTGCCTGCCCCCTGGCTGAGCTGGAGCTCCCGCACATCTGCCACCGCAACTCGAGACACTCCGTCCGCCGTCTGCAGGACATTGGCCACCTTCCGGCGGGAAAATAACGTGTAAACCAGCAGCGCAAAGGCAGCGGCAACGGCGGCAGATGCAAAAATGACAGTCATGAGTTCTCCTAGAAATCCAGCCGAATGATCTTCTTCATCCACACCACCCCGAGGAACCAGGAAAACACACCTCCGACGATGAGACCCTGGCCGAGGCCGGAAACTGTCAACTCGCCGATGTAGGACGGGTTGATCAGCATGATGACGATGATGAGGAAGACGGGTATGAGTGACAGAATCACAGCCGAGATGCGGCCCTCGGCGCTCAACGATTTAATCCGTCGTCGAATCTTGTTGCGGTCTCTAATCGTCTCGTTCACGGCATCGAGAATCTGCGCCAGGTCACCACCGATCTCGCGATGGATCTCGATGGCTTCCGCCACCCAGCGAAAATCCTCGCTCTTGACCCGCTCGGCCGTGGCCTTCAGCGAGTCCCCCAGGTCCCGGCCGAGATGCGTCTCAACCTTGATGCGCTGAAACTCTTCGGTGCTGGGAGAGGGCGCCTCCTGAGCCACGGCGTCTATTGCCTGGAGCAGGCCATGACCCGCCCGCAAGCTGGCGGACATGAGTTGAAGATTGTCTCCCAATTGTTCGCCGAACAATGCGCTGCGCTTGTCACCTTTCGAAGTGAGCCACAGCGGCACCAGGAACAAGACCACGAGGGGCAGAACCACCCCAAACACGGGAGCGAGAAGTATCAGACCCAGTGCTCCGGCCGCCAGCATGGCGCTGGCCACCAGGACCAGGAACTCCCCGGGCCGAACAGCCATTCCGGCCCGCTCGAGGGCGGCATTGACGGATCGCAGCCGATCGTGACGTTGAAGCTCTTTTTCGGCAAAGCCGGTCACCAGGTC
>Ga0255057_10000786_pt1 | contig 18260 bp, 17 predicted proteins | sample Cases_109_6_MG_FD_189022 | JGI IMG/M metagenome (GOLD analysis project Ga0255057, IMG submission 189022) | Seawater microbial communities from Amundsen Gulf, Northwest Territories, Canada - Cases_109_6 | ecosystem: Environmental > Aquatic > Marine > Gulf | place: Canada: Northwest Territories... | reverse complement strand
GGAGTGATCTTGGCTTTGTTCTTGCGATCTTGATGGACTTTGCCATCCGAGAGGGAGATGACCCGGTCGGCCATCAATGCGATGGGGGCGTGGTGGGTGATGACGGCAGTGGTGGTTCCTAGCGAGCGATTCACCTCGTCGATCACCTCGAGCACCCGGATGCCGGTCTTGAAATCGAGGGCGCCGGTGGGCTCATCGCAGAGCAAGATGTCTGGTTGCTTGGCAACCGCGCGCGCGATCGCGACGCGTTGCTGCTCACCACCGGAGAGCTGCGACGGAAAGTGATCCATGCGGTCTGTCAGACTGACCAGCTCGAGCGCGTCACGGGGGTCGAGCGGCTTTTCTGCGATCTCCGTGACCAACGCAACGTTCTCACGCGCGGTCAGGCTCGGGATCAGGTTGTAGAACTGAAATACGAAGCCCACGTGGTCGCGCCGAAATTGCGTGAGCTCTCGGTCGCCCGCGGCAGAGATATCGCGCCCCATGTACACCACGCGCCCCTCCGTCGGAACATCCAACCCTCCCAAGATGTTGAGCAAAGTCGACTTACCACTACCAGATGGGCCGAGTAGCACCATGAGTTCACCTTCGCGCAAACCGACGTTGACCCCGCGCAACGCGTGCACGTCGACGTCGCCCATGCGGTAGGTCTTCGTCACGTCGTGGGCGGCGAGTACGACTTCGTGTTCCTCGGACTCCGACATCGTGAGCTACGGTCTGTGACCTCCTTGCGTCCTATGTCAACCAAGGAGTATCACCACGCGTGGCCGTGGGTCGGCCCGGGAGGATCGAGATGCTCGTAGAATCGGAGTTCGAGAACACCACCCTCGGCCAGCAGACGTGGCGCTACCACGACTCGGGTCAAGGCCGCGCGGTTGTGCTGATCCACGGATTTCCCGACTTGCCTCATTCCTACGCCGCCATCGCAGCCGCGCTCAACGACGCGGGGTACCGAACGATCCTCCCCTACCTTCGCGGCTATCATCCCGACACGATCGTGCCCGGGCGCCGCTATGACGCAGTGAGCATCGCGGAAGACGCCATTGGCCTGCTCGACGCCCTAGAGGTGAGCTCGGCGGTGTTGGTGGGCCACGACTGGGGCGCATCGGTCGTCTGGGGCGCCGCGGCACTTGCGCCGGAGCGCGTCGACGCCATCGTCCCGATCGCCATCCCGCACCCGAAGACACTCAAGCCCAAAAATGCGCTCGAGGCCCTTGGCGTCCTGGTTCTCGCGCGACATTTCGTGTTCTTCAAGACGCCTTGGGCCGACGCCATGACGCGACGAAACGACTTCGCGTACATCGGCGCGCTCTATGAACGTTGGGCTCCCGATTGGAAAGGGCCGGAGCGCAACGCTGCCCTCGAGCGCATCAAGACGGCGTTTCGCGATCCCGCAGTGCTTGGAGGTTCGATCGACTACTACAGAGACCTCTCTACGCAGGTCGATCGTCGCCTGAGGGGAAAGGTTCGGAGCCGTGGGCTGCTGATCGCCGGCGGAAAGGATTTTGGTGGCCACATCGGTCCGTACAAGAAGTCGCAAGGGCTGCTCGAAGGCGGGGCGGAGCTTCTGGTCGTTCCCAACGCGGGTCATTGGCCCCACCGTGAGGAAGAGGCCCTCTTCATTGACCACCTGCTCGGATTCCTCGGGAAACTGCCCTGAAAACAGTGAATTCAGGGGTCTTGACGAAATTGGTTGACAGCCTCAACTATTTGGTTGCATCATACAACCAATGGAGATTCTCATGGAAAACGACCAAGTGCACGACGTTGTGAAAACCGGCTACGCGGAAATTGCTCGCCAAGGCGGTGGGTGTTGCGGCAGCGCCACCGCTAAGACGCACGCCGAAGCCGCATCACGCATTGGCTACACCAAGGAAGACGCGACCGGTACTGCCGCTGAGGCCAATCTAGGGCTCGGATGCGGCAACCCGACCGCGCTTGCCAGCCTCAAGGTCGGAGAGGTCGTCGTCGACCTGGGCTCCGGAGCGGGTTTCGACGCGCTCCTCTCCGCGGAAAAGCTCGGGCCAGAAGGCCGTTTCATCGGTGTCGATATGACCCCCGAAATGCTCGAACGCGCCCGCACCAACGCAGTCAACGCTGGATACGCGCGCACGGTGGAGTTTCGCGAAGGGCTCATCGAGAACCTTCCCGTTGCGTCGGAAACAGTGGACGTTGTGATGTCAAACTGCGTTGTCAACCTCAGCCCGGACAAAGCGCAGGTGTTTCGCGAGGCCTATAGAGTTCTCAAGCCAGGCGGGCGGCTCGCCGTCAGCGACATCATACTGAGCCAGCCGTTGCCGCCAGATGTGGCCGAGCTCGCCGCGAGCTGGATCGCGTGCGTAGGTGGAGCGTCAACCGAAGACGAGTACTTCGGTCACATTCGGGCCGCCGGTTTTGAAAACCTCGAGTACACCCGCGAACCGGCGGGCTTGATCATGACCGCGGACCTGCAAGACCCGCTCTGGAAGGCGGCGATCGAGCTCGTCGGTGAGGATCGCATCGAAGGACTGTCCGACACCGTGTTCAGCTACTCGATCACCGCCACGAAGCCATGAATGACGTGATCGACGACGTCATCGCGTTTTGCCGAATGTTCTCGGTCTTCGAGCGTGAGGAAATCTGTTGTGGCACGGTCACGCCCGCGCAGTGCGTGCTGCTTCAGACCCTCCGCTCAGGCGAGTGGGACGTCTCGAGCTTGGCATCTCACACCCGCGTGACCAAGGGCGCGATGACTCGGCTCATCGATGGGCTCGAAACGCGTGGCTGGGTTAGTCGACAGCAAAGCGACGAAGACGGTCGCCGATTCATCATTTCGCTCACGGCGGATGGAGAGAAGGAATCCATCCGACTCGCCAAGCTGACCGAAAAGAGCATCGAAACCATCCTCGCCAGCGTCCCCAAGGATGAGCGCGACAAAGTCATCCGAAGCCTCCACCTCCTCCGCCAAGCTGCAGAACGAACCCGCTCCCAACTAGACTGCTGTTGAGTGTGCGGGGCGTCTCGCAGGCGAAGCCCGAAAAGAGAAAGAAGGACCTTCGGTCGGCGTGCGCAGACACCTGACACCTGCGCATCAGCCTCCCGGCACCTCATCGGTTCGCACGAGCCCGTGGCGCTTCCAGCCTGTGCTCGCGAGCCAAGTGCGGGGCTCGGCACACGGCGGCGGGCCGGTCGCCCGAAAGACGTGACCCACCGGTTCACCTGAGCCAAAGGGATCGGCCCACGTTGGAGCCGGCTGCGGCCGACCGAGCTTGCGAAGATGCTTTCGGCGGTTGTTGAGCACGTAGGACATCGCGGTTCGAACCTGCCGTGGCGTCCGGAGCGGTTCGACGTGGTACCGATCGGTGAAGACGGTGCCCCGTCGGCGCTCAAGCGCCTTGTTGAGCGCCTTGCTCATCCGAATCGAAAGCCCCTGCATCCCCCGCGAGAGCGAGCGCCGGTGCGTCGCCTCGACGATCAGGTGCATGTGGCCGTGCTGCACCGACCAGTGCAGCACCCGCATCCCAAAGCGACCTTGCGCCCGCGCAATCGACCTCACGATGGCCCGATAGAGCCGCCCGCTCCGAAGCCGAAGCTTTCGATCGACCCGAAGCGTCACGTGCACCGGCACATAGTGCGGTAGCGCCTGGCGCGTATCATGGCCGACGCGGGTGCTCGTCTTGGGCCGCCCAGCACCCTCGCGACGCCCCCCGTGCCGCAACCGATCGAGGTGAAGCTGCGCCTCCCTTTTCTCTCGTCTTCGACGTCGCTTGGGAGGGCGTTGCAGTGGAGCACGCTCAGCCATGCACCTGAATACAGCAGATATTGATCAAAGTCAAGGGGAATCTCCCAAAAACCGTGTGTTGTATGAACCGGCTACATCGCTGGTAGTGCGCGCACTCCAGCGCCTTCACCGGACAGGTCCACCACGGCCGACCCGTACGCAGCTTGCGCCCCTCTCTTAAGCCCATGCCCCCGAAGCGGAGGCAGTCGCGGTCACGCCTACGTGCTTCCTCCTGAGCATTTGTGACTACTCGTCAGTCGTCGACGTGCTCGTGCACGACCACACGCGGTACCGATCCGAGCACGAGCAGGACTACGAGTACGAAACGACCACGAGCAACGAAATTAGGGACACCCTCTAGTTCGTGGTTTGGATTTCGAGCTCGCCTTTGGCGTGTTGGCGGCGGAGAACTTTTTTGTCGTATTTGCCGACGCTGGTTTTGGGGATTTCGGCAATGAAGGTCCAACGCTCGGGGAGCCACCACTTCGCCACTTTGTCTTCTAGGTATGTCCGAAGGTCTTCCGGGCTGACCGTGCTGCCTTCTTTTCGGACCACGCAGGCAAGCGGGCGCTCGTCCCATTTGTCGTCGGGAATGCCAACGACGGCAGCCTCGGCCACTTCGGGATGCGCGATGATGGTGTTCTCGAGCTCGACCGATGAAATCCATTCACCTCCCGACTTGATCACGTCCTTCGTCCGATCGGTGATCTGGGCGTACCCGCGCTCGTCGATGAAGCCGACGTCCCCGGTGCGCAGCCACCCGTCGTGGAATTTTTCGTCGTCTTCGACGCCGTAGTAGCTTCCGGTCACCCAGGGTCCGCGCGCCTCGATCTCGCCGATGGACTGCCCGTCCCAGGGAAGCGGCTCTCCTTTGTCGTCGACGATTCGAAGCTCTACCCCTGCAACAGCGCGACCCGTGCGACTCCGGTACTTCCACTGTTCGTCACCACCCACCCCTTTTGGCGGAGCCGCGATGGTCCCGAGAGGGCTCGTTTCGGTCATTCCCCAAAGCTGCAGAATCGTTACATCGTACCGCTCGTCGAAAGCGCGCATCAGCGATTCGGGAACGGCCGATCCACCGCAGATCACCAACCGGAACGAAGACAGATCGATGTCTTTGCCTTCGCCGTAGTTGAGGAGGGCCGTCCAGATGCTTGGCACCGCCCCCGCAAACGTGGGGCGATTGCGCTCGATCATGCCGACCAACGGCTCGGGCTGAAGGAAACGGGTCGGCTGTAGAAAGTCGGTGCCGACCCACCAGCCCGCGTACGGAAGCCCCCAGCAGTTTGCGTGAAACATCGGCACAATCGTGAGGACCATGTCGTTCTCGTTGAGGCCCGCGACCGCCCCCGACGCGATTCCGTACGAATGCAGTACCGTCGATCGGTGACTGTAGACGACGCCCTTTGGGTCGCCGGTCGTTCCGCTGGTGTATGCCATTGAAGCGGGCGCGCGCTCGTCGAGAATTGGCCAGTCGATGCCTAGGGACTCGGAGGACAAAAGCTCTTCGTATCGGTGCAGGGTCGCCTTGGGAGCCTCGCGAAGCGGCGCATCGTCTCCGCCGCCGACGACGATGATGTGCTCGACAGTGGCCATTTCTTTGGCGACCTTCCCGAGCAACGGAACCAAACTGTCGTCGACGATGATGACCTTGTCCTTCGCATGGTTGATCACGAAGGAGAGCTGGTCGGGAAAGAGCCGAATGTTGAGGGTGTGCATCACGGCGCCCATCGAAGAGATCGCGAAATACGCCTCGAGATGCTCCTGACTGTTCCAGCAAAAGGTGCCAACGCGATCCTCTTGGCGAACCCCCAGCTTGGCGAGGGCCTTCGCGAGCTGCTCGGTGCGATCGCCGATCTCGGCGTACGTCCCCACTCGGTCGCCGCCCTCCTCTACCGTAACGACTCGGCTGTTCTCGTAGAGTCGCCGCCCATGCTCGAAGAGATCCGAGATCAAGAGCGGGCGATCCATCATCGTCGAAAAACTCACCTGCGCCTCCTTGCGATAGTCCCGCCGTACTCAGTCAGCCTGAAACCCAGCTTTGTGGGACCCGTCGCAAAACGGCTTGTTCTTCGAATCCCCACAGCGGCAGAGCGCGGCTTTCGTGCCCGACCAAGCCTTGCGGCCGCTGGCCGCGACGATGGTGAAGTTCCCGTTGAGGAGGAGCGGCCCATTCGGCGCATGGCCGACTTTGAGTGTCCCTCCTTCGGACTCGAGGCCGTCGCCTTTGTCGCCGACCGCCCCATAGTCTTTGAAACTGGCCTCTTCATGGCTGTTATCGCAGAACGGCTTGTTCTTGGACTGCCCGCACCGGCAAAGCGCCGCTCTGAACCGGACCCCATCCATGTCCTTGGCGGCTCCGTCGATCTCGAGGTCGCCCCGTACGTACAGAGGCCCGTTGTACATCACCCGGACTATGTTTTCAGAGCCGGAAACCTCATCTGCCTCGCCATCTTTTCTCGTGTAGGTCAACGCCCCAGTCGGACAGCGATCGACGACGTCCACGACCTCCTCGGAGCTGACGCGGTCCGGTTGGCACCACGGCTCGCGACCCCCGACGAAGAGATCGTTGGTCGCACGACCGCACTCACCAACGTGAATGCACAGCCTACCGTCCCACTGGACTTCGGTGTCAGCTCCCTTGTAGGTGATCTTCTTGCCGCTCATGGCTCTCCTCCTGGTGTGGATGCCGGACCCTCAGCACCGGCGCAACGCGTGCAGATGCAGACTCGACCTTGTGCTGCCGGTGGAACCGCCTTCAGCACATCGGGGCTCATCACGACCGACATGCACCAACAGGACTCGGCATCCTTTCTTGCGGCGATCGCGCACTGGTTGGCCCCGCCGCAGAGCGGGCACTTCGTCGTGTCGGTGAAGTCGGACGGGGCGGTCACTTGATCTCTCCGATGCGTTGCACCTCTTCATACTGCTCTCGGTAGAGCTCGTCGATGTAGGTGTGCATCTCGTTGAGCCGAACCAATCGTTTCTGCGGGCCCGCCTCCTGTTCGTTGGCGTCGCAGAGCTTGGCGAGCTCCCCCACCGCCTCGAGCGAGTGGCTCGCACGGGTTGCAGAGATCGCGAGTAGCGCCGTCATCGTCAGGGCCGGAAGAGCCACCATGAGAAACCGCGGCCACACACCTTGGGGGATCCGCCGGATCATCCAGGGAGAAAGGAGCACCAGAATCACCGCCGCCAGGCTCGCGAGGATCCAAGGCCCGTGGCGGTACCACACGTGACGCCAAGCCCCTACTTTGCTTTCCTTGCGCGCCTTCGTGCACGGGTCCGACTCCTTGAGGAACTGAATCTCTTTCACGACCGCGCTCGAAAGCTCCTCCGCCAGCTCGGAGTTGAGACTGATCTCCGAGAGGTCCACAGCTCGCGCCTTCGACCGCTTCTCGGGAGGGATCATCGAGAACTGGTTGACGTAGACGGTACGCCCCGAATCTCCGACGTAGGAATAGAAGACCGGTGCGAGTTGGGCGCTGGCAGCGCTCGCAAAAGTCACGAATGCAACGAGGAGAAGGCTGCGCATGTTGAGGAGGCCGGCTCTACTTGGTCACCCTGGAAAGCATGAACATGCCAACGCAGGCGCTGGCGAACGACCCCATGATGATACCGATCTTCGCAGCGACCAAGAGATCTCCAGAGAGGCCCAGCGAGGCGATGAAAAGCGCCATCGTGAATCCGATCCCACCGAGGAAGGCGGCGCCGGCGAGTATCGGCCAGGTGACGCCAGCAGGTAGGGCCGCCCAACCGAGCTTCACCGTCAGCCAGGACGCGCCAAATATTCCGATGGCCTTTCCGAACACGAGGCCCGACGCAACGGCGATCGCGACGGGCTCGCCGATGACGTCGAGCTGGATGGGCACGCCCGCGTTGGCGAGCGCGAACACCGGCATGATGACGAAGCCCACCCAGGGGTGGAGCCCCGTCTCCAGACGGAACAGCGGTGACACGGCCTCTTTCGAAGCGAAGGAGAGATCCGCAACCAGGGCCCTCGCCTTGTCCATCGTGGTCTCGTCCCTGCCTAGCGTCTCGTCGGTATGCTTCAGAAAACCGATGAACTTCGAACCGCCAAGCCACGGATTGGCAGGTGTGAGCAGCCCGAGGATGACTCCGGCGATGGTCGGGTGAACGCCCGATTTGAGCGTGCAGAGCCAAATGCCGATCCCGACGATCAGATACACACCCACCGACCGGACGCCCAGTCGGTTCATCGCAACGATGATCACCAGGCCTGCAGCCGCGCCCGCCAACCAAGCGCCGCTGATCGAATCCGTGTAGAAGATCGCAATGACGAGAACCGCCATCAGGTCATCGACGATGGCGAGCGAAAGCATGAGGATCTTGAGCCCGTGCGGGATCCGATTGCCGAGCAGCGCCATGGAGCCCACCACGAACGCGATGTCGGTCGCCATAGGCACCGCCCAGCCGTGTTGCCCAGGCTTCCCATATTGGAGCGACAGATAGATGGCGACGGGCGCGATCACGCCTCCCAGTGCCGCGGCCACGGGCAAAACGACCTTCTTAGGGTCGCTGAGCTCCCCCACGACAAGCTCGCGTTTGATCTCGAGCCCGATCACGAAGAAGAAAATCACCATCAAGCCGTCGTTGATCCAATGCGAAAGCGGGTACGACAGCTCGAAGTTGCCGACGGCGACGTGGACGGTTTGATGCCAGAAGTGCTGATAGGCGTCCGCATAGGGAGAGTTGGCCGCGATCAACGCGATGGCGGTGCACACGAGCAGAAACACACCGCTCGCCGACTCGACGCGCATGAAAGCCGTAAACGGACGCTGCAGCCGCTGAATCGGCCGGTCGGGAAGATGGGTGATTCTGGAGTACGAAAGGTTCGGATCGGCCATCGGGAACCGACTTATCGCGGAATGTGCTAGAAAACCAGAGCCCATGTGGATGAGTGGATCGACCGTCTCTTGGTTGTTTCTTGCCGTGAGCCTCATCGGGGCGGTGTTCACGTTGAACGCCTTCATGCCGGTGCGCCGAATTCCGGCCTTTTTCGTTCCTAGCTTCTTCGGGTCGTGGCTCACCGCCGAGCTCGCCCTGCAGCACGTCGTCTGGCAGGCGCTGGCGGCGATCTTGTTTGTGGGGTTCGGAGCCCTGTCCTTTTGGCCGGGTCTGGTCGGTCTGGGCATCACAGCAGTCTCGTGGCTCGGTCTGCTCGTGCTCTTTCACGATGGACGCAAGGCGCGCTCGGTGTTCGACGAGGCGCTAGCCGATCTTGCCGATCCGGTAGACCCAAACAAGATTCCCGCACTGCAGGTGGCGTTGCCGTTTTTGTTTCGGCGACAGGGCGTCAAGGTGATCCGCAACATCGTCTACCGCACGAAGGCCGGGAAAGCGCTGAAGCTCGACATCGCGCTGCCCGAGGAGCCCGGCAAGAACCGACCCGCGATCATGCAGATCCACGGCGGCGCGTGGGTCATTGGTGACAAACGCGAGCAGGGCTGGCCTCTCATCGGACATCTGGCTGCCAACGGCTGGGTCTGCTTCAACGTCAACTATCGCCTGAGCCCGGCCGCAACCTGGCCGGATCACATCGAGGACTTGAAGTACGCGCTCAAATGGATCCGTGATCACGCCGAAGAGTATGGCGTCGATCCGAGCTTCATCGCCTGCACTGGTGGCTCTGCAGGAGGGCACCTCGCCGCCATGGTGGGATTGACGGCCAATGACCCCGAGTACCAGCGAGGTTTCGAGGATGCCGACACGACGGTGCAGGCCGCGATCCCCGTCTACGGCATATTTGATTTGACCAACCGGCTCGGGACGCAGCAGCCAACGATGCGAAAGACCTTGCTGGAGCCATGGGTCATGAAGGCGTACTTCGATCAGGAGCCGGAGAAGTACCACCGGGCGTCGCCGATCGACCGAATCCACCCCGACGCGCCACCGTTTCTGATCATCCACGGCGATAGGGATACGTTGGCCCCGGTGCGCGATGCCCGCCTCTTCGAGGAAAGGCTTCGGGAAACCTCGTACGCGCCAGTGATATACGCCGAATTGCCAGGGGCACAGCACGCATTCGACATCTTTGCCTCCCCGCGGACGGCCCACATGCTCGACGGCGTCCTCCGCTTCTTGACGGCCATGCGCGAGCGAGCGAAAAGTTCGATCCCTGTTCACGACGCGGAACGCTCCGAGCTTAGGGAGGCTCAATCGTCGTAGACGAGGTTGATCTCGATAGTCACGGGGCCGCCTTCGTATTTGAACTTCGCCTCTTTGAAGATCGGCGGCCCGAATCTTTTTGCCTTTGCATCTTTCGAGACGCCCCAGGGTTCGCTTGCGCTACCGATGGCATTTGTGTCGAGCTTCCCATTCCCGTTCAGGTCGAGAAACACCGATGCTGCATATTCGCCGAGCCCTGTGCGCTTGAATACGCATCTCGCGGTGTGCGACTCGACGTCGACCCATGTTCGACGGAGCGCACGGCGGTGCTTTCGCGGAAAGCCCTTGTTCTTCCAAAAGAGCCCACATGCCAATCGCCCCTCGGCCTCGCGGATCCCTTTGACCTCGATCGTCAGGGTGTTGTGCGCGGCGGGGTCGTTAACCTGAGCTACAACGGGAAGTGGCGAGACTCCCATCACGACGAGCAAGGCTAGCAAAGCGCCAGAGCTCATCGGGTTCCTTCTGTCCATCCAGTGTTCTCCTTGCGGAAGCCGGTCTCCGAGGCCCCAATGTCACCATCTCCAGTTCGACGGGCCGCCCTGTGGGATGTTTAAACGACATGGCTGGTTTTTGCCAAATCCGTCTCCTCGCGGCATTGCACAAGATCGACCGGTGCCCGAACTACTGAATTTCACTATGGAATTACGAAAGTTGAGTTTTTTTGTTGACGGCACGACCGTTCGTGCTATTTTCAGCTCATGTCCAAAGGCATTCAGACCAAGAACGCGATCGTCGACGAGGCGCTCGACCTGGTGAGCACCGGCGGCCTAGGCGGCCTTTCGATCGGTACCCTGGCCCAGGCCACGGGCATGTCGAAGAGCGGATTGTTCGCGCACTTTGGCTCGAAGGAACAACTCCAGCTCAGCGTGCTGCAGTCCGCAAGCGAGCGGTTTATCGACATCGTCCTCGCTCCGGCGCTGAAGCAGCCCCGCGGGGAGCCCCGCATTGTCGCGATGTTCGAGAACGCGATGAGCCAATGGGAAGACCATCTCCCTGGCGGCTGCATTTTTCACGCGGTATCCGCTGAGCTCGACGATCAGCCAGGCCCTGCTCGGGACTTCCTGATCAAGACCCAGGTCGACCGTCAAGACATGATCCGCCGAGCAGCAGAGATCGCGATCGAAGAGGGTCACTTCCGCAAGGACCTGGATGTAGACCAATTCGTGTTCGAGTTCGGCTCGATCCCCGCGGCTTATCACTACTCGAGACGGTCGCTCGGCAGGCCGGACGCCAAAAAGAGAGCACAGAGGGCATTCGCGGCCTTGCTCGCTCGTTCACACTAGGAGAAGCCACCCATGACCAATCAAACCCCAAGCGCCTTGTTCGATGCAGAAAAAAGCACGAACGTTCGTTCTCTCTACAAAGCCAGCCCTAGCTGGCTAACGGGAGCATTCTCGGCTGGAAGCCGCGTCGCGCCGGGTCTCACGGCCGCTGTCGCCGAGCGTCTGTTCTTCACGACGCGTCGCACCACGCCGCAAAACGGAGAACGCGAGATCCTCAGCCAGGCGTCGTCCTTCCGAGTCGGCGAAATGGCAGCGTGGTCCTGGGGCGAAGGTCCCGTCGTTCTCCTCGTGCACGGCTGGAACGGACGCGCGACCCAGCTCGGTGCGTTTGTTTCTCCCCTCGTCGAGCACGGGTACCGAGTGGTTGCGTTCGACGCCCCAGGTCACGGCGATTCCCCCGGCCATCAAATGTCGCTTCCCGAGCTGGCAGACAGCATTCGACGTGTCGCGGAGCACGTGGGCGATGTATATGGCGTGGTCGCTCATTCGATGGGTGGCGCGGCGACAACGCTTGCCCTTTCCGACGGACTGGAAATCGAGCGCGCGGTCTTCATCTCGCCGCCCTCGAACCCGCAACTTTTCCTCGATTTCTTCTCGCGTGCGGTCGGAATCTCTGAAGACGTCCAGCAGCGCGTGCAAAGAAGGCTCGAGGGCCGAGTTGGTCGGCGCTTGAGCGACATGCGGGCCGACGAAATCGCGCCGCGCATGAACATCCCGCTCCTGGTCATCCACGACGAAGATGACGCCTTCGTCCCCCTTCAGTACGGCCGAAGTATCGCCGCGGCTTGGCCGGGTGCCGAATTCGTCACCACCGAGGGCCTCGGGCACAAGAGGATCCTTCGAGCGGCGCATGTCAACGATCTCGCTGTGGGCTTCATCGATGCACAGGAACACCCTGTGCAGACCGCAGCATGAAAAACCAAGAAAGGAAAAGAACCATGACTACCGAAATCAGAGACCCTCAATTCGGATACTTCGTAGACGAGCTCGCCGACTCCTTGGCTTTGGCCGACCTGTCGTTCACAGTCGGCGCCTGGGAAGCCGTCGCCGCAGGGATCGTGGCCCTCTACGATGCCTTCGCCACCCCGGAGCCGGGCTCCGTCTCGCAGGCTTTCAAGGGACTCGCCGTATGAGGCGCATGACATTGTGGCGGCCGTGACGGCGTGAGAGCCACGCCGCGGTCGCTACTTCTTATCCTTGCAACGGGCCCGTGCACTCTCGACGTGGAACTGAACCGGTTTCTCCGTGAAACCGAGCGTGAGCGTCGCATCTTCGACTTCCACCGGACCAACCTCGAGCAGCCAGACGCCCTCTTCGTGCTCGTCATCACTCTTGCGCGATCCAGCGCGCGATCGCCTGGACGACCTCGCCCGGATCGCGGGCCCATCGAACATGCGCGCCCGGCTTGCGCTCGGATAGTTTGGCTTCGATCCGCTCGCCTCGAGCCTTGGGTATTTTGCCGAACATGAAGTCGACCGCGTTCGGAGGACCCATGTCGTCACCCTCGATGTTGACCGTGATGAAATCGATCTCGACGTCTCGAAGGGCGCTTTCATAGTCGATCGCGCTACCGATCGGCTCGTAGCGAGCAGTCCGAGCGTTGTGTGACCAGTCGCGCATCACGGTTCGGGCTTCGATGCCCCCGAAACCGAAGCGTTTGCCAGGAACGTATCCCAACAAGAACCCGAGGATCGGGAACAGGCGCGTGGCCAACAGGATCCAACGGCGGTTGCTTCCATCCCAGTTGCGATAGTAGGGGATCGCGCACGCCACGAGCACGACGCCCGCAATATCGGGCTTCTGGGCAGCGACATGAAGCATCATCAGCTGCCCACCCAGGCTGTGGCCGCCTACGTACAGAGGAACCGACGGCATTCGGTCCCGTACGACCCCGATCGCAGCGGGAATGTCGTCCTCGACGATCTCGCGGTAACCGAAGTCGACCCCGCGCGCAGGACGCAAGCTGCTGGTGCCGTTGCCGCGTAGGTCGCACATGACGAGGACAATGCCTTGCTCGGCCATCGCTTCGGCGAATTGCGTGTAGTAGCTCGCCTCGACGCCCAACGCGCATACGAAGAGAAGCACCGCCCGCGGCTGGCCCGGAACCTGCGCAAGCAACTCGAGCTCGTGCCCATCGCTCGCCCGGACTGGCCACTTCTCGAGCATCACCAAGTGCCCCTGCCGTTAGGCGGCTTGCATCTCTTTGGATGCCATTGCGTCACTGCACAAACAGCGGCACGGCTTCTCTGCCGCGGCCTTCCATTCGCAGAGCTCCGCGGTGCGGCCCTCCCCGTCCGGGTTCGGCTGAATGCGCACGAATGTCTGTGCGCCGATGCGAATGGTACACTCGGGGTCGGCGAACGCCTGGGACCAAAAGCCACCGTTATAGAGCGTGACCGGCCCTACCTGCTCGCACTTAGGCTGGTGCGTGTGACCAAACACTACCCTACGCATACCGGTGATCTTGTGGATCAGCTCGGCCCGGTTCTCGCTTAGAAGCGGAACCTGGAACACCGTCGACTTCACCGACGATGCGTAGGCAACGTAGGGAAGCATGAAGAGCCCGAGCGGGACGAACACCCAGAGCGGACTGATCGGCCAGGCGATGTTGATGTGCAAGACGACCTGCCATGCCAGGAACAACGCGCCCAGCAAGAAGAACGCGCGGTCGAGCCAAAGCTCACGCGCAATTCGAAATGGGTTGTTGGTCGCCGAAGGCACGTGCACCGCATTCAGCTTGCGGACCATGGAAGGCGTGGCGCGGGAGCGCATGGCGATCGACCGCACCTTGTCGTCTACGAGCAACGGGTCACGCATCGCCTGGGCCCAGTGCGTTCGGAGCGAAATCCAGAGCGTGGCGTAGGCGCCCCAAAGCCACGTCCAGATCAACAGCGGCTGAGTGCGGAGCATATACTTGTAGAAGAACCGCACGTACGCACGCCCGCTCATGATGTAGTTCTCCGACTGATGTGGGTTGAAGTACCCCATCCCGTTGAGCATGTAGCGCGCCGCCAAGTCTCCGAAAGGGATGCGCACCCGTGGTTTACCATGCAACTCGATCAGCGGGTCGATCGGGTCATGTACGACGCAGTTGGGATCGTACTGGTGGCCGTGGCTGACGTAGGTATCGTCCCCGCTCAGATAGAACCAATTGCAAAACACCAACGGATCGTGGGTGTAGAGCCTTTCGCTGGGACGATGCGGGGCTGCCTCCCGCGGGTTTCTCGCCCCCTCCTCCAAGAGACCCAAGGGCGCGTCGACTCCGAGGGCTTCGCAAACCAGCCGTTGGACCGACGGCCAATAGAGCTCGGCGTCATGGTTCCCGATCACGAAGATCGCGCGATGTCCGTTCTTGATGAAGTTGCCGAGCGCCTCGAACCACCGTGGGTGGTTCTCGATGATGACCTTCATCTTGAACCCACTCTTCCACTCCTCGCTTCCGAGCCCGCGAAGTCGCTCGAGCCAATCGACGTGCTTTCGGTCGTCCGGAAGAGTGGTCACATTGTCGAAATCGAAAATGTCGCCGTTTAGAATCAGCTCGATGGGCTCATCGGCTTGTTCCTGAATGTAGTCGAGGAATCTCGCGAAATCGTCGTCGATGAAGAACTCTCGATACTTGTACGCCATCCACAGAGGACGCTCTGGGTCGACCTCCTGGGCCTCGGAGAGATGCATGTCCGATACAATGAAGGTGTGAAGATTGGCATCCATGAAAGTGCCTCTCAAGTGTGTCAGGAGCCGCAGTACACCTCCAGTGCCTTTTTGCAGATTGCGCTAGAAGCACATCCATGTTGGCCATTATCCGGAAGGCAGGGTTGCGCCGTCCACAAAACTGCGGACTCACGAGCTTCCCAGGTGGCACGCGTGAATATCTCGGTTGACGGTCGTCCAGCGGATGCCCATGATCGCACTCCTCAGTCGAAAGGAGGGCGGCATGGCGGCAACTGATTGGACCTTCGGGGGAACTTGGCCGTACGAGCCAAAATGGTTCGACTCACCGGACGGGAGGCTCCACTACGTCGACGAGGGCCCACGTGACGGCAAGCCCGTCGTGATGGTGCACGGAAACCCCACGTGGGGCTATCTCTATCGAAACTTCATCCCGCCGCTTGTCGCCGCCGGCTACCGGTGCATCGTCCCAGACCATCTGGGTTTCGGGCGATCCGACAAACCGGACGAAGCGGAGCTCTACCAAGTGCCGCGCCACGCAGAACGGCTCGACGCCCTGCTCGAATCGCTCGACCTCCACGACGCCACTCTGGTTTCCCAGGATTGGGGCGGCGCGCTCGGATTCTATTGGGCTACGCGACATCCCGATCGGATCGCAGCGCTGTGCATCCTCAACACTGCGGCGCACCGCCCACCCGGGAAAGTAAAGCTCCCGCTCCCCATACGCTTGTTTCGAACACCTGGGATCGGCGAGGTCATGGTCAAAGGCGCACACATGTTCGTGCGTGGGTTCCTGTTCAATGCGGGCATCATGCACAAGGACCGGATCACCAAAGACATGCGTGCCGCATACACCGCGCCGCACCCTACGTATTCGTCCCGCACCTCCATTTTGGTGTTCCCCCGCGAAATTCCTGCAGACTCGACCGGTCGCGTCGCGGAGTTCCTAGGCGAGGTCGAAGTGGGCCTTCAGCAACTCAAAGCCAAGCCCACCATGATCGCCTGGGCGATGAAAGACATCGCGTTTCGCCCAGAGTACCTGGAAAAGCTTTGGCTCCGAGACTTCCCGAACGCAGACGTATTGCGACTCCCAGACGCCGGCCACTACCTCCAAGAAGACGCCCACGAACGCATCGTGCCCAAGTTGCTGACGCACCTAGACTCGGTGTTTCACACGGGGCCTCGGGCGGCCCACCGAACGGCAGCAAACTGACCCGGCCCTTGGCATTTTAGCCTTTGGACTGAAGGTCCGATGGCTCCCCTCACCTGTCCTTGACACCGCTAGGAGGCAAGCTATCCCTCGCAGCCATTCCAGCGTAGCTCAGTTGGTAGAGCGGGCGACTGTTAATCGCTTGGTCGTAGGTTCGAGTCCTACCGCTGGAGCCGATAGAGAGGCCCTCGCAAGAGCTAGAAGGCCTTTTTCGTTTCCGCAGCGTGAGCAGGAGCAGGACTCGAACTTACGGTGTACTCAGCCCTCTGGGCCTGCGTACGGTCGTTGAAATCCGACAGCTCCGCGGACTCGCGTCCGCTACGACTTGTCGTATTCCACCTCCAAGCGAGTCCTACCGCTGGAGCGACGTGATCGCGGTTGATCAATGCGTCGATATCGACGGCGAACCGGTGAGCGCCGACCAGCGCGGCGTTGCGAGACCGCAAGGACTGACTTGCGACGTAGGCGCCTTCGAACGAGAGCCATAGGGTCGCGCAGCCGCGCTACCTCTTCGCTTATAGTGAACAAAACGGTCCGTCCCAGGTTGATCTCAAAACAACGGAGCCAGGAGTCAGCTGTTGTGGTGGAGGACGATCTTGGCTGATGCCAGTGCCGTTGGATTGTTCCTCGGAAACTAAGTGCTCGGACCTACAGAAACCTACCGGAAACTCGCGCTTAGGCTCGTGAGCGCCGTGATCTTGGATGCGGTTGCTGCCATATTGCGAAGTCCATGCGTGGCGTCCTTCTGGTCCTTACCTTCCTTATCGTGGCTACCGGCTGCAACGACGGCAGCAGCTCAGGTGGAGCCGGTGGTGAAGCCGGGGTTGGGGGCGACGGCGGAACCAGTGCTAACGGTGGAACCGGCGGGCAGGGCTTCTCGGTCACCGTGATCGGCACGGGAGGACCGGTCGTCGACGCGCCCGCGATGTACGCGACGTCCGATGGCACGCATCGGCTAACATTGATGACGGACGAAAATGGCGAGGCCACGTTCACCAACGTGCCTCCAGGCGGCTTCATTACGGCCCCCGTCATTCAGAATCAGGAGGTGGTGAGCCTTCAAACCGTCGGCGGGATCGGCGACGGCGACACGATCGAGCTTCGGGCAACGACCGCCGAGGAAGTGCCCATCGGCTCGTTTTCGATCGCCACCTCCAACTCGTCGCCCGGGACCTTGAACTACAATGTCTTCGTTCCAAGCGAACAGTTCTCGAGCCCGGACAGCTCAAACCGAGTCTTCGACGGAACCCTGACGGCGTCCACGATCGGACCGAGCGGCTTCTTCAACGCCGTGGGCATCGCTAACATCAACACAGGAAGAGTAGAAATCGGGTGGGCAACCGACCTGCCGCTCGTCGGCGCTCCTCCAATGCAGACCGCCAACGGTTCCATCACCAACTGGAGTGCGCCGACGGGTGTCATCGAAGCCGGCATCATGAACGTCTCGGGCAGCGCCTTCAGTGTTTCGATCCGAGTCCGCGGCTACCATGACACTCGGCCCTACCAGACCAAGAACTTCAACAACGACGTCCCGAATGGACAAACGTTCAAGGCCCCTCTGGCCCAGTCCACGAGCTTCAACGACCGCGCGATAGCTATTTTCGAAGCAAGTGAGGCCGCCAATGGCGTTTCGTTCAAAACACAGCGTATCGTCGCTAGTGAGGTGAGCTCCGGCAACACGATCCTCACCACATCAACAGCAGACTTCCTGCCCGAGCCAAGTGGCGCGACGCGCGACATCGACGCCCGCTTATCGGAGTACGGCTGGACTCCGACTCCCACGTGCGACGGCGTCCCGATCAACGCTTCGCTGCTCTCTTTCAGCGGAGAGCTCGTGGAGAAGTCTTACAGCTGGACCATGCTCGCGCCCTACTCGGACATCGTGACGATGCCAGAACTCGATCCCAATTTGGCCGACGCTTTGTTTCCCGATGGGATCATCGAAGAGACATGGACGCTCGAGGCGCGTGGATACGTCGACAGCGACTACGAGACTGTTCGCCAAACGAAGCCCGCGCTTCTGACGCCTGAACAGTTACTCGGACGTCAGGAGGGGAGCCAGGAAGTCTGCGTGGCAACGGCCAGCGCGGGCGTGCCGTAGTTCCCCAAGTCACGCCCAACGCGCAGTGATCGGCAAGCTTGATCGCGACGC
>Ga0255057_10000785_pt1 | contig 18264 bp, 16 predicted proteins | sample Cases_109_6_MG_FD_189022 | JGI IMG/M metagenome (GOLD analysis project Ga0255057, IMG submission 189022) | Seawater microbial communities from Amundsen Gulf, Northwest Territories, Canada - Cases_109_6 | ecosystem: Environmental > Aquatic > Marine > Gulf | place: Canada: Northwest Territories... | reverse complement strand
CTCGACGCTGTCGAGGGCTTGAATTCTGTTCCTGGTCGCGGCGAGGATCTCGTCCAACATCCTGACATCGTAGAGCCGTTACCGTCCTTGCAGCCGGCGAAGGTAGACAATCACCGCTCGTATCTGGGCGTCGGTCAGGTTGCGGAACGACGGCATGATTCCCGGGCCAGATCTGATCGCTTCGAAATACTCCGCGTCGGTCTTGCTCGCCCCGGCGCTGCCTCCCTCCAGGGATGCCGCCCGACCACCGCCGATCAGGTCGACGCCATGACATGCGACACAGTTGGCGGCGTAGATCTCAGCCCCGTCAGGCGTCGTCGGCGTCGACGAAGTAGTGCTCTGTCCAGTAACGTTGTCGATGTTGAGGGCGAGTCAGAGGCGGCGCTGGGAAGGACGCAGGACGAAGGCGCACTTGACGTGCGTCAAGGACGAGGACGCATCCAGCGGCGTCACTGGCCGTCATGAAGGCGACAAACGTTGCTGGTCGGGGCACCAGCTCCGACCAACATCACCAGCAGCAGTGCTAAAACTCCGCCTCTTTTCACGAGGAGCGGGGAAGCCGCACGGTGACGGCGGTGCCGTGACCCGGTCGGGAGTCCACCGCCACGGCACCACCCATGGCCGTCACTAACTCCTTGACAATCGAAAGGCCGAGCCCACTCCCCTCAGGGCGCACCGCTCGGTAATGCTGGGCAACGTACAACCGGTCAAAGACCTTCGGAAGGTCCTCGGGATCGATTCCCGGCCCGGTGTCCCCCACTTTTATGCCCACCTCAGACGGGCTCGACAGGACCCGCACTGTCACGGTTCCGCCTTCAGGCGTGTACCGGAGACCGTTCTCGACCAGGTTGGACACGATCTGAGCAATACGCACCGGATCGACCCTTACCGGCCCGGTCGGGTCGGTCTCGATCACTAATTGCACTGAGACCTCGGCGGCCCGGCCCAGGAAATCTTCTGCCACTCCCCTGACATGAGCATCCAGCTCAACATCTTCGGGACGCAGCGTGAACTCCCTGGCTTGAAGCCTCGACAGCAGCATCAAATCCTCCACCAGGCGTGACAGCCTCGCCGTCTGTCGTTGCAGCACCGCCGCCACCTTCGGGAGCTGATCCGGCTCAATTGTGCCGTCGGCCAGGGTTTCGGCGTAGCCGGCCAGACTGGTGAGCGGGGTTCGCAGATCGTGCCCGACGTTGAGCAAGAAATCTCGCTCCCGCTGCGAAGCAGCTTCGAGCCGACCCGCCATCTCGTTGAATCGGTCTGCCAGATCTGCCACCTCGTCGGCACCGTCGTCGGCTACCCGGGCACCGAGATCGCCCCCCGCCAGACTTTCCGCTGCAGCGCTGACCTTCCCCAGGCGGTCTCCGAGCCGATTAGCGAGCAGTCCGGCCAACACCGCGACCACAACCACCGCAGCCCCGAGTGCGACCAGGAAGGCCCTCACAAGAGTGATGCCAACGATCAGCGACGATTCCCGCCCCAGCAGCACCGCGAAGGAGAAGGCCGGTGTGCCCGTGTCCACCGTGCGCACGACGACGACCACAGGTTGCCCCTCGACCTCTCCTTCGAATTCCACCGTGGTGCCGGGCCGGAACTCGGCCGTCTCCAGACCCAACGCCGGGATCAACACACTGGTGCCGGGAACGATGAGCTCTCCCCGGCGGACGGCCGCGATCTCAACGAAATCGTGACCTCCCACCCTGGTGGCGATGAACAAAAGCTCGCGCACGGTTCGCTCGTTCAGCAGGTTCCGCAGGGCCGCGTCACCACGCTGGCGGGCCGCGGCGATGGACTCCTCGGCCTCCCGGCCGATAGCTTCCGCCTGGCGGGACAGCTCGGCAAGGTCATCCCGGCGAGCCTGGCGGTTGGTGAGCACTGCAGCCACGATCCCGCCAACCAGCAGCGCCAGTGCGGCGGCAGCCATCATGCTCCAGAAGAACTTTCGCCGCACTAGTGCTCTGCCCTGCCACCAAGCTTGTAGCCGACGCCCCACACCGTTTCAATCGGGATCCCCTCCAACTTCTTACGGAGTTGGCGGACATGAACGTCTACCGTCCGGCTTTCCCCGAAATAGTCATACCCCCACACGGCTTCCAGGAGCTGGCTACGGGAAAGGACAATTCCCCGGTTGTGTGCCAGGTGCCAGAGCAGGTCGAACTCCCGGGCGGTGGGCTCGACTATGTCGCCGGACGGCGTGCGTACCTGGCGCCGGCCACTATCGATCTCGAAGTCGGCCACCGTAATCGCGGCAGGCGGCGCGGGCACCTGCTCGGCCCTTCGCAGCACGGCCTTCACACGCGCCACCACTTCCCGGGGCGAGAACGGCTTGGTTACATAATCGTCTGCGCCGATCTCGAGACCTACCACCGTGTCGACTTCGTCGTCGCGGGCAGTGAGCATGATGATGGGAACGTTGCTCTTCGCCCGAATCCGGCGGCACACCTCGGTCCCATCCATCCCCGGCAAACCGAGGTCGAGCAGCACGGCCCGGGGAGCGCGTTGGGTCAGGATGTCGAGACCCTTCTCGCCCGAGTCGGCGTGCAGCAGCCGGAAGCCCTCCTTCTCGAAAACGAGCCGGAGGAGCTCGGCGATCTCTTCCTCGTCTTCAATCAGGAGGACGATTCCATCCATACCAATCCAGACTCCTGACCAATTATGAGCAGGTTGTTAAGCCACAATGTGCTTTTGTAAGAGTGGCAAGTCCCGCACTTCTGCTCCCACCTTGCCTCCCGCCCACCGGATCTCGACGGAATCGCCCGGGAGCACTTCTCTACGAACGAGTCCCAAACCGATCGGGGCACCAACGCGCAACGATTCGGAGACCGAGGTCAGCTCGCCGACCATGTCACTGTCAGACCAAATTTCAGCCTTTTCGGGAGGGAGCGAATTCTCCGAGATCACGATGCCTCGCAGGTGCCGGTTGACATGGCCTCGAGAATCGATTCGGGCCACAAGCTCTTGCCCGAGGAAACACCCTTTTTCGAATGAAACCGTCTCTTCCACCAGGGGGGTCTCCTGAGGGATAGTGGAGTCGTCTATGTCGCGACCCATCCGCGGCTCTCCCATCTCCACCCGCACCGCAGTCACCGCCAGGTCCCCCACCATTCGAGTCCCGGCGGCCAGGAGCGCCTCCCGACTCGGGTCGGGAACATAAAACCGGTCGAGATGGCCGAGCAGGGCTCGTATTGCCACGCCGTCGTCCCAACCGGCCACTCCCGTCGGGACTGGCAAGCCGGCACCGGCGAGTACCGTGGCCGAGCCCGGCCCGATCAGGTCGAGCAGTGGCTGCGGGTCCGCTACCTCAACGTCGACTCGCAGCCTGAACCGGAGCAGATCCTCTTGCACCCGAGTGCCGGCACCAATATCTGTCACCAGATGAAAGGCATCGTCCAACAGCCCCACCCACAGCGGAGCCCGCAGCTTGCCGCGGGGCCCAAGCAGCAAGGAGCGGATGACATCCCCGCTGCTCATCCCGGTGAGATCCTGACTCAAGAGCGAATCGAGGAAGCCTCCGGCGTCTGAGCCGGACACAATCACCAGCTCGTGGGCGTCCGCAACCAGCCCGCTACTTTCGTGGAGGGCCTGGTATTCACCGGTCACGTCACCGAAACTGTCGGTCATAATTCGTCGGCTCCAGCGATTGCGGCCAAGACTGCGGCAGCCTTGTGCAGACACTCGTGATACTCGGCGGTTGGATCCGAATCGGCGACTACGCCGGCGCCGGCTTGAACCCAGGCGGTGTCGCCCGAAGCAACCATGGTCCGGAGAGCGATTGCCGTGTCGACGTTGCCGCTGAAGTCGACATACCCCACGGCGCCGGCATAGGGCCCCCTGGCGACCGGTTCGATTTCGTCAATGATCTCCATTGCCCTGACCTTGGGGGCGCCGGTGACAGTCCCGTGAGGAAAGGTAGCCCGCAGCACGTCGACCGGCCCTACCCCGGGCCGAAGCGCACCGCTTACGCCAGACACCATGTGCATAACGTGCGAGTAGCGCTCAATGGCCATCAACTCGTCGACCTCGACGCTGCCGTATTCAGAAACCCTCCCGAGGTCATTGCGGGCCAGGTCCACCAGCATCACGTGTTCGGCCCGCTCCTTGGGATCGTCGAGGAGGTCGACCTCCAGGGCTTGATCGAGCGCCGGCGTAGCCCCTCGAGGCCGGGTGCCGGCGATGGGCCTGCTGAAAACTCGACCGTCACGAACTCGAACCATTATTTCGGGGGAAGAGCCGGCGATTACGAGTTCCTCGTCGCGAATGAAATAGAGATACGGCGAAGGATTGATCAGCCGGAGGGCCCGGTATACGGCGAACGGGTCGCCGGAGAATGGCACGTCGAACCGCAATGACGGGACCACCTGAAAGGCGTCCCCGGCATAGACGTAGTCGATGGCCTTCTTCACCGCACCCTCATAATCGGCCTGACTCAAATTGATCTGGTAATCGGGCCTCGTGGTGAAGTCAGGAAGGGGTTTCGCCGGGTAAGACTCTCCGGCAGACAACGTCTGCATCATTTCGCTCAACTCAGCAGCGGCCTCGTCGTACTGGACGGAGGGGTCATCGCCGACGTACACGTTCTTGATGAGAAGGATGGTGTCACTCAACCTGTCGAGAACGGCGAGGGAGCCGACGAATTGCCAAACTTGTTCCGGCAGATTCCGGTCGTCGACCGGTTGATCCGGCAGGCGTTCCACATAGCGCACGCAGTCGTAGCCGAGGTAGCCGACTGCCCCACTGTGAAAGGGCGGCAAATCCGGGAGCGGCGGAGTTTGGAAACGCCCAACGAGGGCCTCCAGTACCTCGAGAGGGTCGCCGGGGGGAACCTCGATGGCGGCGCCTTTCACGGTCGACTCACCGGCGCGACTCCGCAGGGTGAACTCGGGCTCCCAACCGACGAACGACCAGCGACCCCAGCGCTCCCCTCCTTCAACGGACTCCAGAAGAAACCCGGGCCTTTCATCACCCACCAGCTTCTCGAAAACCGTGACCGCCGACTCGCGATCGGCCACCACCGGCACCGTGAGCGGCACTACCGAGTATGCGCCGGCCAGCGTGAGGAATTCGTCGCGAGTAAGCATGGCTAGTGTCCTCCGTCGCAAGTTTGTGCTGATATCGCCGAGGACTCGGCGTTCATGGCAAGGACGCAGGACGAAGGCATAGCGGGGCTACGTCGAGAACGAGGACGCAGCCAGGGGCGTCGAGGCCCGGCGAGATTCTGTACAGGACTTGTGACGCGGGACACTAGATGGAACTCAGGCTATCGAGGCCAACACTGCGCAACCGGTCGCTGAACCAAACGGACAATTCGGTAATCTCACCGGTTATCAGCAACCATCCGAATCCGGCCAGTAACAGCCCCGAAACTGCCTGGATGGGGCGCAGGTACGGCTTGATGGCACTAAAACCCGCCAGCACCTTGTTGGTGGCAAGAGCAGCCGCAAAGAAGGGAAGCGCCAGACCGGCCGAGTATGCCACCAGAAGAATCACGGGCTCCCAGGCAGTGCCGGTGTCGGCTGCGGTGTAGGCGAGTATTGCTCCGAGGAAAGGGCCTATACAAGGCGTCCAGCCAAAGCCGAAGGCGACTCCCATGAGCGGCGGAGCGAACCCGCCGAGCCGCGAAGGCCGCACCTCGATTCGCCGTTCTCGCATGAGAGGCAGCAGCAGCCGGGGGTTCCAAAGCGCGGTGACGAACGTGAACAGGCCCATCGCCACCACGAACCACCCGGCCCACACGATCCAGCCGTTCCCGGGAAGCGCCCAGCCCCCACCGCGCCCCCATGCCACAAACACCACTGTGAACCCGGCCGCGAATAGTCCAGTCGCCCGCAACATCGTGGCCTTCGAGGCACCCCCGGCCTGTAGCTCCTCGGTGCTGTAGCCCGAAATGAGCGACAGATAGCCCGGTAGTAGCGGAAGGACGCACGGCGAAACGAACGAGAGGCTGCCGAAAAAGAAGGCGCCGACAACAGCTACCAGGTTGAGTTCGTTGATTGACATGGGTGTACCTGCAGGTGAACGGCCAGGAGTTTCGCGAGGTTCCCGAGTAACCTCCTCAAGCTCATGCCCACGATAGAAGACTTTCAGGATCTGCAGTTGCGGGTAGGAACCGTGCTCACGGCTGAGGCGCACGTCGGTGCCCGCCGCCCGGCGTACCTACTGCTCATCAACTTCGGGCCTCTGGGAGAGATGCAGTCGTCTGCGCAGATCACCGATAGGTACCAGCCCGAGGAGCTGGTAGGCCGTCAGGTGGTGGCGGTCACCGGGCTCCCTCCGCTAAACATCGGCGATTTCCGCTCGGACGTGTTGATCCTGGGGGCCTTAACCGCCTCCGGGGTCGTGCTGTTGAATACCGACGTGGCGGTCGACCCCGGCAGTGAGGTGGCATGAGCAACCGCTTCAACCGCTCCGACCGACGAATCACCACCCTCATGGGTACTGCCGGCTTCGTCCAAGCCTTCGCCGGAAGCCTTCTCGTGGTGACCTTGGCCTTTTCCCGCCCCGATCTCGGCCTCAGCAAAGCAGATGCCAGCTGGATCCTCGCCATCATTCGCCTCGGGAGCTTCACCGCAATCGCCTTCGCCCTGTGGGGTGACCGGTTGGGGAGGAGGCGTCCGCTGCTTGCCGCCCTGTTGACGCTTCTTGCCGCCAACGTTGCCACGGCGTTCGTGCCGGGCGTGGTCGGGTTCACCATCTTTCAGGCAGTTGCTCGCGCCGCCTCGGGCGCGGTAGCCGCCCTGGCGGTGGTCTACCTGGCAGAAGAGGTGCGGCCCCACATCCGCAGTTACTCCATGGGCATTTGGGGAGTGGCCGGAAGTCTGGCGGGAGGCCTGGCCTTCCTGCTCGCACCGCTCTTTGAGCTCCCCGCGGATCGGTGGCGCTGGATGTTCGCCTACAGCGCCATCGGCATCGTCTCCTATCCGCTGCTTTCGCGGTTTCTCGGCGAGAGTCGAGCGTTCGTCGAAGCGCCGCAAAGGGTGCCGGTAACCGCCGTGCTGGTGGGTAACTCGGGCCGCCATTTCTGGCCACTGGCAGGCGCCGCCCTGGCAGTCGGCGCGTTCAGCGGACCGGCGGTCAGCTTTGCTTCGGACTATCTGATCAACGATCTCGAATGGACCGTGCTGGCCTCCAGTCTCGCCATCATCACGGCCGGAGCGCTGGGCGCCACCGGCCTGCTCATCGGAGGCAGGCTGGCGGACCGGATCGGGCGCCGACCGGTGATCGTCACCGGAATGGCGCTGGGCGCTATCGGTGGCTCAGCCTTCTACTGGCAGTCGGAGCCCCTGCTGGTCTTCTGGATCATCGTCGGCAGCTTCGGGTCCAGCATCTTCGTCCCCGCATTCTCCGCTCTCCGCAGCGAGCTCTTCCCCACCGAGTCGCGAGCGGTGGCGGGAGCACTGCTTTCTGCCACCAGCGTGACAGGGGCAATCCTCGGGCTCGCCATGGGCAGCCAGACAATCGAACTCTGGGGTCTCCCGACAACCGTCACAATCCTGGGCGTGGGAGCCGTAGTGGCCATTCCCCTCATCCTGATGTTGCCTGAAACCAAAGGCAGCGTGTTGGTCCAGGATCGAGCCTCAGCCATGCCGGCCCAGGCGGCCCCCCAGATCCTCGATTAGATCAGACGGGTCGCAGCCTGGAGCGTGGACGAACATGCCACCAGCCCAGTGTGACCGCCCGCACAATGGTGAGGACACCAAAGGACCACCACACCCCGGCCAGGCCCCATTCCAATGGGACTACCAGGGCCATGAGGCCGACGGCGGCAGCCATCGACACAACCATCGCCCCGGCCAGATACCCGAAATCGGCTGCGCCGAGGACGATGCCGTCCCACACATAGACCAACGCCGCCAGCGGCTGCAGCAAGGCAAGGATCAGCCAAATGCCTTTCAAAGCCTCCTGGACCTCCACCTCCGACGTAAACCAGGCTGGGACGATTGATCGAGTCGCCACCAGCACCACCGCCAACGCGAGGCCGACGATCGCTCCCAACTCGAGAAGGCGCCACGAGAGGGCCCAGGCATCGCCGATTCGGTCCTCACCGATGAAACGGGCGATCATGGTCTGGGCGGCGATCGCCAGGGCGTCGATAAGCAGGGCAAGAAATATCAGAAGCTGAATGGCGATCTGATGAGCCGCGACCTGAACTTCACCGATCGCAGTCGCCACCCTGGTGGCAACAGTGAACGTCACCAGCAAGGCCGTAGTCCGGATCACAATGTCACGACCCACCTTGAGCAAGCCGAGCAATTCCTGGGCTGAGCTGGGGGCGAACCTCACGCCCAGGCGCCGTATCAGGAGGAGAAGAAACCAGCAGGCTCCAACCCACTGCGCCACCAGTGTGGCGACCGCGGCACCGGTAAGGCCCCAATCGAGCCCAAAGATGAGAAGCGGATCGAGCACCAGATTGACGATATTCAGACCAAGTGTCACCACGAAGGGCGTGGTGGTGTTGGCGTAGCCCCGGAAGGCCCCGTGACCGAGCGTGATGATCAGCACCGCCGGAGCGGCCGCGCCTCGAATACGCAGATAACCGATAGCCTCCCGACCAAGATCATCGGTAGCCCCCATCAGATCGAGGATCGGGCCCGCTGCCACCTCTAAAACGGCAACCACCACCAAGCCGAGCGCTAGCGCAGCAACCAGACCGTTGGCAATGACACGACCGGCGTGCTCACTATCGCCCCGTCCGAGCGCCTGGGATACGAGCGGAGTGACCCCGTACGCCAGGAAGTTGAAAGAAAAAAATGCCAGCCCGAAGATGGCGGCATTGACTCCGAGAGCGGCTAGCTCCGTCGTCCCGATCCGCCCGACAAAAGCGGTGTCCACCAGGGTGATCAGCGGATCGGCGGCCAAGGCCCCCAGCGCCGGAAGCGCCAGCCCAATGATCTTCCTGTCGTACCGACGTTTCACTCCGGTGGGGGGGTTTTGTCTGGGTAGGGGCAGATGTCGTCAAGCTCACAGACAAAACACTGCGGCTTGCGGGCGTCACACACGTCACGACCGAACTGAATGAACCGCATCGAGATGCCCGACCATTGACGACGGTCGTAGAGCTCCCGCAGATCGAACTCGATCTTGGTGGGATCGGCATGCTCGGTGAGCTGGAGCCTGCCGGACACCCGCTTGACATGCGTGTCGACGGCTATCGCCGGCTTGCCAAACGCCTCGGCCAGAACCACGCTGGCCGTCTTGCGTCCCACCCCTCGCAGGGTCACCAGATCGTCGAGCCGCTGCGGCACCTCACCGCCGTATCGGTCCATCAGGTCTGCCGACATGGCGATGACCGACCTGGTCTTCTGACGGTAGAAACCGGTAGAGAAGAGCACCTTTTGCACGTCGGATTCCTTCGCTCCCGCCAAAGCGGCCGCGGTGGGCCAGCGGCGAAAGAGCTCCGGGGCCACCCGATTGACGTTCTCGTCGGTGGTCTGGGCACTGATGATGGTCGACACCAGCAACTCCCAGGGGCTGCGGTAGTCGAGAGCCGTCCCAATCTCCGGGTAGCGCTTTTTGAGCCGTCGGAGAGCGGTGCGCGCCCTTGCCCGGGTTAGATCATCAGATGCCATGAAGGGGCGATGGTAACGGTACGATCTCAACGCGCTGTCTCCGCCACCACAGCCTGGAGTCCGGGTGAAGATCCCCGAGCACCTAATCCCGAAATTCCGCGAGATGTATGACCAGTGCTACGCCTGCGGCTTCGCTAACCCCATTGGTCTGCACCTGGATGGATTTCACCGCATATCGGAAACCGAGGTAGGGGCGACCTTTCAGTCGCGACCCGAGCACCGGGGCACGGTGGGTACGATGCACGGCGGAGTTATCGCTGCTGCTCTTGACGAGATTTGTGCGTGGACGGCGGTTCTGGCGGCCGACACGATGGCGATCACCGCCAAACTCGAGCTTCGGTTTCGCAAGCCCGTCGACGTCGGCAACGAATACCAGCTGATCGGCCGACTCCTGGGACAATCCGGAAGCCGGCTCAAGATTGAAGGCGCCATGCTGGATGGCTCCCGCACCATGGCAGACGTCAAGGGGCTTTTCCTCGCTACAGACCCCGTGGAGTCGTTGTGGCCCGCCGACGCCGGCTTTATTCAGGGATGAAGAAATCGGTGGTGGAGGCCGGGACTGTGTTCCTCCTGGCCGAGCGCGATGCAATCCAAACGATGAACCGCAATAACCCGGCCATGGCAAAGAGCACAGTCAGAAGTAGCGCAGCCAAACGGGCGCCGCGGAAAGGGCCCACCCGGCAAGTATCGAGACCGGCCTCACATAAACCCCATCCGGTGCCGTTCCCCGACAGGTCGAGCAGAATCAGTAGAGGTATCGCCGACACGACGAGAATCGCCAGCACGGCGAGAGCGACCAGGCCCCGGAGAACGTTGGGATGCATGACCGGATGGTAGCCAGGGCCGCTTTTTGGATTACTCATTTGCTCGCCGATTTGGAGGCGCCGGCCGCACAAATTACATTTGTGTAGTTCCGTGTATTACGAAGAGCCTTTCACCCAAGACGAGCGAGCGGTGCTTGCCCGGTATTTCACCAACCTGGACAAACCCGTCTTTGCGTTGATCAACCTCCCCGAGGTAGTTAAGGGCGCGCTCTTCGCTCGCTACAGCAGGACCCACAAGTCGGTCAGACGGCTCTTTCTTGACGAGTTCCTCATCGACGCAGACCTGGGGATCGCATCCATCGCTCAACAGCTCGGAACGGACGACAGATTGGTGAGCACCGAACGTGCCGAGGCCCTCTACAACCGGGTCTTCTCCGAATATGGAGACGACTCGGTAGCCCAGCTTGGCGGTGTCCACCTGGCGTGTGAACAAGCCTCCAACCTGTTGACAAAGGTCCTGGAGCGGGGGCGACTGGCCGCCTACCTCGAGCAAAGCACTCGCTATATCTACTACGACCGCCCCCTCGGCGACCGCTACCGATACTTCGTGCCCTCCGAGCTGCTTACAGCGGGGCTCGAAACCGAGTATCGCCAGAATATGGATCATCTATTCGAGACCTACACGACCGTGGTCGGCCAACTGGTCCCCTATTTCGAGTCGGCGTTTCCCCAGGGCCCCGACGACTCGGACTTCATTTGGAAATCGACTATCCGGGCCAAGGCCTGCGATGCCGCCCGGGGACTGCTGCCGGCCGCGACCACCTCGAATCTGGGCATCTACGGCACCGGTCAGGCCTACGAAAGCCTTCTGCTGAGAATGCGGGCCCACCCGCTGGCCGAGGCTCGTAACTACTCCAATCTGATGCTGGACGAGCTTCGCAAAGTGATCCCCGCGTTCGTGAAACGGGTCGATGTCGCGGAAAGGGGCGGCGTGTGGAGCCAGTACTTCAGCGATATCGCCGAGCGAATGAGTCGCCATGTAACGGAAGTCGGGAACGAGCCGGCTGCCCGGCCCGAGGTGATCCTCACCGATTGGGACCCCGACGGCGAGAGAAAAGTCGCCGCGGCAGCCCTCTACGCCTATTCGGACCTGGCAGACGATCAGCTACAGGACGCCGTCGACCGTCTCAGTCCAGCCCGCCGAACCGAGCTGATCCGTTCATACGTCGGCGAGCGCACCAACCGGCGCCATAAGCCCGGCAGGGGAATGGAACGCACCGGGTACCGCTTCGACATTTTGTGTGACTATGGAATCTTCCGCGATCTGCAGCGGCACCGCCTGATGACCCTGGATTGGCAACAACTTGGGACCCGGCACGGCTACATAACACCCGAGGCCATCACGGCAGTCGGAGCTGCCCCCCTGTGGGACAAGGCGATGACGCGGGCCGCCGAGTTTCACTCAGTGGCTGCTGAGAGGACAGATACCAGAGTGGCCCAATACCTGGTTCCCTTCGGCTACCGCATTCGCTTCTACATGGACCTGAATGCTCGCGAGGCGTTTCATCTGATTGAGCTGCGGACCACACCCGGCGGCCATCCCGACTATCGGCGAATTTGCCAGGAAATGCACCGCCTCATTCGAGACCAGGCCAACCATCACACCATCGCCGACGCTATGACCTACGTCGACCACAACGATTACGAACTGGCCCGCCTCGAGAGCGAGCGCCGCTCGGCCACCAAACGTCAGGCGGCGGGGATCCCCGAACCGGTGGTGTGAGCAAGAAGGGCAGCTAAGTTTCCCTCATGAGCGGATTAGATGTCGATGCCCTAGTCGAAAGGTTTCGGGAGAGGGCCGCAGCCGTCAAAGAGCGAGGCCTTCCCCCTGTCGCCGGTGACGAGCGCCAGTTGTTCATCGACCAGGCTGAAAATGACTACATGGACTTCAGCTTGATCGGGGCGGCCGAGTGGGCCGTTGAAGATGAGCATCTGGTTCTGCGGATCCCACTCCGGCACAGTTCCGACTGAACGTGTTCAATCTCCGCCTGCTTCTCGTCAGCGGGAAGGGCGGGGTCGGTAAATCTGCGGTCACCGCCGCCCTCGCGATGCTGGGAGCCAGGCGGGGCCTGCGCGTGCTCGCTCTCGCCATGACAGACGACCTTGGCCTCGCTTCCCATTTGGGAATCGATCACCTAAGCCATCGCCCCACAGAAATCCGCCCGGGACTAGACGCCGCCGCCGTCGACCGCACAAGGGCGCTTGACGAGTACCTGCGCCTGCAGTTGCACGCTCCCCGGATAGCACCGCTGGGCCCAATTTCACGCGGCCTCAACGCTCTGGCCGACACGGTCCCCGGTATCAGAGACATCATCACTATCGGCAAGGCACTCTACGAAGCAGGCAGCACTGAATGGGACATCGTCGTCACCGATACCCCTCCCCTTGGTCAGCTTGGCTCCTATCTGCGGGCTCCCCAGGTGATCGCCGGCCTCGTTCCGGTAGGACGAATTCGTGACCAGGCCGCGAGCATGGAAGGAGAACTCGCCGACAGCCATCACGCGGGCCTGGTCATGGTTTCCGTGCCTGAAGAGCTCCCGGTTGTGGAAACCATGGGCGCCTTCAATGAGCTCACCGGCTTGATCGCCATGACCGATGTGATAACCAACCGCATGCTGGCGCGGCTGCCCGTCTCGGAGGAGAAGCTGGCCACCATCGCATCTGATCCTCACCGTGAAGCCGGGCTGCTGCACAGGTCCTTGTTTAGCTCCCAGCAGCAATGGCGGGCCCAGCTTCCACAGGGGCCCGAGGTTCCCTATTTCTTCGGGGTTCACACCCCCGGCGAGGCAGCGGCACTCATCGCCGAGAGTTTGGAGGATCAAGTGTGACCAACGCGATCCTCATCGCCGGAGGCGGCGGAGTCGGGAAGACGACCATTGCTGCCGCCCTCGGGGTCGCAGCGGCCGAAGCCGGTCACAGAACCCTGGTGCTAACGGTGGATCCCGCCCGCCGCCTGGCGTCCGCACTGGGCCTCGAGGAGCTGACCAACCAACCAAATCCCAATCCCAAGCAACAGGGCCTTTACGCCGCCATGCTGGATTCGGCCGCATCGTGGGACGCCATTGCCCGCCGCCACGCTCCTCCGGATGTGGCCGAGCGCTTGATCACGAATCCCCTTTTCGAGGCGGTGGCACACCGGTTCCCCTCGGGCCAGTCCTATGCGGCAGCCGAGGAAATGGTCACCCACCTGGAAAGCGGCGAGTGGGATCTAGTGGTGGTAGATACGCCGCCCGCTGCCGGAGGCATCGAGTTTTTCTCGGCCGCTGCCAGGATGCGCGAACTAGTGGGTGGACGGCTCCTGCGGTGGCTCACAGGCGCCAGACTCCCCGGCCGACGGGGATTGTTCAACTTTGCCGGCCGTCCCGCCCTGCGGCTGGCAGACGCCCTCCTGGGGGGGCCGCTCCTCGAACAAGTGGCCGAGTTCCTATTCGACTTGCGCACCACCTACGACGGCATCAGCGCCAAAGCCCTCGACATCGACGCTCACCTGGGCAGAGCCCACGCGGTGGTGGTCACGACGACCGACGCCGGCCCCATACGGGAAGCCCGGCGCTTCTACCAGGAGGGACTCTCACCGGCGCTCGTTGTTTTCAACCGCAGCCTGCCTACCGCGTGGGCCGGTGAAGTGGAACCGATCGAGGATGGAAGAGCTGCCGCCGCCCTCAACCACAACCTCAACCGTTGGGGTGTGGAAGTGCGCAGGCAGACCGAGGTCCAAGCAGAGTTCGCGAGTCGATTTCCGACTCCGCTTGCTTCGGTGATGTGGATGCCGGAATCTCCGGTGGACCTCGAAAGCCTGGGCCGCCTGGTGGTCGACGCTCATGACCTGAATCTGAAGCTACTGGGAATCTGAGGATCGGGACCAGGTGGCGGGGTCTGACGAGTCTTCTGAACATGAGGGAGATCGTCCACATCAGCGGAATCCTGCTGGTGGCGGCCGCGGCGGGCAGGTCAGGCTGCGACGGTGGCAGTCACGATTGGGGAACGGTAGGCGCGGCAGCCAATGCCTTGGCTCCCAGCAATTCCTTGAGCTCGGCGTAAAGGGCACTGCGGGGCTCAACCCGGAACTCCTCACCAAGGCGCAATACCTTTGTTTCGCCTTTCTCGTTGGTCATGTGAAGGAACACCGGGGCAACCCCCGGGTGGTTGGCCAGAACTGCCTTCAGCTTGTTGACCATCGTTTGGGAAAGAGCGGCCGCCGGAACTCGCACCTTGAGCGCCTCATCGGTCCGCAGGTCGGGTTCGGCCAGACCGGCTGCTACGACCTTGACCTCATCCCCCCGATGATCCAGGCGCCCGTTGACGATGAGGATCGCATCCTCCCTCACCAGTGGCCCCACTTCGGCCACAGTCCTGGGAAACAAAATGACCTCAACCGATGCCTCGAGGTCCTCCAACTCGAAAAAGATCATCGGATCACCGTTGCGGGTGTACCGACGGGTCACTGATGCCACCATGCCCCCAACCGTCACCTCCGTCTTGTCTTTCATCTCCCACAGCTCGGCAACCTGGGCCGAAACAAGGCGTTGCAGCGCGTCCTGCACGCCCAGGAGCGGGTGATCGGAAATGAACAATCCGAGCATCTCCTTTTCGAAACCCAACAGGGTGCGCTGGTCCCACTCTGCCTCGGGGATTTCGAGCGGCGACAACTCCAGCGCCGCATCGTCTCCGCCAAACAGGCTGTACTGGCCCGCTTCTTCGGCCTTGCGACGGGTCACCGTCGCTTCCAGATGCTGCTCGAACACCAGGGTCAGGCCCCGCCGACTGTGGCCGAGTAGATCAAAGGCGCCGGCCTTTATCAGAGACTCAATCGTGCGCTTGTTGAGAACTGCCAGGTCGACGCGGTTGATGAAGTCGCCAAAGTCCGAGAAAGGACCGTTCTTATCGCGCTCGGTGAGAATCGCTTCCACCACGCCCTCGCCGACGTTGCGGATCGCCGAAAGACCGAAGGGCACCGCACCGTCCCGGGCCACAAAGTCCATCTCCGAATGGTTGACGGACGGAGTGAGGACTTCGACACCCATGGAGCGGCATTCGTTCAGGTACAAAGCTGTTCGATCCTTATCCCGCTTGGTGCCAGTGAGCAGCGCCGCCATGTACTCAGCCGGATGGTGAGCCTTGAGCCAGGCGGTTTGGTAAGCCACAAGCCCGTAAGCCGCCGAATGAGACTTGTTGAATCCGTAGCCGGCGAAATGCTCGATATAGCCGAACAACTCTCGGCCCAGCGCCTCGGTGTAGGAGTTAGCGACGCACCCCTTGACGAATTTCTCCTCCTGCTCGGCCATAACTGAGGGGATCTTCTTTCCCATAGCCTTGCGGAGCGAGTCGGCCGCGGCCATGGAGAAACCCGCCATCGTGCGCGCCACCTGCATCACCTGTTCCTGGTAAACCATGATGCCGTAAGTCTCAGAGAGCACCGGCTCGAGGTCCGGATGGAGGTACTCAACCTTCTCGCGCTTGTTCTTGCGGTCGGCATATTTGTTGTGCATGCCGGCCCCCAACGGCCCCGGACGGTAGAGGGCGTTGAGCGCCACGATGTCTCCGAACTGATCCGGTTTCAGGTTGCGCATGAGGGCCCGCATCGGCCCGCCTTCGAGTTGGAACACTCCGATCGAATCGCCGGCCTGCAACATCTCGAAGACCCTGGCGTCGTCGAGGGGAACGTTGTCGATGTCGATCCGCTCACCAGACGTGTCGTAAATGATCTCGAGGGCTCGCTCGATCGTGGAAAGGTTGCGCAACCCCAGGAAATCCATCTTGAGCAGCCCCAGGGTCTCCACGGCGTGCATCTCGTACTGGGTGACAACCTCAGCTCCATCCCCCTTTTGCTGAAGCGGAACAATCTCGGTGAGAGGCATAGGAGCGATAACCACCGCCGCGGCATGAATCGAATCCTGGCGGCGCAGCCCCTCGAGGCCGCGTGCGGTCTGCACCACCCTGGCGGCGTCACCGTCGGTCGCTATCAGGTCTCGCAGACCCGAAGCGTTAGCATGGAAGTCACGGGCCTGCGGTGTAGCGTCCTCACCGGGAACATTGAGGCACTGGTCGAGTGTGGCCTCGATACCGAGGATGGGTGGAGGCATCAGTTTGGCGACCTTATCCCCCAGGCCGTATGGGAAACCGAGCACGCGGGCCGAATCGCGCAGGGCTTGCCGCCCCTTGATCGTCGAGAATGTGACAACCTGGGCGACGTGATCGGTGCCGTACCGCTCGGCGCAATACCGAATCACGTCCGCCCGATAGCGCTCATCGAAATCCATGTCGATGTCTGGCATCTCCCGGCGACCAGGGTTCAAGAATCTCTCGAAAATCAGACCGTATTCGAGAGGGTCGAGGTCGGTGATGCGCAAGCAGTACGCCACGATGGATCCAGCCGCGCTCCCCCGGCCGGGCCCAGTCCGGATACCTCGCTCACGGGCGTAGCGGATGAGATCCCACACGATCAGGAAGTAGGCGGGAAATCCCATATCGCCGATCACTTGCAACTCGTAAGCGACCCGCTCTGCCACTTCCACCGGGAGCGGATCGCCATAGCGCTGACGAGCGCCGGTCTGGACGAGCTCTGCGAGGTATGAGGCTTCGGTCTTTCCGTCGGGAACCGGAAAGCGGGGCAGCAAGATCTCACCCATCGGAATGTTGGTCTTTACCCGCTCGGCGACGAGCAGAGTGTTGTCGCAGGCTCCGGGATAGTCGTCGTCGCTGAACAGGGCCCGCATCTCTTCTGCACTTTTGAGGTAATAGCCGGTGCCGTTGAACCTGAACCGATCCGGCTCATCGACCGTTGCGCCCGTCTGGATGCAGAGGAGGACGTCGTGAGCCTCGGCTTCGGAAGGGTGGGTGTAGTGAGAATCGTTGGTTGCGAGGAGGGGCGCACCGATCTCGGCGGCTATCTGAACCAGATCCGGCAGTACCTTGCGCTCTGCCGGGATCCCGTGGTCCTGAATCTCAATAAAGAAATTGTCGCGACCGAAAATGTCCTGGTACATCCCGGCTGCTTTCTTGGCAGCCTCGTAGTCCCGACTCAGGCCGGTGTTTCCTTCCTCGCTCGAGGCGTCGGGGCCGAGTAACTGGGCCACCTCACCGCCAAGACAACCGGAGGTAGCGATGATCCCTTCGGAGTATTCGGCCAGCAACTCCCGGTCCATGCGCGGCTTGTAATAGAACCCTTCGAGGTAGGCCCGGGACGCAAGCTGCATCAGGTTCCGATATCCGGTTTCGTTCTCGGCCAACAGAATCATGTGATACCTACGGTCCTCATGCCGGGGGGGCCGGTCGAACCGGGAGCCGGGAGTGACATAGGCCTCAATGCCGATGATCGGCTTCACGCCTGCTTTCTGAGCCTCCTGGTAGAAGTCGATCGCACCGTAGAGAACGCCGTGGTCCGTGATCGCGATGGCGGGCTGCTCGAGCTCGGCGGCCCGTTGCACGACATCTGCCACCCGCGCCGCACCGTCGAGCATCGAAAACTCAGTATGCAGATGGAGGTGAGCGAAGGACATCAAAACTACACGCCTGTGATTAGGCGCCCATTAAAGCCGACGCAACGCTTCGGCCCAAAGTGGACTCTACGAAGTAGCGCTTCTGAGCATGGTGGGCTCCGGCACTAGTGCTCTGTCCAGTAACGTTGGCGATGTTGAGGGCGAGTCAGGGGCGGCGCTGGGAAGGACGCAGGACGAAGGCGCACTTGACGTGCGTCGAGGACGAGGACGCATCCAGCGGCGTCACTGGCCGTCCTGAACGCGGCAAACATTACTGGTCGGGGCACCAGCCTCGGACTACCAGCGCTAGAGCAGGAGACTACGTGTCGGTGGACTATCAGGATCAGCTTCCTCGAGAGGTGCGGTGAGCACTCTCGGGGTTCTTACGGGTGGGGG
>Ga0255057_10000783_pt1 | contig 18268 bp, 16 predicted proteins | sample Cases_109_6_MG_FD_189022 | JGI IMG/M metagenome (GOLD analysis project Ga0255057, IMG submission 189022) | Seawater microbial communities from Amundsen Gulf, Northwest Territories, Canada - Cases_109_6 | ecosystem: Environmental > Aquatic > Marine > Gulf | place: Canada: Northwest Territories... | reverse complement strand
ACTCGTTTGGGTGGCCTGGGGTCAAGGTGAAGCCCAGTCCTCGGTCCTGAAGTAGGAAACCACTTCGGGCTGCCCCAAACGGCGACCCGGTGCCCCGATAGTTGGATTGGATGATCGACACCGACATACCGTCGGCATCCGCGACACACAGATAGGCGGTTCCAGAGCTTGGGCCCAGGACCGGCCACAGGCCGGTGCTGTTACGGGAAACGGTTGCGGCTGCACGTACCAACCGATCACGGTCGAGCATCAGATGGTTGGGAAGAGGGGCATGGTCGGGATCTGCCACGATGTCGTCCCGTTCCCAGGCGAGACATCGATAGGCCTCGATCAGGAGGTGCCACCACAGTGGGTCCTCGGAATCGTCCGGCGGGTCGAGCATCTCAAAAACTGCAAGCGTTCCCGGCCCCAGGTAACCCTGACTGTTTGGTGGGATGGTCCACGCCTTGAGGCCGGCGACATCTGCGCCGATCGGATCGATCCACTCTGCGTTGCTTTGCCCAAGGTCGTCCTTCGTGATCAGGCCCCCCACGGTGTCAACGATGTCCTCGCCGGGCAGGCCCAGATAGAAGCCGTCTCGCCCATCTTCAGCGATGGAGCGGAGTGTTCTGCCTAGATCGGAGCGCATCAGGCGTTCCCCCTTCGTCACCGGTGCGCCATTTGGGAAGAAGTCGACCACCGCGGGGTTGCCCAAGTAGATCGAAGCCGCTCTGGAGAATGCGGCGGCCTGTTCTGTGGACACTTCGAATCCATCAACCGCAAGAGCGATAGCGGGCTGAAGAGACTCGCCCAGAGAGAACGAGCCCAACTCAGTCGAGAGGGTTGCCAAACCGTCAACGCATCCGGGAATAGTGACTCCCAAAGGATGATCTTTGGGAATCTCGCTGTGTCCGGCGTTCCGCAGATTGGAAGGGTCGGCGTTCGACCCAGAACGCCCCGATGAATTGAGGGCACGGGGCCGGTCCCAGCCGACCTGATGAATCAGCGCAAAAAGATCTCCCCCGACACCGCTGGTCTCGGGTGCGACCACGCCTTGGGCAGCCACCGCTGCCACTGCCGCATCAACGGCGTTGCCTCCTGCCTCGAGAATTTGGCGCGCAGCGCGGGCCGAGAGGTGATGGGGTGTGACAACCGCGTTCTGGTTCAAGGAGCCTTGAGATCGGGGAGGAGACGGTTGAGGGCATCGAGCACAGCCCTGACCACGGCTCGGGTCTCGTCGTCTTCGACATATGCCGACCCGATCAACATCCTTTCGCTGTTCTCGGTGACGAGAACCACTTGTGCAATGGCAACCTGGCGACTACCGAGAGTCGGTACGTCCATCGACGAGATCGCTGCCGCCGCTTCGGCGTGAATGGCTTGTTTGACTGCTTCGAGGGTGGCTTCGGCAATCTGCCGCGCTCGCATCGAAGATGCTGCCGCCCCTGAAGACTTCCCCATCAGTAGCGAATCATCCCAGCGCAGGGTGACAGTGACCTCAGCTCTCGAACCCTCCAGGTTCTCGGAAACGTCAACGAGGGCGGGCCTGATTCCACCGTCGAGGTCGGCGTCAGATAGTTGAACAACCGAAACTACACGTCGATCGATATCGAGGCCGAACAATGCCGCGCTCAGCGATTGGACGTCGCGGACGACCTGTTTCGCAGCCTTGTTTCGACGGGCGAGCACGTGTATCTCATCGATATGACCGTTCCCCGCTACCACCCGGGCCGCCTCGACACCATCGATCCGGCTTATCTTTTCCTGGAGTGCAACGACATCCATTGGCTGCGAAGGGTACCCCCCTGCTAGGCCCTAATTCCGACTCTGTGGATCATTTCTCTTGTGACAATCGGGCGGAATGTCTAGATTGCAGCATGCTGGAAGGTTATTTCATTGGGGCTGTGGGGCAACCGGTCATCTGACCGTTTGCCTACGCCGAAATTATGGCGGGCGTACCCGCCAGTTATGGCGGGCGAAGTCAGGGGCTTTTTGACATGTAAAGGATTCCCGACATAGTCGGGAATGGGTGAGCTCGGCGTCCGATTTGGCCTTGTTTAAGTAAACTGTTCGCACATCAACCAAGCGAAGCGGAATGTCACCGTCGGCATGCAAAGTCGGCAAATACGACATCGAAGGTGAGCGTGCAAGAGGTATGAGGGTCCGTTTGGTCCGAATTCTCGCTGCTGCCGCCAGTCTGAGCGCATTGATTGCGGTCGGGTCGGCGTCTTCAAGAATCGGCTGACTAAAGGCGCCGACTCACCACATCAATAGGGCAACATGTCCTCCGGGGTCCCTATGAAGTTGCGGAAATACAAACCAGCACGGAGACGAGGACGTCTCCATCCTTCGGTGCAGCGAAAACTCAGGATCGCTATACCTTATTTTGCGATGGGCTTGCTGGCGCTAGTGGTTGCGTTGGTTTTCTTTGAGCCACCCAACTGGTTCTTGTGGCTTCCGTTCGCCGCGCTGTTTGTCCTGCTTGAGTTCTTTGCCGTTGAAGTCAATGATCGGTTGTTGCAGTCGTCATCGATCATGGTGGTGATGACCGCCGGTGTCATCTTTGCGATTATGCCGGGTTCCGATGCCCTCTATGCGATGACTGTGATGGCGGCTCTTGGAGCCGTTATTCCGGCCGACTTCCGGGAACGTCGTTGGTTCCAACCGATGGCCAACTTTGGTCAACTGGCCCTCTCCGGAGCCGCGGCCGGCCTGCTGCTCGACTTGAATCTCCGTGAGCTAGATCCGGTGACGAGCGATGTTCTCCTCCGTGTTGTTATTGCATCGGGCCTGGCTTCGTTGGCCTACGTGACGATCAACACCATCCTGGTGCGTAAGGCGGTGAAAACCGTATACGGCAACGACAATCTTCAGCCCTGGTCACAAATGCATGTCCTCTTCTCCGGTCAGGTTGTGATGGGTCTGATCGGGGGGCTCATCGGCGCCGCCTATTTGATCGCCGATCGGCCGGCGGTTCTGGTTTTGATCGTCGGTGTCTACGGGATCGGGCACATGTCGTTGTATGCCTTTGCCCAACTTCGTGAGTCACATCTCTCGGCGATCCGCGGGTTTGTCAAGACCCTCGAGGCCAAAGACATGTACACCCGTGGGCACACCGAACGTGTCGCCTATTTCTCACAGATGATCGGTGAGGAGCTTGGGTTCACCGGTACTCAACAGGAGACGGTGAAGTGGGCAGCCCTGATCCACGATCTGGGCAAGCTTGCCGTCCCCACTGAACTGATCCGGAAGAAAGGACGTCTCGACGACCGGGAGTACGCCGAGATGAAGGAGCACGCCCATCTCGTCGAAGAGATCCTGGCCGAGGTCGATTTCCTTCAGCCCATGGTCGACATAGCCTCCGGTCATCACAGTCACTATGACGGCAACGGCTATGGAGGGCGTGGTCACAGCGAAGGTCAGACACCAAGCCTCGAATCTTCCATCGTCGCCGTAGCCGACGCCTTCGACGCGATGACATCGGCCCGCTCCTACCGCATGGCATTGTCGCAACAATACGCTTTGGGTGAGTTGCGCAAACACTCAGGCGCCCAGTTCCACCCCGACGTGGTCGATGCCTTCGAAAAGGCTCTCAACAAGACCGGAAGACGATGGGGTGCCCCACATGTCAACGACGAGGAGATGGCCCGTCGTCTTGCTGAAGAACCGGAGCTGACTCTCCGTGGCTAATTGGAATCCCCGCACCCTGGCCGCGGTTTCGTGGTTGTTCCCTGTGCTGGCCACGGGATTTGGCGTGTTTGCAGGATCTCGAGCCAGTGTGGATCCGCTTCAACTCCTGGTCGCAATTGCTGCCCTTGTTCTTGCTTCGCTGATCGACGTTGCGACTTCGAACACGGGCAACCGCTTCACCACGGGTTTGGCAGTGGCTGCTGCAATCCCTGTCGTTTTCTCGGATCCAAACGGTGTCGATCTAGCCGGAACACTCGCCGTTTACGGTGTCGGGTTGGCCATTGTTTGGGTTCTTCGCTTCTCCCGGGGTGAGGAGCACATCGATCTGCTTCCGACACTGGTTCGGCGGTTCAGCGGTTATGTCGCTTATGCCGTTGTCTACTCGGCGATGCGGGTTGGCGTCTTCTCGGCAGTGTCAGGTGGCTGGGAGGATCTCCTCCCGTTTGCTGTCGCTGTTGTCGCATGGCTGGCAGTCGAGGTGTTCCTGAGGGCAATGCTGATCCTGGGGCCCAGGGAGCTATCACGCACATATCTGGCGAGGGCGGTGCTGCACGACCTCAACGTCTTTGTTGGCCTGGCACTTACGGGCGCCCTCTTTGGCGAGCTTTACCAAGATCTCGGATGGTGGGCCGCGCCGATCGCCTTGCTTCCCTACTCCTTTGCCCATTCGGCCTTCAAGAGATTTCAGGAGACCAAGGTCACTTACAAGCAGACAATTCGAGCTCTGGCGAGGATTCCGGAAGTGTCTGGGCTAGCGGTCGACGGTCACGCAGACCGAACAACCGCACTCGCCGCATCGATCGCCAAGGAGATGGGTCTGGGACCATCGCGGGTGGAAGAAGTCGAATATGCCGCATTAATGCATGATATCGGTCGGGTCAGTCTCAACGAGCCGAATGTGATTCGGATGGGTTACACCGACGATGATATTGCTCGGTGGAGTGCGGAGATCATCGCCGAATCGCCTTACCTCGAGCAGGTGGCCGACGATGTTCGCCATCAGTATCAGTCATTCCGAAAGCCTGGCGAGCAGGACGACCCGGATATCTCGATCATCTCACGCATCATCAAAGTGTCGGCCGCTTATGACTGGAAAGTCCATCAGGATGCCCTGTCGCCTCTCGAGGCTCTCGAAGGGTTGCATGCCGGAGCTGCCTATGAGTTCGATCCAGAGGTCGTAGCATCACTGCGACGTCTCCTCGAGACACGGGGCGTGCTGATGCCGGTCCGGATGTAGCAACACCCGAATAGTGGTGCACTAGCTCGATTCAGGACGATTCGCCGATCCTGTCTGGGCATGAGCCCCATGTTTGAAATAGCGTCGTGGTCGTCGCAATTCGGACTCGAGAAACACACCTAGACCAAGGGCGAGGAAGATGTCGCCAAGACTGATCACCTCGCCGATCCCGGCTAGTCGGAGCGGTATGACATCGGCGAAGAATGTCAGCCGTGATGTCTCATCGAGAAGCACATGTTTGAAGCTGCCGGCGAGATCCAGCTCAGCGACGGTGAATCCACTGGCGACCTCTGCCGCGCCGGCGAGGACCGGCATCCCGCCGTTGAGTGCGATGACGGTGAAGTTCATCAACACCCCAATCCCTGCGATCCACATGCCAGGCTTGGATCGGTTGAACAACACGAGGAACATCAACAATGCGAATGACCCCAAGATCATCACCAGACCAAGTGTCTCGGCGTCCTCCGGAATCCAGCTGGTACCGGCCTGTAGGCCAAAGGCGATGAAGAGGAGCCACCAGGAGCGAAGTTCGATGTCGCCTAGATTGATCAGCCGCCCGCCACGCAGCATCGATATGGCGAGAGCGAAGAAGAGGACAATGGCCAGCCACAACATGGGATGGCGACGGTATCAGAGCCAGGACTCCTAGTGTCCCGAGTCGCAAATCATGCACAGAATCTCGACTGGCCTCGACGCCCCTGGTGGCGTCCTCCGCCTTGACGCAGCTAAGGCTGCGCCTTCGTTGTGCGTCCTGATCAGAAACGCCGTTGCCTTGTCTAGATCAGCACAGACTTCAGGACACGGAGCATCAGCATGAGTGTCAGATATGACGTTTCCAACGGACGGGCGACTGTCACGATCGATGATCCGGAGCGTCGCAATCCGATATCCGTCGACACGATGGGTGGGCTGCTCGAGGCAACCCGTGAGGCTGTCAACGATTCCAACGTCGGGGTCATCGTCTACACCGGGGCCGGCAACCAAGCCTTCAGCGCCGGTGGGGATCTCGCCGGCTCGTTTGCCGACGACCCGATAGGGCTGCATCGAGCCCGCGGCGACCTTGCCGAATTGTTTCGACAGATGACAGGGGGCGGCAAGCCAACCGTTGCCCGTATCAACGGTCACGCCCTGGCAGGCGGTTTTGGGCTGGCGGTAGCTTGTGACATCACGATCTGCGTCGAAGAGGCCAAACTCGGCATGACCGAGGTCGAAGTGGGGCTCTGGCCGATGATGATTTCGGCAATTCTCGTCCGCACCATACCGCGTAAGGCAGCGTTTGAGTTGATGGTGACAGGCCGCATTATCGATCCCCATGAGGCGCAACGACTCGGTGCCGTCACTCGGGTGGTTTCCCGTGATGATCTTGATCCGGCTGTTGACGAGGTGGTCGATTCGCTGCTTGCCAAAAGCCCAGGCGCTCTCCTCATCGGCAAAGACGCATTTCAGGGGATGGCTGAGCTTGACTTCGATACTGCCCTCGATCGGCTTCAAGGCGGTCTTACCGAAATCACCATGACCGACGATGCCTCAGAGGGGGTCGCCGCCTTTCTGGAGAAACGAGATCCTCGTTGGTCGGATCGGTGACCAGACCCCGCTGACGGCTCTGTTGTCCCCGCTTCGGCAATAGGGGACAAATAGAGAATCGTTCGATTTAGCCTTTCTGTCGTGCGGCGCAATATTCAAGTCTTTGGCTGGACGCTCATATGGAGCGGTGTCTTCATATTTGGCTACCTCGGCTACCAGCTGTTCATCACTGACCTCATCAATGCCGGGGTTCAGGCGGAAGCCGTGGAAGATCTCGAACAAAGCCTTGTCGAAGACGATCCGACCATCGTCGAGGAGATAGATCCTGCTGAATACCTTGGATCCCAGACCTCAGTCCCTCCCGAGACACCCGAACGAGTCGAGTTTTATCCCCTCGAGGCACCAGAAACCGGTGCGTCGCTGGCTTTTCTTCGTATACCGAAGATTGAACTTGACCAAGTGCTGTTCGAGGGAGTTGACAGGCAGACTCTCAAGAGCGGCCCCGGCCATATGGAATCAACCGCCCTCCCCGGACAACCTGGGAACTCGGTCCTCTCCGGTCATCGCACCACCCATGGCAGACCCTTCTTCGACTTTGATCTCCTGGAAATTGGCGACAGCATCGAAGTCGAGACCGCTGTCGGCGTTCACGTGTACCGAATTCGCGAAATGAGAATCGTCCAGCCGACAGATGTGTGGGTGACCGATGACCGACCAGGGGGATGGATGACCCTGACCACTTGCAACCCGAAGTTTTCCGCGCGTGAGCGTCTGGTTGTCTGGGCTGAGATGGTCTCGGGCCCGAACTACCAATTCATCCAGCTCCATCAGGCCAGATTCGGCTAATTGAACACCAGATCCTCGAGGGTCTGTCGAGTGACAATTCCGTTGAACCATTCGGTCACGATCCCCGATTCGTCGATCACATATGTGACGGGTAGCCCGAGTCGCGGGTAGGCAGTCTCGAAAGCGGTGTCTCCGATGCCGAGCTGATATGAAGGCATGAACTCCTCGGCAAACTCAATGGCCCCATCTTCGGTGTCTTCCACTGCCACACCGATGACCTTTACGTCGGGGTGCTCTTCGGCGAATGCCGAGATTTCGGGTGTCTCAGTGCGACAAGGGATGCACCACGACGCCCAGAGGTTGAGGACGATCGGCGTGTCGTCGGCGGCCAGGTGGTCGGAGAGGCTGAATCTGCCTCCTCCAATGAGGGAGACGGTGAAGTCCGGTGCCGGACCACCTAACTCGGCAACGTCAGCGTTGTTGTCTGCGTTAAGCGCCCACGCGATCGCCAGGCCAATGGCCAGGACAGCGAGGAAGACCCCGGTAAGTCGAAGGGTCGGTCGAGGCAACGGCCCTGGCTCCGCTTCGGGCAGTGACGCCCCCGGCTGCGTTCCCTCGGGCAGCGTCTCCTCCGGCGGTGTTTCTTCAGGCAATCTTTCTTCAGACAGTGGCCATCCCCCTCAGTACGTAGTGGAGGATTCCCCCGTTGCGAAGGTATTCGACCTCGTTCGGGGTGTCCACGCGGGCCACGGTGTCGAACTCGATGACACTGCCGTCTTCTCCGGTAGCAGTGACTTTGATCGTTTGGAGGGGGGTGAGGTCGTCATCGACTGCGATGTCATATGTCTCGGTCCCGTCGAGACCAAGCGTCTCGGCATCCTGACCGTTGACAAAGTTGAGTGGGAGGACTCCCATCATCACCAGATTGGACCGGTGGATTCTCTCGAAGGACGTGGTGATGACAGCCTTTACCCCCAGAAGGAAGGTGCCTTTCGCCGCCCAATCTCGCGAACTGCCCATGCCGTAGTCGGTGCCACCAAGAACAATGAGTGGCACGTTTTCTTGTTTGTAATGGATGGCTGCCTCGTAGATCGACTTGATCTCACCGTCGAGGAGGTCAGTCGTCCAGCCACCTTCGGTTCCGGGAGCTAGCTCGTTGCGGACCCGAATGTTGGCGAACGTGCCGCGGGTCATGACTCGGTCGTTGCCACGTCGTGACCCATAAGAGTTGAACATTTGGGGCTGGACACCCTCTGACACGAGGTATTTGCCTGCGGGCGACTCGATGGCAATCGAGCCTGCCGGGCTGATGTGGTCAGTGGTAATCGAGTCTCCAAGCTTGGCCAGCACCCTCGCACCCACCACGGGTTCGATCGGTGTGATGTCCGAGGTGAGGTCGATGAAGAACGGTGGCTCCTGCACATAAGTGGAACGGTCGTTCCACGTATAGAGATCCGATTCGGTTGTCTCGATCTTCCGCCACTCGTCCGATCCGGAAAAGACGTCTCCGTACTTGTCGACGAATTGACCCCTGTGGACGCTGTCCTCGACCAGAGCCGCGATTTCGGACTGGGTCGGCCAGATGTCTTTGAGAAAGACATCGCTGCCGTCGCGATCCTGACCGATCGGTTCGTTGACAGGATCCCAGTCGACTGATCCGGCGATGGCATAGGCCACGACCAGCGGTGGCGACGCCAGATAATTGGCTCGTACGTCGGGTGAGATGCGACCTTCGAAGTTTCGGTTGCCGGAGAGGACCGCAGCCGAAACCAAGTCGTGAGTGTTGATGCCAACCGAGATGGGGTCTGGCAGCGGCCCGGAATTCCCGATGCAAGTGGTGCATCCGTATCCGACGACGCCGAACCCCAATTCTTCCAGATCTCCGAGAAGGCCCGACTCTGTGAGGTATTCGGTGACCACTTTGGAACCAGGTGCGAGGGAGCTCTTCACCCACGGTTTGCGCTCGAGCCCAAGCGCCCGCGCCTTACGGGCAACCAGTCCTGCTCCAACCATCACATCGGGGTTCGAGGTGTTGGTGCACGATGTGATCGCGGCTATCACAACGTCACCGTCGCCCAAGTTGAAGGATGCCCCGTCGTACTGCACAGCCACGCGAGGTGAGTTGTCGGTGTGGCCAAACGTTTCGACGATGTCGTGAGCCCACTGATCTTTCATGGCAGACAGATCGATGCGGTCCTGCGGGCGTTTTGGTCCAGCCAAAGACGACGCCACCGTTCCCATGTCGAGCTCCAGAGCGGCGCTGTAGGTGATGTCGCGAGAGCTGTCTCGCCACATTCCTTGGGTCCGGTAGTAGGTCTCGACTGCATCGACCAGCTTGTCATCTCGTCCGGTGAGACGCATGTAGGAGAGGGTCTGATCGTCCACGGGAAAGAAGCCCACTGTCGCTCCGTACTCCGGGGCCATGTTGGCGATCGTCGCCCGGTTCGCCAACGGCATGTCGTCAAGGCCTGGCCCGTGGAATTCGACGAACTTGCCCACAACCCCATAGGCCCGCAACATCTCGGTGACCCTCAGGACGAGGTCCGTTGCTGTTGCGCCTTCGGGGAGTTTGCCGGTGAGTTCGAAACCGACCACCTCGGGGAGGAGCATGTAGATCGGCTGCCCGACGATGGCGGCCTCGGCCTCGATCCCGCCTACACCCCATCCGACCACGCCGAGACCGTTGATCATGGTCGTATGTGAGTCGGTCCCCACCAGGCTGTCCGGGTAGAGGAACTCACCGTCATCCCAGACCACCTTGGCGAGATACTCCAAGTTCACTTGGTGCACGATGCCGGTCGCCGGCGGTACTACCCGGAAGTTGGCGAAAGTCGACTGACCCCATTTGAGAAACTCGTATCTCTCCTGGTTGCGTTCGAATTCCTTCGTCGAATTGATCATCAGCGCATCGGGTCGGGCGTAGGAGTCGACCTGAACCGAGTGATCGATGACAAGGTCGACAGGGATCAGAGGGTTCACTTTCTGGGCCGCACCCTCGTCGCCAGTCATTCGCACGATCGCTGAGCGCATCGCCGCCAGGTCGACTACAGCTGGAACACCGGTGAAGTCCTGCATGACGACACGACCAGGGATAAAAGGGATCTCGTGGGCATCGACGTTGCGGGCGTCGTAGGAGGCGAGGCGGGCGACGTCTTCACTCGTGACTTTCTTGCCGTCGAGATTGCGTAAGGCCGATTCCAGCAGGACCTTGATCGAATACGGAAGATTATGGACACCGTCGATGGCGTCGAGATGGGCAATCTCGCGTGATCCCAGCGCTGTTTCGATTGTGCTGCGAGCGCCGAATGGGTCGTTGGACATGTCAGCCTCTCGGTTATGAGAATTTGGGTTTTCGTGTCGGGAGTGTGAGGTCCCCTCGGGTGTGACTGAGACTAACGACGGCTCGAATCTGCGCCTTCCCGGTTCGGCTCGGAAGAAGCGCAGTCTTCGATTCTGGGGAGGCCGAGTCAGCCAGCCGAGCCTTCTGCCAACAGTCGGTCGATCTGGCCGCCGTCGGCGGCATTGGCGAACAAATCGAAATCTCCGTTTTCAGTGATGGAGTGCATCACGTCGAGGGTGACGGCGTGGGTCATCCGAGCGATCATCGAACCCACCGAAATTCGACGTACCCCGAGTGCACTGAAATGAGTCACAGACAGGGTAGAAAGGGCGCCGGCGGCGAGGGCGTTTACCGGGCCGGAAACCGAAGCAATGACCCTGCACAGATTCTCCACGTCCGGCACCACGGGTACGTAGAGAAGGTTGGCCCCTGCTGCCTCGAAGGCCTTGACCCGGGCGACGGCCTCGTCCATGTCGTATTCGCCGTTCATCACGCCGTCGGCGCGGGCGCACAGGACGAACGGTTCATCAAGTGAGTTGCTGGCTTCGGCCGCTGCACGGATCCTCGCTACCGCCGTGTCGAAGTCGTAGGCCGGGTGGCCTTCGACCATACGTGTGTCCTCGATGGAGCACCCGGAAAGGCCGGCCTCCCGGGCCAATCGAATCGTTTCGGCCACTTCATCGGGGTCGTCTGCGAAACCATTCTCGAGATCCCCGGATACCGGCAGCGGCGTGGCTGCAACGATCGCCGTGGCGTGATCCAGCGTCTCGTCCCGTGTCACATTTCCCATGTCGGGCCTTCCCAGTGTGAAAGCGAAGCCGGCGCTAGTGGTGGCCAGGGCTTGGGCTCCGGCTGCCGCCATCAGGCGAGCCGACCCGACGTCCCATGGGTTCGGTATCACAAAACATCCGGATTGATGCATGTCCCAGAAGGCCTGGTGACGTTCTGCCAGGGATGTCACCGCGTGATTTCCACCGGGATCTTGGTTACACAGTTTTCGTCAAGGCGGGTGTGCGGAATGATCACTGGATTGCATTCGAACGAGAGTGCTCCAAACATGCCGGCGACGATCCCCCGATCGAGTGAGCAAATCACCTCGGGGTGGTTGGTCGCAGTCTCCCCGAATGGGCAGTGTGAGGTCAGTAGCTGTTGTCCTGCCACGTCGGGGTCTACCGAAAACCCGAGACCTGTCATCGCAGTCGCGACAGCCTGAACCGCATCGTCGTAACCCGGTTCCTCGGGAGCCCCGATCTCGGCGGCCAGTTGTTTGCCGTAGGAGCGTCCGACGTTCTCTGCCACATCTGAAACGTTCTCGGGAGCCACCTCTTCGAGCACTTGGAAGAGCAGCTCGGTCAGCATTTCGAAACGGCGGGGCGCGAAGTGGACCGTGACTTCCTTGTTGGTCGGCTCATATGTTTTGGCGGGACGGCCCGCCCCATGAGTCTTAGCTGGGCGTTGGCTGACGCTCAGGTAACCGTCGTCAGCAAGCCGGTCCAAATGATGTCGCGCCACGTTGGTGTGAATATCAAAGAGTCGGGCCACACCCGAGGTGGTCAAAGGCTCTCCAGACTCACGGACTGCGATGTAGATGGCTCGTCTGGTCGGGTCGCCCAGAGATCCGGTCAGATCCGATATTCGGCTATCGAGTGTCTTGATGTCCATGATTGGTATCGCCTGGTGAAAACTATAGTTTCCCAAGACTTCTAACACCTTTGTCTTCAGAGGATCACATGGCTTCCAATGACCAAATGCACGATGCGGTCGCGTCTATCGAGTCACCCCTGCTCTTAGGAAGGACACTCGGGGAACTCGGCCTCGTCAAGAGCGTCGCAAAGACAATCACAGGAAAAGTGAAGGTTGAGTTGTTGGCTCCAGTTCCCAATCCGCCAGAGGCTCTAAACGATCGGTTGCAAGCCGCTCTGAAGCCCTTTGCACGTGAGGCCGAGATTGCAGTCGACGTCATGGACGACGCGGCCCAGATTGCCTGGATGAATGAGCGCAAAGATGCCGCCGGCCCACCGATGGGTGAGCCAGGCTCGGCGACCAGGGTCATCGCTGTTTCTTCGGGGAAGGGAGGAGTTGGCAAGTCCTCGGTGTCGACCAATCTCGCAGTGGCGCTGAACCGCTCCGGCAAGAAAGTCGGCATCGTCGACGGTGACATTTGGGGTTTCTCGATCCCCGCGATGCTCGGGATTGAAGACCCACCTCAGATGGTCGCCGAGTCGATCATCCCCCCGGCTGCCCATGGGGTGAAGGTGATGTCGATGGACTACTTCGTCAGTGACGACAAAGCGGTCATCTGGCGGGGTCCAATGTTGCACAAAGCCATTGAGCAATTCCTCAAGGATGTGTTTTGGGACAACCTCGACTTCCTGATTGTCGACATGCCCCCAGGTACCGGGGACATCGCCATATCGATGGCACAGTTTCTACCTCGCGCTCAGGTGCTGCTGGTGACCACCCCTCAGCCGACAGCCCAAAGAGTTGCCCGCCGCGCCGCCTTGATGGCGGCCGAGGTGGATCAGACGGTGATTGGCGTGGTTGAGAACATGTCATGGTTCACAGCCGATGACGGACAACGTTACGAGTTGTTCGGGTCGGGTGGGGGTGAGGCCCTCGCCGCTGAACTCGGTGTCGACTTGATGGCTCGAGTGCCACTTCTGCCGGCCATGGGCCGGGGGGCAGACGGCGGTCAGCCGGTGATACTCGCGGCTCCCGGATCAGATGCCACTGAGGCATTTGACACTCTGGCTCTGGCCGTCATCGAGAAGCGGCCGCGCGTGCGCACCAATCCGGCTCTAGTCATCAAATAGTGGTCAGGGCTACTGCGCGGGGCACCTCGGGGTGGGTCTTCGGGCTCGCCGCCACCATTCTCTTCATCTCGCTCTGGGGACGGGCGATCGTCGTGGACACCGATGCCCTGGCCGAGGCGGCCGCACCATTGTCAGGTTCGGTGGCTGTTATCGACCTCTTCTCAGATTGGCTTGGTGAGGAGCTGGTGGAAAATGGGGTCAATCCGTCTCTCGCCGCTCCTGCCGTCGAATATGTGTTGGAGACCTCCGAAGTTGGTCTAGTGATCGACCACTTCGTTCGCGATGTTGTCGAGGCAGCTGCATTACCAGGACCACAGGCCGCGGCAGTCGATATCGCCGCACTGCTCTCTCCTGTGGTTCCTGAGATTGCAGACACGCTGGCTTCCGCTGGTGTTCCGGTAGACGAGGCAGAGGTGGCTTCGGTTGTCGGTGGGCTCGAGCCCCTGGTAGTCCGCGAGGCGGAAGCGAGTCCCTATGTGGGTGTTAGCTCGCCGATCGCGGCGCGCCTTGGCACCGCCGCCGGTTTGGCCATGTTGGTCATGGCCTTGGCCGGCTGGGTGGCGATAACTGCTTCAGATGACCGGCTGGCCGAGACTCGCCGTCTGCTCGTCCGGGTTGCGCTGGGTGGTCTCAGTTTCGGGATCCTCCTCAGGGTTGGATCGTGGGTTCTTGACCCTGGTGGAGGTAGAGCTCCGATTCCGGAGTCAATGTCCGTGCTCGTCGGCTCGAAATGGATGGTTCCGATATCGATTGCAATGGCGGCAGCAGCCATGGCGGGGATGATCTGGGGTGGGCGCCGTCTGCTCAGACCGCGGGGAGACTTCCCGACACCAGTCGGACAATCCACACCAGAATCAGAGCCACACCTGTCGTTGCGAGGATGAGTGTCAGCGTCAGCTGACTCATCGGCTTCACGCGACCTTTCCGACGCAGCAGGTACCAGACCCAAGCTCCAATCGCTTGGATCGAGATCAGAATCACCAATGGGTGAAAGACCATCGCCGCTCCGATATCCCCTCGGATGAGACTTGATGCCGCTCGGGTCATACCACAGCCTGGACAGGCCGACCCGGTACAGAGTGCGAACGGGCAGAACGTCGGTCCATCGTCGGATGGGGTAAAGACCGCGAGCAGGGCTACCGCCAGGAATGGCGCGGTGAGAAACAGACGATCACGCAAGGTGTCGGTCACGATGACAAGCTTACGCGATGCGAAACTTGATGTTTCATATTCCGAGCTTGTCGAGGGTGCGGTAGAGGACTGAGGCGGGTGTGAGAAACCAGGCGTTGCGTCCCCAGTAGTAGAAGCGGCTTTTGTGGGGCACCTGGGCAAAAACCGAGGGTGGGTCCTGCCCAAGCAACATTCCGGCCAGTTCATATCCCAGTTGTACGGAAAGGCCGACACCATGGCCGGCATAACCCATGGCATACCACGCGCCATCGATCCGGCCGATATGAGGCAGGAGGTCGAAGGGGATGCCCAGCCTTCCGCCCCAGACGTGGGTGATCGCAACATCCTCCAGCTCGGGCCAGTAGTTGATCAGACTGGTGCGCAGATCGTCAGCCGACTCCTCGAGGTCGAGGTCTGGCCTGAGGTTGCGTCGTCCACCGATGAGGATTCGGTCATCGTGGGAGCGTCTCATGTAGTTGAGTAGACGTTTTCTCGTGTAGGTCATCGCACCACCTGGGAAAATTTGTGCTGCACGTTTTGGGCCAAGTGGCTCAGTAGCGATTATGTAAGAGCCGACCGGCACGATCATCCGGCCCATCTCCTTGCTCGGCTGCCTGGTGGTGTAACCATTGGTAGCCAGAATGACGTCGCCTGCGTTCACCCGGCCTTTGGTAGTTTCCACGCGCAACCCTGCACCAGTTTTTTCCATGCCGACAGCGGAGCAATGGTCGACAAGCGAAACCCCGGCCCGACTCACCTCTCCGGCAAGCCCGAAAGCGAATTTTGCTGGATGGACACCAAAACCCTCCGGCTCGAACATGGCAACGTCGAAGTAGTCACCGCCGACAACCTCGTCAAGGTCGGGTCCATTGATTACCTCCCATTCCACCCCAAAACGCTGCCGATACCAAGCAATATCGCGATCGATGGCTTTGAGTGCCTTAGCCCCCCGCCCGAGTGCGGCCATTCCGCCATCGTGGGTGAGAGCGTCGATGCTGGGTCGGGAAGTGAGTTCCCTGACGATCTCAACCGAACGGACCGTTGCGGCCCACATTTCGTCGGCAATCCGAGGCCCGTACACGTCATGGACTTTGTCGACACCCGCCTTGACGCCAGGCGAAACCATGCCGCCATTTATCGAAGACGCGCCGCCTGCGATCTCGCCGGCATCGATGATTGTGACATCCTGGCCAGCATCGACCAGGCGCAACGCCGCGGATAGCCCGGTGAAACCAGAGCCAACAACCAGGAAGTCGGTCTCAGAAGGCAGATCGGAGGTCAGCCCTCGAGGTCTTGGATAATCGTCGACCCAGAAAGGGACGGTCTTCACAGGGTGAAGGGGAACGTCTTCACGGGGTGAAGGGGAGCGTCTTCACAGTGTGCGGAGCCCCGTCTCGAACAGTGAGCCCATCTTTTGGGCCTCCTCAGAGGTCATGGTCAGCGGAGGGGAAACCTGGAGGGCCCCTCCACCCATGGCCCTGGTGAGAACACCAGCTTCGCGACAGGCAATGGCGGCTCGGGATGGGAGGGTTTCGTCATCGCCGACAACGAGTTGCACCGCAGCGAGAGCGCCGACTCCACGTCGGATGTTGTCTACCACATCGAGCTCTTGGAGAGGGAGCAGGGCGTCGTAGAGCTCATTCTCGAGCTCTTTGGCACGCTGGATCAGCCCCTCCCTTTCGATGATGTCCATCACCACCAGGCCGGCCGCACATGCCGTCGAGTGCCCGGAGTAGGTGTAGCCATGACGAAAGATCAGGCCCGGCTGATTGAAGAAGGGTTCAGCAATGTGTGAGGCCGCGATTACGCCTCCCAGAGGGGCGTACCCACACGTCACACCTTTGGCGAAAGTGATGATATCGGGCTCGAGGTTGTAGAGGTTGGCGGCAAACCAGTCACCCACGCGGCCAAAACCGGTAATGACCTCGTCGGAGATGTAGAGCCCACCGGCATCTCGGATGGTCTGGCGGATGGCGGACAGGTAAACTTGGCTCACCGGTCTGATTCCACCGGCGCCGATCACAGCTTCTACAAAAATGCCTGCCACCCGGTCCGCGCCAGCGTGATCGATTGCCTTCTCCACGGCCTCGGCATCGTCGTATGGCACTTTGACAACATCAGACACGAGGTCTCCGCCGTATCCTTGGCTATTCGGCTCCATGCCACCCAGCGCGGTCCCGTAGCTGTGCATCCCGTGATAGCCCCACTCCCTTGCGATGAAGACCGTTCGTTCTGGCTGGCCGATAGCGTTGAAATAGCGGCGGGCCATCTTGGCGGCGGTGTCCACTGCGTCTGATCCCCCCGAGCCAAAGAACACCTTCGACTGCGGATCGGGGGATACCGATGCGATCTGGGTGGCGAGTTCCATTGGTGGCCGGGTGCCGTAGTCGATGAATGCGTGGAACGCCGGGAGTTTGCGCATCTGTTCAACCATGGCGTCGATGACCTCGTCCCGCCCATATCCGATGTTCATGTACCAGAGCGAGGCGGCAGCATCGAGATAACGCCTGTCATGTTCGTCGTAGACGTAGATGCCTTCTCCACGGTCGACTATGAACGGATCGACTTTGACTTTGCTCATTTCAGCGAATGGATGCCAGAAAGAACTCATAGTTGCGAGGCTAGCGGTCGCGGGATCGCCGTCAGTAGGCTCGCCGAGGTTGTGGGACGGGAGGTTTGTCTATGAGGGCCCTTGATGAGTAAGCCGTCTGTCGACGTCACCAAGCGTTTCGGTGACGACGTGGTTGCGATTGACGGGATCGATCTCATCACTGAGGACGGAGAGTTCTTTTCTCGCCTTGGTCGGTCCGGCTGTGCCAAGACCACCACCCTCAGGCTGACGTGACTTGGCGGCTGGCGGCAGCAAACATGGTGGCGGGGTGACGTGGCAGACAAGGAGCACATGGCCAAGCGCAGCCGACTCATCGCCTTATTCGTCGGTCTCTCTCTTGTTCTTGCCGCTTGCGGCAGTGGCGACGAGAACGCAGCGGTCGACACCGCCGCCGAGCTGCCGGGACGTGACGACGAGGCAGTAGTCTGCGAAGCCGGCCAGACCGACGGTGATCTCAACCTCTATATCTGGACCGAGTACATCGACCCCGACCTGATCGCCGCTTTCGAGGAGGAGACAGGTGTCGAGGTGGTTGCTGACTTCTACGACTCCAACGAGGCAATGCTCGCCAAGCTTCAGTCCGGAGCCGTTTACGACTTGATCGTGCCTTCGGACTACATGGTCGGCATCATGATCGAGGACAGCATCCTGGCCGAAATCCAACGCGATGCGGTTCCCAATCTGGCCCATCTCGCCCCCTTCTTCGCTGATCCCGCCTACGACCCGGGAGCCGTGTATTCGGCTGCATATCAGTGGGGCACGACCGGGCTCGGTGTCAACATGGATGTTGTTGGCGAGGATTTCGAGGCGACCTGGGGTCTTGTATTCGACCCCGACCTCATCGCCGAATATCCAGGAGGGGTGTCTTTGCTCAATGACCCACGGGAAACCATGGGTGCGGCGCTCAAGTATCTCGGGTATTCGTTGAATAGCACCAGTGAGGCAGAGCTTCAGGAAGCCGCCGATGTCATCGCAGCTGCCAAGGAGTACGTTGCCCAGTTCGATAGCGATCGGTACGACGATTCACTGGTCTCGGGTGAGGTTGCGGTAGCCCATGGCCGCTCGGGCAACTTCTTGGTCACTTTCGACGATGTCGACGGACGGGATACCTATGCCTA
>Ga0255057_10000782_pt1 | contig 18304 bp, 15 predicted proteins | sample Cases_109_6_MG_FD_189022 | JGI IMG/M metagenome (GOLD analysis project Ga0255057, IMG submission 189022) | Seawater microbial communities from Amundsen Gulf, Northwest Territories, Canada - Cases_109_6 | ecosystem: Environmental > Aquatic > Marine > Gulf | place: Canada: Northwest Territories... | reverse complement strand
GGCAGGGGCGTATCCTCGTCCCTCCCCAGCATCGGGAGAAGGCAGGTCTGAGCCGGGAGGTGGTGATTGTGGGAGCCCTCAATCGGATAGAAATCTGGGATAGAGAGCGGTGGGAACACTTCCTTACCACCACCCAGGTGACCTTTGAGGACATTGCCGGCAGGTTGGCTGAGTTAGGAATCTGACCGAGGAGAAGAGGATGTGTGTGGTGCGTACCACTTCTTTGAACACTGTCCGGATGAGCGGCGGGCCCGACAGGCTTGTCGGCTGAAACGGGTGGCCGTGGCGGGGTGACAAGCGGACATATCCCGGTGCTGGTCCACGAGGTCTTGGCCAGCCTACAACCGAAGTCGGAGGGAGTGTATTTGGACAGCACCGTGGGAGGCGGGGGTCACGCCGCAGCGATTCTCGAGGCGGCAGGCCCGCCGTCGAGGCTCGTGGGGATCGATCGAGACCCCGAGGCAATCGCAGTTGCCAGGGATCGGCTGAGGCATTTTGGTGACCGCGTAAGGTTAATTCGGGGCGATTATCGAGAACTCTCATTCCTGGTCTCTGACCTTCACCCACAAGGCTTTGACGGGATCATGTATGACCTGGGTGTGTCGTCGCTGCAGTTTGACGATCCCAGTCGGGGGTTCAGCTTCCAGTTCGAGGGTCCCCTCGATATGCGCATCGACCGGCAAAGCGGTGGGCCTACGGCCCGGGAGCTGCTCCATGAACTTCCGGAGAAGGATCTGGCCCGGATCATCCGGGAGTACGGAGAAGAGCGGTGGGCGCGTCAGATCGGGCGTCACATTGTGAGGGCGCGCAAGGGGCAATCCCTGGAGACCACGCGGGATCTGGCCGAGATTGTGGCGCGGGCCATTCCAAGGCGGTTCTGGCCCCGTCGGATTCATCCGGCCACCCGCACCTTTCAGGCGCTCAGGATCGCTGTCAATCAAGAGTTGGAGGGGCTTGAGGCAGCGTTAGAAACCGCGGTCGGCTCCCTGAAACCTGGTGGCCGGATTTGCGTGCTTGCCTTTCACTCGCTGGAGGACCGGGTGGCCAAGCAAGTATTCCGCCGACTGGCGGCGCCGGGGGCGGTCCCCGCTGTCAACATCCTCACGCGGCGGCCAGTCACGCCGTCAGCCGAGGAAACGGCACGGAATCCTCGCGCTCGGAGTGCCAAGCTTCGGGCGGCGGAGCGGCGGGGGGCGGGGGATGGCCACTAGGGTCCGGTCACGATCGACGCAGCAGGAACTTCCCTTTGGAGTACGTGCTGGACGGGGGAAGCGCAAGCTGGCCCGTGAGATGAAACCGATGATCCTCGTCGGTGCGATTCTCTTGCTCGGCCTCCTCATCTACGTGTGGCAGCATGTCCAAGTGGTGCGCTTCGGCTACCAGGTAGAGCGACTGCGAGCAGCGCGGACCACCCTGATCCAGGAAGGAAAGGCACTCAGGGTAGAGCTCGGGCGACTCCGCTCCCTGAAGCGGGTCGAAGAGATCGCCCGAGGCAAGCTGGGTATGGTCAATCCGGTTCCGGGGCAGATTGTCTTCATGGAGGAACCGCCGTGACGCCGTACTTCGAGAAACCGTCCCGAATAAGAATCGCGATCCCGGCTCTAGGGCTTGCCGCGTTTCTGGGCTTCGTCGGCGTGCGGCTCTATCTCATCCAGATCGTCCGGCATCACGATTTCGGAACGCGGGCCAACGCGCAGTATGAACGCCGCATCCCGGTGGCCTCGAAGCGGGGGACCATCTATGATCGCCGCGGGCGGGCGGTGGCGATCAGCCTCGACGCCGCGTCGGTCTTTGCGCACCCCGAATTAGTCCAGGACCCAATCGCTACCGCTTCCCGGTTGGCCCGAGTGCTCAAGCTTCCAGCCCGGAAAATTCAGAAAAAGCTTCGGAGTGATCGCCCCTTCATCTGGATTCAACGCAAAGTCGATCCGTCGCGGGCCGAGGCTGTCGGGAACTTGGCCCTCCCAGGAGTTGGCCTTGTTCCCGAGGGGAAACGGTATTATCCTAGAAGAAACCTGGCTGCGCACGTCATCGGCTTTGCGGGGCTCGATGACAAGGGACTCGAAGGGGTGGAACTTAAATATGACCACCTCTTGACAGGTGGGGTGCGGTCCTTGAGCGGCCGGGTCGACGCCCTCGGGCGGGTCGTTTTTCGAGAAGCCGAGAACACCCCTGCAGCCTCGGACCTCTTTCTGACCATCGATGAGGCGATCCAGCATGTGGCGGAGCGGGAGCTCGATGTAGCGATCCGGCGTTCCGGGGCAAAGTCAGGAACGGTCATCGTGGTGGATCCTGCAACGGGGGAAATCCTCGCTCTGGCCAACGTTCCCTCCTATAACCTCAACACATTTGGGAGCTCCCCCCCCGCCTTCCGTCGGAATCGAGCCCTCACCGATCCCTACGAGCCCGGATCTGCCTTCAAACTGATCCTCGCCGCTGCCGCCTTAGAGGAGGGACTGGTGAGGCCAGGGGATCTCTTTCACGGTGAAGACGGCTTCATCGAGGTGGCGGGGGTGAAAATTCGAGACCATAAGAAATACGGTCGCATGACCTTCCGTGATGTCGTGGCCTTCTCCAGCAATGTGGGAGCCGTCAAGGTAGGAATGAAGGTAGGCAAGGATCTCTTCTACACCTACATCACAAGTTTTGGCTTTGGCCTGCCGACCGGGGTGGATCTGCCCGGCGAGAGCCCTGGTCTGATCCGCCGACCACAGCAGTGGTCCCGGCTCTCCATCGGCGCTCTCTCCATTGGCTACGAGATCTCCGCGACGCCAATCCAGCTCATCACGGCCGTCGCGGCTGTTGCCAATGGCGGCCACCTGGTGCGCCCTCACGTGGTCAAGGCCGTGCGCGACCCAGATGGTCGTATCAAGGAGATAAGGCCGTTCCTGGTCCGTCGCGTGATATCGCCGGAGACGGCTCGAACGCTAGCCTCGATGCTGACCGAGGTGGTACAGCGGGGAACGGGACAAGCGGCAGCGATCCCCGGCACGCAAGTAGCAGGCAAGACCGGGACGGCCCAAAAGTTCGATCAGAACACCGGCCGCTATTCCCGCACCAAAGTGGTGGCTTCCTTCATCGGCTTCGTCCCCGCGGAAGATCCCCGACTGGCCATCCTCGTTTTGATTGATGAACCGCAACGCTTCACCTGGGGGGGGAGCGTCGCGGCTCCGGCGTTTCGGGAAATCGCACGGGAGATATTGAACTATCTCGAGATCTCCCCTCTCCACGCCCGGGTCGATCGCGTTGCCCGGAGGCCGTATGAAACCCCTGGGACAGCTCATTGATGGGTTTCCTTATATCCTTCTCCAGGGAAGCCTGGACCGGGAAATCGCCGCGGTCGAGTACGATTCCCGGCGGGTGGAACCCAAGAGCCTATTCGTCAGTATCCGGGGCGAACGACACGATGGGCATCACTTCGTGCCCGACGCGGTCCGCCGAGGGGCCGTTGCCTTCATTGTCGAGCGCGATATTCGAAGCGGTACCGGGGAACCGGTCCCCGGGACCATCCTTCAGGTCGCAGAATCTCGGCGCGCCCTGGCCCATCTGGCCACTCGTTTTTACGATATGCCGTCTCGTGAGCTCTCTCTCGTAGGGATTACCGGGACCAACGGCAAGACCACGGTGAGCTACCTTTGCGAGGCGGTGCTCGAAGCCGGCGGCCGACGAGCAGGAGTGATCGGAACGGTCGAGTACCGGTGCGGGGGAATTGCCCGGGAGGCGGACCGGACCACCCCGGAGGCCTCGGATCTGCAAGCGCTGCTCCGGTGGATCCGTGGGCAGGGAGGGGATGTCGCCGTGATGGAAGTCTCCTCACACTCCCTCGCCTTGCATCGGGTAGAAGGATGCACCTTTGACGTCACCGTCTTCACAAACTTGACGCAGGATCACCTCGATTTCCACGCAACAATGGAGGACTATTTCGAGGCGAAGGCTCGACTCTTCACGATGTTCCAAAAAAGGGGAGGGACAGCGGTCATCAACCTGGATGACCCGGGAGGCAAGAGACTCCGGGAGTTGACGGATGGGCCGGTGGTGACGTACGGATTCACTCCTGAGGCCGATGTCACTGCGGCCACTGCCACGTATGACCTCGAGGGGATCCGGGCGACCATCCGCACCCCATGGGGGGAAGACGACCTTCGCTCCCCTCTCCTCGGCCGGCACAATCTCTACAATCTCCTTGCCTCGGTGGCTGTTGGAGGTGCGCTCGGAGTCCCTGTGCGGCAGGCCCTGGAGGCCCTTGCCACGGTTCGCCATATCCCCGGCCGGCTGGAGCCGGTCGCGTGTGGACAGCCCTTCGAGGTGGTGGTGGATTATGCCCACACCCCCGATGCGCTTGAGTGGGCCTTGCGGTCCCTCCGTGACCTCCGTCCGCGTCGGCTTATCGTCCTGTTTGGCTGTGGGGGCGACCGGGACCGGAAGAAACGTCCCTTGATGGGGGAGGCGGCGGCGCGGTTGGCCGACCGGGTTTTTCTTACCTCCGACAACCCTCGGAGCGAAGTGCCCGGAGCCATTATGGAAGAGATCAAGGCGGGCATCGACCGTGTCCCAGGAGCCCCAGAAAAGACCACCGCGGCCGTCGATCGGGAAGAGGCAATCGAGGCGGCATTACAGGAGGCCCGGCCCGGCGATCTCATCCTTATTGCTGGCAAGGGGCACGAGAGGACACAGACCATCGGACATGAGGTGATTCCCTTCGATGACCGGGAAGTCGCCCGGCGGATTCTGCGGCAGATGGGGTACAACCAGTGACGTTCAGGGTTCAGAGTTCAGGGTACACATGTAAATTCGAATTTCGAATTTCGAATTTCGAAATCCCTCGGTCATCGATCGACAAGAGCAAGAAATGCCCCAACTAGCAGTGAGAGAAATCGTGGCGGTCACGAAGGGAATCCTCGTCGCCGGCTCACCAGATCAGGGTATCGAGCGTTTCTCCACGGACAGCCGAACGCTGGAGCGTGGCGACCTGTTCATCGCCCTGAAGGGCAAGACCTTCGATGGCCAAGCCTTCGTGCCGCAAGCCCTGACGAGAGGGGCCATGGGGTGTGTAGTTTCCTCTCCTCCCGGAAGCCCTCTTTCACCGGGTTTCGTGGTGATCCAGGTGGAAGACACCCAATGGGCGTTGGGGCAAATCGCGAATCTCTGGCGGAGGCAGGTTCCGGTGCAGGTCGTGGCCATTACAGGGAGTAATGGCAAGACGACCACAAAAGAGATGACGGGAGGCATCCTCCGCCAAAGGTATCGCGTCCTCGTCTCCTCAGGGAATCTGAACAATCTGGTCGGCGTACCATTGACCCTCTTCGGACTCCGAGAGGACCACCAGGTTGCAGTCCTTGAGTTCGGGATGAACGCGCGGGGGGAGATTCATCGCCTGGCAGAGATAGCGGAACCGGATGTGGGAGTGATCACGAACATCGGGGAGGCTCACCTCGAGTTTCTCGGTTCGGTCGAGGAGGTGGCGGAGGCAAAAGGGGAAATCCTCCCATTTGTGAGTGGGGATCGTGTGGCTGTCCTCAACCAAGATGATCCATATCTTACGCCCCTGCTCCCGAGAGCCCGGGGCCGGCTCCTCACTTTTGGCCTCACCTCTCGCGCTGATGTCAGGGGGGAGCGGATCCGCTTGAGAAGAGACGGCCAGACCCATTTCACCCTCTGTGCCGGGGGCAAAAGACGGCCGGTCCGTCTGCACGTCCCTGGCCGGATGAATGTGTCTAACGCGCTGGCCGCGGCGGCTGTAGGGGTCGCGCTTGGGGTGGACCTCGATGCTATCGCTGCAGGACTCGAGCGGGCGCCGGCGGCTGCTATGCGGATGGACAAGATCCTCCATCCCTCAGGGGCCGTGATCATCAACGATGCCTATAACGCGAATCCGACCTCAATGTCGGCAGCCCTGGAGATCTTCTTCCGCATGGCGAGGGGGGAGAAGACCATCGTGGTGCTCGGAGACATGCTGGAGTTGGGATCGGGGTCCGAGGCCGCCCACCGAAAGGTCGGAGCCTCAGTGGCCCGATTGCGACCGGCTCATTTGATCACGGTGGGAGAGAGGGCGCGAGCCTTTGGCGACGGGGCGGCCCGTCAGGGATTGAACGCCAGAAGGATCCACTCCTGCCGCGATCATCAGGAGGCCCAAGCTGTGCTGCGAGCGCAGCTCACGCAGAGGCCTTGGATCTTTCTGAAGGCGTCACGAGGAATGAAACTCGAGAAAGTCCTCGAGGGGCTGTGATGTTGTACCACTTCCTCTATCCGCTGGTCGATTACCATTCGATCTTCAACGTCTTCCGCTATGTGACCTTTCGGACCGCGGGCGCGATCATGACGGCCCTTCTCCTGAGCCTCGTGCTGGGTCCGTATATCATCGAGCGCCTCCGGGGGCTGCACGTGGGTCAGCAGATCCGCGAAGATGGCCCCGGGACCCACATGGCCAAGGCCGGAACGCCGACCATGGGCGGCCTCCTGATTCTTGCAGCCGTGACCGGCTCAACGCTGCTCTGGGCCAACCTCACCTACCGGTTTGTCTGGCTCACCCTATTCGGGATGATAAGCATGGGGGCGGTGGGATTTTGCGATGATTACTTGAAACTGAGGCGGCAGAGCAGTAAGGGGTTAGCCCCCCGTTACAAGTTTGCCTGGCAAATCGTGCTCGGACTTGGCGTGGGACTCTATCTGTATCTATCTCCAGGAGACGTATTCACCACGCGGTTGAGCATTCCCTTCATCAAGTGGTGGGTCCCGGATCCGGGATGGATGTACGTCCCCTTGGTGATGGTGATCATCGTTGGGTGCAGTAATGCGGTAAACCTCACTGACGGATTGGATGGGCTGGCGACGGGCCCCGTAATTATGGCGTCTGGCGCGTACACCGTGCTGGCCTACGTGGCGGGACATGTTGCCATCGCGCGTTACCTGCAGGTCATCTACGTTCGGGAATCGAGCGAGCTCACCATTGTCGGAGGTGCAGTGGTGGGGGCCGCGCTGGGATTTCTCTGGTTCAACGCCTATCCCGCCCAGATCTTTATGGGGGATACAGGATCCATGGCGCTCGGGACGGCGCTTGCCCTGTTGGCAGTGCTGACAAAGCAGGAGTTACTCTTGGTGATTATTGGGGGGGTCTTTGTCATCGAGACGGTCTCGGTCATCCTCCAGGTTTTTTCCTTCAAGACGACCGGTCGACGGATCTTTCGCATGGCTCCCATCCACCACCATTACGAACTCAACGGGTTGGCGGAACCCAAGATTATCGTCCGGTTCTGGATTATCTCGTTCCTCCTGGCGCTCATCTCGCTCGCCACGTTGAAGCTGAGATGAGGCGCGTTCATGGTTGATGGTTCATGGTTCAGAGTTTACAACAGGATCTGCTCATCGGCGTTGAAGAGGGAGTGGCTTTATCCGTGAACTGTGAACTGTGAACTGTGAACAGGAATGGATCATGTCGAACCAGCGAACGCTGAATGTTCGAGGGAAAAAGGTGACGGTGGTGGGGTTAGCTCGTAGTGGCGCCGCCGCCTGCAGGCTCCTGGTAAGTCAGGGGGCGCTCGTGACCGGCAGCGATCATCGTCCGGCTGCAAAGATCCAGACGGACCTCGAAGACCTCAAGAGAAAAGGGGTGATCCTTGAGTTCAGGCGCCATCAGCCAGATGCCTTTCTCCAGGCTGACCTGATTGTCGTGAGTCCAGGGGTCGACACGAACCTCTCCCTCCTCCAAGAGGCTCGGTCGCGGGGGGTCCGAGTGTGGAGCGAGGTCGAGCTGGCGTTTCGGGCCTGTCAAGCCCCGTTCGCTGCCATTACCGGAACGAACGGGAAAAGTACCACCACCACGCTACTCGGGCTGATGGTCAAACATACAGGAAGGAAAGCGATTGTTGCCGGGAACATCGGGACCGCCCTGTGCGACGTGGCGCTCGGGCTTTCCAAAGAGTGTTGGTTGGTTGCCGAGATCTCGAGCTTCCAGCTGGAAACCATCGACACCTTCCGTCCCCAGATGGCCCTCCTCCTGAATGTCACGCCGGACCATCTGGACCGGTATCCGGACCTGGCCGGGTACCTTGCGGCAAAGGCTCGTATCTTCCTGAATCAGATGCCTGAAGACGTGGCGGTTTTGAACGCCGACGACCCGTTGACGATGGAAGCCGCCGCCCGTGGCAAGGCCAGGAAGATCTTCTTCAGTCTGCGTCAGCCCGTGACGGAGGGGGCTTTTGTCCAGGAGGGTACGTTCTGGCTCCGCCTAGGAGGAAAAGAGCAGGCTATCTGTCACCTTGCGGAACTCAAGATCCAGGGTACCCACAACACCGAGAACGCCTTGGCCGCTATCGCTGCTGCTGGCATGTTGGGGGTTCCCCCTCATTCCATGCGGGAAATCCTGAAGCACTTCCCCGGACTCGAACATCGCCTCGAGACGGTGGCGGAGATTGCCGGGGTCCGGTACCTCAATGACTCCAAAGGGACGAATGTGGGGGCGACGGTGAAATCGCTTGAAAGTTTCCCGGCGGGAAGGGTGATCCTGATCGCCGGGGGGCTGGATAAGGGTGCGGACTTCAGGACCCTGGTCCCCGTGGTCAAGGAGCGAGTCAAGGAGACCATCCTCATCGGCCAGGCGCGGGAAAAGCTGCAGGTGACGTTGAGAGGGGCCTGTCCCATCCAAGTGGCGGCGAACCTCGATGAGGCGGTGGAGGCCGCACAGGCCTTAGCTGTTCCGGGAGATGTCGTCCTCCTTTCCCCGGCCTGTGCGAGCTTCGATATGTTCCGGGACTTCGAAGAGCGAGGAAAGGTCTTCAAAGCGATGGTGGGACGACTCAGGGATCGGGAGCGAAGCGGGGATGCGAGGGGAATACGATAAAGTCCTCTTTACCATTACCCTGATTCTGGTGGGATTGGGGATTCTCATGGTCTACAGCGCGAGCGCCATCCGGGCCCAGGAACACTTCGGGGATCCGGTCTTTTTCTTGAAGCGGCAGGTTGCATGGGCGGTCATCGGCCTCGCAATCCTTATCTGGTTTATGGGTCAAGACTACCGCCGATTCGAGCGATGGGCTCCTCTGCTCTATCTGGTTTCTGTTCTGTTGTTGATTTTGGTCCTGATCCCTGGGGTGGGGACAAAGATCAATGGCGCTCGACGCTGGCTTCGGTTTGGCAGTCTTTCATTTCAACCCGCCGAGTTCGCCAAGTTTGCACTTATGTTGTGTTTGAGCCGCTTGCTGGCTAAGAACGGGGAGCGGATCCGCACGTTCACGGATGGACTGCTGCCTCTCGTCATCTTTGCGGCGGTCGTGGTGGGACTCATTGCAGTGGAACCCAGTTACGGGACCGCGTTGATGATCTTCGCGACGGTTGGAGCCCTCCTCTTTGTTGCCGGGAGCCGGATTTCGCACATGGTCCTCATGAGCGTGGGCCTCTTACCGATCTTGGGTGTTCTCCTCATGCAGGCTCCGCATGCCCGGGGGAGGGTGCTGGCGATGGTGGACCCGGCTCAGGTCCCTTCCCGATATTTGTATCAGCTCACCCAATCCCAGGTGGCCTTGGGGCGGGGAGGCTCGTTGGGGACCGGGCTCGGTGATGGGATGCAGAAGCTCTTTTATCTCCCTGAAGCGCATACCGACTTCATCTTCGCGATCGTTGGGGAAGAATTGGGGTTTGCCGGGGGGATCGCCGTTTTGGGCCTCTTTGCCCTTTTTCTCTGGCGCGGACTCCGTATCGCGCTGAAGGCCTCCGATCCCTTTGGGTGCTACCTCGCCCTAGGGATCACGTTCCTTATTGTTGCCCAAGCGGCAATTAATGTCGGGATGGTCGTGGGGATGTTACCGACGACCGGTCTTCCCCTTCCCTTCGTGAGTTTCGGGGGCACGGCACTCGTGATGAGCCTCTTCGGCGTAGGTATCCTGCTAAGTATCTCTCGCTGTCCTCCGGTCTATCCCGGATATCTCCGTCTTCGCGGAGGAAGGCGGTGAAAGTGGTCCTGGCAGGTGGAGGAACGGGAGGCCATGTCTTTCCTGCTCTGGCCCTTGCGAGGGAGCTCAGGGCGCGAGGCATCGAGGTTCTGATGGTTGGCACGGCTCGAGGACTGGAGGCGGCTGTCTTTCCTGCGGAGGGATTTTCCTTGGAATCGATCCGCGTCGAGGGACTGAGGGGGAGAAGGGTCCAGGGTCAGGCCAGATCCCTTGCTCTGCTCCCCCAGGCACTGACCCGTGCCCTTTGGCTCCTTGGACAACACCGACCTCGCGTTGTCGTCGGCGTCGGTGGCTACGCGGCAGGACCCGTGTCCATAGCGGCTGTCCTCAGGCGGATTCCTCTTCTGATCCACGAGCAGAACTTCTCTCCTGGCCTGACCAATCGGGTCCTGGCGCGGGTTGCGAACACGGTGGCGGTGAGCTTCGGCGAGAGCCGTTCGTATTTTCGACGGGACGTCGTGGTGACAGGGAATCCGATCCGCCGCGAGATCCTGGAGGCTGACCGGCGGAAGGGGCTCGAGGCCTTTCAGCTGGACCCCGGGAGAGTGACTGTGCTCGTGTTCGGCGGAAGTCAAGGAGCTCAGCAGATCAACCGGGCAGTGGCGGAGGCCCTTTCACATCTCACCCGATTGCGCGATCGGCTTCAATTCATCCATGCAACAGGTGAGCGGGACCATTCTGTACTTGAGGAAGGCTACCGAGGATGGAAAGACGAGGTCCGCATCCTCCCCTTCATTGAGGACATGGCCTCGGCCTATGCCGCCGCGGATCTGGTGGTGTGTCGGGCCGGAGCCACCACCATCGCAGAGATCATCGCGCTTGGGAAACCGGCCCTTCTGGTTCCTTATCCGTTCGCCACTAATGATCACCAGCGGGGGAATGCGGAGGAGGTCGTGAGGGTCGGCGGCGCTCGGCTGATCCTAGATAGGGATCTGACAGGACACCGTCTTGCGCTCGAGCTTCAAGAGTTGCTCGACGACGCGACAACGCTTGCCGCAATGGGGCGGGCATCGCAAAGCCTCGGGCGGCCGCAAGCAGCTTCCCATCTGGCGGATCTCGTCTGCCAACTGGCCGGGGTGGAGGCCTGAGTGAAACAATGGTGAAGCGATACCGCCATATCCATTTCGTGGGAATCGGCGGAGCCGGGATGAGCGGGATCGCCGAGGTCCTCCATAACATGGACTATCTTGTCACCGGGTCCGACGCCGCGTCGTCGGAAACGACACAGCATCTTGAGGGATTGGGGATTCGTGTCTTCATTGGTCATAAGTCGGAGCATGTACAGGGAGCGGATGTGGTCGTCCGCTCCTCGGCGGTGGCACCGGATAATCCCGAGGTGATCACAGCCCGGCAGCAACTAATTCCAGTGATCCCCCGGGCGGAGATGTTGGCGGAGCTGATGCGGCTGAAGTACGGAGTGGCGGTAGCCGGGACCCACGGTAAGACCACGACGACGTCCATGTTGGCCACCGTGCTGGCCAAGGGGGGCCTTGACCCCACCATCGTTATCGGCGGTCGATTGGGAAGTTTAGGGACCAATGCGAAGCTGGGGCGGGGAGACTTCCTGGTGGCAGAGGCAGATGAGAGCGACGGGTCGTTTCTCAAGCTTTCTCCCACCCTGGCTGTGGTGACAACCATTGATGCCGAGCATTTGGAATACTACAGCGACCTGACACATATTCAAGAGACCTTTCTTCAGTTCATCAATAAGGTCCCCTTTTACGGGTCCGCAATCCTGTGCCTCGACCAAGAGAATATCCAAGCCCTCCTCCCTCGCGTGGAAAAGCGTTTTATCACCTATGGGTTGAGGACCCAGGCCGACATCACCGCGCGGGAGATCATCCTGCAGGGGATGGGATCGGAGTTTGTCGTGGTGGCGCGCCAGGAAGTCTTGGGCAAGTTTCGACTCAGGGTCCCAGGAGTCCACAATGTGAGCAACGCGTTGGCCGCCGTCGCGGTGGGTCTCGATTTGGACCTCGAGATTGATGTGATCCGGGAAGGGCTGGAGGAGTTCGCCGGCGTCGATCGTCGGTTCCAGATAAAAGGAGAGGCCCGCGGGATTCTCGTCGTCGATGACTACGGCCACCACCCGGCCGAGATCCATGCCACGCTCAATGCCGCCAAGGATGGCTTTGGCCGGCGGATCGTCGTGGTCTTTCAACCCCACCGGTACACAAGGACCAAACATCTGCTCCAGGAGTTCTTTACCGCATTTTACCAGGCTGACCTCCTCGTAGTGACGGAGGTGTACGCGGCCGGAGAATCCGTGATCCCAGGGGTGAGTGGCAAGCAGATTGCCGACGGTGCCCTGGGACACGGGCATCGGAATGTCACATTTATACCGGACACGGGGGAGGTTGCAGAGTTCCTGCTCCCCGCCCTCCAGGCCGGGGACATGGTGATCACGCTGGGGGCCGGAGACATCTGGCGTGTGGGCGAAGAGGTCCTCCACCGCCTAGAAGAGAGTTCATAGTTCAGGGTTCAGAGTTCAGAACTGAGGGTTCAGGGTTGAAGGAGTGAGAGTCAAGAGTTCAGAGTTGAGAGTGCATAGTTTACAGGTCTTGGGTCTTGGGTTTGTAGGGTTTCGCCGACATCGGACATCGGACATCGGACTTTGGACTCTGAACCGTGAACCAAGAGCTCGGAGGGACCTTCCTCGGCGGCGCCAAATTCTCCGAGGACTTGATGTGCAGAGGCAACGTTACGCATGCTGAGGCGCTGTAATTCGCTAGTGCGGGCCACCCCCGCCTACGCTGCGCTGCGGCGACGGGACCCCGGCCGACGCAAGCCAGATGGCGCCTGCCTCGGAAGGAACCCCCTCCTCGCTCTCGGGCGAACGCTGTCGGCAATCAGCTGTCGGCTGTCGGCAAACAAAAGAAGGCCGGTCTTGGGTTTTAGGTGTTGGGTGTTGAGCATTGGACATTGGACTGTGAACCGTGAACTGTGAACCGTGAACCGGACTGAGAGGATGGAGCGAGAAAAAAAAGGAGCGCTGGAGCAACAGATCAGGGGGCGTGTCCGTTACGGAGAGCCGCTTGATAAACACACCTCATTTGGGATTGGCGGGCCCGCGGACATCATGGTCTTTCCCGAAGGGCTGGAAGATGTGCAAGCTACCCTTACATTCTGTCGCTCGGCACAAGTTCCCTATCTCGTCCTGGGGGGAGGGAGCAATCTTTTGGTTCGAGACGGGGGATTTCGGGGAGTGGTGCTCCATATGGGTGGGGTCTTTCCCCAATTGGCGTGTGAAGAGATGCGAATCAGGGCCGGCGCAGGCGTCCGACTCAGTCGGCTGGTTGCCTTCTGCTCAAGGCAGGGGCTTGCCGGGATGGAGTGGCTCGCCGGCATCCCGGGGACTGTGGGTGGCGCAGTCAAAGGGAACGCCGGTGCCGGCGGGGGCTGCATTGCGGACCACCTTGCGGAGGTTCGGCTCCTCCTCCCAGAGGGAGACGAGCACATTTTCTCGCGAGACCAGCTGGAATTTTCATACCGACGCTCGTCTCTCCCAGCGGGATGCGTGGTTGTGGAAGCGAACTTCGATCTGGAGCGGGGTGATCCGGTCGAGATCAGGCGCCGCGTCTCGGAGAATCTCCTCGAGCGGAATCGTCGACAGCCGGTCGAGTGGCGGTCGGCGGGGTCGATATTTAAGAATCCGCCTGGCGACTATGCGGGGCGGTTGGTGGAGAAGGTCAAGCTGAAGGGGACACGGATCGGCGATGCGTGCATCTCGCCGAAACATGGAAACTTCATCATCAATCTTGGCAGAGCCACGGCGGTGGACGTTTTGGCCCTCATCAGGGTGGTGCAACGACGGGTCCACGAGGACACGGGCGTGGAACTTGAGCTCGAGGTCCAAGCGGTAGGGGAAGAGTGAACCGGAAGAAGCAACGCGGGACGCGCCAGAAACGGAGAAGAAATCTCTGGAGCATACTGAGGCGGATCGCAGGGGTCCTGGTGCTGGGCACGCTTGTCGTGGGGGGTGTGTGGTGGGTTCACCCGCCGCTCCTTGAGCTCTCTCATTTTCAGGTGAACGATATCCAGGTGCGAGGGAATAGTCACGTGACACCAGAGGAAGTCCGTTCCCAACTTCGGCTTCAAGCGCCGGTCAACGTTTTCCAAGTGGATTTGGAGGAGCTCGCCGGCAGGATCATGGCGCACCCGTGGATCCGGAATGCATCAATCCAGCGACGGCTCCCCCTTGGCTTGATCGTTACCGTCGAGGAGCGACAGCCGGTGGGCTTTCTGCTCACCGGGAAAACTTGTCTCTTGAGCGCTGATGGCCTCATCCTCGAGGAAGTGAAGGGGCGTCCCCCCCGAGTCCTGCCTCGGATTCGGCCCGTGGCGCGGGTCAAGTGCCGGGTGGGGCAACATCTCGACGATCCGCACCTTTTGGGGGGACTTGAGCTGCTTGGGGCGCTCCGCGAGGCACCAGTGCTACGACAGCTACAGGTAGAACAAGTCGCCGTGGAAGCAAATGGGAACTATACCCTGCGCCTGGCGAAGGCCCGACCGATCCTCCGGTTCGGGCCGGCAGATCCCCTCCGGCAGCTCACGCGTCTCGATATCGCCCTGCGCCATCGAGGCCAGAAGCTGGAGAGTTTCGCCTATGTGGATCTCAGATTTCCCGGGTGGGTGATTCTGAAGCCCTGGAGAAAGGAGGGTGAGAAGTGGGATGGCAGAACAACCTGATCGTGGGATTAGATGTCGGCACCACCAAGATCTGTGCCGTCATCGCTGAGCTGAAGGAGGACGGGACGCTCGATATCATCGGTATCGGGACCAGTCCGTCCAAAGGTCTCCGAAAAGGGGTCGTGATAAACATTGAGGTCACCGTGGACTCGATCAAGCGCGCCCTGGAAGAGGCCGAGCTGATGGCTGGGGTGGATGTCTTTTCGGTCTTCGTGGGGATTGCCGGCGGCCACATCAAGGGGATCAACAGCCGCGGGGTGATTGCAGTCTCGGGGAAAAGCCGTGAGATTACCCAGAGAGATATCGAGCGAGTCATCGATGCCGCCAAGGCGGTGGCACTGCCGGTGGATCGCGAGGTGATCCATGTGCTGCCTCAGGAATTTGTTGTGGACGGCCAGGGGGGGATTAAAGAGCCGCTGGGGATGACCGGGGTGCGACTGGAGTCAGAGGTGCATATTGTGACCGGTGCCGTCACCTCAGCGCAGAACATCATTAAATGTTGCAACCGGGCGGGGCTGGAAGTCCAAGATATCGTACTCCAGCAGCTGGCCTCGAGTCTCTCGACCCTCACCGCCGATGAGAAGGACCTTGGCGTGATTCTGGTGGATATTGGGGGTGGTACGTCGGACATTGCCGTCTTTGCAGATGGCAGTATCTACCATACCGCAGTCTTATCGGTTGGGGGAGATCACGTCACCAACGATATCGCCATCGGCCTGCGCGCGCCGGTCCACGAAGCGGAAGAGATCAAGAAGAAATATGGATGTGCATTCGCCGCACTGATCGACAGAGAGGAAAAGATCGAAGTGGGCGGTCTCGGTGGTCGGCGCCCCCGCATCGTGAGCCGGCACATGCTTTGTGAGATCATTCAGCCTCGCCTGGAAGAGATTTTCTCCCTCGTCGACCTGGAGGTCCGGCGGGTCGGTTTTGAAGACGCGACCGTTGCAGGGATGGTCGTCACGGGGGGTTCTTCTATCCTCCCGGGGGTCCCGGAGCTCGCCGAGGAAATTCTCAAGGTTCCGGTAAGGCGGGGAATTCCCACAGGGGTGACGGGTCTCGTCGACGTCGTGGCGAGCCCCATTTATGCGACAGCGGTGGGCCTTGTCCAGTACGGGGCCCAGCATAGACATCAGCGTAAGTTCAGACGCGTGACAGAGGGGGCATTGTTCGGTCGGGTGACAGAGCGGATGCGGGAGTGGTTCGGGGAATTCTTTTAGGGAAAGTCCAATGTCCATAGTCCGAAGTCCAGGTTTTGGGTGTTGGGATTTGGATACGGCTTCTCGATTCAAAGGGAGCTGGGAATCAATACCTAAAAGCCAACACCCAACACCTCACATCGGTCGGTCGTCGGATAACGGTCGTCGGTTAACGGTCAACACAGAGGAGGGTATGCGATGCCGTTTCATTTAGAAGAGGCGCCTCGGAAGACAGCCAAAATTAAAGTCGTCGGTGTGGGAGGGGGAGGCTCGAATGCGGTCAACCGTATGGCAATGTCCTCGATGATGGGGGTAGAGTTCATCGTCGTCAATACCGACGCCCAAGCCCTGGAGTCCTCGCCTGTCGAAAGGAAGGTGCAGATCGGCGAGAAGCTCACCAAGGGATTGGGGGCGGGGTCGAATCCCGATATCGGGCGCAAGGCAGCCATCGAAGATACCGACAAGATCTTGAGCCTCTTGGAGGGGGCGGATATGGTCTTCGTGACTGCCGGGCTCGGCGGGGGGACCGGAACGGGGGGAACTCCTATCATCGCCAATCTCGCCAAGGAGATCGGGGTTCTCGCGGTGGGCGTGGTGACTAAACCCTTCCAGTTTGAAGGGAAGGTGCGCTTGGCGCAGGCAGAGCGGGGGCTCCAGGAGCTCAGGCAAAAAGTCGACACCCTCATTACCATACCCAATCAGCACCTCCTCGCCCTTGCCGAGGAGACGACGACCTTCCTCGAGGCCTTCAAGCTCGCCGACGATGTCCTCCGCCAGGCGGTCCAAGGGATTTCTGATCTGATCGTGGTCCCTGGGCTGATCAATGTGGACTTTGCCGATGTCCGGACCATCATGTCCGAGCGAGGGTTAGCCATGATGGGAACCGGATACGCCGTTGGAGAAGACTGTGCCGTCGAGGCGACCCAGCGGGCCATCAAAAGCCCTCTCCTGGAAAATGTCTCCATCGGGGGGGCCCGGGGCGTCCTGCTCAACATCACCGGGGGGCCGGACCTCTGCATCCATGAGGTCGGGCAGGTGGGTCAGACGATCTATGAAGCCGCCGATCCCGATGCGCACATTATCTTCGGAGCGGTGATCGATGAGCGGATGAACCGCGAGGTGCGGGTGACAGTCATCGCCACCGGCTTTGATCAAGAGCATGCCCAGGTGGCCGAGGAGACCAAGATCGCCGATCTCAAGGCCTACGCCAACGCCAACAAGGTGGGAGAACGGCCCGCCAATTTCAGGCGCCGGGCGGGGAAGGGGGAGGGCATTCCGGCCCAGCTGACGCTGCAAGAGATGGAGGGAGACGAACTAGACATCCCGACCTTCCTCCGCCGCCAAGCCGACTAAACCTCCCTCTGTGTGGACATGTGCGGGGCGGCCTGCTTGGGGCCGCCCCTCTTTTTTTTGGCGCCTCCATCTGTCTCACAATGACTCTGGATACCATTTGCTCCGTTGATGAACGAACGCCGACAAATATGGCTTAATGGACAAGAGCAGATGGGGGAGAGTGATCTCGGCATTGGGATTTGGTACACTTGAAAAAAGGGGGTTTTGCGGTGGGTTTGGTCCCATAGGATAAGGGGGCGCATGGGATTGGGTGAACAGGAGATCCTCGAGAGTTCCGAGCCCGGATACCTCCGGCTCCCTTTTTTTGAAGGGCTGCCCATCCTCCATGCCTTCAGTACCAGAAAGGGAGGGGTGAGTGGCCCACCGTATCACACCCTCAATCTTGGCCTGAGCGTTGGGGACAACCCTGCGGCGGTTCACACGAACCGGCGCCGATTTTTCGGTGCCCTCGGACTTGACCCGTCTCACGTGGTCCGGATCCGCCAGGTCCACGGCAACGATGTCCTGGTGGTGGATCAAGCATTGGCTGGGAATGAGAGATTTCCCCGCCTCCTCCTCGATGACGATTGCTCTTATGATGCGATGGTCACAGATATCCCGGGCCTGGGCCTCACCATCAGCACCGCCGATTGCCACCCGATCTTTGTCGTTGATCCACACCGCCCCGCAGTCGGCGCAGTCCATGCCGGTTGGCGGAGCAGTGTGAAGCACATTGTCGGGCAGGCGCTCAAGAAGATGGGCGAAGTCTATGGCACCGATCCCGCAGACTGCTTTGCCACTCTCGGTCCGGGCATCCGAGGCTGCTGCTACCAAGTAGATGAGCCGGTCATCGCCCCGCTTCAGCGTGCTGTGAGAGGCTGGCAGAGCTGTGTAAAACCTGCGGGGGAGGGTCGCTGGATGCTGGATTTGGCTCATCTGAATATCGGCCTCTTGCACGAGGTCGGACTCAGGCGGGACCGTATTTGTGACACCGGCCTCTGCACGGCCTGCCGTAACGATCTCTTCTATTCATACCGGGCCGAAAAACCCATCACGGGTAGGATGATGAGCCTGATCACCCTGATTTAGTTCACGGTTCACAGTTCACGGTCTCATAGTCCGAAATCCAATGTCCAAAGTCTA
>Ga0255057_10000781_pt1 | contig 18322 bp, 27 predicted proteins | sample Cases_109_6_MG_FD_189022 | JGI IMG/M metagenome (GOLD analysis project Ga0255057, IMG submission 189022) | Seawater microbial communities from Amundsen Gulf, Northwest Territories, Canada - Cases_109_6 | ecosystem: Environmental > Aquatic > Marine > Gulf | place: Canada: Northwest Territories... | reverse complement strand
TGGTTGTTTGAACCTTTGATGTCGAGTGAAGGTGAACGTCTGGCGGTGTTCTCGCGAGCGGTTCGTGAGTCGACACTCAAACGGCTTCGACAAGTGCCTCGAGGTTTCGAGAAGCGGCGCATCTCGGCAGAGTCGATGAGCTTGGCTGATATCGCCCATCACTTGGTCGAATCAGACCGATGGCTGTTTCGAAAGCTCAAGCAGCCGACTCTTAGCAGCATGGTCGCAGCTGCTGGGGAAGCCGGGAACCTGAATGGGCAAGGGTTTCGTCAGCTTCTCATAGAGCTCGAGAAAACGGGTGAGCGCCGCGCCCGCCTACTTGAGGAGATGTCGCCGTCCGATCTCGCGGCGATCATTCCGGACGATCGATTTGGCGGTGAGGTCTCCGTATGGTGGGTTATTGTCCGTGGCAACCTTGATCACGAGATCCACCATCGGGGGCAGATTGCGGCCTCTCTGCGCGTACTTCAAGAATGAGGCGAGCTGCGCGGCAGCCAACAAGTCGTTGGAGCGGACGTCGGGCCTAGCGGCCCGCCGCCGCTCAACTCGCGGGCGTTAGATGGCGTCATCACTTATCAGATTCGAATGGAGGTCCACGATGGACAAGAGGGGTCGAACAAACGGAAATATAGTCATGGGCGCAGGGATCGGATTGGCTATGGGTGTGGCTATTGGGGTTGTAGTTGGAGCCACAACTGACAACGTAGGCTTCTGGATCGCCATGGGAGTCTCAATGGGAGCCGCACTAGGGGCAGGAATTGGACTCGTAATTGGTGCGGTTCTGGCAAGCCAGGCAGCCGAAGACAATGGTGACAGTCGGCCGGATAGTCTGCCAAGCGACAGCTCCGAAGAGTAACTGCAGCGACACGTCCAAAGGATTCACACCATCCAACAACTCGCTGGAACGAACCGGGGATGAGGCGGCAAGAGCATGAGAAGAGGGGTTCCGGGGTTAGCGCCGCGGCCTGTGAGGGCATCATCCCCGGCCGCTCAGCTCACAGCCGTTAGGCGTCTTGAGAGTCAAATGAGAATCAGTTGGCTAGCGACGATAGCCGGCCTCGCAGCAGCAGCATGGATCTTCTCCGACAAGGTTTTGTACCGGCTACTCCTGGCACCGTATCTACCGCGAATGCAGTCAGTACCGATGATCCTTTGGCTGGCTGTCGGTTCTCCTCTCCTGGCGCTGGTCATTTGGGCGTCGTGGAAAACGCGCGCCCAGTTGGGTCGAGCGGTTGCCGGATCTGTTGCGCTCGTAGCTGGTCATCAGATCGGGCGGCTCATCTCCGACTTCGCCACAGGGCTAGCGGGTCGGCCCGCGATGCACGACACATGGTTTGGGGGCGCCGACTACTGGATGGCTTGGGCCCAGGGCTGGCCCCTCTTGTTGGTGGGTTACAGTGTTCTCGTTGTAGTGCTCGCTTTGTCATTCAAATGGCTCGCGCTAGGTTGGGGAGCCGCCTAACAAGGCGTTCGAGCGGACGCCAGGGCTTTCGCCCGGTCGCCGCTCAACTCCCAGGCGTTAGAACGCCTGAACAAACGGAGTGGTAAATGGGACTCGTCTTCGAATGGGATGCTGAGAAAGGTCTGGGAAACCTGGAGAAGCATGGGGTCTCCTTCAAGGAAGCGGCGTCCGCATTTGCCGATCCACTGTCATCGACAATCGCTGAGCCCGAGCATTCTGTTGGTTAGGAGCGGTGGATTCTTCTTGGTCTGTCCTTCACTGGGCGGTTAGTAGTGGTAGCGCATACCGAGCGTCGCGATACAATACGGTTGATCAGTGCTCGGCTGGCGACCCGGTCTGAGCGACGGCAGTACGAGGGCACAAGCTGATGCGAGAAGAATACGATTTCACCAATGATGTGCGTGGCAAGTATGCGGAGCGCTTTACCGAGGGCACGAATCTCGTTCGCCTGGAGCCCGACGTAGCGAAGCAGTTCCCCACCTCCGAAGCAGTCAACAAGGCGCTTCGAGACCTCGCTCGCAAGCAACGCGAGCCGACGCCTGACCGCCAGTAGGAAGGAGCTCTAACAGGTCGTTGGAGCGGACGCCAGGGCTTTCGCCCTGTCGCCGCTCAACTCCCGGGCGTTAGGTGGCGATAATCGGTAATATGGCCTTGCTGATCCACGCGCAAGTACTCATGGCTTGTGGACCTAGTTATCAGATCCGGGTTACTGGGGAAATCAAAGTTTCTTGGAAAGCCATTGCCAAATAAAAGGAGCCTAGGATGGAACTCGGTGCGTTTTCAGTAAGTCTGGCTGTTGAGAATATTGAGGTCTCGAAGGCGTTCTACGAGATGTTTGGATTTGAGGTCTTTGGAGGGGATGCCTCACAAAACTGGCTGATTATGAAGAACGGCGATCACGCGATTGGTCTGTTCCAGGGGATGTTCGAGAAGAACATGTTGACCTTCAATCCAGGCTGGGACAGTAACGCTCGCGAACTCGATTCGTTCACAGATGTTCGCGAACTTCAGCGCCAGCTGAAGGCGCAGGGCGTAGAGCTGATCAGCGAGGCTGACGAGAGCACAGCTGGCCCCGCGAGTTTCATGGCTGTGGATCCTGACGGAAATCCAATTCTCGTCGACCAACATGTCTGAGCTCCCCTCGGCGCCGCCTAGCAACTCGTTGGGGCGAACGTCTACCTTCCGTTTCGTTCCCAGTAGCTTCCGCTCGGGTCTCTTATGAGCATCACTCTCACCAATGTATTTGTCGACGACCAGGAAAAGGCCGTCGCGATCTATACAGAGGTCGTGGGCTTTGTAGAGAAACTGGATTCTCCAGTTGGCCAGTACAAAGGGTTGACTGTGGTTTCGCCGGATGAGCCGAAGGTCTCCAGGTATGGTGAGGTTCCGATGAGAGCTAGCGAAGCGGAGTCCAAGATCTTGGAAGGCTCGAGCAAATAAGCGAGCAGACGGAGATGGGTCGCAATGTGGAGATCAAGGCACGGGTGGACGATCTCGAGGCGTTGCGCAAACGTGTCGAAGGGCTGGCGGACTCCGGCCCGTCGAGGGTTGTGCAGAAGGACACCTTCTTTCACAGCCGGCGCGGCCGACTCAAGCTGCGGGAGATGTCCGACGGTGTAGCGGAGCTCATCTACTACGCTCGGGCGGACGCCACCGAACCCAAAGAATCCAGCTATCTAAAGGTCCCCTGCCCCCAGCCGGAAGAAATTCGCCAGGCATTGGCGAGCGCCCTGGGAATTCGCGGGCAAGTCCGCAAGCAGCGGAGGATCTATCTGTGTGGACCAACCCGGATTCATTTGGACAGCGTGGAAGGGCTTGGCGAGTTTGTAGAGCTTGAAGTGGTGCTCTCCGCGGAGGGTCGGATAGAGGATGGAATCACTGTCGCCCACTCACTAATGGCGAGACTGGGTATCGATCCCGACGATCTCGTTGAAGAGTCATACATCGACCTCATCGAGGACCCCAATGTCAGCATCAGCTAGCGAGATGCATATGGATAACGCACTGGAGCAGCTGCTGGAGACCTGGCGAACAAACAACAGGATCAGCCTCTTCTTGATCGATCACATCAGCGATGAGGGCATGAAGTCGACGCTGTCGAAGAGAGGTGGTCGTAATGTCGTCAGGCAGTTTTGCCATTTGCACAACGTGCGGGTCTGGCAGCTCGAGAATAGGGCGAAGGATTTAGCCAAAGGTCTCCACAAGTTCGACACTCATGAGCAGCCTGACAAGAAGACCCTAAAACAACACTTTTTGGCCTCGGGTGAGCGAATCGAAACCTTTCTGGGGGAGTGTCTAGCCGGCAAGCCCAAGCGCCGCTGTTTCAAAAAGGGTGTCATTGTCAATCTTGGCTACTTCATCGCGCACGAGAGCCATCATCGCGGCAGCATACTGTTGACCCTGAAAGAGTGTGGGCACAATCTGGATCAGAAGACGCGCTACGCGATATGGAATTGGGACAAGATCTGATCCGACCTATCCTCGATATGTTCCGGCCTTTTGAGGCATGTACTAGTATCGGTGGGAGGGTCGAAAGGTCACGCAAACAAGCCATGTCTCTGAGCTCTCTGGAATACCAAATACTCGAAGACTGCAAAGCCGATCTGGAAGACTTCTCGGCGCTCGTCTCTTCGATCGACTACGGCTCCTCAGAGGAGCTTAGGAAGTTGGTGGCTGCGCTCATCAGTCTGGTGAACTGCAAACTGTTGACGTGCTGTAGAGGTGTGGATCGCTCGGCGGCTATCGAGGTCGACGTGTCGCTACTGCCACAGTATCTCTCCGCCCGCCAGGCCGCTGGAGAAGACCTGGCTGTCTATCCCGCCGTTTCCCGAGAGCTGTCATTCGTAGCGACTGACAGCGGGCTCGAGGCGCTGCGACAAGAGGATCGGCCCTTCGACAAAACCGAAGACTAGAGGCTCGCTCCGCTCTGATCCAGTTCAAAGACTTCACCCACCTGACGTTCGATTGCTATGGCACTCTGATCGATTGGGAAGCCGGCATCGTGGCTGCAGTACAACCGGTCCTGCAAGGCCATGGCCTCTCCGTCGCCGACAAGAAAGTCATTCGACTCTACGCCAAGTTCGAGGCCGAGGAGGAGTCCGGGTCATATCGTCGATACCGGACCGTGCTGAGAGGGGTGATGGCGAGTCTGGGAGCGAAACTGGGTTTTGAACCCACCGAGGCCGATCTGGAGGTGCTCCCGCGCTCGGTCGGCAGCTGGCCGGCGTTCGACGACACCGTCGAGGCTCTCGTCCGGCTAAAGAAGCGATACAAGCTGGTGATCCTCTCGAACGTCGACGATGAGATGTTTGCCGAGACCGCCAAACAGCTCGAGATCGAGCTCGACGAAGTCATCACGGCGGAACAGGTCGGCAGCTACAAACCTGCGCTCGCCAACTTCCGTTTTGCGGTGGACCGTCTGGGGGTGCCCCAAGATCGAATTCTGCATGTCGCTCAGAGTCTGTATCACGATCACGTGCCCGCCAAAGAGCTCGGCTTCACCACCGTGTGGGTAAATCGCCCGAGCCGGTGGGCGGGTACGGGTGTCGCAATTCCCGCGGACGCGTCTCCCGATCTGGAGGTGCCGGACCTGGGCAGCCTGGCCGCGGCCGCGGGTCTTTGACATCGAGATCCGACCAGGCGTGAGCGGGAGAGAAGGTCACACGACGGGCAGAAGCTGCCGCCCGACTGTAGTACTCTTCACCAAGATCCGCGTTGGAAAGTCATCCGCACCACGGTCCGCGGCGGTGACGGTCGAAGGAGAAGACCACCTATGAGCCAAGAAGAGCAAGACCGACGGATCGACTACGTCGAGTTCGGTACCACTGATGTTGAACAGAGCAAGAGCTTTTATACATCGGTGTTTGGATGGAAGTTCGCCGATTGGGGTGAGGGCTACGCCAGCTTCGAAGACGGGCGTCTCTCAGGAGGCTTTCAGCAGGTCGAAGCGGTCGACGTCGGCGGCCCCCTGGTGGTGATCTATGCAAAGGACCTGGGTCAAATCGAGGCGGGGGTAAGAGAGCACGGCGGCTCCGTCGTCAAGGAGACGTTTAGTTTTCCTGGTGGCTGGCGCTTCCACTTCGCCGACCCCGAGGGCAATGTCCTCGCTGTCTGGTCGGATCGAGAATAGGCGCCGACTCATGCAGCCGGCCGCCCCGACGCCCATCCTGGTAACCAAGAGAACTCTGGAGCAGGGGTTGGAGTTTCTGACGGAGAAGGACTCCGACCTGGCATCGGTGATCGAGGCGCACGGGCCGCCACCTATCTGGGGACGGCCTGCCGGGTTTGCCACTCTGGTCAGAATCATCCTCGAGCAGCAGGTCTCCCTTGCCTCGGCCAAGGCCGCCTTCGACCGGCTGGAGGACCACCTGGGCACAGTCGAGCCGGAGCTCTTCTCGACCCTCGACGACGTGACCCTCAAGCGGATCGGTTTCAGCCGGCAGAAAGCCGGTTACTGCCGCGAGCTGGCCGCATCGATTGTCGAGGGTCGGTTCGAGCTCGAGGTTCTGGGAAAGATGAGCGATGAGGCGGCTCGTGAGGAGCTGATGAGCCTCAATGGGGTGGGCCGATGGACGGCGGACATCTATCTGCTGATGGTGCTGCGTCGAGCCGATGTGTGGCCAATCGGTGATCTGGCGCTGGCAAAGGCGGCGCAGGAGGTCAAGGGGTTGGCGGCGACTCCGAGCCCGGAGGCTCTAGAAAAAGTCGGCTCGAGGTGGCGACCGTGGCGAGCAGTGGCCGCCCGGCTGCTCTGGCACCACTACCTGAGCCAGCCGCGGCCGGCCACCAACTGAGAGGTGAGATATGGCCTTTATCGACTATGTGCCCGAAGAGCAGATACCCGAGGAGGATCGGGTCGCCGACCGCGACAACATCATTCGCATCCACGGTACCCACAGCCAGACTCTGCGACACCATTACGAGCTCTACCGCGAGCTGATGTACGGCCGCAGCCCCCTCAGCCGGGTGCAGCGTGAGATGATCGCGGTGGTGGTATCCGCAACCAACGACTGTCACTACTGAGTCCACCATCACGGAGCGGGTCTCCGTCGGCTCTTGGAGGTCAGAGGTAGCGGTGACGATCAGCAGGAGGAGCTGATCTCGGCCCTGTCATCAGATTATCGGGTGGCTCAACTGAGCTCGACAGACCGGGTCATGCTCGACTATGTCGCCAAGCTAACCAAGTCACCGAGTGAGATCGCTCGGCGGGACGTGGAGGGTCTACGGGAGGCCGGGTTCGACGATCGCGCAATCCACGACATCTGTGCGATCACCGCGTACTATGCCTTTGTAAACCGGATCGCCGACGGCCTGGGTGTCGAGCTCGAACAAAGCTGAGGCCTTCCATCGGCGTCCGCTTTTGGGGAATGACCGTCAGAGAGGAGGATCAGTGGATGTTCCAGACGTCAGAAGCCCGCGAGTCTTTCCTTTTCACCATGGTGGGGATCGGGGTCGTTGTGCTGACACTCGGCTCGATCTCCTGTCAACCAGCTGGCGTCCAGATCAGCCAGGAGGACATGGCGAGGGCGCAGGAGAATCTCCTACCCTTCAAGCAGGAGCTCAAAGCGGCACTGGTGGGGGCGCTCGCAGAGGGCGCGGAGAATTCGATCCAGGTCTGCCGCGAGGACGCACCGGCGATCGCAGCAAGCGTCGGCGAGGCGGGTGTCACGATGGGCCGGACCAGCCATCGGCTCCGCAATCCGGACAACGCGCCGGAGTCCTGGATGGAGCCGCTGCTGGCCGCCTATCTCGAAAACCCCGAGAAGGCGGAGCCTCAGGCTGTCGACTTGGGTGGTGGGACCTTTGGCTATGTGGAGCCGATCTACATCGTGTCCTTCTGTCTCTCGTGCCACGGCATCACCATTGCGCCGGAAGTCGAGGCGAGGATCCAGGAGCTCTACCCGAAGGACCAGGCTCGCGGGTTCCGAGTTGACGATTTTCGTGGCATGTTTTGGGTCAAGATGCCTCTGGGCGAGGTGCTGTAGCTCGAGCCCGAGATGCGCTCCACCCCGGCTCAGCAGAGGCCGTTCCGGCTTCGTACCATCACCGCTGGAGCAAGGCTCGAGTCACCAGTCGACAGAGCCACACTGCGGGCGTCGATGGACTTCCTGGACAAGGCGCAGCGACAGTTCGAGGAGAACGGCTACGAAGTCCAGATGGCCCGCATTGCCAGCCAGCCGGCGGCCGAATATCTAGCCGGGTTGTCGGGGGCCGAGGCGCTCGAGGCGCTCTGCGAGCTGGATCTCACGGTCGCCGAAGGGGGAGTGCTGCTGAGCGTTGGGCCGGTCAACACCGGCTCGGCCCCCGACGAGCTGGCGCCTTGGGTAGCCGAGGTCGTGGCAGCGACCAGTCACCTGAGCGCCAGTGTCGAGGTGGCTTCCTCGAGCCGAGGGGTCGACCTCGAGGCCTGTCGCACGGCGGCGGAGGTGATGGCTCACATCGCCGGCGCCACCAGCGGCGGTGAGGGGAATTTCCGCTTTGCGGCGGCAGCCAACATTCAGCCCGGCACTCCCTTTTTTCCGGTCGCCTACCATGATGGCGAAGAGGCGTTCAGCATCGGTCTGGAGTCGGCCGGTCTGGTGAAGATAGCCTTTACCGACGCTGCGGATTTGAGCGACGCCAAGGAACGACTGCGAGCCTTGCTGGAGGCCGAGCTGGCACCGGTCGAGGCGCTGGGGCACGAGATTGCCCGCCGGGAGGATTGGCGGTACCTGGGAATCGACGTCTCGCCCGCGCCGGGTCTCGACGACAGCATCGCCGAAGCGATCGAGCTGCTGAGCGGTGTGGCCTTTGGCGGTGCGTCGACCCTCACGGTGTGCGCCGCGATCACCGAGGTCCTCCAGCGTCTGCCCGTTACCACCTGTGGCTACTCGGGGTTGATGCTGCCGGTGCTCGAGGATCGGGTGCTGGCGCAACGGGCCGGTGAGAATCGCTATGGTGTGGAGGAGCTGCTGCTCTTCTCCAGCGTGTGTGGGACAGGTCTCGATGTCGTGCCGTTGGCCGGCGACACTCCGGTAGACGCCGTGGCGGCGCTGATCGGCGATGTGGCGACTCTGTCGAGCAAGCTTGGTAAGCCGCTGTCGGCTCGTCTCTTTCTGGTGCCGGGAAAGAGTGCCGGCGACCTGGTGAGCTTCGAGAATCCCCACCTGACCGACTGCGTCGTGATGGGTCTGGATTGACGGGCTTGCGCAAAGTCGCGGTAGTCGGTCTGGTGCTGGTCCCGCTTGTAGGCGGGATCGGTTGGGCGTCGGTCGAGGAAAAGAAGCCGGCTGCCAAAGGACCGACCCGGCCGCCAGCAGAGCAGCTTCCGAGCAAGGAGGATGTGCGAGGTGCCATCGAGGCGGCAGGGGGTTACCTCGTGCGCGCCACCGGGCCGGATGGCCGCTTTGTCTACCGAACCGACCTCGATCCCACTTTCGAGCCGGAACCGAGCTACAACATCCTGCGGCATGCCGGCACCGTCTACTCGCTGGGTATGTACCACGGCTGGAGGCCCAAGGAGGAGACCCGGCGGGCGATCGAGCGCGCCACACGCTATCTCGGTGAGTGCTGTGTCGATGAGGTACCCGGCCAGCAGGCGTTTCTGGCGGTCTGGTCACCACCCGAGATCGTCCTCACCGGCAAGCCGCTCCAGGCCAAGCTCGGGGGCACGGGCCTCGGCCTGGTGGCGCTGGCAGGACTAGAAGAGGTAGGGCCAGGATCGACCCCCGCCGCCGAGCTGGCGGCCCTGGGAAGATTCCTGATCTTTATGCAGAAGCCAGACGGCAGCTTCTACTCCAAGTACTTTCCCGGCCAGGGTCGGGACGATAGCTGGACCTCGCTCTACTATCCCGGTGAGGCGGCCCTCGGCCTGGTGATGCTCGCCGAGCAAGAGGGGTCGAGGAGCTGGCTCGAGGCCGCGGCCAGAGCACTGGGGTATCTGGCGAAGAGTCGAGAGGGTCGGAGCACCCTGCCCGCCGATCACTGGGCACTGTTGGCCACCGAGAGGCTGGTGCAGGTCGACGGTCTCGACTCTCTCGGGGTGTCTCGCCGGCAGCTTGTCGACCACGCGGTGCAGATCTGTCGGAGCATTCTGGAGGAGAGGCCGGCAGGAGAGGGGACCTCCAGCTACGGTGGCTCGTTGACCCCGGATCGCCGCACGACCCCCACCTCGACACGGCTCGAGGGCCTGCTGGCGGTGTTGACGTTCTTGCCGTCAGACGAGATCGAGCTGCGCCACGAGATGGAGACGGCCATCCACCAAGGAATCTCCTTTCTTGTCCGCGCACAGGTACGCTCGGGTGAGCTGGATGGAGCCATCCCGCGGGCCGTGGGCCTGAGCCGGCCGCGTGGGTCGAGGCGCCTGCCACTGGTGGATCCTCGCGCCTCCGAGGTGCGTATCGACTACGTGCAGCACGCGTTGAGTGCCATGATCCGGTATCTCGAAGTTCTTGGGCCCAGCGGTGACGGCCAGCAATGAAGATCTCGAGGAGCGTGCTGGCTGTCGTCGCCGGCTATCTGATGGCCGCGTTCACGGCTGGAGCCATTGGTGCCATGCTCTTCTCGGCGGAGGCGACATCACCCCTGGTGTTACGTCTACTCCCGGGACTGTTCTTTCTAATCATCGGTGGCCTGGCCGCCGGTTTTCTGGCCGCGGCGATCGCCGGCTGGGCGCCGCTGGGGCACGCGGCCGTCGTCGCCGCGCTGGCTATGGTGGCCGGGTTGATGGCGCTAGCCGACCAGAACGCGCCCGAGCCGGGCTGGTTCCTGCTGCTGGGCACGGCCCTGGAGGCGCCGGCCGTGCTTGCCGGTGGTGCTCTCACTGCTAGCAGAAGCCGCCCAGTGGAATAGGCGAGTACCCCGTGGCCCTCGACATTTTGTGAGGTGAACAATGAATTTCGATCTCGAAGAAGGAATGGCTGTCTTGGCGCGAACCCCGTCGGTGCTGCGGGCGCTTATCGAGGGTCTACCTCGGGGCTGGGTCGAGGGTGATGAGGGACCCGAGACCTGGAGCGCTTTCGATGTCCTGGGTCATCTGATTCATGGTGAGCGAACCGACTGGATATCGAGGACCCGGATTCTCCTCGAGCACGGTACCGAAAAGCCCTTCGAGCCCTTCGACCGCTTTGCCCAACTCGAGTCGAGCAAGGGGAAAAGCATCGGGGAGCTGCTCGAGGAGTTCGCCGGCTTGCGGGAGCGGAATCTGCAGACGCTGCGCGAGATGAATCTCAGTGCCGAGGACCTCGACAAAGAGGGGATGCACCCCGAGCTCGGCGTAGTAACGCTACGAGAGCTACTGGCGACTTGGGTCACCCACGACCTGGGTCACCTCGCCCAGATTGCCCGTGCGATGGCGAAGCAGTACGGCAACGAGGTCGGCCCCTGGGCCGCCCATCTGCCGGTACTCGCCGAGCGGCGTTAACGTGTAGACTTGCGTGCAAATCCGGTTTCGACTTTCGCACGAAGACTCCTCAGGGAGGAATACTGATGAAAATGTATCTGATTCGCTCCGGAGCGCTCCTGCTGACGATCCACCTGCTGCTGCCGATGGTCCTGTCGGCCGCCGGCGGCTCTTCGGCGCCCAGCGACGACCCCCAGCAGGAGGCGGCCGCGGCCTACAACCGTGGCCTCCGGCATCGGGACAAGGCCTGGGAGCTGGAGAAGAAGCTTCAGACCATGACCATCGTGGCCGATCGGGCGAAGCTCGAAACCAAGATCGGCAAGGAGTACAAGAAGGCGATCAAGTCCTTTCGCGCCGCAACCGAGGCCAATCCGCAGATGTACCAGGCGTACAGCAGTATGGGGTACGCGCTGCGCAAGTCCGGTGACTACATCTCTTCGCTCGAGGCCTACAACCAGGCCCTCGAGTTGGAGCCGGGCTACAGCGAAGCCATCGAGTACCGAGGCGAGGCCTTCCTGGGGCTCGGCCGCACCGAGGAGGCCAAGGAGGCCTACCTCGAGCTTTTCCGGGCCGACCGGGCGAGGGCCGACGAGCCGATGGATGCGATGAAGACGTGGGTCGAAGAGTGGACTGGCGAGTCGAGTGTCGTCGATCCCGGCGAGCTCCAGGAGTTCTTGGACTGGGTCGAGGAGCGCTCAGCTATCGCCGAGCAGACAGCAAGCCTTGTCCAGAGCTCGGACAGATCCTGGGATTGATCTAGAAGCTCCAGGAGCCTCCGATCCGGACATCCCAACCCGATAGATCGAGCGTTCCCAGGCCTTCGAAGTCACCACCAAGGCGGACGCTGGCTCCCTGCCAGCGTCCCTCGGTGAAGATCGACCAGTTCCGCGATAGCGGAAAGTCGAGCCCGAACTGGCCATACCAGTTGAAGGTGCCACCGTCATCGACAAAGGTGTCGGCGAAGATCTCGGGGAAGGGCAGCGAGAAGTCGATGAACTCCCCCGACTCCTCGAGCTCCCAGGCCAGGTAGCCACCGCCAAAGCCGGCATAGGGCACGACCACAGACGTCCGTGGCAGGAGCTCCCACAGCAGACCAGCGTTCAGGGTCGCGGTGCTGAGAGTAGTGGCGTGAGTGATCTCACCGCCCAGCTCATCGACGAAATCGAGGTAGGACTGATCGGTGCTCCCCTCATAGAAGCTGGTCGAGACCACTAGCGAGATTCGCGGGCTGAAACGTCGTAGGTAGTCAAAGCCGAAGACCGTGTCGCCAAGGTCACTTGTGCTGCCTGTGAACTCCCGAAATGTGTCCTGCCAGTAGTCGGAGCTGCCACTGGGCCGGAAGTAACCGACCTCGAAGCGCAGGAGGTTGCGCTCCGTGACCGGCCGACTGTAGACCTTTGGCGGCTGCGCCCAGGCGATGCCGCCGAGGGCAAAGAACCCGAGAACGATGAGAACCAACAATCGTTTGCTGTGCATGGCGACCTCCTCTCAGATGTAACCAACGCTCAAACTGGTAGTGTGTAGAGCAACCTCGATGCCAGCGCCGCTTCGACCCACGTCATGCGCTGGGTCGGCAACAGGGATCGGTAGAGCGGGCCGGCATTGCCCTGTTTCGAGGACGGCGGCGTGCTCTTCTCGCATCGGCCCACGGACTGCTAAAATCGCGAGCGAGGCATTGATGAAAATCAAACGTGCGGAGAAGTACGGCTTCTGCGCCGGCGTGCGCATTGCCGACAGGAAGGTGAAGAAGTTCGCCGAGATGGGTGGTCGGGATGGTCAAATCCTCGGTCAGGTGGTCCACAACGAGCGAGTAGTGGACGAGATGGTGAGTCTCGGCGTGCCGACGATCGATGCACTCGATGAGGCGGCGTCGGGGACCATCGTCTTCTCCGCCCATGGCGTCCCGCCCTCGTTCCACGCCACGGCTCAGGCTCGGGGTCTGAAAGTGCTGGATACCACCTGCCCCTTTGTCTACGACATCCACGAAGAGGCCGATCGAGCGGTGGCTCGGGGTGGGCATCTGGTCTTTATCGGTGAGCCCCATCATCGGGAAGTCATCGGCTACACCCACGACCGCGAGCCGGATACGTACCACATCCTCACCACCCTCGAGGAAGCCGAGCGGGTCGACTGGAGCGGCTACTCCGAGTTGAAAATCCTGTTTCAGACCACCCTCAACGCCGAGGAGTACGAGGATGTAGTGCGTTTCATCGAGTCCAAGGCCCGCAAGGCCGAGCGCGCCGACACGATTTGCTATGCCACCAAGGAAAATCAGGATGCGGCCCGGGAGTTGTGTAACGATCCGGAAGTGGGGCTGATTCTGGTGATCGGCGGCACCCAGAGCGCCAACACCCGGCATCTGTGGGAGCTTTGCCGAGAGCACAAGCCCTCTTATTTGGTGCACAGCCCCGAGGACGTGCAGCCCGAGTGGCTCGATGAGGTCGAGACCGTGGGGGTGACGGCAGGAGCCTCCACCCCGGACTATGTGATCGAAGAGGTCGAAGAACAGGTCAGAAAGCTTGCGGCGCTCCACGCCCCCGCTTCCTGAGAGGCTGGTGTCCGATCCCCTTGCATCTCTCTACCGCCGCGTGCGTGGGCGCTCTCTACGCATCGGACTGCCCGAAAGCGAGGATCCGAGAGTGCTCGAGGCCGCATTGAAGGCGGAAAGGTCGGGTGTCTGCCGGCCCTATCTCATCGGCTCGCGATCCAGAGCGATGGCGGCCGGCGAGGCGGCGGGCCTGCCCACCGATTTCGAGGTTCACGACCCGGCCGACGATCCCGAGATTGAGAATCTGAAGGAGCGTCTGGCCACCTATCTGAGACCGCGGGGGGTCGCCGACGACGAGATCGAGCGCTGTGCCCTGAATCCCCTTTATTACGCGGGTCTGCTGGTGGACTCGGCGCAGCTGGATGGAGCGGTCCTGGGTGCGGTCGCCACCACGGCCGAGGTGTTGAGGGTGGCGCTGCGCACAGTCGGGATGCGCCCAGGTCTCGACATGATCTCGTCCTGCTTCCTGATGGCTTTCCCCGATGGGCGCCGTCTGATCTACAGCGACGGCGGCGTGGTACCCGATCCCGACGCCGACCAACTGGCGGACATCGCGGAAGCGGCAGCCGAGAGCTGCCGGACTCTGCTCGAGGAGGAGCCGCGGGTGGCGCTGCTTTCATTCTCGACCAAAGGGAGTGCCGATCATCCGCGGGTCGAAAAAGTCCGGCGAGCCCTGGAGATCTTGAACCGCCGAGAGGTAAAATTCGCAGTTGACGGAGAGCTTCAGGGAGATGCGGCCCTCGTGCCGGAGGTCGCCGGGCAGAAGGCACCTGGTAGCCCGGTGGCAGGACGGGCAAACGTGCTGGTCTTCCCGGATCTGGATGCCGGTAACATCGCCTACAAGCTCACCGAGCGTTTGGCGGGAGCACGGGCAGTCGGCCCTCTCCTGCAGGGGCTCGATGGGCCCATCAACGATCTATCCCGGGGATGCTCCGCCGGGGACATCCTCGATGTCATGACGGTGACCGCGGTGACGGCATTGGAGCGAGGTGAAGCATGAAAGTACTGGTTGTTGGCGGTGGCGGCAGAGAGCATGCGATGTGTTGGAAGCTCCGTCAGAGCCCGCTTCTCGGGGAGCTTTTTTGTGCGCCCGGGAATCCGGGGATTGGGGAGGTAGCGGACCTGGTGCCTGTGGCCTCGGACGAGATCCAGAAGCTGGCCGACTTTGCAGCCGAGCTCAAGATCGACCTCACGGTAGTGGGTCCCGAGATGCCGCTGACGCTCGGCATTGCGGACGAGTTTGCCCGCCGAGGACTTCCCTTGTTCGGACCCCGCAAGCGGGCCGCCGAGCTCGAGGGGAGCAAGGTCTTTGCAAAGACCTTCATGGAGCGGCACGGAATTCCCACCGCAAGGTTCGTCGTCGCCCATGATCGTGATGAGACGGCCAAGGCGGCGCGGAGTTTTGGCTACCCGGTGGTTCTCAAGGCGGATGGGTTGGCTGCCGGCAAGGGTGTCTTTGTCCTCAATAACGATGGGGAATTAGACAAGGCGCTGAAAATATTCTTCGATGAGCGCCGTTTCGGCGCCAGTGGCGATCGGGTGGTCGTCGAGGAGTGTCTAGTGGGTGAGGAGGTATCCGCCATCGCTTTGAGTGACGGCAAGCATCTCGTCCCATTTGTGGCCAGCAAGGACTACAAGCGAATCGGTGAGGATGATACCGGTCCGAACACCGGTGGAATGGGTGCTCACAGCCCGGCCGGGGTGCTGAATGTCGATCTGGGCGTAGGTATCCTGGATCAGGTGATGCGACCGATGATCTCGGGCCTGGCGGAAGAAAACCGCACCTTCGTCGGGGTTCTCTATGCCGGTCTCATGGTGACCGACGACAGCATCAAAGTCCTGGAGTTCAATGTGCGCTTTGGGGATCCGGAGACCCAGCCCCTGATGTTGCGTCTGGAGGACGATCTGCTGCCGGTATTGGCGGCAGGTGCGGGTGGTGGCTTCGATGGCCAGCGGCTCCACTTCCGCAAGGAGGCGGCGGCCTGCATCGTATTGGCCAGCGCCGGCTACCCGGGAACGCCAAAGATGGGAGAGCCAATCTTGGGGATCGAGAAGGCAAAAGAGCACGAAGGGGTAGAGGTCTTCCACGCCGGAACGGCGACCATGGATGGGAAGGTGGTCAGCGCCGGCGGTCGGGTGCTCAACATCTGTGCCACCGGGCCGGAGCTCCGCGATGCCCTCAAGCGGGCCTACGATGCGGCCGCGGAGATCCACTGGCCGAGTAAGTTCCTGCGGCGTGACATCGGCAAGCGAATCCTCACCAGCGGCTAACATCTCACATCGCGTTGACATCCCTCAGGGCCGTTGCCATAATGGCGCCAGAAAGCCTGAGCCAGGATTTCAGTTCGCCTTCTCGAGGCCCAATGGGCTCGCCGAGAGTGTGAGTGTGGACCATGAGCCAAATTATTCAGAATCTGGTATCCGTCGTGCACCAGAAATTGGGAGAGATATGTCCGGATGTCAGGGGTGCAGCTTCAAAGGAATATCGACAGCCGTCGAGGGTAGCTTCGTCGGTGTTCGGCTTGGTGAAGAGACCAATCTGACCCTCTGTGCCACCCGAGGGAAGCTCTTCGCCAAGGGAGATAGCGTCATCGTGGACTTCGAGGCCGGACCAGCGTTCGGCCAGGTCGAGCAGTCTCCGATGCCGGTCTTCAAACCGTGCCAGAAAGCCTCCGCCCGGCCCATCATTCGTCGGGCGGATGAGGAGGACTCCTCAGCTCATGAAAAGAAGGTGGATAACGAGCAGGCGGCCAAGTTGTTCTGTAAGGAGCGAGCGAGGAATCTGGGACTTCAGATGAAGGTGACGCGCGTGGACTTTGGTTTGGACAGTCGGAAGGCGACAGTCTACTTCACGGCTGAGGGTCGGATCGACTTTCGGCGGCTGGTGCGGGACACGTCGCAGCGATTCTCGGCCAAGATCAAGATGATGCAGGTAGGGGCGCGCGATGAGGCCGGTCTTCTGGGTGGCGTCGGTGTCTGTGGACTCACTCTTTGCTGCTCGACGTGGCTCAAGGACTTCAAACCGATCTCGATCCAGATGGCCAAGCGTCAGAATCTGAGCCTCAACCCCTCGAAGATCTCGGGGCAATGCGGGCGGCTTCTGTGTTGTCTGGCCTATGAGAATGATCAATACCCGGCACCGGCCAAACGTGGTGCGACGGCCCCAGCGACAGGTTAGGAATCGGATGACCAACCAACGAAAGCTGATTCGCCCCGAGAGACCGGACAAGAAAGACGGGCAGGCGCGGTCGATGCGGCGCAAGCAGGCGCCGCCCGAGCAGACCAATGCCGAAGAGTTCTACTACCTCAAGCAGATGGCGGCCCGCACGCCGATGGTGGTGGTCCTCGTCAACGACGAGGAGCTGCGCGGTTGGATCGAGTGGTACGACAAGACATCGATCAAGTTCAATCGGCACAAAGAGCCGAACCTGCTGATTCCAAAACACAACATCCGCTACATGTACAAGGAAGAGGAGCTGCGCAAGCGGGGCAGACGTCCCCGTTGATCCTCCCCGAGAACCAGTGAAACCCGGGTCTGACGTGCCGATCGTGGCGCTGACGCAGGGAGAGCCTGCGGGTATCGGGCCAGAGATCGCGATCAAGTTGCTGGCCGCCGAGAGAGCGGGCGATCGGCGATGGTATCCGATGCTGGTGGGCGAGTGCGCGGCGCTGGCTGCGCTTCGCGACAGTGTCCCAGGAGACTGGTGGGACCGGCTCTTCTTTCTCGAGGGAGTCCCCGACAAGAATCAGCTGAAAGAGCTCGACCGCAAGCAGATTCCGGTGCTCGACCCGGTCGGTCGGAAGCGCACGGTCCAACCCGGATGGTCGACCCCCGCGGACGCCGCTGGGGCCCTGGCGGCTCTGGATGCCGGCATCGCTATGGCCCGCGCGGGACAGGTCGATGCCCTCATCACCGGACCGGTCAGCAAGTCTTCGATCGCACAGCACCAGCGGCCCGATTTTCGCGGCCACACTGACTATCTGGCTTCCGCCTGCGGCCTCGAGCGCTACGGCCGGGACTACCTGATGACCTTTCTCACCACCGACATGCAGGTGGCGCTGCTGACCACGCATCTGCCGCTGACCGAGGCGATCGCCGCGGTCGATCAGGTTTCAATAGTCGATGCGTTGGAGCTCGTGTCACAGCACGCTGGCGGCTCGATCGCGGTGGCCGGTCTCAACCCTCACGCCGGCGAGGATGGGCTCCTGGGAGAAGAGGATGAGGCCATCATCGCTCCTGCCGTGGCCACAGCACGTGCCCACGGCCTCGACGTGTATGGTCCGGTGAGCGCCGACTCGCTGTTTTCCCGTGCTCGTCGGGGCGAGTTCGACTGGGTGCTGGCGCTCTATCACGACCAGGGTCTGATCGCGGTCAAGACGGCGGCCTTCGGCAGGACCACCAACTGGACCCTGGGGCTACCGATCCTGAGGACCTCCGTCGACCACGGGACGGCCTTCGAGATCGCCGGTCAGGGCCGGGCGGACGTGGGACCGCTGCGCAGCGTGGTGGAGACGACCCTGCGGCTGCTCAGCGGCAAGCTGCCGTCCGTCCGCAGAGGGGCGGGCCCACTGTAGGACAAGCAGGTCAAGGACCAGGCCATGTTCGAGCACTTCATCTGGGCGGTACCGCTCGCGGTTCTGGCGGCGGGTTTCTGGAGACCCAGAGCGGGTCTTCTAGTTCTGGCTGCTTGCCTCCCTCTGTTTGGCTCGCCACCCGGTGGACCTTATCTCGCGGCCCTCGACGTGGCGGCACTGGCAGCCATCGCCACCTCCTGGCGTGCAGGCCGGCCGCCGCCGTCGCACCTCGACTGGCCGGTGGCCGCCTTTCTGGTCGTCAGCGTAGCTTCGCTGCTGCCGCTGGCCTATCAGCCACCCTCCTGGAGTCCCAAGGTGATGCTGGGCCTTTTGCGGGTCTTTCCCGACGTCCAGAGTT
>Ga0255057_10000780_pt1 | contig 18332 bp, 18 predicted proteins | sample Cases_109_6_MG_FD_189022 | JGI IMG/M metagenome (GOLD analysis project Ga0255057, IMG submission 189022) | Seawater microbial communities from Amundsen Gulf, Northwest Territories, Canada - Cases_109_6 | ecosystem: Environmental > Aquatic > Marine > Gulf | place: Canada: Northwest Territories... | reverse complement strand
AGACCCCCCCCGTGATGTCTCGCGTTTGGCATCCGACGGTTGGTTGGATCACTCTCCCCTTTGGGGGGAGTCAATCGGCGGAGCCGATTGGTGGGGGGTGGCGCTGCCGCCCCTATTCCCTTCTCTCAAATGGCACGCTGTGTTCCCAGTCGGCTAGGAGGGTGCGTAGGGCAGTGACGAATGACAGCGGCTGGTCGAGGATGAGGTGGTGATGCGCCTCGGGGATGGTGATGACCGGTGCCACCCTCCCCATGAGCTCGTACATGTACTCCGCAGTGTCCTGGGGCACTACGACGCTGTGCTCGCCACGCAAAACGGCGACGCGGCATTTGACCGAAGCGAGCTGATTGTTCATCGCCAATATCGTGCCTTTGAAGAGGTTTGCATCGAACTTCCATCCCCAGCCCTGGTCGGTCTGGCGGAGTGAGTTCCGGGCGACGGTGTCGAGGATCCATGGCTCGGGATCAGGCTGTGGAGGGATGAGGTGGAAGTGGGTGAGAGCCGTTTCCAGATCAGGGTAGGTGCCGGGGGCGCGGAAGGCGCGACCGGTGCGACTCTCCTCAGACTCTGGTGCCGGCCGGTTGACGGGTGAGTCGATGATCACGGCACCTGCCAGGGAGTCGCCATAGGTGGCCGCAGTTTGGATAGCAACGAGCCCTCCCAGGGAATGCCCGACGATCACCGGAGGTCCGTCGAATCCAACCGCCTCGCAAACGGTCAAGACCTCCTGTGCCCACAGCTCGTGCGAGTAGTTCTCGCGCCTCCCGCTGTCGCCGTGACCGCTGAGGTCGAGCGCCACGACGTGGTAGCGGTGGGTAAACATCGGGGCGAGATGATTCCACCATTGGGCATGGGCGGCACCACCGTGGACCAGGATCAACCCCGGCTTTCCGGCTTCGCCCCATTCAAGGAGATTGATGGCGGCGCCTTCGACATCGACGCTCGTTTGGCGCGGTTCTTCGGCGAGGGCCCTTTTGAACCAGCCGGGGGCTTCGGTCATGCTTCGGCCTCCAGATGGTTCCATACCCGATAGAACGCCTCGACAAGAGTGGCTTGGGGAAAGGGGCCACCTTCGGCAGCCGCGGCCGCGACCGTCATCCCGTTGGCGTGCCGGGCGCGGGCAAGTATCGCGACGGCGGCCAGATCTGCTTGCTGCGATACGGCGAATTCATGGTCGGCGGGTGAGCCGTGCCCGGGTATCACCGGGCCCGTGATCAGGTCGGCGAGAGCGGCCACCGTTTCCGGCCACTCCAGAGGGTAAGCATCTCCGAACGACGGAGGGGCGTCGTTTTCGAGGAGATCGCCGGCAAACATGACGTCGGCGTCGGGCACCACCACCACCAGGTCGTTGTCGGTGTGACCTCGGCCCAGGTACTTCATCTCAATCTGTCGTCCTCCGAAGGTGACAGTGGCTTGGTCGGTGACCAGATGGGAAGGGGGCACGATCGAGACCTCATCAAAGGACTTCTCCTGGCCGGACGCCATCTCCTTGACCCGATTCAGCATCGCCTGTCCGTGGTCGGCCAGGTTGGTCTTGCAGCGTTCATGACCCCAGATGTCGGCATCGAAGAATTCGCCGTTGCCGAAGGTGTGGTCCCAGTGGTGATGGGTGTTGATCACCCACTTCACCGGGAGTTTGCTGATCTCTTTGAGGTCTTCGATCAAATCCCGTGCCTGAGCGTGGTGGGCCCTGGTGTCGATGACCAGCATGCCTTCGTCACACGCGATCGCTCCAATATTGAGATCGAGCGACTGATATCGCTTGGAGAAGACACCGTCGCCATGTTCTGTCCAGGTCATCAGGTGCAGAGGGTATCCGGCGCATGGGACCTGTCCGCCGGACTCGAAGCCGGGGGAGCAGCTCGGGCCGGTACAGTCGTCCCGGTGATTGGGTCTCTGCTCTTCCTGGTGGCCGGGTTCGCCCTGCTCATCCTGTCGGCCGACCGTTTCGTAATGGCGGCGTCGCGGGTATCGGCAGCACTCGGCCTGTCCCCAATCCTGGTTGGTGCCCTAGTCATCGGACTGGGAACGTCCGCTCCGGAAATGCTGGTGTCGGCCATCGCCGCCGCGCAGGGTGAGATAGACCTGGCGCTCGGCAACGTCGTCGGATCCAACACGGCCAACCTCACTCTGGTGCTGGGATCCACCGCGTTGGTGACGCCCATCATCTCTCGCTTGCAAACGATCAAACGCGAGGGTGCGTTGATGCTTCTCTCGATGGGGGTCTTCACCCTGTTGATGTGGAACCTCGATCTCAACCGGATAGAGGCCTTTGGACTGCTTTTCGCCATGATCGTGGCAGCGGTGCTGCTCATCTTCTGGTCCAGGTCGGACTCCCGGGCCGGCCGCGCTCCCGTCGCCGATCCGGAGGCCGTCGAATGGCAAGGCCGTGTGGGAAGGGAGAGCCTGATAGGCATCGGGATGCTTTCGTTGGTCCTGGTTGGGGCCGACCTGCTGGTACGCGGAGCGACAGGTTTGACCGATGATCTCGGAATCTCCAGCGCATTCGTCGGCCTGGTCATCGTCTCGGTGGGAACTTCGCTGCCGGAGCTCGCCACCGCGTTGGCGGCGGCGCGCCGCGGTCAGACCGACTTGGTGTTGGGCAATGTGTTGGGCTCCAACCTGTTCAACACGCTTGCCGTGGCCGGCATCGCCGGTCTGGTCGGTCCCGGCCTGGCAGATGACACTTTCCACAACGCCTTGATCCTCATGATGGGAGCAGGCGTGATGGCCGGGGTGTTCAGTTGGCGGAGTCCGATACAGCGCTGGGAGGGGTCGATGCTGCTGGTGCTCTTCCTCGCCTTCGTCGTGCTTGCGGTGTGAGGTTCGCTTCGCTCACAGCGATTAGTCGTTAGGAGAAGGCTGAAGCGCGGTACCACCAATCGGCTGCGCCGATTGACTCCCCCCAAAGGGGAGAGTGGTCAGACCGTCCCTCCATCGGCTGCGCGGCATCACTCCCCCTTTCGGGGAAGTGATGCCGTCAGATGTGTTCGATCGAGCGCAGCGGTGCTCTTGGGCCGTATTTCGGAGCTTTGATGCCGGCCGCCTTGATCAGACGGATCGCTCGACCCCGATGCGGGCGAAACGGTTCGAGCAGTTCGAGCATTCGGTCGTCGTCGCCGCGCGGCTCTCCTGCGAGGAGCCAGGCCACGGAATTGGGAATGTGGTAATCGCCGACCGGGACCGCGTCGGTGTCACCCAACGCCTGCATGCCGACCAGGGCAGCCGACCACGGTCCGACACCCCGCAGCGCGGTGATACGGGTGTAGGCATCTGTCAAGGTCATCTCGTTCGCTTGCTCGAGCCTCTTGGAGCGGCGTGCCACCTCCAGGAGAATCTCGGCTCGCTTACGTTCCACACCCCATGGGTGGAAATCCTCGTATCCGAGTGTTGCGATGCGCGTCGGGTCGCTCGGGAGAACGAGATCCGGGCGAGGTCCGGGTGCCCTCTCTCCCAGCGCCCGAGTCATCTTGCGATACGACCGTTTCGCCTCCTTGCCGGTCACCTTCTGTCCGAAAACCGCTTGGGTTAGAGCTGCGGTGATCATGCCGGAGTGGGTGATGCGGACGCTGGGATGTGCTTTCTGGAGCCGACGCATCACCGGGTGGTCGGTCTGGAATGCGGTGGGATCGTCGTTGGCACCGATCATTCCGGGAGCGAGCACGAGGGCCCGGTCTGCCCCCGGTCCCCAGGCCTCGGCCTCGATCGCACCTTCAACGGCGGAGTAGCGCACCGTCGCCGAACCTGCATCCGTGTTGACGGCGATCCAGGCACCGTCATCGACGGCGATGCTGGGGTCACCGCGCCCGATGCCCAGCGTCGGAACAACTCGTCCCGGATCAAGCGGAGCAAGCGGAGTAAAGCGGCGTACCGGCATGCGAGGAGCGTATCCAGTATCCAGTATCCAGTATCCAGTATCCGAACACGGTGTCGAGCGCGGCTGTTACCGGTTACTGGTTACTGGCTACCGGTCACTGCGTAATCTCTGCAGTTCATGACCGAAAACTACGAGCGCCTCACCTTCCTCGACAACACTTTTCTGGTGATGGAGGGTCCGACCAATCCGATGCACATTGGGGCCACCCTGCTGTTTCAGCCGGGCGACTCGCTGCGAGGCGAGGATGGCGGAGTCGACATCGAGGCAGTGCGCGCCTTCATCGGGGCACGGCTGCAGTACGTACCGCGCTACCGGCAACGTCTCAAGTGGATCCCGATAGAACGCCACCCGGTGTGGGTGGACGACGAATACTTCGATCTCACCTACCACGTTCAGCATGTCGCGTCGCCTCATCCCGGGTCGATGGAGCAGATGCGGGAAATGAGCGGCCGCTTCTTGAGCCAACGCCTGGACCGGGCTCGCCCAATGTGGGAGATGCTGGTCATCGAAGGGCTGGAGGACGGCTGCTTCGCCCTCGTCACCAAGGTCCACCACTGCATGATCGATGGGATCGGCGGCGTCGATCTGCTCAAGGTGCTGCTGGCTCCGATGCCGACGACCGAGATCGGCGAGCCCGGTGAGTTCGCGCCCCGGCCCACCCCGGCTGCGGCAGATCTGTTGATCGATGAGGCGGTCAGGTTCCTGCAGTTCCCCCCGGAGGCCGCCAAGAAGGTGCGCAGGGCCAGAGACACCAGAGAGTTGGGTGACCTTGTGCGACATCGGATGCGGGCGATGACGGAGTCGGCCAGGTCGGGATGGTTCATCAATGCCTCCGAGACGCCGCTCAATCGCAAGATCGGTCCCAATCGCCGCATCGCTCATCTCACGACCAACCTGGATGTTGTAAAGGCCGTCAAGAACGGTCTCGGCGGCACCGTGAACGACGTAGTGATTGCGGCCGTGGCGGGCGCCGTCCGGTCCTTTCTCATCGAAGACCGAGATTTCGACGTGGCCAGTCTCGATTTCCGAGCGATGGTTCCGGTGTCGATCCGGGATGAGGAGGGGGTTGGGGAACTCGGGAATCAGATCACGATGTGGTTGCTCGATTTGCCGTTGGAGGAGTCGGATCCGGCCGAGCGGTACCGAGCGGTCGTGGCCACTACTGCCCACCGCAAGGAGACAGATCAAGCCCTGGGCGCGGCAATGCTCACTCAGAGCGCTTCGTTTACGCCTTCGACGGTGCTCTCGGTCGCGGCACGGGTAGCTGCAGCAACGGCTCGGCCGTTCAACCTCACTGTGACGAATGTGCCCGGGCCACAGGTGCCGCTCCACATGCTCGATGCGCGGCTCCAGAGAATTTTTCCGATGGTGCCGCTGTGGGTGAACCATGGCCTCGGGATCGCGCTGTTCTCCTATGACGGGATGCTCAATTGGGGCTTTGCGGCGGATTGGGACACGGTGCCGGACCTCGACGTGTTCGTAACCCGGATGGAAGCTGCCCTCGATGAACTGCACGACGCGGCGACGTGAGTAGACGCTTGACGGTTGCCGGGGCAGTCGTCGGGTTGCTCTTCATCGGTTGCAACCCGGGGGCACGCGAAGCTGAGCCGTTCCAGGGGAACTGGCAATCCGAAGCGTGGGGCACGTACCTCTCGGTCAACGGCGGGTCGATCGAGATCTTCGAGTTCAGCGCGGTACATTGCTTCTCGGTGGCGAGTGGCGGGGCTCGCGGGGTCGGCGAAGTACTTTCGATGGAGGGTGAGGCCCTGATTCTCAAGGATGCCGGGCGGACCGTTCGATTCGAACGGACAGAATTTCTACCCGAAGACTGCATCGACCCGGTTGCCGACGATCCGGTGACGACCTTCCAGGTGCTCGTTGCAACCTTCGAAGAGCACTACCTGCCGGGCGTCGACGCCGCATGGGCCGAGCGGGTCGAAGCGTCTCGTCCCGCGGTCGATGCTTCGAACGCCTCCCTGTTGGATGCGTTGACGTCGTTGCTGGCACCGCTCGATCGAGCCGACGTTCGGCTGTCGGCAGAGGGGGAGGTTTGGGCTGCGGTTCGGGCCGCTCCGATCGACTTTCCGCAAGTCGAATCGGTGGGCCGGGGCGGAATCCTGACCGGCTCAATCGGTGATGGGATCACCTATGTGGGGTTCCACAGGCTTGGGGAGTTCGCCGACGATGCCGACGGTTCACAGCGGGCGGCGGCGGATGCCGTCGACGCTGCAGTTGGTGCCGGTGACTCGGTGATTCTCGACCTGCGGGGCAGCGATGGGGGAGCTATGGATCACGCGATGCTGATCGCCAGCAGATTCCTGCCTGCCGAAGGTCTGATCGCCCGCCTGGCCGCACGCGGCGTGGGCGGATTCGTTCCCGCCGGCGAGGTAACGGTACGACCGCTGCCGACCGGAACCTTCGAGGGCACAACGGCGGTGCTGGTGGGACCGGGCACGATCGGTGTAGCCGAACTCCTCGCCGCCGCGCTGCAGGGTGCGGACGGCGTCACGATCGTTGGTCGGCGCACCGCGGGATCGGCTGGGCCGGCGATGGTGCGCTTCCTCCCCAACGGCTGGTCGGTTGGGCTTCCGAATCTCGAGGTGATTCTGTCGGACGGCACGGATCTGGCGAGTGGCGTCCGGCCAGACGTGCTGGCCGAGGATGCGCTGGCAGCGGCCCTGGAGATTCTCGGTCGATAGTCCTTAGCCATTGGTCCTTGGGTGAAACCTCAGAAACGGGAAACGGACCCCCTCTGATCTCTTCTCGCTATTCCCAGTCGGAATCGCCGATGGCGATGAGCACGCCTTCGAGCGTTCCCACGATGATGGCCCCCTCCGGACTCACGGCCGGCGAGGACAGGATCGAGTGTCCGTCTTCGGGGCCCCACTGGCAGAACCCACCATCCTCGAAGTTGCTGGGGAAGGATCCGTTGCCGTCGGCATCTCCCAAGTAGATCTTCCATTCGGTCTCGCGGGTAGCCAGATCTACCGCATAGAGACCGCCATCGTGGCGAGCCAGGTATGCCACCCCGTTGTTGATCACCGGGGACGGCCAGTGCGGGAAGCAGAACTCGCCGATCTCAACCGACCACGCCGTCTCGCCGGTACGAATGTCGATGACGATCAGGTCCTGTGAGTATCCCTCGCCGAAAACCACGTAGTCACCGGCCACGGCAGGTGAAGACCGGACATTTGCCCACTGGGTCTTGATACCGGCGACATCCTTGGCGCGCCACAATTCGCTGCCATCTTCCCTGTCGAGGGCAAGAAGTGCGGGTTCGGCGAAGACGTCCGGGCGAACCAGGGAGACAATGACCATCGAATCGGTGATGGTGGGAGCGGCAAAGATCCGGGCATCGGCTTCACCCGGGCCGTCACCATCGGTATCGACTCGCCATACGATTTGCCCATCGCGGTTCAGGACCAGCATGTCGCCGTTCTCACCTGCCACGTAGATGTGCTCACCGTCGGATGACAACCCACCGCGGATAGCTCCATCGACTTGCGCCAGCCGCCGCTTGTTTTCACCGGTTTCGACGTCGTAGGCGGTAACCCACCCGTCGCCGTCGCCGACGATCGCCAAGTCTTCGAAGAAGAGCGGGTCGGCGAACACCCCGGTCCCCAGATCATCCGACCACAGCAGGGTCCCGTCGCGAGCGCTCAACGCCCAGATCCGACCTTCGTCGCCGGTGCCGATGACGACGCCGTCGGACACGACCACGCTGTTGACGTCCAACTCGGTTGTATAGAACCATCGTTGGTTTCCGGATCCCAGGTCGATGGAGTAGATGCCATCACGTCGATCCGGCGCGAATTGCAGCACGCCGGCACTTCCGACGAAGACGGCACCGTCCTCGATGACCGGGTTATTGCGCCACCCGAGGATCCCGGTCTCGGTGTGCCACATGATCTCCGGAGAAGCGATCGGTCTGGTGCTGAGGCACCCGGTGCGCTCGGCGCCGCCCTGAAATGTGGTCCACTCCTCGACCAGGGTCGAACAGTCGAGCGACACCTCGGCTGCCTCGGCACCACCACCCTCGATCGCAGATGGGGTCAGCAGCGTGGGGATCGTCGTGTCGGTGAGGACCCGTTCGCCGGCGACGACCCGATCGATTTCACGGAACCCGAACCACCAGATGGAGATGGCGATGGCGAAGAGGGCCACGATGAGGAGCACCCAACCCCCGGGATCTCGTGCGCGTTTGGTGAAAGTGATGTCCCGGCGACGCTCACCGAGGAAGCTGACGTATTCACGACGGGCCATGGTCGGCATCCAGCGTAGAGCGAGATGAATCCTCTGCCGGTCTCGTGCGATCGGCGAGTGATGCCGCGGCCACCATCGCAGCCAGCGCTATCAGTACGTGCCACCCGGCGTGTCCGGTGAACATCGTGTCGGGATCACATAATGGTCGTCCGCTGCGTGACAAGGCCCAGAGGGTGATGGCGGCGGTGCCGAGAACCGCGGCTGCGATCATCAGCCGCGGCCGGATGGTCGCACCTCTCAAGGCGAGTACACCGAGTACGACGGCGATCACCGCGGCGACCCCATCGGCCGCCAACGCCCAGGGATGCAGGGTGGCGTGAGCGACCGCCGATGCAGTTCCGGCGATCACCATCCCGGCTCCCATTCTGCGACGAGATATCTGTGTGCTGTAAGCCAGGACCACGCCGGCAAGGAGCAACACGACTGCTGTCGAGGCGTTACCGGGCTGTCGGAGGACGCCCACAGTGACGAGTTCGCAATCGCTTCCGGGTCCGGGATGGTCGGGTCGCGTCACTTGCAACACGACGAGGGTTGTCGTGGTGGCGATCACGAAGAGAGCTCGTTTCACCAGGGCATCTTCGTCTTCGTATCCTGCGGGTGTGGTTTCTAATAGCGAAGTGGCATCGCACCTCTACGAGTTGGCTCGGCTGACGACCCTCGCCGAGGGCAGTAGCAATGCTTTCCGAGTTCGGGCATACGAAACGGCCGCTCGAGCCGTGGAAGGACATCCAGAGCCGGTCGGTGCCATGTCGGCGACGGACCTCACCAGCCTGCGCGGCGTGGGTAAGAGCACCGCCGCCAAGATCCGGAGCCTGGTCGACGATGGGCGGATCGAACGTCTCGAGGAATTGCGTTCCCAGTTCCCTCCGGAGTTCGTCGAAATGACCAGAGTCCCCGGCGTGGGCCCCAAGACCGCGGTCTTGCTCCGTGATGAGTTGGGGGTGGCCTCCGTCGACGCGCTGCGGAGTGCTATCGCCCGTGAGGAGCTACGTGAGCTTCCCGGCATGGGTGAGAAGACCGAGGAGAACATTGCCAGGTCGCTGGAGCGGCTCGGGGAGACGGGCAAGGAGCGCCGCACCCCGATCAATGACGCGATGCGGGTGGGGCGCGAAATCGTCGCCGCGCTGGCCGGTGTGCCCGATGTGGTGAAGGTTGCACCGATGGGGAGTCTGCGCAGGTTTCGCGAGACCATCGGCGACGTAGATGTGATCGTGGCCAGTTCCGGCGACGCCGATGCCGTCATGGAGGCTCTGATCGGTCTTCCCCTGGTGCGCGATGTCGTGGGGTCCGGCTCCCGCAAGACTTCAGTGGTCACGGCCGCAGGCCTGCAGATCGACGTCCGGGTGGTACGGCCAGATCAATACGGCGCGGCCCAGATGTACTTCACTGGATCGAAAGCCCACAACATCAGGTTGCGACAGATGGCCATCGATCGCGGTTGGATCCTCAACGAATACGCTCTGACGGAGGCCGAATCGGACCGGATCATCGCCTCTGAGACCGAGGAGGAGGTATATGCCGCGTTCGGATTGCCGTGGATCCCTCCCGAGATGCGAGAGGACACCGGCGAAATCGAGGCGGCGCTTGCAGGAGAATTGCCCGATTTCGTCTCAGAAGAAGACCTGCTCGGTGATCTCCATGTCCACACGTCGCTCAGCGGCGACGGTCGCGAGGATCTCGACAGCATGGTGGAATCCGCCAAGAAGCGCGGATACACCTATCTGGCGATCACCGATCACGCCGAGGATCTCGCAATCAATGGAGCCTCTCGCGATGAAATGCTCGAGCAGCGGTCACGGATCTCTGAGATCCGAAAGCGCAATCGCAAAATGAGGGTGCTTCACGGTGCAGAACTCAATATCGGGCGGGACGGTTCGATCGACTACGACCCCGATTTCTTGGCCGGGTTCGACTGGGGCGTGGCCAGTGTCCACTCCTACTTCGACCTGCCGATCGCCGAGCAAACAGAACGAGTCATCGCGGCGATGCGCAACCCGGGGGTAAACGTCATCGGGCACCTGACCGGCCGGTATCTCGGGAAACGTCCCGGAATCGACCTCGACGTAGATGCCGTCCTCGATGCCGCAGAGGAGACCGGTTGTGGGATCGAGATCAACTGTCATCTCCATCGACTCGACGCTCCGTCCGAGATCCTGCGGCGGGCGCGGGACCGTGATGTCGTGTTCGTCATCAGCACCGACTCCCACGACGCCGCCGAACTCGGCAACGTCCGCTGGGGAGTCCGGCAGGCCCGCCGCGGCTGGGTAGACCGCGAGCGAGTAGCCAACACCTGGGAGCGAGATCGGTTTCTGGAGTGGGTTGCACAAAAACGTAGCCAGTAGCCAGTAGCCAGTAGCCAGTAACCAGTAACCAGAGAAGCGTGGGCGCGGCCTGGCTGGTACTGGCTACTCGACGGCGCGATGGCGCGGGCTACGTAGGCGCGTCGTTCCTGGTCCGACACAACCACGTCAGGAACGGGTAACGACCGTCAGTCACCAGGAGACCAAGCACTCAGGGACAAGGCCACCGCAGTACCCTCTTCTTATGGCGAACCTCACCGTCGGGATTGTGCAGGATTGGCTCGATCGCTATCTGGAAGCGTGGCGCACATACGACGGTGGGCTCATCGGTGATCTGTTCACCGAAGACATCAGCTATAGGTATCACCCGGGTGACGAGCCGGTCGAAGGACGTGAGGAGGTCGTCGTGAGCTGGCAGCGCGGTACCGATCCGCCCGATTCGTGGGAGGCGGAGTACTCGCCCTGGTTGGTGGAAGGCGATCGAGCGATTGCCACCGGTTGGACCAAATACAGCAACGGCCAGCGGTACTGGAACCTGTTCCAGCTGGTGTTCCGCGACGGCAGGTGTAGCGAGTTCGACGAGTGGTATATGGCCCCACGGGAGGGAGACTGACATGGAAGAACCGGAGGATCGGATTGCCCTGTTTCTCGATTTCGAGAACCTTGCCATCGGGGCTCGTGAGGATCTGGGCGGCCTCAAGTTCGATCTGCGTCCGGTGGCAGACGCCTTGGCAGAGCGGGGCCGGGTCATTTCGCGCCGGGCATACGGAGACTGGAACCTCTTTGAGGAGTTCCGCGGAATGCTCTCCGAGCACCACGTCGAGATGATCGAGATCCCTCAGAGGATTCACGGGCCGCGCAAGAACGCCGCCGACATCAAGATGGCCGTCGATGCTCTAGAAATGGCGTTCGAGCGCGAGTACATCACGACTTTCGTCATCGCTACCGGGGACAGCGACTTCACTCCATTGGTACACAAGTTGCGCGAACTCAACAAGCGGGTCGTCGGGATCGGGCTGCGCGACAGCACATCGAAGCTGCTCCCGGCGGCTTGTGATGAGTTTCTGTTCTACGAGTCACTCGACGGCGTCGAGGTTCCCCAGAAGCATCGCCGCAAGTCGAAGGACGTACCACCCGACGAAGCTCCCTCCAACGACATCGCTTCGCTGGAACAGTTGGTGACTCAGACGTTGTCGGGTTTGCAGCGCTCCGGCGATGGTGTCGTGCTGGCCTCCCGCCTGAAGCGGGCGATCATCCGCAAGAATCCGACTTTTAGTGAGGCCGATTACGGTTTCCGAGCCTTCGGGGAGCTGTTGCGCAACCTGGCTTCCCAGGGAATCGTCGAACTGACTGAGGGCCCGGCCCGGGGCGACCCTGAGGTGACTTTCAAGCAACGCGGTGGTCACGAGGAGGCGGGGTTTGATCTGCTGTTGAAGGTGGTTTCTGCCGCCAAAGGCGCCTCCATTCAGTTGTCTGGGATCAAGGATGCGATCCGCAAGATCGAGCCCGGCTTCAGTGAGAGGGAATTCGGTTATCGCGGTTTCCTTCAGTTCTCTCGGGCGGCAGCGGCCCGCGGGGTGATCACGATGGAGTGGTCTGACGACGCCGACGATTATCTCGTCGGTACCGGCGACTGAGACGGTGAAGGCGGTCGCCTTCGTTCGCGGCGTCCCTGCGTCGTTTGCGCAATGTGTCACCGCCCGCAATCCGGATCCGCCACTGAATCCGGAGCTCGCCGCGGCACAGCACGCTCATTACGTCGCGGCACTGGAGAAGGGCGGCTATGAGGTGGTCGCGGTATCGGTCGATGACGACCAGGCCGACTCGTCCTTCATCGAGGACACGGCGGTGGTCGTCGGCAATCGGGTCCTGATCACCAGGCCGGGGCACCCGTCGCGCCGTGGCGAGGTGGAGACGGTTGCGGAAGCTTTGACCGGCCAGTTTCGATTGCACCGGGTGCAGGAGCCCGCCATGATCGATGGAGGCGACGTTCTCAAGATGGGTTCGTCAATCTTCGTCGGCCGTAGCGGGCGCACGAATGTCGAGGGGATTCACGCTCTAGCCGCCATCGCCGAGCCGCTGGGAATGTCGGTCACCTCAGTCCCGGTGACGCGGGTGTTGCATCTCAAAGCAGGTTTGAGCGCACTCGATGACCAGACCCTTCTCTGGCACCGGGACGCTTGTGACCGGGACGTGTTCGATGGCTTCGAGGTGCTCGAAGTTCAGGGGGACGATCCAGAGGCCGCCAACGTGGTCCGACTCGCCGACGGAGGAATCCTGGTTGCCGAGCACCATCGGCAGACTGCCGAGCTCATAATCGACAGCGGGTTCGCGGTAGCGACCACCGACGTGTCGGAGTTTGCCAGGGCCGACGGCGGCCTCACCTGTCTATCGATCAGGGTGAGGTAGGGATACGACCCCGGGTTCTCGTAATGTCAGGGGTATGACTGAGGACCCCACCCAAGAACAGATAGAGCCCGAACTCGTCGAAGAGGAGGAGAGCTCGTCGTCGTTCGTTCAGGCTCCCAAGCTGATGCGCATCGCATCGATGACCCGCGCGATGCTCGACGAGATACGCCAGAGCCCGCTCGATGAGGCGGGGCGGCTGCGCCTCATCGAGATCCACGAGAACTCGCTCGAGGAGATGCAGGAGATTCTCAGTGACGATCTCCGACAGGAACTGTCCGATATGTTCGGTCCGGTCGAGAAGGAGACGGCGACCGAGTCAGAGCTCAGACTGGTTCAGGCTCAACTCGTAGGATGGCTGGAAGGGCTGTTCGCCGGTATTCAGGCGTCCTTGTGGAGTCAGCAGGCCGCTGCCGCCAACCAACTCCAGGAGATGCGGACTAAGGCAATCGAAGCTCAGCACCGCGGCGGCGGCGAGGTTCCGGGTCAGTATCTCTGAGTAGGTGTTAGGTGTTAGGCCCTAATCCCTAATCCCTCTAGACCCCAGTCAGGGTGATCGACTTGATCGAGGGCGCGTCGGCCGGACGGTCGCTGGGGTCGGTGTCGACGGCGGCGATGGTGTCGACGATGTCCAACCCATCGGTGACCTTCCCGAAGATGGTGTAGTTGTGGGGAAGCCCGTAGTCACGGTGCATGATGAAGAACTGGCTGCCGTTGGTGTTTGGTCCGGCATTTGCCATCGCCAGCGTGCCCCGTTCGTAGGTGCCCGAGCCTTCCAGTTCATCGCGGAATTTGTAACCCGGTCCGCCGGTCCCGGTCCCGGTGGGATCACCGCACTGCAGCATGAATCCCGAGATGACTCGGTGGAAGATCACGTCGTCGTAGTACCCCTGGCCGGCGAGGAAGAGAAAGTTGTTGACGGCCAGCGGTGCCTCTGCGGGGAGGAATTCGAGCGAGATATCGCCGAGTGTCGTGTGCAGCGTTGCCTTATAAGCACCATCGAGGTCGATCGTGAGATCCGGGGCCGAGTCGAACTGCATGGAGCAGAGCCTTTCGGGTCGTTGGAACGGCGCAGAATAGCGCTGCCACCTGAGTAATCACACGCGTGTCGGCCAATTTCGAATGACAAAATCGTCTTACGCGCTTTGTGGCGCGTAAGACGCCCCATGAGCGTATGCAGAGTGATGGCGGCCGGCGGGTTTCAGCCGACTCGGGTCCGGTGGGCGGCACCGGCAGGTTACGGGGCTAGGCGAACCGGGCTTCGTCGATTTCATACAACCCGGCTGCACCTGCCGTAGCCGATGAGGCGAGCCCGGGAACAGTGGGAAGTATGTGTTCGGCATAGAACGATGCGCTGGCGATTCGATCGGCCAGGAACTCCTCGCTGTAGCCATCGGGGCCCTCGGCGGCGGCCCTGGCACCCTTAGCGAGGATCCAACCTCCGAGCGTGTCTCCCATCATCTTCAAGTACGGCGTGGCGCCGGCGAGCACGTCGTCATACTTTTCCTCCAGCAGCCATGTCCCAAAGGTCATCGTTACCTGGCCGCAGGCTTCGACTGCCGCCAGAAGCTGTTCACCGATCGGCTTCAAGTCGCCTTCGAGCGATGAGGCTTCGGCGGCAACCATCTCCAGCAACTTGCGGATCGCATCTCCGGATTCAAGCGGGATCCGTCGCATCGCCAGGTCTTGGGCCTGGATACCGTTGGTGCCCTCGTAAATCGGAGTGATCCGGGCGTTGCGCCACCACTGGGCGACGCCGGTCTCCTCGACGTAGCCGGCTCCACCGTGGATCTGGATGCCGAGCGACGTGAGTTCGACGCTGAGGTCAGTGGCCCATGCTTTCGAGATCGGGGTCAAGATTGCAGCCAGATTTCCCGCCTCTCTTCGCGCATCCTCGTCGGTGAGGTACCGGGACTCTTCGATTGCCAGGGCGTTCGAATAGAGCAAGCCCCGCATGGCCTCGATATTGGAACGCATCAGCATGAGCATGCGGCGGACGTCCGGGTGCTTGATGATCGGTGCGGCTTCACCACGGGGTCCCCCGAGTGTCCTGCCCTGGAGTCGGTCCATCGCGTACCGGGCGGACTGCTGATACGACCGATCGCTGGACGCCAGCCCTTCGACACCGACAGAGAGCCGGGCCTCGTTCATCATCGTGAACATGTACCGCATTCCCTGGTTCTCTTCGCCGATCAGGTAGCCGATGGCACCGTCGCCGGCGTCGCCGAACGAGAGTGCGCACGTCGGGCTCGAATGAATACCGATCTTGTGCTCGATCGAAACGCATGTGATGTCATTGCGTTCTCCGAGTGAGCCGTCGGCTTCCACCAGGAATTTGGGAACGATGAAGCACGAAATCCCTTTGGTCCCCGGAGGGGCATCGGGCGTTCTCGCCAGCACGATGTGGATGATGTTCTCGGTGAGATCGTGCTCACCCCAACTGATGAAGATCTTGTTTCCCTTGATTCGGTAGGTGCCATCGTCGGCGGGGGTGGCTTTTGTGATCAGAGCGCCCACGTCCGATCCGGCCTGGGGCTCCGTGAGCACCATCGTGCCGGTCCATTCGGAGGTGACGAGTTTGTCGAGGTAGGCGGCGCGCTGCTCGTCTGACCCGTGTTGCACGAGCATGTCGACCGTTCCGCCGGTCAGCATCGGACAGAGCGCAAAGCTCATGTCGGCGGCAATGATCATTTCCTGCAACGCCGAGGCGATCACCCAGGGCAGTCCGCCGCCGCCGATCGCTTCGGGAAACCCGGCTGCCGGCCATCCGGCTTCCACGAACTGTTGGTACGCCTCCCGGTAACCGGGTGGTGTGGTCACGGTGCCGTCAGAATTGTGGACGGCACCAATCGTGTCTCCGACTGCGGCGAGAGGAGCGATCACTTCGCCGGCAAAACGGCTTGCCTCGTCGAGAATGCCGGTGAGCAGGTCCTGGTCGATGTGGGAAAAACGGTCCAACGAGGTCAGGGTGCCGAGACCGACGACATGCTCGAGGGTGAAGCGCATGTCGGTGGTGGGAGCTCGATAGTCGGTCATGTCGCCAGGGTAGGACTAGAAGCGAGCCTTGCTACCGACCGTCGACCCGATGGGGCCGGGGGCTCAGATCTGGGTGAGCCAGGCCGCGATGGCCATTCCGATCTCATCGGGAGCATCTTCTTGCAGGAAGTGGATGCCGGGAACGGTGACTTCGCGCTGGTTGGGAAACGAGCGGCAGACGTCACGTTGGCGGCCGGTGAGGATCGCCCCCGGGTCGGCGTTTATGAACAACTTTGGTACATCCGTCGTCTGGAGCCACTCTGCAAAGGCGGTGACGATCTCATGGACGTCTGCAGGATCTCCGTCGATTGGGATCTCGCGGGGCCAGGTGAGCGTTGGGCGGCGCGACTCGCCCGGTTCCAGATACGGCTCGCGGTACCGCTCCATTTCCGATTCTGTCAGTTGGCGTAGTACCGAGGCGGGAAGCGTTCGCTCGACGAAGAAATTCTTTTCGAGCACCATCGCTTCTCCCGCTTCCGACCTGAGCCCTTCGAATGCCCGACGGGCCGCCGGCGGCCAGTCGTCCCATGTCACCGGCGTCACCAGCGCCTCCATATAGGCGATCGCGTTGATCTGGTCGGGATGGCGATACGCCCGGTCGAAGCCGAGACCTGAACCCCAGTCGTGGATTACGAGGGTGACGTTGGAAACCGCACCAACCGCGTCGAACCAGGCATCGAGGTGCCGGCGGTGATCGACGAATCGATAGGAGCCGGTCGACGATGGCCCGGAGCGACCCATTCCCACCAGGTCGGGAGCGAGGCAACGCCCGTGCTCTGCCAGATGGGGGATGACGTTGCGCCACAGATACGACGAGGTCGGGTTCCCGTGAAGGAAGACGATCGGGTCGCCATCGCCGCCGGTGTCCACGTACTCGATGGTGGTTCCGAGGATATCGGCAGTCTTCCGGGGGTGCGGATCGTCCGGGGAGATGGGCATGGGAGAAGAGTAAACCGGCAGCGTGTGCTGCGTATCCAGTACCAGACCCGTGTGCTGCCAGTTCGGAACGACGCGTCAGCCGCCTCCGCGTTACAGCTATATCGAGTAGCCAGTACCCAGCAAGAGGCGGAGTACTGGTTACTGGGTACTGGTTACTGGCTTCATCGTCAGCCGTGGCAGTAGCACGTGCACCAGTGGTCCGATTCCGAGGGCGAACAACACGGTTCCGACTCCGATCGTGCCGCCCAGGAGCCATCCGCCGAGCAGAGCCGTGAGTTCGATCCCGAGACGCGCCAGGCCGATCGGCCAGCCTCGCTTGGCGAGTCCCGTCATCAGACCGTCGCGGGGACCGGGTCCCAGGCCTGCTCCGATGTAATAGCCCGACCCGATGCCGACGATCACGACTCCGCCGACCAGATAGACCCAGCGGACGGTAGTTACAGCCGGTGTCTCCAACCAGATGAGGGAAAGGTCCATCACCGCACCGATGAGGAGTGCGTTTAGCAACGTGCCGATCCCGATCCGCTCCCGAAGCGGAATCCACAACACCAGGAGGACGACTCCGGTGATGATGACGACGGATCCGATCGGAATCGGAGTGTGAGCCGACACCCCCTGGTGGAACACGTCCCACGGCCCGAGACCCAAATCGGCAGCCACCATCAGAGCGATGCCGAAACCGAACAGAAAGAGACCCCACACCAGCCGGGGTAGGCGCTGTTTGAGCTCGTGGCGCGGCGGGAGAGGAAGCATGAGTGCGCCAGACTATCGGGAGTCGGGAGTCGGGACGCTGCACGCTGGCGCCGACCTAAGGTCGGTGTATGCGCCCCCCGCTGGAGCAGCAGGTCGTCGACCATCTCGAGTCGCTCGGGGCCGATTTCGAGGCGATCGACATCGATCCGACGTTCGCCGACACCGCCGCGTTTTGTGAACGGTACGGCTTTACGCTCGACGAATCGGCCAACGCAATCCTGATCGCGTCGAAGCGGCCCGAAGGCATGTATTGCCTGTGCCTGGCGTTGGCCACCACCCGGCTCGACGTAAACCACCGGGTGCGAGCGCTGCTCGGAGCCAAGAAGCTGTCTTTTGCCTCCGCCGAGGTGACCGCAACGGTCACCGGAATGGAGATTGGCGGGGTGACTCCTTTCGGACTCGAGGATCCGCCGCCGATCTACATCGATGCAGCCGTGCTGAATCTCAACCGGGCGATCGTCGGCGGCGGGACGCGTGCCATGAAGGTGAGAGTCGATCCTGAAGTGTTCGGCCGCATCGAAGGCGTAGAGGTCGTGGAAGGACTGGCGGGATAGAAGGCGATCTCAGATCTCAGATCTCAGGCTTCAGAAAAGAGTGATCCTCTGATGTCTGATGTCTGATGTCTGATGTCTGATGTCTGAGATCTCAGTCTGTTCTGAGTAGCCTCATCGCGTGACCTCGGATTCCAAGTCGCGCAACGGGATGCCGCCGTGGATTTACCGCCTGGTGGCGGTCATCGTCGGCACCATTGTCGGACT
>Ga0255057_10000778_pt1 | contig 18349 bp, 10 predicted proteins | sample Cases_109_6_MG_FD_189022 | JGI IMG/M metagenome (GOLD analysis project Ga0255057, IMG submission 189022) | Seawater microbial communities from Amundsen Gulf, Northwest Territories, Canada - Cases_109_6 | ecosystem: Environmental > Aquatic > Marine > Gulf | place: Canada: Northwest Territories... | reverse complement strand
CCGAAGCCACGTTCGAGGAGATCCGAGTCAGGATCGCGGGACCGAGCCGGCGAGTCATCGCAAACTGCAACTCCGGGAGGCTGTCGCCCCGCACCAGGTAGAGACTCTCCAGGTGGTTGAAGAAGTCCTCGCTGAAATAGAGCCGCAGCGTGTCGGCGAACTGACGGTGGATGGCACCGAGACTCAGGCTCTCGGCCTCATCGTCTCCAGAGCGGGCGAGGAGAACCTGATAGCAGAACTCGTCGGCCTGGTCGCAGGCGTTGGACTCGCCAAAGAGGACTGGGGTGAAGTCCTGCCGGTGGAAGGATACTTCCTGCTCATGTGCCGTGAAGCTTGCCGAGGTAAAGGCTCTCCACCTGGGCGCCAGCTGCAAGACGACTCCGCCACTTGGCGCCAGCGAAAGGCTGCCGTCGCGCATGGTCGAGAAGAGGCCAAACTCGACCAGTACCTTGGGCTTGACCTGTAGGCCGGCACTGCCGAAGACATCGACGCGCTCGGTCGGTAGCAGCATCTCCTCGGGTAGGAGTGCCGCCTGATCGTATTTGCCCGTGCGCTCACGGTAACGGAAGCCCGTCCGCATGGTCGAATTCTCAGTCGGGGTGGTCGAGTACGAGCCCCACAGGTCCAAGGAACGGGAGGCCTGGGGAACCCCTATCGGCTTGATAATCCCGCGACTGTAGAAGTTGTGTTCATCGGTGTACTGAGCCGAAAAATCGGACCGGCCCTTTTCACCCAGGGGCTGCGACCAACTCACCCGTTGACGCTGAAAATCCACCGCCGATCGGCTGCCGTGTTGCGGGTAGGTGACCATGCTGTTGTCGACCGAGCTCACCTCGACCCCACCGGTGATCGGATTCTTCAAGTTGACGGAGACGGCCTGGGTTTTGCCGGTCGGCAGATCGCCGTTTACCTCGGTGGCGAGGGAGGACTGGAGTTGAACGAAGTTGCCGGTCACGCCGATGCTCATGTCCCGAATCTCGCCGCGGACACCGACGTGTCCCCCGGTGACCTGGGCATTGCCGAATGCGGGAACCTGATCCATACCGGCCACGGCATTCATTTCGGTATAAAACCGGATCGACTCTTGCTGTGGCACCCTTCCTCGCGGGCTTTGCAGCTCGTCACCTGCCTCGAGCATGGCGATGTCCCGCAGGACATCGGCCGGGATCTGCTCGCGCACGCTCCAGAAGCCACCGCCGGAGCGGCCGGCGGCGGCCTTCTGCTCCAGCAGTTCGAGGTCCAGATACTGACGCGCCTGATCAGTGGCCCGGGTCAGCAGTGCGATCCCCGGGACAAAACCGCCCTTGTAGGCGATGATCTTGTAGAGCCCGGCGGGCAGTCGGTCGAAGAAAAAATTCCCCTCCCTATCGGTCACCACTTTACGCAGGCTGAGATCCGCCAACTGGTAGGCGTAGACCTGGGAGGAAGGCAGTGGGGTAGAGGAGCTGGTGACCCTTCCGGCCAGCAGCCCGACCAGCGGCTCACCCAGATCATCGGCCACAACCACGGCCGGCGTCAGCACCAGCAAGGTCAGTAGCAAGAGGGTCAATTGACGGGGGTTCGGCATACACCACCACTAGACTTAAAGATACCTGAGGCTGATTATAGGGTGTCGCCCGAGACTCTGTCAAAAAGCCCCTTGTCTGTTGGGGTTTCAGCTTGTGTAGTGCTCATTGGAGTCCATCCGGCCACCAGGGCCACAGTCCATACCGCTCCCGCGGCTTTCAGGCAAGCGGCCGCGGTCTCGAGGGTCGAGCCGGTCGTCGCCACGTCGTCGACAATCAACACGCGTCTTCCAGACAGGCGAGATCTGCCGCGGACACGGAAGGCCCCGGCAACATTGGCTGCTCGATGCCGGCGGTCGAAGCGAGTCTGTGGTGGAGTCGCCCGGACACGCCTCATGGCCCGTTCGAGAGGACGATCGAGCAGACGAGCGAGGGGGCGGGCGATCTCCTCGGCCTGGTTGTAGCCGCGGCTCAAACGACGACGCCAGTGAAGAGGCACCGGCACCACCACCTCTGCCTCCTCGAGCTGGTGGCCAAGCCGGGACCAAAGACCTCGGGCCAGTTGGGTGCCCAGAAAGTCGAGCCTGCCGTACTTCAGACCGTGAATGACCCGATCGAAAGGCGGCTCGAAGCTCCAGCCGGCGACAAAGCGGTCGATGGCGGGGGTGCGACGGCGGCAGTCGCCACAGAGGAAGCCGTCAGGCAGGGGCACGGCTTCGAGGGGACGCCCGCAGGCGGAGCAGCCGCCGTCGCCAAGAGGTCGGAGCTGAGATCGGCAGGTGTCACACAGACCGAGGTCGAAGGAGTCGTTCTCGGCGAGCCGCTGACAGCTCAAACAGACTTGTGGAAAGAAGACCGCCAGCAGCTGCTTCCAGAGGCGACTTGTGACAACCGAGGTCTCCGATCCGTACACCATAACGAGTGGTCTTCATCTCAGGCGGCGGGAAAGTGGCGACCGCCTTGCTGTAATAAGACGAAAAGAAGGACGCTATACTTGCGTCCGCATCGCGGCTGATGGAAGGGAGAGAAGATTGAAACGCCATTGTCTGCTCGCCGGTAGCCTGGTGCTCGTCGGTCTCCTCGTCGCCCCCGTGGCCGGCTTCGGCCAGGATTACAACTACAACATCAACTTGCTGGCCGGGCTGGGCGGCTCTGTCGACGAAAACGACGCCGGGTATGGAAACTTCGACTTTCAACTTGGCGCTGCTGTCTACGTCGAGGACAATACTCAGGTCGCTTTGCGGCTGGGCCGTATGGACTGGGGGGAAAACGACCTGCTGGGTGACCTCGCCGCGCCCCAGCTCACCTATTTGACCGTGGCCGGCGAGTACCGGGACCGGCGCGGTTTTTTCTCCGGTGCTCTTTTCGACTCGGCACTCTTTGCCGGGCTTGGTATCTACAACCTGCAGGGGACAGGCCTCGACGGGAAAGACGAAGACCAGACCGCCATCGGCCTGACCGTGGGGGCGTCGGGCGATTTCGACGTCAGCCAGCGCTTCGCGATTCGGCTGGAATTGTCCGGGCACTATGCCGGGTTGGAACACGCCAAGATCTTCGTCCTGCTCAACGTCGGGTTGGTCTACCGCTTTTAGCCTGCATTATTCACCATCCCCCCGGCATAATGCCGCGATCGCCCACCATCTCGGGCCGTACTCGGACTGCGCATCCTCGACATACTTACAAGTATGTCTCCGGTGCTCAGCCCTCCGTGCGGCCCGATCTGGCGGCCGCTGGCGACATTCTGCTCGCGCGTTGGTAAATAATGCAGGCTAGCTGGCCCCGTCTCTCCAGGTATCGATCCGTCAAACCCCTGATTGAGGCTAGAATAGGGGTTGGACCGAGCGAAATTGCTGTCGACTACCCCAAACACCCCCACTTCCAGACGCCGAGGCTTTCTCGTCGCCCTCAGCCTTCCGGGCCAGCCGGGCTTCTTGGTGGAAGAGCACCTGGACGAGCTGGCCGAGCTCACCCGCAGCGCCGACGTCGAGGTCCTCGGGCGAGCCATACAGCAGCGCCGATCACCGGATCCCGGCACCTTCATCGGTCGGGGCAAGGCGGCCGAGCTGCGCGAGGCGGCACGGACACTGGAGGCCGATCTCGTCATCTTCGACGATGATCTTTCACCCAGCCAGATCAAGAACCTGGAGGAGATCCTCGAGCTGGCGGTGATGGATCGCAGTGGCCTGATCCTGGAGATCTTCTTCCAACGAGCGCGGACCCGCGAGGCGCGAACCCAGGTCGAGCTGGCCCAGCTCCAGTATCTGTTGCCCCGCCTGACCCGTCGCTGGTCTCATCTGTCGCGCCAGGTGGGTGGCATCGGCGTACGCGGTGGTGAGGGGGAGACCCAGCTAGAGGCCGACCGGCGGATGCTGCGCAAAAGGATAAAGCGCCTGCAGCGGCAGCTGGACAAGATCGAGCGCACTCGCGGAGTGCAACGACGGGGACGCCGCGAGGCCAGCCTGGTAGCCCTGGCCGGCTACACCAACGCCGGCAAGTCGACGCTGTTCAACCAAATCACGCGGGCGGGGACCCGGGTGGAGGACCGACTGTTCGCCACCCTCGACTCGAAGCTTCGTCGGGGTGCCATCGGCGACGACAAGGTGGTGATCTTTGCCGATACCGTGGGCTTCATCCGCAAGCTCCCCCATCACCTGGTGGCTTCGTTCAAGAGCACCCTGGAGGAGCTCAACCGGGCCGACGTCGTGCTGCACGTGGTCGACCGCAGCCACCCGAGCTGGGATGAGCAGCTGGCGGTGGCCGAAGAGGTGCTCGAGGAGCTGGGTGTCGAATCCCAGCGGGTGATCCAGGTATTCAACAAGTCCGATCTGCTCAGTGAGACCGTCCGCCGCGCGCGATCCCGGGACGATGATCCACCGCGCGGTAAAGCGGTCTGGGTATCGGCGCTCACCGGCGACGGCCTCGAGGACCTCAAGACCGAGATCACCCATCGCCTCGATCAACTGGAGACCACCCCGGCCGAGCACCCCGCCAACACCGATCGCCTGGCCCTCCCCTGAACCGACCGCCCGGGGTGTTCCGAGCCGGCCGCCCCAGGTGTTCCGAACCGGCCGCCGTAGGTCTTCTCGAAGCGGCCGGCCTCCGTGCCGGCCGGGGCGGGCGGGCCCCACAATCAGTTGACACCCCAAAGTCTCAGAGCTATATTCTCGACCCTTCAAGTGGGGCCGTAGCTCAGTTGGGAGAGCGCTTGAATGGCATTCAAGAGGTCGTCGGTTCGATCCCGTCCGGCTCCACCAATTAGATTCCCTCATTACCGTCAGCCTGAGTTTTAACCTCCTGCTCGACGCGGCCACGGCGGGTCGGTGGATAGGGTAGACTCCACCCACACCACCTTGTAGGTAGAGGAGTAACGTGGCGTGCTAAACCAATCTTTGGGACACTACAGAATCGTCCGCGAGCTCGGGGCCGGCGGCATGGGCCAGGTCTTTGCCGCCGAGGACACCAAGCTCAAACGGCAGGTGGCGCTCAAGATCCTGCCGCCCGAAGTAGCGGACGATGCAGACCGACGGCAGCGGTTCCAGCGCGAAGCCGAAGCGATCGCGGCGCTCGATCACCCCAACATCGTCACCATCTACTCGCTCGAAACGGCGACTCCCGAGCAGCCCGATGACGCGGAGCCCGTCCATTTCATCACCATGCAATTGGTCGAGGGCAAGACCCTCGGCGAGCTGATTCCGCAGCAGGGGATGCCGCTCGGGCGCTTCCTGCAGATCGTTCTGCCGTTGGCCGATGCCCTGAGCGCGGCGCATCGCAAGGGAATCACCCACCGGGACCTCAAACCGGCCAACATCATGGTCAGCGACGACGGCAGGGTCCGGATCCTCGACTTCGGTCTGGCCAAACTTCACCAGGCCGCAACGGGAACCGAGGTGTCCATCAGTGACGAGGCCCATACCGAAGCCCTCACCCGCGACGGCACCGTTATGGGCACGGCCCCCTATATGTCGCCTGAGCTGGCCAAAGGCCTGGCCGTCGACTCTCGCAGCGACATCTTCGCGCTCGGCATCATCTTTCACGAGATCCTGTCGGGCCGGCGACCTTTCGAGGGCGACACCGTGGCCGAGTTGGTCTCGGCCATTCTGCGCGACACCCCCGAGTCCGTCATTGAGCTGAGCAGCGAGCTGCCGCCTCGCCTCGGTCGCATCGTCCATCGGTGTCTGGAGAAGAGACCCGACGATCGCTATCAGACGGCGCGCGATCTGCATTCCGATCTCGAGGATTTGCGACAAGAATCGGAGATCAGCACAGGGGGTCTCGCGGCAGCCTCGGGAGCGTCTCTTCCGGGCTCTCCGGACCCAGCGAGTGCGCCATCATCCAGCTCGCTGTCGATTCCAACCAAGCCCTCGTTGGCGGTGCTGCCGTTCGGCAATCTGAGTGATGATCCGGAGCAGGACTACTTTGCGGCAGGACTGTCGGCCGACATCAATTCGGATCTGGTCAAGATCTCGGGTCTCTTCCTCATCTCTCAAACCACGACCCAGCTCTACGCCAACAAGGAGGTCAGTCCGCAAGAGGTGGGCCGAGAGCTGGGAGTACGCCATATTCTCGTGGGAACGGTGCGCAAGGCCGGCAACCAGATACGAATTACCGCCCAGCTGGTCGACACCCAGACCGCCGAGCCGATCTGGGCCGATCGCTTCGACGGCACCCTGGACGATCTGTTTGCCCTGCAGGATGAGATTACCGAGCAGATTGTGACCGCCCTCGACGTCGAGCTCGTCTACGGCGAGGGCGCCCGCATCACGCGGCGGTCGCTCAAGAGTCCCAAAGCCCGTGATCTCTTTTACCGTGCTCTGCCGTTGGTGTTCGGGCAGCAGCGAGAAGAGCTGCAAGCGGCTAGGCGGCTGCTGGCCGAAGTCGGTCAAATCGAGCCGGATTCACCGCTTCCTCTCTTCATGGCCGCTTGGACTCACTACTTCGAAGCCAGATTGGGCCTCAGTGACTCGCCTGAGGAATCCATCGACGCGGCGATGGCACTCGCCGAGCAGTCGATCGAGCTCGATGATCCCTCCGGCATGGCCTACATGCTCAAAGGAACACTCCACCTGATACGCCACGAGCACGACCAGGCCATCGAGGCCAGCGAGAAGGCGCTTGTCGACCGGCCGAGCTGCCCCTGGGCCTTTGCCCTCAAGGGAAACATTTGCAACTACACCGGCGAACCTGCCACCGCGATCGATCTAGCCAAGCAGGCTATCCGTCTGACCCCTTTGTTCCCACCTCTGTTTCCCGCCGTGCTGGCCACGGGGCACTATCTCTATGAGCAGCCGGAAGAGGGGGTCGACGCCGCCCGCGGAGCCATCGAGCTGGCGCCCGACAATCTCGAGGCCCAAGTGGTGCTGGCGGCGGCGTTGGCGGCGGCAGGGCGCGCGGACGAGGCGGAGTCAACACTGCAAGAGATCCGCCGCATCAAGCAGGATTTCTCGCTCGACGGCTTTGCCGAGAGCCAGCCGTTCAAGGACCCCGCCGACCTGGAGCGGATGCTCGCCGACCTGCGGACCGCGGGTCTGAGCTAGAGCCTGCCGCCAAAGCGACTCAGCTTCCCTGCCTTTCTGTGGTCAGTCCGACTCGCCGGCGAGACAGACCTTGTTGCGGCCGGTCTCCTTGGCGCGATAGAGGGCTATGTCGGCGGCCTTGACCAGGGCCTCGAGCTCGGTACCGTGCTCGGGGGCGGTGGCGATGCCGATGCTGATTTTGACCCCGATGGTCACCGCGTCGTGGGTGAAGGGGTGGGTGCCGATGGCGGTGCGGATGCGCTCGGCGGCCAGCCGGGCCCCCACGGCATCGGTCTCGGTCAGGTAGCTGATGAACTCCTCGCCACCGTATCGTCCTGAGACGTCCGTCTCTCGGATCGTCTCTCGGATAAGGCGCCCCACTTCGGCCAGCACGTGACTCCCCATCAGATGGCCATGACCGTCGTTGACCGATTTGAAGAAATCGAGGTCCATCATCAGGACGGAGATCGGCAGACCGTAGCGCAGGCACCGCTCGAGCTCCATCTGGAAAGCCAGATAGAGCGACTCTTTGGTCAGCAGACCGGTGAGCTGGTCGTAGGTGATGCGATTGCGAATCTCGGCGTGAAAGTTCGCTTCGATTTGGTCCAGCACCACGTACTTGAGCACACTGTCGCCGATCTGGATCTTGTCGCCGTCCTGGAGGACAACGCGGTCCACCGGCTGCGAGTTGACAAAGGTCCGGTTGGTGCTTTCGAGATCGGTGAGGACATAGGTCGGGCCGGGGCCCTGGACATCCACGGTGCGATCGAGGCGGGCGTGCTCGCGGGAGGCCTGATCGTCGGGGAGTCGGATATCGACCTCCGGACTTCGGCCGATGACCAGACCACTTCCACGCAAGCGAAAGTCGCGACCGATCTCGGCGCCCTTGAGAACGATGAGACAGGACTGAGTCTCGCTCGGCTCTCCGCTAGCGAGCTTTGGCCGCTGGAAGGCGATGGTCCGATCCAGGTCCTTGCGTGACATCAGCCCGATTTTCTACTCACTTGGAGGCGCTTGCAACACAGCCACGACAGTCGATCGTCGACCGGCTCGCAACGCGCATGATCTCCGAGCCGACAAAGCGGCCGCTATAGAGCGGTCCACACTGCAAGTTGGCGCTCCCCACAATCGACTTGTCTCTATGTATTAAACCGGCGGCAACTTGCGGCCCGGCGTCCAGGGCGCTCCCGCGGCTTCGAGATCGGCCTCGAAGCGGGGTAGCTCGGTCTCCAGCAGCGCGGAGAGCTCGGCGCTCACTGCCGCGAACTCGGCCTGTGCAACTTCCAGGCTCTGCCGCTGGGTGGCGGTGGGCAGCAGGCGGTTGTCCCACTGGCTGCCGGCCACTTGCGAGATTCGCCGCAGGACCGAAGGCACCGAGGGCTCGTCCCACCGACCCCGGATGCGGTCGCCCATCAGCCGGACCCGTAAGCCCGCCACCGAGGCCTCGATCTCCTCCAGTCGCGTGAACAGCACCGGATCGGCCTGCGGGGTGTCGACGAGCGCCGGCCGCAGATGCCGCAGCCGATCCTCCAGCCGCGCGACCTCTTCGGCCGCCCCATACGCCCTGCGCGCGAGCTCGCCGGTGGCTTTCTGGAACGCGGTCGCCTGACGGTACTCGCCATCGGTGAGCTCGGTTCCCGGCACCGGCTTGACCTGGAACTCTTGCGGCTTGCTCAGCGGCTCGACGCCGCCGGCGGAGAGCAGCGCCATCTCTACCCGATAGGTCCCCGGCGGTGCCATCGGACCCCGGGGCGAGCTGGCCCAGGGCGGCCGGAACTCCGGCACCTCCAAATCCACCGGATCGGGTGGCGGCAGCCGCAGATCCCAGGCCACCCGGTGGATGCCGGCCTCGGCCGGCCCCACGATCCGACGCACCGGCTGTCCCTCGGCGTCGCTCACCGTCAACAGCACTTGCGGTTCCTTCTCCAAGGCCTCGTCGTTGAGACGCTCCCAACCCGGGAAGGGCACGTCTTCTCCCCTCTCCCCGAGCTCTTTCTCGCCCACCTGTCGCGTCTCCTTTCTGGTCTTGGGTTTTTCCTTCAAGTGGTAGGTGAAAAGGGCGCCGTAGGGTGGGTTCGGAGCGGTGAAGGCGCTGCTACCGAGCGCAGGCTGCCCCTCCGCTTGCCCGGGCACCAGGGGCACGTACCACCAGGCGTCGCGCACGGGAAAGAGCGCCGCGTCCTGTTCGAGCGCCCCGGCCGCGATCTCGCGCAGAGCCGAGTAGTCGTCCAGAACATAGAAGCCGCGACCAAAGGTGGCACCCACCAGGTCGTTGTCCCGGCGCTGAATCTCGATGTCGCGAAAGGAGATGGTGGGAACACCGCTGGAGAGCTCGACCCAGTGGGCGCCTCCATCAGGGGTGAAGGAGACACCGAACTCGGTGCCGGCAAAAAGCAGATCCTTGTCGACGTGATCCTGCTCAACCGCCCAGACGATTCCCGCGGCCGGCAGATCGCCGGCGATCGAGCGCCAGGTGCGTCCCCGGTCGGCGCTCTTGAAGACGTAGGGACGATAGTCCCCGGTCTTGTGGGCGTCGAGCACCGCAAAGACGGTGTCGGGATCGTGCAACGAGGCCCGGAGGTCGTTGACAAACGAATACTCCGGTACTCCGGGTGTCGCCCCTGCCAGCCGCCAGTTGGCGCCGCCGTCTTCGCTGACCTGGATCAGTCCGTCGTCGGTGCCGACATAGAGCAATCCTTCGACCAGCGGTGACTCGGAGACCGTGGTCAGCGTGCCGTACCAGGACATGGCGGTGTTGCCGTAGAGCGCGTCGACGCTCCGCACCCGGCCGCTCATCTCGAGCTCGTAGCGGTTGCGATCCCGGGTCAGATCACCGCTTACGGCCCGCCAGGAGTCGCCCCGGTCGTCGCTTCGCCAGAGCCTTTGAGAGCCGAAGTAGAGCCGGGTGGAGGAGTGGGGGCTGACCATCACCGGTGAGTCCCAGTTCCAGCGCTCGGGTGGGTCACCCGGGGCGGGTAGGGGCTGGATGTCGATCAGCTCGTGCGTCCGCCGGTCGTAGCGCTGCAGCCGGCCGTTCTGCCACTCCATGTAGGCGATCTCCGGCTCTTCGGGGTCGAAGGCGCAGGCGTAGCCGTCGGCTCCCAGCGGGACGTACCAGTCCCGATTGCGCACTCCTTCCGTGTTGTTGGTGCGCGATGGGCCGAGCAGCGTGCCCAGGTCCTGGGCGCCGCCGAGGATGTTGTAGAAGGGCTCGCTGGTGTCGAGCGCCAGCCTGTAAAACTGGGAGACCGGCAGGTTGGGGGACTGCCGCCACGTCGTGCCTTCGTCGAAGCTCTCGTAGAGGCTGGCATCGGTGCCGACGATGAGATGGCCCGGGTCCTCCGGATCGATCACCAGGGCGTGGTTGTCGCTGTGCTTCTCGCGGCCGCTGCCGAGGATGTCGAAGGTCTTACCGCCGTCGCGGGTGACGTGGAGAAAGACGTCCATCTGGTAGACCGTGTCGACGTCGTGGGGCGAGGCGACGATCTCCTGGTAGTAGTGCGGGCCGGTGCCGTTCGAGATGTACTCGTTGCGTCGCTCCCAGCTCTCGCCGCGGTCGAGTGAGCGATAGAAGCCGCGCTCGTCCTCCGCCGCTTCGATGGTGGCGTAGACCACGTCCGGATCGGCGGGGGAGAGGGCCAGTCCGATTTTGCCCATGTCCCCCTCGGGCAGACCGGCCTCGATCTCGCGCCAGCTCTCGCCGCCGTCGGCCGACTTGAAGATCCCCGATCCGGGGCCGCCGGCCAGGAGCGCCCAGATTTGCCGCCGGCGCTGATAAGCGGCGGCGTAGAGCACATCCGGATTTCGCGGATCCATCTCGACGTCGGTGACCCCGGTGTCCTCGTCGATGCCTAGCACCTGAACCCAGGTCTCGCCCCCATCGATGGTCTTGTAGAGCCCCCGCTCACCGCCAGACGACCAGAGCGGTCCCTCGGCCGCGACATAGACCACGTTGCCATCCCGCGGGTCGACCACGATCTTGCCGATGTGCTCGGAAGTCTCGAGCCCCATCCGTTGCCAGGTCCCGCCGCCGTCGAGGCTCTTGTAGACGCCGTCCCCCCAGCCGACATGCCGGCCGCTGACGTTCTCACCGGTGCCGACCCAGACGACATCGGGATTGGTGGGGTCGAGCGTCACAGAACCGACCGAATAGGAGGGCTGGTCGTCGAAGATCGGCTGCCACGTGATACCGGCGTTCTCGGTCTTCCAGACACCACCGGAGCCGACCGCGAGGAACCAGGTGCTGCTGTCTCTCGGGCTCACCGCAATGTCGGCGATCCGACCGCCCATGAGGGCCGGACCGAGACCCCGCAGCTCGAGACCGCTGAGGGCTTCGGCCGTGATCGCTGAACCGGTCTCGGTGGCTGTATGAACCGGGCCGGTGCCGGCCAGAGCGAGTAGAACAAAGGTCAAGGAAGTAGCGGATGCGACCGGACGCACAATCTCCCCCTTTCACTCGATCATCTGAATCGAGGTCTGAGCCTAGCGCGAAACGAAGTCGCAACAGAAAAACCACCTCTCCAGGGTGGAGAGGCGGCATCCGATCTGCAGTCGACGCCGAGAATCAGCGCCGATGGGCTTCGAGCAGGATGGTGATGTCGACTTTCTCGCCGACGATCCCGGTTTCGGCCCAGAATCCGACCCCGACCTCGAAGTCGCTGCGGTCGATCGAGACGGAGGCCTCGAAGCTGGCGACCTCCTTGGAGCCACCCAGCATCGCCTGCATCTGCTCGGGGATCTGCTTGGTGCCAAGTAGATTGATGGCCAGGTCGAGCTGCTTCTCGTGCCCCTTGATGTTCAGCAAACCGTGAGCCACGAGCTTGTTGTCGCTCACCTTCTCGACCTTGGTGCTCTTGAAGGTCATGGAGGGGTGGGTCTCCACCTCGAACCAATCTCCCGACCGCAGGTGGTTGTCCCGTTTTTCGTTGCCCGTGTTCACACTAGATATGTCGATGGTGACCGTGACCGTGCTCTTCTCGGGGTGCTCGGGATCGTATTGCAGGTCGATGTCCCACTCTTCGAAGCTACCGTTGACCGGGGTGAAGAAGTGTCTGACGCTGAAGTTGACTTTGGTGTGCGGGGGGTCGGCGGTCCAGGTCGCTGCTGGTGTGGCCGCGGGCAGCGCAATCGCGACAACGGCTGCCAGCACAAGGCTCACGGACAGAAGCTTGATGGTTTTCATTGGCTACTCCTTTGCCATCTGATTGTCCTCGAGTCGAGACGACCCGAATGTCCTCACTTGACCGCTGCCTACGGAGCAGGGGTCCGAAGCGGATTTGTTTTCAGTGATTCTACTCCATCCTCCTGACCCGAGGCATAATCCCAAAGCGGCTCCGGCTGTGTTAAGAAATGGATATCGGGGGCCCGTGGTGTGAGCAGACTGGCGCGGGCAGAACCTCACGCCCAGAACACCAGTCAATTGACGTCGATCGGGGGTAGAAATGATGACAAGAGCCGTCTTACCAGCCTTGCTGGCCGTAGTCCTCTGTTCGCTGGGGTCGATCGCCTGCGCCCCTCGGGTGGAGACCGAGACCGTGGACAATCCCTTCTTCAGCGAATTCGAGACACCCTTTGGCGCACCGCCCTTCGAGAGTATTCGCGAGGAGCACTATCTGCCCGCCTTCGACCGGGGCGTCGAAGAGCAGCAGGCCGAGATCGATGCCATCGTGACCAACCCGGGGGCCCCGACCTTTGCCAACACCATCGAGGCCCTCGAGCGCTCGGGCGCCATGTTGACCCGGATGCGGAGCGTCTTGTTCCCGCTCAACTCGGCCAACACCAACGACGAGATGCAGGCCATCGTCAAGGAGATGCAGCCCAAGTTCTCCCAGCACCGGGATGACATGTTGCTCAATGAGGAGCTCTTTACCCGCGTCAAGGTGGTCTACGAGGAGCAGGATCTGGATCTGACTGTCGAGGAGAGCATGCTGCTCGAGGAGACCTACCAGAACTTCGTCCGCAACGGCGCCAACCTCGATCCGGAGGCCAAGGCCGAGCTGCGAGAGCTCAACCAGGAGCTCTCGGTCCTCACCGTCCTGTTCGGTGAGAACCTGCTCGAGGAGATGAACGCTGCGGCGCTGATTCTGGAGGACGAGGCGGATCTGGCGGGGCTCCCCGAGGGCGTTCGCGCGGCCGCCGCGCGCAACGCCACCGAGCAGGGACACGAGGGCAAGTGGGTCTTCACCCTGCAGCGGACGAGCTGGACACCCTTTCTCACCTACTCCGAGCGCCGGGACCTGCGCGAGGAGCTCTACGGGGCCTACACCAACCTCTGCAACCACGGCAACGAGACCGACAACAAGGAGCTCGCCGCCAAGATCGCCACCCTCAGAGCTCGGCGGGCCGCTCTGCTGGGCTATCCAACCCATGCCCACTACGTGCTCGAGCGCAACATGGCCGAGACACCCAACAACGTCAACGACCTGCTGGCGAAGCTGTGGGCCCCGGCCCTCGCCCGCGCCAAGTCGGAGGCCGCCGAGGCCCAGCAACTCATCAACGACGAGGGCGGGGACTTCGATTTCGCCGCCTGGGACTGGTGGTACTACGCCGAGAAGATCCGCCAACGCAAGTACGACTTGGATGCCGAGACCCTGAAGCCCTACTTCGTCCTGGACAACGTCCGCGCCGGTGTTTTCGACGTCGCCAACCAGCTGTTTGGCCTTACCTTCGAGAGGCGAACCGATGTGCCGGTCTATCACGAGGATGTCGAGGCCTACGAGGTCAAGGATGCCGACGGCACCCTTCTGGCTCTCTACTATGTCGATTACTTCACCCGGCCGAGCAAGCGTGGCGGCGCCTGGATGAACAACTTCCGAGAGCAGTCGAAAGAGAACGGCGAGCAGATCCGGCCCATCATCTCCAACGTGGCCAACTTCACCAAACCCGGCGGCGACCAGCCGGCGCTGCTCACCCTGGACGAGACCCGGACCCTATTCCACGAGTTCGGCCATGCGCTACACGGCCTGCTCGCCGACTCCACCTACGAGAGTCTGTCGGGTACCAACGTCCGCCGCGACTTTGTCGAGCTCCCCTCGCAAATGATGGAGAACTGGGCAATGGATCCAGGGGTGCTCAAGAGCTATGCCAAGCACTTCGCGACCGGCGAGCCCATCCCCGACGAGCTGATCGAGAAGCTCCAGGCTGCAGACAAATTCAATCAGGGGTTCGCCACCACCGAGTATCTGGCGGCATCGATCCTCGACATGGACTGGCACTCGATCACCGGCGAGGTGGAGCCGGACTCGCCCGAGTTCGAAGCGGCGACGGTAGGGCGCATCGGGCTCATCCCGGAGGTCGTCTCCCGTTATCGGAGCACCTACTTCTCGCACATCTTTGCCGGCGGCTACGCGGCGGGCTACTACAGTTACATCTGGGCGGAGGTGCTGGACGCCGATGCTTTCGAGGCGTTCAAGGAGAAGGGGATTTTCGACCAGGAGCTTGCCCGTTCCTACCGGGAAAACCTTCTCGAGAGAGGTGGCTCCGAGCCACCGATGGTGCTCTATCTACGCTTTCGAGGTGCCGAGCCGAGGATCAAGCCGCTGCTGGAGCGCCGGGGTTTGGGACCGGAAGGGACCGGATAAGAAAAACCACCCAAAGGGGTGGCGCAAGACCCCCCTTTCGGGGTATTGTACGAATCTCTGCTGAACTTGATGCTTGGCGCGCTGCGTCACAAAGAGTGAATCGGTCGGTCTGGGGGCGAGCGGGTACGCGCAGTCGCTTGCTGATCCCGGGCCGGTGTGAGGCAGCGCGGCAGTTCTGATATCTGGGGGTGCGAGCCGAGTCAGTTATCCAGTGAGGTTCTTCATAGCGGGTGTGTGGGTGGGTGGTGCAATCTGCAAGGAGGATTCGCGAGATGTTCCGGAGTTTCGGAGGGATCGTGAACATGAGGCGCCAGCCAAACAACGAAGAGGTAGAGCAGCAACCGAAAGTCCACCTGCGAAGGGAGTTGCGACAGCCGCTGACGGTGCTCAAAGCCACTGACAACAGCGGCCCCAAGACACTCTTCGGCTACGCCTGCAACATCAGTCGAAGCGGTATGCTTATCAGCACCATCAATCCCCGCAAACCAGGATCCAGATTCGAGGTCGAATTCGCCCTCCCCAAGCCCGCCAATGTCGTCGCCCGTTGCGAATGCGAGGTCGTTTGGAAGCGGACCTGGGCCAAAGAGGATAGGCACCGGCCGGGGATGGGGCTGAGATTCATCGACCTCTGTGATGAAGCAGCAGCCGCCATCGAGGATTGGGTAGAGCGGGAAGCGCGGGCGGAGTTGAGACTGGGCATCAGCCGACCCAAAACCCAGAGCTGACTCCAAGCCTCTGGCCGAGTCGGAAATAAATCGCGGTTTCCACGTTGTTCTCTGTCAAGGTGCGTCCCGGGCGGTGCCCGGCTCGCTGGGTTGGAAACCCTTCAAGCGCTAGGAACCAAATCCATGCCCCTATACGAATACCGTTGCCTCAACTGTAAAGCCGCCTTCGAGGTTCTACAAAACCTCGGCCAGACGGCCGCAGGGCTAGCCTGTCCCGAATGCGGCGAAAAGCAGGTCGAAAAGCAGTTCTCCACCTTTGCCAGCACCGGCAACAGCACCTCGTCAGCCAGTTTCGGTGCCGGCTGCGGCGGTGGCTCCGGCTTCAGCTGAGCCGCCTGAACCGGCGGCCCGGCGGGCCGCCCCAACCACAACCCAGTTACCGCACCGCGACCATGTAATAGGCGGGGTGCCATCCTCCGAACGAAGCGGCCGGCCTCCGTGCCGGCCGGGGAGGGGGGTCGGGTACAATCCCCCCGCGGAAGCGCTCGGGGGCTGGTGCCTCCTGCGGTCTTCAAAACCGTTGTTCGGCGTCTGAAGGGGCGTCGAGGGTGGGTTCGATTCCCATGCGCTTCCGCCATTTTCTCTCTACAAATCACCAGCTCATAGTCGATTCAGCAACCAACTCGATCACTTTGGCGCTTCGCCCGGGGCTCTCGGAGGTCGCCTGCCAAAACCATCAACTATTTGCTGGGAAATCGCGAGGCGGGGGCCGCCGCGACCAGGAAATCCCTGGCCTTTTTCACCCGGCCTTCGCGAAAACCCAGGAAAGAACTGGCCAAATTAGGCACCGGTCCGCGAGACGGTCACACTGAACCTTCCGTCTGGTCGCCTGGCGCCAGCCGGGGGATGTCTCAACTTCAGTTGAAAAGCGACGGTGAACGGGGCAACCTCCCCGGGATCGCAGGAGAGACGATCTCTGCAGGATGCATCTTCTCTCTCGATCTGGGGACAGCTCTCGCCATGCACGGCTCAAGAAACTGGGGATAGTGACCCGCTGGATTAGCGGTCCTGTCGCCTCTCCCCTGCCTGTCCGGGTGGTGCCGCTCTCTTCTGAGGGGTAGGATGGGGCAACTCCGAGGTGGAAAAGATCGGCCAGACCGTTGGGCACTACAGGATCCTAAAGGAGCTCGGTGCGGGTGGCATGGGGGAGGTGTATCTCGCGGAAGACACCACTCTCAAGCGGCAGGTAGCGCTAAAGGTGCTGCCAAAGGATCTGGCGGCCAACCAGGATCGTCTCGAGCGGTTCCAGCTGGAAGCGGAGACTCTTGCTGCGCTCGACCATCCCAATATCGTCACCATTCACACTGTTGAAGAAGCCGACGGAGTCCGCTTCATCACCATGCAGTTGGTGGAGGGGAAGCGACTCTCGGACCTGATTCCGAAGAGTGAGATGCCCCTAGAACGCATCTTCGAGATCGCCATTCCTCTGGCTGATGCTCTGGCTGCCGCCCACGAGAAAGGTGTCATCCACCGTGATCTCAAACCCGGAAACATCATGGTCACCAACGACGGCGGGGTAAAGGTGTTGGACTTTGGCCTGGCCAAGCTCCGCCAAGAGGTGGCTCCTGCCGAGGCCACGCAACTTCCTACGGAGCCCCTGACCGACGAAGGCCGCATCCTGGGAACCGTGCCCTACATGTCGCCGGAGCAGCTGGAGGGCAAGAAGCTCGATGCCCGGACCGACATCTTCTCTCTGGGGGTGGTCCTCTACGAGATGGCCACCGGGGAGCGGCCCTTCAGCGGGGATTCGTCGGTCTCGGTGATCTCCTCCATCCTCAGGGATACGCCCCACGAGGTAGACACACTTCGAGACGATTTGCCACACCATCTCGGCCGAATCGTCGGTCACTGCCTGGAGAAGAATCCCGAGCGTCGATTCCAATCGGCGAAAGATGTGCGAAATGAGCTAGAGGGCCTGCAAAAGGAACTGGAGACTTCCGGCAGTCGCGCCCTCGACGCCAAGGCATCCGATCCGAGGCGCAGTAAGACGTTGAGTTGGCCAGCGGTCGCCGGCCTGATAGGCGTGCTAGTCATTGTCGCTCTGGTCCTGGTGCCGGGTCTCTGGCGCTCCCGGTCGGCTCGAGGGCTTTCCGAGGGCGAGGTTCTGTTGTTGACCGACTTTGTCAATACCACCGGCGACCCGGTTTTCGACGGTACATTGAAGCAAGCTCTAGCGGTCAAGCTCGAAGAATCACCTTTCGTGGATATCTTCCCTGAGCGCCAAGTCAGGGAGACCCTCCGCTTCATGAAGCTTCCTCCGGATGAACGGTTGACCCCCGAGCTGGGACAGGAGGTCTGCGAGCGCCTGGGGATCAAGGCGCTAGCCACCGGCGAGATCGGACCCCTCGGGAGGCACTACGTCATCACCCTCAGCGCTCTCGACTGCCGCACCGGCCGAGCGCTGGCTCGGGAGCAGGTAGAGGTGACGAGCAAGGAGGAGGTGTTGGCCGCAGTGGGGCAGGCCGCCACCAAGGTTCGTCAGGAGCTGGGGGAGTCGCTGACCTCGATCGAGCGCTTCGATGCGCCGGTGGAGCAGGCGACCACATCCTCTTTGGAAGCGTTGCGGGCCTTCAGTCTGGCGACGGAGGCACGGACCCGGGGCGCCGAGGAGGACTCCGTGCGGCTCTTCCGCCGGGCCGTCGAGATCGACCCCAACTTCGCCATGGCCTGGGCCAGGCTTGGGGCCGTCTACAGCAACCTCGAGGAGTCGAACGCGGCCATGGAGGCCACGCGCGAGGCATTCGATCTCCGCGACCGGGTCAGCGAACGCGAACGGCTCTATATAACGGCCCATTACTACGATGGCGTCTCCGGCGAGATTGACAAACAGAAGGAAACCTACGAGCTGTGGAAGCAGACCTACCCGCGCGATTGGACACCGTGGAACAATCTGTCCTGGCTTCACTACCGGACCGGCGAGTTCGAGAAGGCGGCCGAAGAGGGACTCCAAGCTCTCAACCTCGAGCCCGAGCATCCGATCCCTTACACCAACATCGGGCGGGCCTACCTCAATCTCTACCGTCTGG
>Ga0255057_10000777_pt1 | contig 18363 bp, 13 predicted proteins | sample Cases_109_6_MG_FD_189022 | JGI IMG/M metagenome (GOLD analysis project Ga0255057, IMG submission 189022) | Seawater microbial communities from Amundsen Gulf, Northwest Territories, Canada - Cases_109_6 | ecosystem: Environmental > Aquatic > Marine > Gulf | place: Canada: Northwest Territories... | reverse complement strand
GTGAACGCCAGGCCGCCAAACTGCGCGGCCACGCGGAGACGATCGTCACCCGGATGGCCCGAGACCAGGCGGCGTTTCTGCCTTTGCCATCGGCGCCCTATGACGCCTGTGACAAGCGTCCGGGACGTGTCCGTGGCGAATTACTAACTAAACCAGAAATTCTGGTCAAATGCGTACGCGTACGCACTAATGAAAACTACCTCAGCACCTGGCCAGGGCGGATAGACCGCTTAGCGAGGGAAACTTAAAAAAAACCCAGAGTATCTGTGGCAATCGGGGTTCTGAGAAATCTACGCCTGAGCAGTAAATTGGAATTCGCCATGCACAGGTTCTACAATCCGATCCGGCGGCACTCGACGCTCGGCTACCATAGCCCGGTTCAGTTCGAGATGGCAGGCCGGGAGTGAGCAAACAGCTCTCCACTAAAACGAAGCAAGTCCAGCTTGGTGGATCTTCGGCGAGTGCTCTGCTTAAGCAGAACTCTCCGAGATTTATTGACGCTGAGGAGTCTCACGAGTCAATCTATGGTTCCCGCTCAATAGACTTCAATGGCGAGATGCTCGAGATCAGCGGGTGGGGACAGGTCAGAGCGCAACGAGCCTCTAGTTATACCGGTGTCGGCTGGCGACCAATCGCGGGATGTACCGAAGGATCGTTAGATTTCCAAAGTATTGGCAACCCCAAGCCTTTTAGTTTTCAGGGTCCTATTTCAGTTGTCCGTTTCTTTGATCCGCGAGGGGGAAAGTCAGCACTATGAAACGCCTAAAACGGGGCCTTTGGCTTGGCTTGGCGCTTATCGTCTTATTGTCGGCGGGTGCAGGAAGCTGGATTTATTATAAGATCTACACCACCTCGGACTTTGCTTTAAGTCACGCCGAGGCTTTTCTTTTCCGCCGCATGACGGTCGCCCAGCTTGCCGAGCAAGGCTCCTATCGTTATTTCTATATTACCAATCGACGTCAGGAAATCAGCGAAGGGCCGATCGAAGAGCGCTTCGGAAGCAAAAGAGAAGAGGTGCTGAAATTCGGCGCGTTCGATACCAAGATCGAACCCACCTTGGGCCTTGGCATGCTCATCAATTCATCCGAGTGGTTCCAAAACGAAGAAATTCGCCTTTTCAACATACAAAAGCTCGAGAAGGAGGACTTCGTCCAGAAATTGAAAACCCTTGTCCAAGAGTCCCCGCATCGCTCCCTCCTCGTTCTCTTGCATGGCTACAAAGAGGCTTTTCCCTCCGCGCTGCGCAAAACCGCGTTTTTTGGCCATGTCCTGGATATCAACTCCCCGGTCATGCTGTTCGACTGGCCGGGCGATCAGGGCGCGACGCTGACGGGTTACCGGCGCGCACGCCGGGTGGCCGAAGCCTCAGGTGCAGACCTGGCCCGCGCCCTGAAGCTGATCATTAGGGAGATCGAGCCGGACAGGTTGTGGCTGGTGGCGAACAGCATGGGTGGGCAGGTGGTTGTCGATGCCTTCAGCTTTCTTTACGCCGAAGCGGACTTTAGCGACGCGCAAACCGAGATCGAGGATGTCGTGTTGACTGCCCCCGATGTCGATCACGAGGAGTTCGACCAACAATTCAAAAGCGAGATCACCGCTCTAGCCGACAACCTGACGGTTTACGTTTCCTCCAATGACCGGGCGTTGGTGCTAAGCCGTATTGTCAATCGAGCACGGCGGCGCGGTGAAAGCACGCTGACCCCCGACCAGCTCGAAGAAGCGGTCAGAGTGGCCGAGCTGGTCGAACCGGACAGCGAACTTGTCACCCTGGTGGATGTCACACCGGTCAACCGCACGCGCAATTTCCACAATTTCTCCTTGGAAACACCGGAGTTCTTCGATGATTTGTACCTGCGGCTGACCAACGAAAATACCCCGCGTAGTCGCCTGCGCTATCAGATAAAGACGTCCGATGGCTCGGTCTACTGGGTGTTGACCCGCGGGCGTTAGGGGAATGATTTGATGCCCGATCGCCTTGTTTTCGGATGCCTTGAGGGGTGGCTCAAGGGGGTCAAAATCAGTTTTCTATCGGCTGCGGCCTTGATCGCCTGCCAGGGCTGTAGCCCGCCGGAACTGGAACCCTGGCACACCGAAGACCTGACCGAGGAATTTACCGCCGAAAAGGCAGAAGAGGTCCGGACCTTCGAGGACTACCTGCAACTGGAAGACGCGTTGTTCCAGGAACTCGATGAGAAGATCTACGCGCAAACCGAAACCGGACCGGCGTTCGCGCTTACTCGCTATAGCGCCGGCAGCACGGCAGATCCACGTGACGACGACCCCGATTGGAACCGCAGTTTCGAGATGCCCGCCGCCGAAGCGGTGGGCGGTGTATTGCTTCTGCACGGCATGACCGATTCGCCTTATACGCTTCGCACCCTGGGTAAAGCCCTCAACGCACGCGGTTACTCGGTGCTCGGCCTGCGCCTGCCCGGACACGGCACGGCGCCGTCCGGACTGAAGACGGTGACTTGGCAAGACATGGCGGCCGCCGCGCGCCTGGCGGCTGCTCACATCGCTTCTCAGGTCGCCGGCAAACCGCTACACGTCGTCGGCTACTCCACCGGGGCGCCCCTGGCGCTCAATCTCGCACTGGATGCCCTGGAAGGCGGCGCTGTACCTGTGCCGGCGAGCCTGGTGCTCATCTCGCCGGCCGTCGGGGTCCACCCGACAGCCGCACTCGCCGGTTTAAAGACCGGACTGGCCGCGTTCCCAGGTCTCGGCGGTCTTGCCTGGTTGCAGGTCGTGCCTGAGTTTGATCCTTACAAGTACAATTCCTTTGCGACCAATGCCGGGGCACTTGTTCATCGCGTGACCCGCTCGGTGGCCCAGCGTGTAAGGGAACGGTCCGAGGCCAGCCCCGACAACGTGCTGCCGCCGATCTTGGTTCTCAAATCCACGGTCGATGCAACTGTTTCGAACAGTGCCGTGATCGACAGGCTGCTCAGACGCCTGGCGCCCAACCGCCACGAGCTGGTGCTCTTCGACATCAACCGCTTCGCCGTCAAGTCGAAGCTGATGGTCGCGGACCCGGGGTCCTTTACCGACCAGCTGATGGCCGATGAGACCTTGCCTTTCGCGGTCACCTTCATCACCAACGAAAACCCGAAAAGCACGATGGTCGTCGCCCGGCGCAAGCCGCCCTTCTCGGCCCAGGCGTCCGCGGCCGTGCCTCTTAACCTCGCCTGGCCGGATGGCGTTATCTCGCTGTCCCACGTGGCCCTGCCCGTGCCGCCGGACGACCCGCTCTATGGAGAGCGCCCACCCGACAACGACGACGTTCTCTTTCTCGGCCAGATGGCCTTCAAGGGTGAGCGGGACCTGCTGCAGTTCCCCGCGGATTGGCTGTTGCGCCTCAGGCACAATCCCTTTTACGACTATCTCGAGAGGCGGGCGATCGCGTGGATCGACGATGCCACGCGTTAGACCCATCTCCGGTGCCAGTAATTCTGTCGCCAACGAGGGCTTTTTGAGATCCTAAGACGGCCAGATTGATTGCTGGAGGCCGGGAAACGGCTACCGCCACCTCACTGTCCTGGCGTGTACCAGATCGGCGAGGTATAGGCCCGGTCCTGGAGCGTTGCCGGCACGTTGGCCGGGCGGTTGATCCCGAAAAACGCCGCATCGTATGTAGTCCAGCGCGGGGTCGGGATTTCCATCACGCGCACATAGTAGAAGGCCTGTTCGCTCGAATCGAAATCGGGGTCCTTCCAGTGCGCCATCTGGAACGCATCGCCAATGGTGTTGGTATAGGTGGCGGTGGCAACATCTACCGAGTTCCCGACCACCTCGGTCGCGCGACCGTCGGCGTCGATCTTGCGGCCGTCGGAGACGGCCACGTCGTAGATACGCTCCTGCAGCTCGCCACTGGCATCGAGCCACCCCTTTATAATCTGGACGCGATCGAGGTTGGCACCATCGGGATCGCGCAACGCTCGTACCATGAAGGTGGGTGCCTTACCCTTGGGGCCGTCGGTGAGGTCGCCGCCCATCGGTACGCCGCGCCGATAGCCCTGATCTATGAAGTCAGGTCGGGTCACCTCATCGGCTTCGAAATCCCAGCCGGCGAAGACACGCACCCTGATTCTAGTGCCTGTCGTTGCGTAGACTTCCTTGCGGGTCATAGCGTCGAAGATGTCCCGGCGCGTGTTCTCGCGGGCCCACACCGCCGTCAGGCCGGACGCGCTTTCCTGCGACGTAAAGATCCTCAAATTCGGATCTTCGGATGGGATGACTTCGCCTCCGTGCCGATCTGCGGACGGTTCCGTTGACTGATATTTTCCGAAGAAATTCTCTTCACGGGTTGTCGCGAGCCCGGTGTGGCTGTCGGTGGCGCCGACCATGCCGAACTTGAACGGGTTGGCCCCGAGCTCTTTGCCGAGCTTGAGCCCCAGTTTGAGCGCCGAGCGGGCGTACTCATACTGAAGCATCGACGTCTCTTTGGCCGCCGATCCGTCAAGATTGCTCACGTCCCAAGTCTCAAAGTCGGCGAATTCGTCTCTGGTCGATAAGAATGGGTGCGTCTCGCCGTCTCCCTTGATTTGACTCACCTCGATGATCGGCTCCCACCGCATCCGCGCCTCGGCATAAGCGCGGGTCAGCGGCTCGCCTTTGAAGGTTTTGTCGGAGAACATCAGGCCGTTGCTGACGTTGCCGTTGTGGGGGATGGCGAGAGCGCGGCCGCCCGTCTTAGACTCGTACGCAGCCAGATATTTCCAGAGATCCTCAGGGTTCTCGCTGTCGAACAACGAAAAGGGCACAGTCTGGTTCGTTTTGTCCGCTCCATCGGCAAACACGACTACACGATGCAGATTGTTGCCGTCAGGCGTGGGGCTGTATTCAAAGCCTGTCATGGCGGTGAAGCGACCGGGCTCATCGTATGTATCCGCATCCTCAATAAAGCGTTGCCAGATACTGCGTTCAGCCGCATTGGAGCTCATGGGATTGATCCCATTGGTGCCGGATTCGATGATCGATCCAAAAGCCTCCATGCGCCCTTCCGGGCCAGAGTTGAATCGCTCGTGCAGCCACTTGCCCCAGGGATCGGCGAGCAGGAGCGGATCGGACTGCTGGATCATGGGCGCCAACCCAATGAGCTCGGCATGGTCGGTGATGACAAGAAAATCGAGCGGGCGTATGAGCTGCACCGGCAGGCCGGAGTTGGAGATGACCTTCTCTCCTCTGGCAAATCGATACCCCTCATCAACACCCAGCGTTGTGCCCACAAGGCCCGCGTCGAAGGAAAGATTGGTGTGGAAATGGGTGTCACCGAAAAGCACGCGGTCGGGATAGGCCCGGCCGACATAAGGCGAATAGACCTTCTGCGTCTTAAAATCTTCAACCGTGACCACGCGATCCTTTGGCGAGGCTGCTATGGAGCCACCGCTTAGGACCAGACAGATTCCTGCAAGTGCTATCGCTGGCCCGATTCCGGCAAGTCTACGATTCCAGGCCTGCCGCTTTGGAGCTTGTCTTGAGCGGTCCATCCTGTGCCCTCTTTTTTGATTGAGAGTCGATCATCACAGAATTTTTCAACGATCGCAAAGGTTCTCAGGTTAGACGGCTTTGATGTCAAACAATGTCCGTTCCTGGCTATTAGGCGACCAAAAGACGGGTCCGTCAGTGAGTCTGCTCTCAGGGGATGAGCGGGCAATCTTGGCACGAAATCACCGTCAGCCGTGAAAGCCGACATGAGGCGACTGTTACCTAGGACAACCGCTGTGGTAGATTGTCGAAATAGTTCGAGGAAATCTTAGTTGAGATCATCCAAGATATTGCAGGGGGACTATCAACATGAGGACGACGAGTAACAATCGCAGGAGCTTCTTGAAGGGCGCAGGGACTTCGCTGATTGCTGCGGGTGCGGTTGCAGGATTTGGCCTGTCAGCAAGGTCGGCTTATGCGGCGCAAACCGCCGAAACACAAACCCAGGAAACCCAGGCGACAACAACACCGGAGAAAGCCCTGCAGATGCTCAAGGACGGCAACGCACGGTTCGTCCAGTCAAAGATGCTGGAGCGGGACTATATGCAACAGGTCAAGGCGACAGGAGATGGTCAATTTCCCTTCGCAGCCGTCGTCGGGTGCATCGACTCTCGGGCGTCAAACGAATTGATCTTCGACCAGGGCATCGGTGACATTTTCAGTGCGCGCGTGGCGGGTAATTTCATCAACGATGACATGCTGGGTAGTTTGGAGTTTGCTTGTGCGGCTGCGGGCGCCAAGTTGATCGTCGTTGTTGGCCACACGGAATGCGGTGCGGTCAAAGGTGCTTGTGACGATGTCGTCTTGGGCAACCTCACTCAGACGTTGGCCAACATCAAGCCGGCGGTAGCAGCCGTCTCTGGGTTTGATGCAGACCGATCATCCGCAAACGCTGCCTTCGTGCAGGCGGTCGCGGATAAGAACGTCGTGTTGACCATGGAGAGAATCCGTGAGCGCAGTCCTATCTTGAGGGGAATGGTCGATAAGGGCGATATTGGGTTGGCGGGAGCTATGTACGATGTTCATACGGGGCAAGTGACGATTATGTAATTGCGAGATCAATGTATCGAACGGCTGCACGCCGGGCCACGTGATTGAATTACCATGCCGGCACCGATGCGACGAGTGTAAATTGCATCGCAAAAATATGGGGTGGGGCAGTGTGGTTAGCCAAACTTGTCAGCAGCGCGGCATTGCTGCTTGGTCTTACCTTCGCGATCAGCTCGTCGGCCTTCGCCGATATTGGGCGGCCCGACCCGGAGCAGGGCCCGACGAAGGTCGAGGTTAGGGTTTCTGTGTTCGATGTCGATGACGTCGATGGCGCCAATCAAAACTTCGAAGCGAATCTCTTCTATCAAATTCGTTGGCATGACCCTCGACTTGTTCATGAGGATTCGGATGGACTCTCACGTCCTCTAACCGACGTCTGGCACCCACGGATACAGCTGTTGAATAAGCAGAGAATCTGGAAGTCGTTTCCAGATGTGGTGGGGATTTCGCCAGCTGGGGGCGCAGTCCATCGGCAGCGCGTTTGGGGCTCTTTTTCGCAACCCCTTGAACTTCGAGATTTCCCGTTCGATCGGCAAGTTTTCGAGATCCAACTTCTCGCAGTTGGCTACACCAGCGAACAGGTCGAGTTGGTGGTCGATCCCATGAGCCAGATCGCAGAACGGTTTTCGCTTCCAGACTGGGAGCTCATCGATTGGACGGTGGAATCCAGGCTTCTCCAAGTGGTTCCTGGCGAAGAGAAAACCCCGGCGGTAGTCTTCTCGTTCGAGGCGACGCGCCGTGTCGGCTATTTCATCGGGAAAGTTATCGTTCCACTCGTCCTCATCGTCGCGATGTCTTGGATCGTATTTTGGATCGATCCGAAGGAATCCGGCAGCCAAATCAGCGTCGCCATTACCGCCATGTTGACCCTGATCGCCTATCGCTTCGCCGTCGGCGCGAATTTGCCAAAGGTGGAGTACATGACACGCCTCGACTTGTTCATCCTCGGGGCGTCCATACTGGTATTCGCCAGCCTGATCCAAGTCGTCACCACGTCATCTCTCGCGAAGTCAGATAGGCTTCCTAAGGCCCGCCGGATCGACGTCTGGTGTCGCTGGCTCTTCCCAACAGCTTTCATTCTGATTGCACTGGAAACGCTGGTATTTCGACTCGTGCTGTAAGGTTGGATAACTGTGCGGCTTAGGCGGATAGTTGGCTTGGCCAAGCAGGTCAGGCCAAACCGCGTATCGTTGTCCAGGGTAGAAGGGGACCATGGACCCAAGCTGATTGATGATCGGTATCCGTGTGAACTCTACCCGGCAGCGTCCAAAACTCGGCTCGCCGCGCTCGCCACTGAAAATGCCCGTGGACGCCTCCCCGCCGTCACGGCCTCGGTTCGTCGCATAGAAAACGCTGGTGTTGACCTGAACCTCGTCACCTCCAGCCGCCGGACCGTCCGCGACCGGATTTTCGGCCTCTTCGCCAGCCGCGACGGAAGGTGGCGCCACACCGGCGCTGAGCACGATTAGCAGAAAGCAGGTCCGGGCAATCTTCCTGGCACTCAAACAGTCCGTAACCTTCGTCGTTGTCCGCCCTTGTGTCGGTTCTTTCCCGAGGATCGCTGACATTGGGTTCGCGCGGTTACTCACCGATCTCGCTGAGCGCGCGACCGTACTCTGGGTTGGCCTTGATTAGCGCGACTCTCAACCTGTCGATGTAGTCCGGCGGGAAAGCCCAAATTGGTGTGTCTTCATCGTTTCGCACCAGGCCTCGATCGTTGGGCGGTAGGTCATAGGCGAGGGTCATGAGGATATCGCTGCTCACCCAGGGGCTATCCCGGAAATAGGCGTGGCCATTCCCTGTGGTGGCGCCCTCGGCGGCGGTGACGTAGATGGCGCTCAAATCGGCCTCGCGCTCATGCAGGTAGTCGGCGACCCGATTGGCCAAGGTGCCTTCGGACCACATCTCTCCCAAACGCTTGCGCCGCGTCAGGAAGCGTGACATGCCCAGCGCCCTGTCCCGGCTCGACATGTAGATACTGAGGTGGCGGGGCACCTCGAGAAAACCATCGGCGAGGTATTGGCTGGCCACTTGTCGGTCGAGATCACTGCCCGCAAGGATGACGTGGCCGATACGGAGCTTACGCTGGAGTTCTTCGGGGCTGTATTCGTGGTGCATCAACGCCAATTGCGCCACCGCGCGGGTCACGATCCGCGTGCCCATGCTGTAGCCGACCAGGTGGATCTGCTCGGCGTTGGTCTCCTCGGCGAGATACTGCAGGAAAATGCGCAGATGGCGGGCGTAACCCGCCGCGGTGTCGATGTCCCTGAGGTAGGCCCAGGGGCTCGGCGTAGACGGCCAGGCGTAGGCAATGAAGACGCCCCGGTATCCGAGGTAATGCCAGAGCTCGCTCGCCACCAGGGTCGGGTTCTCGAAGATCGCGCGATAGCCATGGACGTAGATATAGACATCCTTGGTCCTGGAGCGGGCGAGCTTGGCGTTGACCTTCTCCGCGAAGACCTCGCTTGCCGGGCGGCCCTCCTGCAGCAGGGTCTCCGGGGCCATTAACTCCGTTGCCGTGCGATCGAGAACACCGAACTCCGTCAGGCCGGAAATGCGGATCGGTATGGTTTGGTTGCGGTCCTTGAGTAGGGAGATCCGCCGGGCCTCTTCCCAGGTCAAGTCGTCTCGTACCAGCTCGACCTCCGCCACGCCGAGGCGCAACACCTGGCCCCGTTCGTTGAGATAGTAGTGTTGGCTGGCTCCCTCTGCGGCCGGCTTGCGATCGGTCGCATAGAGCATTCCATCGTAGGGGAGTTCATCGGCGGGGATCGCCCCGATGAAGGGATCGACGGTGCCTTCCTCGAAGACATCGGGAGACGGCATCATGTCAATCTCGTAGCCACCCGTCCCAGAGCATCCGGCCAAAGCCAGAAGAGCGACCGGAAATAGGCAGGCGATAACAATCTGAAATCGTCGTGACAACGTCAGCCCGGTCATCGTGATGGAGCCCTCACCCTCTACCAATTGACGGCCGCTCGTGTCTTCTTGATGGCCGTTAGGCCTTGGAGGTTACCTTCCACGCGGCTCTCCAAGCCATATTTTTCATAAATGAAAAGCGCTACACATAGAGTTGCGGCCGCCCATTTCGGTTTTGGGTATGCGCTCGCTTGTTAGTGGCAACAACAACAGGCAATACATGGGGCGTTGACCACGGGCCGCCGGCAATCAAGTCATGCCCCGAATGATGGGTTAGGAGAGAGGCGCCGGTCGATGGTTTTCGCATCTCCGGCCCTAGATCGGCACCCAATACACGAACCCGGTGGGCGTCCTAATCTGATCTGGATCGTGTTTTGGGTCGATCCTAAGGAATTCGGCAGTCAAATAAGCATCGCCATTACCGCCATTTTGACCCTGATCGCCTATCGTTTCGCCATCGGCGCGAATTTACCGAACGCGGAGTACATGAAACACCCCTATTTGTTCATTCTCGGGGGGGGCCATACAGGCATTGGCCAGCCTGGCCCAAGTCGTCACCACGTCATCCCTCAAGAAGTCGGATAGACTTCTTAATGCGCATCGGATCGACAGCTGGTGTCGTTGGATATTCCCAACTATTTTGATTCCGTTTTTACTCGAAACGTTGGTCCTTCGAGTCGTGTTGTAGGGTTGGGTATTCGAGTTCCGATTGAAACTGGCTGCTCTCATATTTGCGAAATGACCAAGAGTTTTTGGAGTCTCGCTGTATTCAAGGCATTGGCTTAATCATAGTATCTACAGCAAGACCCTCAGCTGGAAGTTGTTCGCGTCTGTTAATGCCCAACTTGGCAAACGTGGTCCGAAATCAAGGTCGCTTTCATGCCCCATATCAAGTCGATCGCCCTGTGGAGCTTTGGCGTCATTTTATTGGGCGCCATTGCCATTGTGGCCTTCCTGACGATAGCGGGAGACGATTTCTATCGCTGGATGATGCGGCAGGCGATCGAGGGAACAATTGACCGAGAGATTCGGGCGGAGGGATCGTTTTCCTTCAGCGTTGGGCTCGAGCCGTCGGTAACCGTCACCGATGTGTGGCTCGAGAACGCGCCCTGGGCCAACACCAAAGAGATGGCGCGGGCCGAGCGCGTCGAGGTTCAAATTGCGCTGTTGCCGCTGTTTTCGGGTATCGTCCACGTGCCGCGGCTGGTCGTCGAGGGCCTCGACGTCGCCTTGGAGCGGTCGTCCGACGGGCGCGGTAACTGGGTCTTCGGCAGCGCGCGCCCTGACGAACGCGAGGAGGCGATCGACGAGGACGTCACCTTCCCGCTGTTCGGGCTCGTATCGCTGAAGGACGTCGCCGTCACCTATCGCGGCCATCAAGATGGGCAGGACATGGAACTCCTGCTCGACTTCCTCGACAAGAGGCAGGATGCCGACGAGGTCCAATTAGGAATTCGCCATGCACAGGCTGAAGAACGTCCGCACCGAGATGGCGCTGAGCGTGCTCGCCTACAATCTGACCCGGGTCATGAACATCATCGCCATCCGCCCGCTGATACAGGCGATGGGGGCCTAGGTTGCCTCGTTTCGACCTTGATAGCGGCCCGTCCTATCGACCCTCGACACCCTTCAGGCGACCATCGGGCCAATCCTAAGCCTCAAAGCCGACAAAATCCCAATTCACTGACCGTAACGCTTCATTGTGCGCTTTAGGAAACCCGCCACCACGATAGAGCGCATTCACCGGACGGTCACCCTGAGCCGACGTTCCTACCGTTCCCATGTAGCAGCAAGAAAATGTTGCGCGCCGTCTGACTAGCCACAAAGATAACGGAAACCAACCTTTCGACGGCCTGTTCGTCAAATTCAACTCCCGAAGCTCGAAGTGAGCTATGCTTAACGTGCTTACAGAAGGGGGGAGAGTGATGAAGTGGGTCTGGGGTTTCTTTTCTCGCGTTTGGAATAAAATCTCGGGCGGCTGGGCTCCTTATTTAGAGGAGGCGGTTAAAGCTGAAGATTTGTCACTCCAAATGATGCGTGCCTCCATACCTTCATTTGGTTTTTTCTTCATGCTGGGACTGGCTTCAGCGATTGCGACGTTCGGCCTCATTGCGAACAGTGCGCCAGCCATTATCGGCGCGATGATCATCGCCCCGCTGATGGCTCCAATTTCGAGCCTGTCTTATGGATTGGTGACCATTGACAGGCGGATGATCACACTGTCGATCATCACCGTGGCAGCCGGGACGATTTTGGTCGTGGTGATTGCGTTCACATGCACTTTGGTGTTCGGCATGAGAATCACAGGCTCCGAAATCCTATCTCGTACATCGCCAACACTGTTGGACCTAGGTGTGGCTCTGGCAGCAGGAGGTGCTGCTGCTTTCTCTCAGACGCGCGTTAGCATAGCCAGTTCAATCGCCGGCGTTGCGATCGCCGTTGCGTTGGTTCCGCCGCTCGCGGTTTCTGGGATCGGTCTAGCCCTGGGGCGGGCGGCCACAACAGAAACTGGTGTCTCCTTGGGTGAATTAGGCTTGTTCACCGGTGGAACAGATATTGCGGCGGGCGCGTTTGTTCTGTTTTTGACAAATTTTCTCGGCATAGTCGCTGTCGCAATGCTGGTTTTCATTTTCCAACGCTACGGAGAATGGAAGAAAGCGCTGTTTGCGTTACTAGTCATCGTTGCTTCCTCGCTGCTGCTGGTTCAGCCCTTGAATCAAGCTCTGCATGAGTTGTATGTAAAGAACAGGGTGGTTCGAGTGATCGTCAAGCTGGTCGGCACTCGCCCGGATTTGATTTCTGGCAGAGGCAGAATCCACTCTGTTCATGTCACTTATCGAGATGATTTACTGCATGTATACATCGACGGATTTTCACCCAAAGACATGATGTTAAAGGCACAGCAACGCTTCGACCAGCTCCGGGAAATTCTTTCGGTGGATCTCGGAGAACCTGTGGTCTTAGTCGTCGACATAATCCCCGTCGAGGTTGTCCAAATCCGATCCGAGCTTGCGGAATCTCGAAAAACTGAGGTCGACGCCGGAGATGAGGCCAACTGATGGTCAGTTGAACCTCAACGAACAGCCCTAAGGTGCCTTCAGCGAGCAGCCCCCCAGTAGGACCGTTGTTGGCTATGTGCAGACTGTCTGACGTCAGCGCCTATGGAACAAACTAGCCGGATTGCATAAGAGAGGATTTCTGGTTCATCGTAGTGACCGAAGGGAACGAAGATGAGACAGAAATCGGAGACACGTCAGACCGGGGCAGCAAAGGCGATCAAAGACATTCGCCGAGCAACGCGGAAACAATATTCAGCGGAGGAAAAGATCCGCATCGTGCTGGATGGCCTGCGTGGCGAAGAAACCATTGCCGAGTTGTGCCGGCGTGAAGGCATCGCACAAAGTATCTATTACAAATGGTCGAAGGAGTTCCTTGAGGCTGGCAAGAAGCGACTTGCCGGTGATACAGCCCGTGCCGCATCGACGGACGAGGTTAAAAATCTTCGCCGTGAATCGCACGAACTGAAAGAAGTTGTGGCCGAACAGGCGCTGGAACTAAGACTTCTTAAAAAAAGCATGATCGCGGATGGGGAGGATATCGAATGAGGTATCCAGCCTCTGAAAAACTTGAAATCATTCGTCTTGTTGAGCAGTCATACCTGCCGATCGGACGCACACCTCCTGATTGGCAGAATTGCCGATTGCTTTCATCGCTGCGCGGTATGACCGAAGACGGTCAGTCACGATCGACTGTGGCCGACGAGTGGGGCTTCCTTGACGACTGCCGCTATCTACTCCATGACCGTGACACGAAGTATACGCAGTCATTTCGACGGATCATCGGATCGGGCGGCGTCGAGCCACTACGGCTACCGCCGCGGAGCCCTAATTTGAACGCGTATGCTGAGCGCTGGGTAAAGTCGGTCAAGGACGAATGTCTTTCGAAGCTGATCTTCTTCGGTGAAGCCTCGCTGCGGCACGCCCTTCGCAATTATCTCGCGCATTATCATGGCGAGAGAAATCATCAAGGCAAGGACAACGTAGTGCTGTTCCCACCCCTGACCGCGGATAGTCACACTGACGGTGGGCCCGTTGCTTGCCGGGAACGGCTCGGTGGGCTGCTCAAGTTCTACTATCAAGAAGCCGCATGACTGTATTGCCGACACGGCCCTGAAAGGCTCTAAACCAGGCATTCGAAGATTATGGCCGACCTGTTTCCGACAGATCCCAAGCGCATCCGCGAGCGAATCCGCCGCTACGAGCGCGCACTGAAAAGGGAACTGAAAGCAGGATACGGCGGAGACGGCTATGGGAAGCGGTATTTTCTGGGGCCGCTCTACATGCTGATAGGCGACGTCGACGGTGCTCTGGCTTCATTCGACTGGTATGAAAAAGCCTACCCCGACGACGGCGGAGAACCGTACCAATACCTGAAGTGGGCACTGGCACTATTCTGCGGCGATCGCAGGCAAGAAGCGTTCAACAAGCTCTACCAAACAATGCTCGAAAATCTATATCTCGTACCATTCCTTCTCGGACGGAACCCGCAGCCACTTGACGTATGGCATGGTAGCAATTTTGAATGGCTTGAGTACGCCGTTGCGGTCCCGCAAGAGCTACTGAGTCTATGGGACGACGTTGCTTTGCAGTGGGCCCGAGACGTCTCGGAGCACCCAGCCGTCGTCGAAAAGGTCGCGCGTTATGTCGCCATCCATCGGGAGTTAAAAAGCGAGCCACGTGGACCGCGGCGTTCTGCCTTGGTGCGCGAAGCATTCGGCTTAAAAACGACATTCATTCCGTAACACTGACGGTGCGCAGTGGGCAGCTGCGTAAGGGTATTTCAGATTTCCCACAGTCTCTCTTGGCACTGATGAATTCGAAGGTCCCGCATGAGTATCTAGGTCACATGCCCGTTGCTTTCCGGAAACGATCTGGAGCCCTGCCCAAATACTACTATCAAAAAGCTGCATGAGTTTTTTGACCGCGCGGGACGGAGCAACAATCGAGCTGAGAATTCGCACCTGCCGGTTCGACAACGAGAACGAAGGATGCAGGGCTTCAAGTCACCAGGATCGGCGCAAAGGTTCCTCTCCACCCACGCCGCCATCTACAACACCTTCAATGTCCAACGTCATCTGATCACTCGCAAGACACTGCGCCAATTCCGCGGTGAAACGATGAACACGTGTCGGACCGCGACCACCGCTGCTTGAGTCGCTCAGTTCAAACGTTCAACTGCGACCTGCATTCGTTAAGTTGACAGCGCCCTCGGGTTTGTTGCCTCCAGCATGAACTTTAATTGCCAACGATGCCAATTGGACTGGAGCGTTTCCTACCCATCCGTCGCCCATGAAGCGCGCCTTGTTCCGATTGTTCTCGGTGAAGGGTGCCCGGCGGTCCCGACAAGGAAACGCCGGGTGGAAAGTGTTGGTCTAGAACCGCACGTCGACCCGTGGTGGCTTTTTGTCTTTCAAGGAGTAAGTGATCCGGCATTGACCAATACGATCCTCGCTAATTCCCTCTTCTTCGATCAAATAGTGACGGGCCACGCTGGTCCGTTCAATGGCGATACCCAGCAAACTTTCCGCCTCTGCATCCGACAGGGACAATTCATCGATCGCGATGTGTTTGTCGACCGTAGAGGCCCAGGCGTCGGGCTTCGGGTCCTCGCCTGTTTGCCCCTCCTCGTCGGATTCCGCCTCTTGGTCCGAGGCGCCTTTCGCGGCAATAAAATCGGCCGCTGTCGCCATGCCACAAACCTTGATCGAAAGTTTGGGTTTTTCGTTCAAGAGTTTGGCGATCTGCCGGCTCAGACCTCGCCCGACATCGTCCAGCTCACTCGCGCCGGCCACGAAAACAATGGGATCCAAGCGAACGCCGTCCGCTTCCGTTCCGAAGTCGAAGCTTGGGAAGAAGGCCGTCAGAACGCCGTGGATTGCGGCCTTGATGGCGTCGCTGTAATCGATCTCCGGTGACCCGACCTTCCCGCCGATGGGAAACTCCAGGGCTATTTTGCCCTCGTCATCCTCGAGCAAGCCAACGGCAAGCTCGATCGGCACACCGTAATCTGCCTGAAACTTCTCGGTGGCCTCCTCGCTCGCGGAAGATAGATCCAGCTCGGAGATGAGCACATCGAACTTCCCTTCCAGATCGCTGGCGTCGGTGAGCGCCGAAAGATTACTGGTTAGTTGGCCCGTCTCGACATTCACGCCTGAAAATTTAGCTATGTAGGGGGAGAAGTCGGGTAACGCGACATCATTCACCTGTGCGACAACATCGAAGCCGAGAGGTTCTTTCAGCGGAGCCATCCAACCCGAAAGCGAGATTTCGCTGAGTTCATTGAGCTCCGCCAGAAACTCTATCGTCGTCTTCTCGGAGGGGGCCTTGGTATCGAAATTCTCAACCTTCGCCTTTTTGATCGAGGTGGCAAAGCGCGCAATGGGCTCTACTGAGGTATCGGTGAACTGGATCTTCGAGCCTTCGGCGAGTGTCAGTCGTCCGACGCGCAGACTGGGTGGTGCGGCCTTATCTTCCGACGCCGGTTGAGCCTCGGCACTCTCAGCTGCGCCGCCGTCGGTCAGGATCGCAATCGCCTGATCCGAGACGTCGATCGACAAAGCGGAGAAATCCGCCTCGTCCACGCTGATCCGGCCACTCTGATCACTCTCCACCCCCTTGGCGTCGACCCCGCCAAGGTCCAAGGAAAATAAGGTTTCGTCCGAGGTTTGCGCTTTCAGGTTCGCAAGGTCGACGTCGACGCGGGTTCGCCAGGTCGGTGTGGCGCCGCCCGAGAACACGAACTCCTGCAGATTGAGGTTCAAAAGGCCTAACTCCGCGCTGCCGCCGGGGCGTGCATCGGTGTCGGCGAGGGACGTATCGAGGTTCGCCCATGTCGAGTCGCCGGCAAGGTCGAGCAAGAGATTGTCGGCTCTTGATTCGACATCGAGCGAGGTAAGGTTCGCCCTCAGCCGGCCTAGAGTGAGGCTGAGTGGTGCTGAGTCGACCATAACTTCGGTCTCGATCTCGGTGAGGTTTGTCGCAAGCTCCCCCTTCAAGGCGAGAGCGTCGTTGCGCGTGTCCATGGTGAGCTTTCCGATAGCGGTCTCCCAGGAGCCGACCTTCATTGCACCGGGCCCATACTGAGCCTCGATGGTTGAGAGATTTGCATCGAACTGCCCGTCCAAGAAAATGCCGTCGTCGCGCGCGTCTAGGGTGAGATTTCTGGCCGCGGTCTCCCAAGAGGCGACGCTCATCGTGCCGGTACCATATTGGGCCTCGATCTCGGTGAGGTTTGTCGCAAGCTCACTTTTAAAGGCGAGAGCGTCGTTGCGCGTGTCCATGGTGAGCTTTCCGATAGCGGTCTCCCAAGAGCCGACGCTCACCGTACCGGACCCATACTCCGCCTCAATGGTTGAGAGATTTGCATCGAACTGCCCGCCCAACAGAACGCCGGTGTCGCGCGCATCCAATTTCAGTTCGGTGATATCGGTCTTCCAGGACGTCGCGCCGATGCGAAGACCCGGATCGCCCCCCGCGCCGGTTCGTGACACGGCAAGCGAGTGGACCTCCGTGTGGCCAGACAACTTCATGCCGCGACCGGTGGCCGAGCTCTCCATCGCCAACGACGGCAGGGCGATGACCACGCCGCTCGCCTCGACCTCTGCCGTGCTGTCGGCCTGCCGCACTTTTGTCCGGATGGCGTCGGCCGTCATGTCGATCGGCCCCACGGCTCGCTGACCCTCTGGATTGGAGCGGACCTCGAACCCCGAGGTATTGGCCTCGAGCGCGCCAAACTCGAGGTCGAACGCGTCCGACTGGTCGGCCGTCGATTTCGAGGTGACGAAGTCCTCAAACTTTGCACGGACGTCGAAGGAAAATGCCGTGTCGGCCTCACCTGTCTCGGCGCCGATGCGCTGGGCGGCGAGGTCGATCAGTTGGACCGAGGTCATCACAACAACACCGTCTTGCTTAACGGTTGAGTCGATTTCCGCGACCGAGCCGTTGAGCGCACCATCGATGCGCCAGCCCGCGTCGACCGTGCTTGCGCGGACGCCCGGCGCGGACGCCACCAACGATGCGGTGTTCAGCTCGAGCGACGGTCTGCCATCCTTGGCCGCGAGCGAAATATTGATCCCTTCGATCGTGGTGCTCGGTGAGGCCTCGAACTCGAGATCGTGGGCCAAGATTTCGCGGACGACATCGACCACGATCGAGACGATCTGACTGATCAAGCTGGGAGCAACCCCGTCGGCCCGCGGCGGGGCGGTCTCGTCTGCGGATACCTGGTCACCCGCCGCGCGCCGCTCGCCGCGCTGAGCGGCACTGAAATCCTTGATTGCAAGATCGATCTTCTCCGCGCTTCCCTTGCCGCCAGCAGCCGAGCGTATCGCCAATTTGTCGAGTGTGCCGTGAATGGTACCGGCATACTCGAAGCCGTCATTGGGATAGATCGTCGAAGAGGTATCGATTTCGATCTCGGCCTTCTCGAATTGAACCTCATCCGAGTCTTCGGAGGCTACGTCCACGCCATTAATCACGATGGTTCCCACGCTCGCGCCTTCGATCCGCCCATCGGAGTGGATGTACATGTCACGGTCCAAATTGCTATCGAGAACGCCCTCCTGCCGAGCCAACCCGAGGGGCCCGGTGAATTGGCTTAGCTTGGCCAGGGTTACACCATGAATGCCGCCACGAAGGGATAAGTAGATTGGGTCGCCAAAAGGCCGGATCTCTCCTTGAAACTCTAGGTCGATATCGTTCAGCGCCATCTTGAACTCGAAATTACCACCTTCGTTCGGCGCCCAGGTGTTAAGGTCTTTCAGCACCAACTCTTCAATCTCGAGCGCGAGCGTGCCGCCGGTATAGTCCTGAAGAAGCAGATGGCTGTTCCGGACCCTGAGGTCCACGACCC
>Ga0255057_10000775_pt1 | contig 18377 bp, 16 predicted proteins | sample Cases_109_6_MG_FD_189022 | JGI IMG/M metagenome (GOLD analysis project Ga0255057, IMG submission 189022) | Seawater microbial communities from Amundsen Gulf, Northwest Territories, Canada - Cases_109_6 | ecosystem: Environmental > Aquatic > Marine > Gulf | place: Canada: Northwest Territories... | reverse complement strand
GCCATCATGGGCGGCAGCGCCGGTGGCCTCCTGATGGGCGCCGTCGTCAACATGCGTCCCGACCTCTTCGGCGTCGTGGTGTCGCTGGTGCCCTTCGTCGACGTACTCAACACCATGCTCGACGACACCCTCCCACTGACGGTTGGGGAGTACGAGGAATGGGGCAATCCCAAGGAACGCGAGGCCTACTTCAGGATGAAGGGCTACTGCCCCTACACGAACATCGGTGCGCACGACTACCCGACGATGCTCGTCCGCACCTCGCTCAACGACAGCCAAGTCATGTATTGGGAGCCCGCCAAATACATCGCCAAGCTCCGGGCCCACAAGACCGACCCAAACCCCCTCCTCTTCCGAATCAATATGGAAGCCGGCCACGGCGGCGCCTCCGGCCGATACGACTACTTGAAGGAAACGGCGTTCGATTATGCGTTCGTGCTAACGCAGCTGGGCGTCGCCGACTGACGGCATGACCCAAATCAGCAAATCCGTTCCCCTGGCGCCCGTGCTCCTCGTGAACTTCATCGGCACGATGGGATTCACCATCGTCATCCCGTTCCTGGTGTTCCTGGTGACACGGTTCGGCGGGAACGCGTTGGTATACGGCCTCGTAGCCGCTACCTACCCGGCCTTCCAGTTCGTGGCCGCGCCGGTTCTCGGGCGCTGGTCCGACCGCTACGGCCGCCGACGCATCCTCCTACTCAGCGAGATCGGCACCTTTGTCTCCTGGCTCGTGTTTGCCCTGGCGCTCTTCCTCCCGCCAACGGAGCTCTTCACTGTCGACTCTCCAACCTTCGGGCAATTCACCATGACGGTTCCCTTGGTCATCATCTTTGCCGCGCGAGCGCTCGACGGTCTGACCGGTGGAAATGTCTCGGTCGCGAACGCATATGTCGCCGACGTGTCCCCGCCCGAAGAGCGCAATCGCAACTTCGGGCGCATGGGCGTCGCCGCCAACCTCGGCATGATCATGGGCCCGACCCTCGCGAGTGTGCTTGGCGTCACCGCATACGGTGAGGTGCTTCCGGTATTCGCCGCGGCGACCATCGCATTGGTGGCCGTGGGCGTCATCGCCTTCCGCCTCCCCGAGTCGAAGCGCTTCCAGGGGCTTCCCGAGTGTCCGCGCAAAGAGAAGGGTAAAGTCCTCGGCCAAGAGATCCGTGACTGCGTCCTTGCCGCGAAGGCACAAGAGACATCGGTCCGCGACGTCCTCGCCGAACCGAACGTTCGGTTCATGATGGCGCTGTATTTCACCATCCTTCTTTCGTTCAACTTCTACTACACGGCGTTCCCAATGCATGCGTCCCGCGGCCTTGGCTGGGATGTCACCGATATCGGCGCCTTCTTCGCGATCCTCAGCTTGATGATCGTCGTCGTCGAAGGGCCCGTGCTCGCAAGGCTCTCGCGACGTTTCAGCGAGCCGGCCCTGATCATGGCGGGCCTCCCCATCCTCGGCACCAACTTCGTCTTGATGCAATCCACCGACGTCGCGGTCCTCTACATGGGAGCCGCCCTCTTCGCGATCGGGAACGGGATCATGTGGCCTTCAGTCGTCTCCATGATTTCGAAAGTCGCCGCCGACCGCTTCCAAGGCGCTATCCAGGGCATTGCCGGGAGCGCGGGCAGCCTCGCCAGCATCGTCGGTTTGGTGATGGGCGGTGTGGCTTACAGCGCCATCGGCGTCGGTACGTTCCTCATCTGCGCCGGCATCGCGTATGCGGCGTTCGTGCTGGCGCTGAGGCTCCCCCGGATCAAGTTGGCGAGCGCGCTCTAGTGGGGGCTGGTGCGGATGCTACGCTCGGCCTCCATTTCTGTGAACGCCTTTTGGTACCGTCTGACCAGCTCTTCTATGCCCAGCGCGGCGAGCTCTTCATCGGTCATGCCGTCGAGGCCGGCACGTCGGCTGGCTTCGTGGTAGCGCGCCTGCTCGATGCTGTCGCGTTCGGCTTCGCGGTCAAGCTTTCGACCGAAACGTCGAACACGCCATTGCCCCCACTTCATCCGAGGCCAGTGCCAAACCCACAGCCGAGCCTGGGTCCACACCACCCGCCAACCGGCGAGTAGCGTCCGTCCCAAAGGCCGTCGAGGTGCTGTGGCCACGAGCCGGTCGTGGGCTAGAAGCTCGAAACAGCGAAGAATCCTGGCGGCCCCGGTCCATCCGAATCGCCACCAAATAGAATGATGGGCGCGAAGCATTCTTCGGGCAACCGGATCACGTCGATCAGTATGCCGTCGCCTCCGGGCGAGCCCCCGGGTGTGCCCGGCGTGAGGGGGGCCGCGTTCGTCGTGACTGCGAGGAAGGAGCTTCCCGCGTCGTCGTGGCAAACGACCCGGGCCTCGAAGTCCGGCGACGGATTGAATCCAGCCGGATCCAGGACGAGGCCCTTCACCCGCGCGATCAATATGGAGTCACTCTTGCCGAATGGAAAGATCTGGACGGTGCCTTTTCGAATCGTCCACGCCGAGAAGGACGACTGGAAGCCGGCGATCTCCTGGGGGGCTCCCGTTTCGGGGTCGAGACTGTTTCCGAGGATCTTCGATTGGAACTGCGGGGAAAGGGCCGTGCTCTCCGTGGACGTGCCGAGTAGCAGCGTCGCGGCGAGCACCGCGAAGACGATGCGCGTCATGATATTGGCTCCGAGCTAGGGGCTCGCGGGATTGCGAGCACACAAGCTATACGAGCGGCCAGGTCCTTTTGGATTTCGCTATCAAATGTGGCTTACATCGGCGTCGGTACGTTCCTCATCTGCGCCGGCATCGCGTATGCGGCGTTTTTCATGGCGTTTAGGCTCCCCCGGTCAAGTTGGTGAGCGCGCTCAGGCGTTCACTGCCATGATGCTCCAGGCGATGATCAGTTGGGCGGCATAGTAGAGAGGCAGCCCCCAGAGCCGGTTCACGAAGCCGGGCGTCACGAATCGGTCCCGTACGACGGCCATGTCGGACGCGGTGAACATGATGGCGCCGACCGGGATCATCCATGGGGCGCCGGCTCCTCCAGCGCCGATCGCCACGGCACACATCGCCGCAATGACCAGCATGTAGACGCCGATGGGGACGCGCATGTCGGACGCGTGCGGGAACACCCAGTTGGCCACGAAGGCCATGACCGCAGCCATTGCGACCGCTGCAATGAACGCGTGCGGCATGCTGATGTCGAGCGAAGCGAACGCGACGACATACGCCACGTGGCCTAGTAGGAACGAAACGAGTCCTGCAATGAAATACTGCTTCTGCTTGCCGAGGAGGCAAACGTCGCCGATGGCGCCGAGGATCAATCCGAGCAGCACGATTCGTCCGTAGCGCGATTCGAGCGCCCCGAAGCCGATCGCCGCGACGATGAAGCCGAGGGATGCAAGCGGCTTACTGACAGCCCGCACGCCGGTGTTGTCCTTCCACTCCCCCCAGAGCAGCCCCGCGAGGCCTACAGTGGTCATGAGCTCGCCAATCCCGTTCAGCGTCATGACGGCGGGTGTACCACGATCCCGCGGCTGGTCGCGACGGGTCCCTGCTCCTACAACTACAACTCCTCCAATCCCTATCCCTCCTTCCGCAACTCCCCCCAACGTCGGGTACGGTCGGGGTACGGGCGCGCGACCGAGTTGAATTAGTTGCGCCGGCGGAGGGGGTGCCTCGCCGGCGCTGGAGTCGTGGGCAACGGGCCGCCCACTACTCTTTGATCTGTCGTCGGATCTTCCCGAGCGCTTGCTCTTGAAGCTGGCGGATGCGTTCGCGCGACAAGTTGTACTTGTCGCCGATCTCCTTGAGCGTGAGCTCGTCTTCGTCGTCGAGGCCGAAGCGCCACCGGAGGATGCGTGCCTCCATCGGCGTCAGCGTGTCGAGGAGCCGTCGCACCTCGTCACTCCACTTGCGGGATACGAGCTGCTCGTATGGCGTCGGCACGTTTTCCTCTTCGAGGAAGTCGATGAACTTGCGGCCGTCCTCGTCGTTGACGGGACGGTCGAGCGAGAACGGGGTCTCGGCCCAGTAGCCCTTGATCTTCTCGAGCTTCTCGGCAGCGATACCCGTCTCTTTTTCGAGCTCTTCCGGTGTCGGCTGCCTGCCGGTGCGGGTAGCGATGGCCTGAGTTGCACGCGCGACCCGGTTGTACGTGTCGAGCATGTGCACCGGGATGCGCACCGCGCGGCCCTTATCGGCCAGCGCACGGCTGATCGCGTGCCGAATCCACCATGAGGCGTAAGTGCTGAAACGGTAGCCGCGATTGTGATCGAAACGCTCGACCGCTTTCATCAGGCCGATGTTGCCCTCTTGAATGAGGTCGATGAGCGGAAGGCGACCGCGGTTGTAGCGACGCGCGATCGAAACGACGAGACGGAGGTTGGCGGCGACGAAGCGATTCTTCGCACGCTGCTGCGCCTTTTGCGCCCCACGCACTTCCTGCAGGTATTTCTTGAACGCCGGCGTCATCCGAACGTGGTCCCCCACGATGTCGCGCTCGTCCGCGAAATCACCAGCGAGGCGGTGAGCCGCACGGTCTGACTCCTGCACGTAGAGTCGATCACTATCGAGCGCTCGCATCTTGGTTGAAAGCTGGAGACAGAGGTCGTTCCAGCGCGTTTCTTGGCGCTTGCCGAGCTTGTCGGACTTTGCGCTTCGACAGAGCTTGCGAAGGGCGGCGATCTCGGGGAGCTGTCGGTCTTCGACTCGCAACTCGATGATGGTTCCGACGGTTTCGAAGCAAGGTGGGTAGCTGAGGAGAGCCTCCCAGTACGCAATCTCGAGACGTTCGACCCGCTTGGCAGCCTCGATCTCTTCCTGTGGCGTGAGCACCCGATGCCCGATCATCTCGCGGAAGTACCGCGTGAGGGTCGAATCCCCGGCGCCCTGGCGCTCGAATTCCTTGAGCGCCTTTTCGCTCTCGAGCCTTGCTTTTTCCAGCTGCTCCTTGGACGGCTCGGTGGACTGGGGGGTACCCAAATCGGCTTTCTTCACCGCCCGCGCCTGGTTTTCGACCTTTGGCTCCGTCACTTTGGATGCCTTGGCCTGCACCTGACTCTTCCTGGTGGCCTTACTGGTTGACTGTCGCGTCGCTGCCTGTCGTGCCATTTTCCCTCTTGCCTTCCGGTGGCGCCCCTTGTGAGCAGTGGCACCCCGTATGTGCGCTAAACACCAGAACTCACCCAAGTGTTCCTCGGGCTCGAAACCGTTGTCTCGGCTGAAACGAGATGCACGCGCCGTGCCGGAAATCGCACCGAACGTAGATCCCGCCCTCTAGCGTGTCGCTTCCTAGTGGGGGCAACTATGAGTATATGGGTCCAGCAGAGGCTTTGAGAAGAGCAATTCGACGTGTTTTGGCGCCGAAATTCCAGTGACAGTCCTGCTCGTCGTGACATGATGGAATCGGTGAGGAGCCGGCTACCACTGCTCGTGGGCTCCCTCACCTTTATGGCCTGCTCCGCGGCGGCCACGGCCGGGTACGCATCGCGGGTTCAGGTCGAGGTTCACGGGGTGCGGACGTTGCACCATTTGGGTTTCTCCCAGGGCATTCAGAGCATACTAGTGGCTACTGCTCTAGCCATCGTAGCCCTCCGGGTGGATACTGCGCTAGCCATCCCGGGCCTGGTCGTGCTCCCTTTTGCCGTCGCCGCCATCGCGGTTAGCGCTAGGCCTGCGCGGAGGACCGCGTGCTAGAGCTACGAAACGCTGAGGTGATCGAGTGGGACGAACAGGCCACAAATCGCGTGTTGCATTGATCGGCCTCTTGGTGTTTGGGGCTTCCTCGATGACCGCGGCGGCCCAAGAGCCTGCGAGCTTCGCAGGCGCCTTGCAAGAGCTCGATGGCGACCATGATCGCTCCGTCACTGCCGTACAGGAACTTCAAGCCGGCGGAGAATCCGCCGCCGTCGCCATCCGTGACGTGTGGCCTGCCCTTTCGCGCCGTGCGCAACGCCGCGCGCTAGTTGCCTTGGCATCTCTTGCGGGGGATCACCGGCCGGCGGTGCAGTGTCTCGCCGAGGCGGTACACTCGCCCGACGAGCGAATACGAGAGGGGGCCTTCAACGCGCTGCGACGCGCGAGGCCGGCTGGGTGGCAGGGACTGGTCACCTTGCTCGTAGACCCCGATGCCGGCGACCGTGCGGCGGTGTTGCTAGCACGCGCCGACCCCAACGCCGCGCTTGTGCCATTGTTGGCTGCGCTCACGACTGAGGGCGGCGACCGGCGACCCGTACTCCGACGCGCGTTCGCGACTGCCGTACAGCGCGCGGATGAGAGCGCCGAGCCGAAACTTCGTGCCTGGCTCGAAACGGAGCCACCGGCTTCGGCGGTGGCGAGTGCTGCGCTCGCCCTCGCTTCGATCGAAGAGTACGCGCCGGTTCTGGCGGCCTTCATCGAGTACGCCGCGCCGAACTCCAATGACTTCCCGACGACCTGGCGCTTGCTTGAGAGCGCGGGGGCGGGGGGAACGAGTCAATCCGTCGATCGCTGGGTTGCGAGTCAGATACAAACGCCGAAAGCCTGGATGCTGAGACAAGCGGGGGTCGATGCCATTGCCGCGCGCGGCCGGCGAACCGAAGCGAGGGTCGCACTGGAAGATCCCTACCCTCGGGTGCGCGCGCGCGCCGCTCGGGTTCTCTCGAAAGACCCCGGTTCGATGAAGGCACGGGCCACGTTGGCGCGAAAAGATCCATGGCCGATGGTGCGCGCCGAAGCGGTAACGAGCCTCCGAAGTGAGCCCGTGGCGACCGCCGTGATCGTGGCCGCGGTCGACGACCCCATGTCGGAGGTACGCGCGGCCGCGATCGAGGTGCTTGCAGGGGTCTCGCACGATCAGGGTTGGGCCAGGATTCACGCGCGCCTTCGAAACCGAAACGAGTGGCCCCCGGTGACCGCAGCCGCGATCGAGTACACCGTGGAGCACTGCCGTACCGACGCGACCGAGGCACTGTTCGCCGTGGTTCGGCGAGTGGCGTCCCCGAGTGCGCTGACTGACGACATCAACAACGCGGCCCGAGCCGTAGGAGCGCTCAGGGCCCTCGACACTCCCGAAGCGGGGGCAGCCATTCTGCAGATTCGCGGGTCAGCGGGATTGCCGCCGACCCTGCAAATGGCACTGGAAGAGTCCCTTCCAAGGCATCGACGCTGCGTCCCCGTCGCCCCCTAGATTGTCGCCCCGGAATCGCCCGTGCTACTTTGTGTGGGACATTTGGGGGAAACATGGGAACTCGTCTTATTGGCATGATTTTGGCTGCCGCACTGTTGAGTGTCGGCTGTGATCAATTGTCCTCTTCGGAGCCTCAGGTCGAGAAGCTACCGGAGATCGTGCCGAGCCTTCCAGAGGTTCCGACGCTGCCGCCCCCGCCGTTTCCGACGACCTACGCGGATGAATCGTACAGCGTCTACGGCCTGCGCCGAGGGCTACACAAGACGCTCGGCACGGATCTGGGCGTGACTGGCTACATCATGGAGATCTACGAGCCGCCGCGATGCAAGGAGCGCAAGAAAGAGAACTGCCCGCGCGTCGACGCGCCGCACATGTTCATCGCCGATGCGCCCGACAAGACCGACCGCGCTGACCAGCTGATCATCGTGGGCTACGCCGACAATCAGGAGCAACTCGCGCGCGCTCGACGCGGACGGAGGACCACCACGATCGACGGCTCGGTCGTCGTGCCGACCAACCTCAAGGTTGGGAACAAGATCCTTGCGAAGGGCCAGTTCAGGCTCATCTCGTCAGGCGGCTTCAACACGAGCAATGGTTTGCTCGAATACGCGTCCCACGAGACGATCGAAAAGGCTCTAGCTCAGAAGTAGTCAAGGCGCGGCTGCGTCTTCGCTAACTTCCGCATCGAGCAGGTCCGCTAGATCAGGCGCACCACCGTCGTTCTTGATTCGAAAGTGTTCGGCGCCGAGCTCGAAGAGCTCGACCACCGACTCCGGGACGACCATCGTTTGGTCGCGATCATCGATTCGAACGTAGCCACCACCGTCGACCGGCGTACCGGCCCCTAGCGACACGGTGACTTCCGCGCGTCCCATCTCGAATCGCACGAAAGCTCTTGGGGTATCGAGGCCGAAGCTCTGAACGTCCTCCGCGCTCGGGTTCTCGAGAGTCCGCGTGGCGATCGAGAACTCCCAGTTTTGGAGAAAGTCTGCCACGCGCCCGAGATCTGCGACTTCCTCGACTGGCTCCTCGATCGTCCAGCTCTCGTCGAAACCCTCCCCCTCCCGGGACATCACTATCTGCTCGTCCGCCGAGGAGATGTGGATTCTAGAGACCCGCTCGTGCACCAGCGACTGGACCAGAAAGCCTGCTCGGGCTTCGATTTCCGATCGCGCGGGTCGGTCGCGTTCGAAGAAAAAGATATAGCCGGCCAGCAACACGACGCTCACCGCGAGAATGATCGGCGTCCGCCCCGTCATGTGCGCCTCGACCACCACACGCCGAACCCGGCGATGAATGCGGCTACGGGCAGCAGGAAGACAACCCGGAACAAGAGGTTGTCAAGGTCGGCGTCACTCATGATCACCGCGCGCGCCTTCGTCTTTCGAGGTGCGATGTTGATCAGAGCTTCTCTCTGCGTCAGCCAGCCCGCCGTCGACGAGAGCAAATCGATGTTCGACAGTTGCGGGTTGTCGAGAAGCTCCCCGCTCATCCAATCGCTGTCTCCGAGCACCAGCAGGCGTCCCGGCTCGGGACCGTCGCTCTCGACCGGTTTGAGGTCTTTGCCAAGCGGCGGCACGTACTCCCATGCCACCGCGAGGGGAACGACTTTCAGCGTGACGCCTGCGGCCTTGGGATCGGTCGCGAGCGCGCGCCCGAGGTCGGACTCGGCAACGGCATTCGGGCTGGTTTGCATGATGACTTCGGCGTCGCTGCCTTCCGCCGCATCTACCGAGCGAACGACGGCCACCAGGATGCCACCTCCTCGCTTGCGAATGGTATCGGTGACTCGATGAGTGCCGAGGTCGATCGAGATGAACAGGTCGCCGGGGTTGCCGGGGAGCTGTCGGCTTTCGTCGTTCTCGATCACGAGGTCGCTGCCGACGACGATTCCCCGTTTCCCGAGGCTCTCCTCGAACCCGGTAGGCTGAAGCTTCTCTTTCTTGAGCAGAGGATCAAATGCCAGAAGGACATTGCCGCCAGAAGCCAGAAAGCGGTCGACCGTTGCGACCTCTTCGGGGGAGTACAAACGCTGCGGGCTCAAGACGAAGAGCGCGACGCACGATGGCGGGACATCTTCCCCGCCGCGGAGATCGAAGGGCACGATCTCGATCTTCTCCCAGTCGAGCTCGCGGGCTACGTCGTCGACGCTGCGGTCCCCGAAGGCTCCGAGCTCCCATTCGCCGTGGCCCTGGGCGAGGCAGATGTTCGTCGGCTGACCGGTCGTGACTTCCACGATCGCGCCGGTGAGCGCCCGCTCGGATTGCAGGTCGAGCTTGTGGCCGTCGGCGTCCTCGAAGCTGTCGAAGTCTTCGACGATCAGCTGGTGCCGCTCGACCTTCCATTTGCGGTCACCGCTCGTCACTACGATGGGCACCTGCGAAAGCGTCGTCTCACCCGCAAGCCAGCTATCGACTCCGAACTTGTCCGTCAGAACCTGATACCGAGCTTTGTCGCGATCCGGGTCGATCCACTCGATCTCGAGTCGTGACGTGACAGCTTTGTACTCTTCGAGCAGCGTCTCCACATCGGCGAAGTCCGTTTCACCTCTCGCCAAGAACACGTAGATTCGAACGGTCTGGTCGAGCTCCCTCAGGACCTGCTGGCTCTGATCTGACAGCGTGAAAAGCCGCTCCGTCGTCCAATCCCAGCGCTTGTAGTGCTGCGAAGAGATGTAGTTCAAGAGCACGACCACCACGAGCGCCAGGATGGTGGTGGCGACGAGATTGAAGCGCGTCCGCGACTGGTCGTTCACGCGTGCCTCCCCGCCTTGAGCACAGCAATGCTCAACCCCACGGCAAGGAGCGCCACGGAGAAATCAAACACGAGATAGCGCGAATCGACCACGCCCTTCGAGAAGCTGTGCATGTGGCCCCACATGCTTAGGTACGCGCACACTTCTCTGAGCGTCCCGTCGAGCACGAACTCGCCGACGCCCATCGCAAAGAGCACACCAAGCGCCACGAAGGAGAGCACCGCAGCGATGATCTGCGTTGGGGCGACTGTGCTCATCAGCAAGCCGACGGCCATGAAATAGGCGCCGAGGCAAAATACTCCGAAATAACTAGAGGCGACGGCCCCCCAATCGACGCTGCCATATTGGCCCATGATCCAGGCGTAGACGATCGTCGGGACCCAAAGCGTGGCCCACATCACGAGTGCGGCGCCGTACTTGCCCCAGATGATCGACGCCTCGGAGATAGGCGCCGTCATGAGACCCTCGAGCGTTCCGGCCTGCCTCTCGCCCGCGACCAGCCGCATGGTGAGGACGGGGACGAACACGAGGAGCGGGATGAAGAACAGCGCACTCCCGCCGAAGAACCCGGACAACGGCGTGTCGGCGCCTGATGCGACCGCGTTTCGCGCATAGAACTCGCTGAGAATCCAGAAGGTGATGCCGCTGAAGATCAGCCACGACGTGAGGACGACATACGCCAGCGGCGACACGAAGAAGGAGGCGAGCTCACGCTTCATGACGACCCAGGCGCTCCTCACGAGCCTCCCTCCGAAGCGTTGCCCGTGGTGAGCTCTGCGAACATGTTCTCGAGCTCCGTCGTTTCATCGAGCGTCAGGTCGGCAACTTTTCGGCCTTCACGAATGATGATTACCCGGTCACACACCGCTTGGACTTCCGAGAGGATGTGGGTCGACAAGAACACCGTTTTGGCCCCACCGAATCCACGCACCAGCTCTCGGAACTGACGCACCTGGTTTGGATCGAGGCCTGACGTTGGCTCGTCGAGAACGAGAAGCGGAGGATCGGCGATGAGGGCTTCAGCGAGAGCGACGCGTTGCCGGTACCCCTTCGACAGTTGACCGACGATCCGATTCTTGGCGTCGGCCACGCCCGCCAGCTCGAGGGTGCGGTCGACCGCGGCGCCGACCTCAGGGACGCGTTTGAGGGACGCGCGGTGACGCAGATACTCGTAGACACGCATGTCCCGATAGAGGGGCACCCCTTCGGGCATGTAGCCGAGTCGGGCGCGCGCCTGGATCGAGTTGCCGACCGCGTCGATGCCGTCGATCTGGATCTTGCCACCCGTTGGGGCGAGGTAACCGGTCAGCATCCGCAAAGTGGTGGTCTTACCAGCGCCATTGGGGCCCAAGAACCCAACGATCTCACCCTGTTCGACGCGGAAGGACACCTCGTTCACCGCGAGTCGGCTTCCGTAACGTTTGCTGAGGGCGTCGACTTCGATCACTGGAGCTCTCGTTGGGCGACCGGGGTAGTCGATACGATCGGCAGAGGCAACTGTAGGCATGTGCAGGTGCCGCCACTTTCTCGCGTCCGGCCTGTGTACTTCCGTACGATCGCACGACCATGCTGATGGTTCCATGGAGGGTGCGCCTGAGCTGCTTCGTTCTGGTGCTGATCGCCGGTGGCTCCCTTGCGGGCGCCTCGAGGCGTGCCTCCGAGCCGGTGATGGAGCGGCTACCGGTCGTGGCCCACCTGTCGGCGATGCGCGGCGCCCCGTCGCCCGTCAACGAGCCTTTCTCGCTCGAAGTGGTGCACGGGGACGAGCCGGGCCCCCCGCCTCGCGACGTGACTGGCGCACATTATCCGAGCGGTCTGACGATCGACGGCGCCACCAAACGTCGAACGATCCTTTTCAGCTTCGACGACGGCCCCTCGCGCCGCACGACGCCCAGGCTTCTCGATCTCCTCGACCAGCTCGGCATTCGAGCGGTGTTTTTCGTCAAGACCGAGAGCTTCGGGCGGGGAAATCCGTGGGAGCGCGAGCATACCGAGATCGTCCGAGAGATCGCCAGCCGCGGTCACATGATCGGGAACCACACCGAGACGCACCGACAGCTTCCCCTCCTGCGCAATGCCGAGATCGAGGCCGAGCTCGCCCTTAGCGAGAGCAAGATCGAAAACGCGATCGGCTTGCGGCCCCGCTTGATTCGGCCCCCGGGAGGCGCGCTTTCCGCCAGGGTCCAGGAGTTGCTCGCCGCGCGCGGCTACACCAGCGTGCTCTGGAGCGTTTATACAGGCGATCTGGAGGTCGACACTGCCGATGACGTCGTTCGAACATTCTTTCGAGTCTTGAAGCGCCGTGAACGCGAAACTGGGGACCGCGGTGGCATCGTGCTGTTCCACGACACCCAGCCCCACAGCCTCGACGCGATACCGCGCCTGGTCGACGCCCTCAAGCGACGCAACTGCGAGCTTCTCGAACGGAACGAAGAGCTTTACGACATCGTGGATGACCTTGGATACTTTGTCCCTGGCCACGAGCCCACCGAGTCGCTCGATGACCGTCAGGTCGCGCTCGAGGTTCGAACACGGCGCGACTGCGCAGCCATCGCCCTCCGCTAGCCCGCGTCGCGCGTAGCCAGAATGCGCCAAACCGGGAGCCCGTCCTCGATGGCACGGTGCTCGCGGTTCGATCGCGCGGAAAAAGGATTGTCGTCCACGAAGCCGTCGTCGGCGACGAGCGTGAACCCCTCGACCTCCCGAAGTTGCTGGAGGTACAGTTCGGCGCGGTCTTCCACGTCGGTTTGGATGAAGAGCTCGCCCCCCGGGCGCATGAGGCGACGGAGCTCAACCAGCAAGGGCTCCCCGATGACGCGGCGCTTCTGGTGACGCTTCTTCCACCAAGGGTCCGGAAAATGGAGCGCGACCTTGTCGACTATTCCCCGCGGTCCGGCCCGTTCGAGGATCTCGCGAGCGTCGCCGCACAGCACCTGAACGTTCGACACCCCGTCCTTTTCGAGTCGCTGCTGGACCTTGTAGACCCATTTGGACTTGACCTCGATTCCGACGATTCGGCTACCTGGCGCGGCTTCCGCGCGCTCGAAGAGGGATTGCCCCCGCCCGAACCCAATATCCAGCTCCAAAGGGCCGTTTCCAGGGGCCAGGCCATCGAGTGAAAAGCGCCCTTGGGGGGCTCTCGGGGCCCGCTCGACGTATTGTCGGCGTAGGTGCCAGTCCGACACCTGAGCTCCCTACTGGTGGGCGTTCGAGCGGTCAACTAGGTGACACCGCTTCTTGACCGGCAAGGTGCCGATCGCGTATGTCACCGAGCATACATCTAAGTGAACGGGGCTTGGGGTTGATGAGGATTCTAATCGTCGAAGACAGCGTGACGATGCGTAAGGTCATCGAGATGACTTTCGCGGGGGAGAACGCGGAGTTACTAGCCGTTGAAAGCGGTGAGAGAGCGCTCCAGCAAGGCCGAGACTTCGTGCCGGACGTTGCGTTCATCGACGCGTCGCTTCCAGGCATCGATGGATACGAGGTAACGCGCGCGATCAAAGCCGATCCGCAGCTCGCAGGCACCGCCGTCATCTTGATGGCGAGCCAACATCGACCTCTCGACGAAGCGCGTGCCGCCGAGGTCGGGGCCGATGAGCACATCCTCAAACCGTTCGATACGCAAGAGGCGATCGATAAAGCTACCGGTTTGGCCGGACGGGCCGATGCCCTTTCCGAGGCCGCTTCAATTCCGGTAGCGCGCCCCGCGATGCCGCAGCCGATCTCGACCCCGGCATATCGCCCCACGCCTCCGCCGTTGCCGGTCGGCGGTCCTGCGCCTGCGATCCAGTCCACCCGACCAATGTCGCGAACACCGCTCTCGGGAGCCACGGTGTCCGTCGTGCCGGCGTCCGCATCCTCGCTTCCTACGGCTTCGTCTGCTCCATCTGCTCCATCTGCTCCTCCTGCTCCATCTGCTCCTCCTGCTCCTCTTGCTCCTCCTGCAGCCACGCTGCCGAAGTTGAAGTCTCAAGCTGCGGGACCATCGCAATCGGCTGCCGCGTCCGGAGCGCTCTCACATTCCGTCGTCCAGCGGCTAGAGGCGCTCGGCCTGACGTCCGACCAAGTCGAAGGAGTCCTCAAGCTTTCCGCCGAGGTCGTTGAACGAGTCGTCTGGGAGGTCGTGCCTGAGCTCGCCGAAGCGATGATCCGTGAGGAATTGCACCGCCTCGTCGGTGACTGAGGCTTGACTGCCTCGCGATTTCGCCGCACAGGGTCGCTCGGATGAGCGACAAGTCGGACGAGATACCCAAGACGTACTCGCCCACCGAGGCCGAGACGCGCTGGTACGAATTCTGGGAAGATTCGGGGTATTTCGCGGCTTCGGAAGACCCCGATGACCCGCGTGAAACCTATACGTTGGCGATTCCCCCACCGAACGTCACAGGCTCGCTCCACATGGGCCACGCGTGTCGCACCACGTTCGAGGACGTGCTCTGTCGTCACAAGCGCATGCAGGGCTACAACACGCTTTGGGTGCCCGGTATCGATCACGCTGGCATCGCGACCCAAGTTGTCGTCGAACGGCAGCTCAAAGAAGAGGGCCTGTCACGTCACGACCTCGGCCGTGAAGCCTTCATCGAACGCGTGTGGGAGTGGAAGGAGCAGTCCGGCGACCGGATTCTTCAGCAGCTTCGTAAGATGGGCGCTTCGTGCGACTGGCCGCGGACGAAGTTCACCATGGATCCGGACATGGTCCGCGCTGTCCGAGAGTCGTTCGTTCGACTCTACGAAGAGGGATTGATCTACCGCGACACGCGCCTGGTTAACTGGGACGTGGAGTCGCGGACGGTCTTGTCGGACCTCGAAGTCGACCAAGAAGAGGGCGTCGAGGGCGAGATGTTCGACTTCGCGTATCCACTGGCGGACGGGGACGGCGAGGTCGTGGTCTCGACGACGCGACCCGAGACCATGCTCGGCGACACCGCGGTAGCCGTTCATCCGGACGACGGGCGATATCGACGCCTCCACGGTAAATACCTGCGACACCCGTTTGTCGATCGACTGATTCCCATTGTCTTGGACGCGGAGCTCGTGGATCCCGATTTTGGGACCGGCGTCGTGAAGGTGACGCCCGCACACGACCCAAACGACTTCGCGACTGGGAAGCGCCATGGGCTCGAGGAGATCAACATCCTCAACCTGGACGGAACGCTCAACGAGAATGCCGGGGCCTTCCAGGGGCTCGAAAGGTTCGCGGCCCGCAAACGGGTGAAGGAGGAGCTCGAGCATCTCGGCCTCGCCCGCGGCAGCAAGAAACACCTGATGACGCTGCCACGCTCCCAGCGGTCCGGAACCATCGTGGAACCGATCATCTCGACGCAGTGGTTCGTGAAGATGAAACCGCTTGCGGGGCCCGCGATCCAAGCGGTCGAGGATGGGGCGATTCAAATCCTGCCCGAGGAATGGACCAAGACGTACTTTCACTGGCTCAGGAACATCCAGGACTGGTGTATCTCGCGCCAGCTTTGGTGGGGGCACCCCATCCCGGCTTGGTACTGCGACTCGTGCGACGAGGCGACCGTGTCCCGCGAGGACCCGACTTCGTGCAGCGCGTGCGGCCACGAATCACTGCGGCAAGACGAAGACGTTCTCGACACGTGGTTCAGCTCTGCGCTCTGGCCTTTCTCGACGCTCGGCTGGCCAGACGACACCCTTGCTCTACGGCGCTTCTACCCGACCCAGGACATGGAGACGGGCTACGACATCATTTTCTTCTGGGTCGCCCGAATGGTCATGATGGGCCTTCATTTCATGGGCGACGTGCCGTTCACCCGGGTGCTGCTGGCGGGTTTGGTGACCGACGAGCGTGGCGAAAAGATGAGTAAGCTGAAGGGTAACGTCATCGACCCGCTCGACGTAATCCAGGGCGCAACACTCGATCAGCTTGTCGACAAATCGAGAAAATCTGGCGCCTCCCCAGCGGGCGTGAAGTACCTCGAGAAAACGTACCCCGACGGCTTTGAGGCCTACGGGGCAGACGCCCTCCGAATGACGCTGCTCAGCTACTCGCCTCAATCGCGGCGTATCGCGCTGTCGATCAAGCGTATCGAGGGTTACCGAAACTTCGCAAACAAGCTCTGGAACGCGTCGCGGTACGCCCTGATGCGACTCGGCGACTCGAATGCTGTGGCCTCTCAGGAGTGTCCTCAGCCTAGAGCGCTCGCGAACCGTTGGATCCTTTCCCGGCTCTACCAGGCGCTCGATGCGACTTCGACAGGCCTCGATGCCTATCGTCTCGATGACGCCTCGGGTGCGCTCTATCACTTCCTGTGGGACGAGTTTTGCGACTGGTACCTCGAAGTGAGCAAACCGGCTCTCGACAGCGGCGACGCGGTGCTCGTCCGCGAAACGGAAGCCACCCTCGTGCACACGCTCGAGACCGTCCTCCGTGCCTTGCATCCGATGATGCCCCACATCACGGAAGAAATTTGGCAGCGCGTTCCCAAATGGGACGGCGCGCGCGCCAGCATCATGATCTCGCGATATCCCTCCCCGCTCGTCGACGCGCGTGTCGATCGGGAAGCCGAGAGGGATTTCGAAGCTGTCCAGGCGTTCGTCGGTAGTGCTCGGACGATTCGCGCCGAGCACGACGTCCCTAGGAGCCGAGAGGTTGCGGTCCACTGGTACACCGAGGACGATGCGAAACGATTGGTACTCCAAGAGGAACGCAGAACCATCGAAACACTGGCGGGATGCGTGATGCACTTCGAGACCGAAGCCAGCAGGCTCGATGACGTTGGCTCGCATTTCGAGAAAGCTGCCGTGTTCGTGAATCCGGGGGTTCGGGCCGCTGTTCCCAACGTCATCTACACTGAAAAGGAACGAGAGCGCCTTCAGAGAGAGCTCAAGAAAATCGACAAGGAGCTCACTACTGTTGAAAAGAAGCTCGGCAATCCGAGTTTCGTCGACCGCGCGCCGGCCGCGGTGGTTGAGAAGTCCAAGCGGAATGCTTCCGAGCTCCGCCTGAAGAGGGAGCAACTGGAAGTGGCGCTGAGCCGTCTCTGATGGCACCGTGGAATTCAAGTGGACAAGCCACCATCCCAATCCGCCGACGTGACACGGCCCTTATGCGTGGACTTGGATGGCACGCTGGTGGCGACCGATACGCTTTGGGAGTCGCTCCTGGTGCTCTTGAAGACCGCACCTCACCGGATGCTCGCCCTGATCTTCGTGCTGTTCGGCGGGCGTCCCAGGCTCAAGCGCTATCTGTCCACGCATGCGCCGATCGATCCTGCGGCGCTTCCGTACCGGGAAGAGGTCCTCGAGTTGGCGCGAAACGCGCGGCAGGCGGGGCGTCCCGTTCTCTTGGTTACCGCCTCGGATCAGGCCACCGCAGCCGCGGTCGCAGCGCACGTCGACGTCTTCAACGAGGCGGTAGGCAGTGACGGTCAACAGAACCTGAAAGGCGAACGGAAGGCCGAGCTTCTCTCAACACGGTTCGGTCGCGGGGGCTTTCAGTATATCGGCGACGCGGCTGCCGATGTGCCGGTCTGGAAGGCCGCTGGCGAGGCGATCATCGTGGCGCCTAGCTCGCGCACGCGACGAAGCGCAGAGCAGGCCGTCTCCAAAGTGAGGGTTGTATCGGAGCGCCCGAACAAGTGGATGGCTGCCCTGAAGGAGCTTCGCCCTCATCAGTGGGCCAAGAACCTCTTGCTTTTCGTTCCTCTGTACTTCGCGCACGAGTACGACGACTGGGCACTGGTGTTCAACGCGGTGATGGCGTTTTTTGCGTTCAGTTTCTGCGCTTCTTCGATCTACATCCTCAACGATTTGATAGACCTGCCCGCGGATCGCCGACATCGCACCAAACGCGAGCGTCCTTTGGCTTCAGGCGCGCTCGCCATTCCCGAGGGAATAGTGTTGATGGCCGCGAGCTTCGCGTTGTCGCTCTTCCTGGCGACAAAATTCGTGAATCCCGAATTCGTGTGGGTCATCTTTGGATACATCGCGCTCACGACGTTTTACACTTTTTACCTAAAGCAGCGGCTCATCGTCGACGTGCTCGCGCTCGCGTTGCTGTTCACGTATCGGGTGATGGCCGGTAGCGTGGCGGTCCAGGTCGAGCTCTCATTCTGGTTGCTGGCGTTTTCGATCTTCTTCTTCACCAGCCTCGCGTTCGTGAAGCGGTACTCCGAGCTCATTCAACTGCGGCACAACAACGAGCAGGTGCTTCGAGGCCGGAACTACGTCCTGGCCGACATTCCTGTTGTGACTTCGATCGGGCCGGCTTCCGGGCTCTTGGCGGTCCTCGTGTTCGCGCTGTACATCAACAGCCCATCAATTCTGACCTACTACTCGACGCCACAGGCGCTCTGGGGGATCTGTTTGATCCTGATGTACTGGGTCATCCGAATTTGGTTTCTTGCCGCGCGTGGAGAGATGCACGACGACCCGGTCCTCTTTGCGGTTCGCGACAAGATGAGCCTCGCTTCAGGAGTCCTGACTCTCGCGTGCCTCCTCGCAGCCCAGCTCTAAAAGAGCTCCATCTTGCCTGGT
>Ga0255057_10000774_pt1 | contig 18411 bp, 17 predicted proteins | sample Cases_109_6_MG_FD_189022 | JGI IMG/M metagenome (GOLD analysis project Ga0255057, IMG submission 189022) | Seawater microbial communities from Amundsen Gulf, Northwest Territories, Canada - Cases_109_6 | ecosystem: Environmental > Aquatic > Marine > Gulf | place: Canada: Northwest Territories... | reverse complement strand
TCTTGCCTTCTTCGACTTCGCATTTCGATACACGGTTGATCGCAAGAAGATCGGTCGGCATTGGGTGGCTCGAATGCCGGTTGAGCCTCCACGAGACGTGCCGTTTGGCAAGGTCGCCTTCTTTGGATGCGACGATTTCTATGCGTCTGGTCTCTACCCATTTTCCGAAATGACCGTCCCCGCTTTCGGACCGGATCGGCGGCGTTTCCCAAAGCCGATCGTCCCGAGCGGGGACAGCCCCGATGCGATGTTCATGCAGGCCGACTACATCGTCGTCGACCCCAGGTGCGCCAACTCGACTACTGCGAAACTCAGATCAAAGGGCTTTCAGCACGTGGCGAATCGGCCACTGCAAAACGCGGATCGCAAGGGTCGACCAGTTCCTTGGAAGCTTTACGTTCGAAAATAGCAAATCCACGGCGCGGCGGTTGCTTCGGCGAATCGTATTTGCCAAAGTGGTCGCCCTGATGGGGACAACTGACGATGGATATGACTTCGGATCGAACTGGCGTTCCTTCATCGATCACCATTTGACCGATGAACGTCGCCAAGAGGCACTCCGCTCGCTACCTACGTTCCTAGGGCAGAGCTCGCTCGAGGGTACGACGTTTGTCGATGTTGGTTGTGGAAGCGGGCTATTCTCCTGGGCGGCCTACAAGCTCGGTGCCAAGCGAATCGTGAGCTTCGACGTCAACCCAGACTCAGTGGCCTGCTGCAGGCAGCTTCGCATTGACGGGGGTGAGCCAGCGAACTGGGAGGTCTTGGAAGCCTCGGTGCTCGACGATGAGGCGATGCGGGCGCTGGGCGAGTTCGACGTCGTCTACTCATGGGGTGTTCTGCACCATACGGGCGGGATGTGGGACGCGATCGAGAACGCTGCAAGTCTCGTCAAACCGGGCGGTTTGATGTGGATCGCGATCTACAATCGTGCTGATGGGCTGGGACTCTATTCCGACGGGCGCGCGGGGTCCTCGCGTTTTTGGGAACGAGAAAAGGTCTTCTACAATCGACTTCCAAAGGTGGGCCAACGCGCGATGGACTACGCCGCAGCGACAGGCATGGTGAGCGCCTACCTCTTGTCAGGCCGCAACCCGATTCGCGAAATTCAACAACACAAGCAAAATCGCGGCATGTCGTGGTTGGTGGACATTCGCGATTGGCTTGGCGGATGGCCTTACGAATACGCGTCCGTGGAGGAGATCTTCAGTTTTGTTCGAGGGCGCTTCGGCTACACGTTGGAAAATTTGATCTCCACCAATAGCCTGCGAAACAACGAGTTCCTTTTTCGACGTCCGGATAACTGAGATGTGCGGGATCACAGGGATCGTTTACCCCGAAGCCGGGACTCCAAACGCACAGCCTGTTCCACGTGATGTGATCCGAGCGATGACTACCGCGTTGACGCACCGTGGCCCAGACGCGGAAGGCTATCACCAGGACGGCGGGGTCTCGCTCGGACATCGTCGACTCAAGGTCATCGACCTCCTGGGCGGAGCCCAGCCGATGTCGAACGCCGAGGGTACGGTATGGGTCACGTACAATGGGGAGATCTACAATCATCGCGATCTGCGCTCCGAGCTCGAGTCGTGCGGCCACGCATTTCGCTCTGCCTGCGACACCGAAGTACTGGTCCACGGCTATGCCGAATGGGGAATCGCCAAGTTGCTAGACCGCATTGACGGCATGTTCGCATTCGGGATTTGGGACGGTGCCGCGAGACGATTGCTGCTCGCACGGGATCGAATGGGACAGAAACCGCTCTTCTACTCTGCGCTTCCCGGTGGCGGTTTGGCGTTCGCGTCAGAGGTGAAAGCTCTGCTGCTCCATCCGGACGTTCAGCCAGCCATCGATGAAGAGGGACTGGCTGCGTATGTAACGTTCGAGTACCTGCCGGGCGAACTATCGATGGTCCTGGGTGTTCGCAAGCTGCTTCCTGGGGCGTGGTTGAGTTTCGAACGCGGCAACGTAGACCAGACTTCGTATTGGCACATTCCCATCAAGGACACGCCCCCTCCCGAGAACGCCACCCAGCGATTTACCGAGCTGTTCGACCGTGCGGTCGGACGCCGACTCATGGCGGATGTACCGCTGGGTGTGTTCCTGTCCGGCGGCATCGATTCAAGCTCCGTCGCAGCTTCGGTCGTGAGACAGCGCCCCGCTGCGAGCGTGAAGACGTTCTCGATCGGCTTCCAAGAACGGAGCTACGACGAATCCTCGATGGCGCGATTGGTCGCGCAACGCCTCGGCACGGAACATCACGAACGCGTGTTTACCGCTGACGCAATGAAGGACGTGCTCCCGGAAGTCGTGTCGGGCCTCGACGAACCCTTTGGGGACGCGAGTCTGCTTCCGATGTACTTGCTCAGCGGCTTCGCGCGCGAGCACGTAACGGTGGCCCTCGGTGGCGACGGCAGCGACGAGCTCCTCCTGGGGTACCCAACGTTTTTTGTCGAGTCATTTGCAAACGCGTTTGCGCAACTGCCTCGGCCGCTCCGGGGCGGCATTGGTCGAGTGGGACGGGCACTTCCGGTCAGCACCAAGAACCTCAGCTTCGACTTCAAGATGAACGCCTTCCTGCGCGCTGCCGATGCACCGCGGCGATGGCGTCATCCGCTCTGGTTGGGAAGCGCGATTCCTGGAGATCCGGATGATCCTCTACATGCAGACCTCCGTGAGAAGTTCCCTGCCGAATCCGTGTTGTCGTTTGCTGCCGCCGAGTACGACGCGCCTGACACGCGGTCTGATTTGCAGCGTTTGTCCTATCAGTACTGCCGGACGTACCTCGCAGAAGACATCTTGCACAAAGTAGATCGCGCGAGCATGGCGGTATCACTCGAAGCCCGGTCTCCATTCTTGGATCGCTCGCTCGTCGAGTTTATCGCAGCCCTGCCCGCCTCCGAAAAGTTGCATTTCCCCGGACGCGGCAAAGCAATTCTCAAAGCCGCCATGCAGGACCGCTTGCCAAAAGAAGTGGTCAACAGGTCGAAGAAGGGATTCGGCATTCCGGTAGCGGCTTGGCTCAAAGGGCCGCTCGAGGAGATGGTGAACGATCTGTTGTCGGAGTCACGCACGAAGGCCGCTGGATACTTCGAGTCGACCCGCGTGCAGCGACTCATCGAAGAGCACCGCACAGCAAAACGAAACCACCGTAAGATTCTCTGGACCATGCTGAACTTCGAGCTATGGCGCGACGCGCGGGGTATCCCTGGTCGCTCCTAGGGAATTCGCGCCTCCACCAAACGCTGATAGACTCCGCCAGCCTTGTACGAATACGACTCCCAATTCCTCGGTTACGGGCGCTCAGTCGCAACGAAGTCGGCACGCGTGATCGTGCCGATTCTCCAAGAGACGCTGCGTCCGACGTCGGTTCTCGATTTGGGCTGTGGGCGGGGTGCTTGGCTCGAGGTTTGGAAGGCAACTGGCGTATCAGATGTCCTCGGAGTCGATGGAGACTATGTCGATCGCGCAAACCTCGCAATCGACGAATCCGAATTCCGTGCGCGCGACTTAGGTCTCACCATTGGTCTGCAACGGCGCTTCGACCTCGTCGAGAGTTTGGAGGTTGCCGAACACCTGCCGGAGTCACGCGCTCGCGGTTTCATAGCGGACCTGTGCCGGCACGGCGACATTGTGCTTTTCGGTGCTGCGCCTCCTGGACAGGGCGGCGAACAGCACATCAATGAGCAGCCCTACGCCTATTGGCGCGCCTGCTTCGAAGAGCTCGATTACGAGGCCTTCGATTTCATTCGACCCCAGATCGGGTCTCGTCATGATGTTGCGCCCTGGTACCGGTACAACACCCTTCTCTATGTGAGACGGCAGGCGATCGGGTTGCTTCCTGAGTCGGTAAGGCAGACCCGACTGTCGAAGGATACGCCAATTCGAGACGTTTCCCCTTTGCTGTACAAGGTGCGAAAGAGCATCGTGCGCCAACTGCCCACATGGGCGACGCAAGCACTGGCGAATGTCGCAAAGAGGATTCCTCACTAGCGTATGTCCCGAATCGATGCCGCCAAGAGGGTGTGGAAGCGAGAGGACGTTCAGTTCATCGCGCACTGCGGTGTGATCTTAGCGCTACTCGTTTTCCTGCGATCCATGTTTACACAGGCGACGCCCGCAGCGATCTACGAAGGGCCAAACATCCTCTGGGGAATGCTGACGAGCGAACTCAACGCTTTGTTTCCTGGCGCACAGCGACGAAGGTCGCAGCTGCTTTTTTTGTTGATCCCGACTGCGTTAATTCTCTTGGCGCGCGTCCGAATCCGCTGGGACCAATGGGAGAATGGCAAGGCGTTGCGCAACTTGGTGATGACTCTGCTCATCATCTTGGCGTGGGCGGGCGCGACGTTCGACTACAACATCTATCTCAACCACGGCCACTTTCTCGATCGGTTGTTGCTGATTGGGCTCGTGGCGCTTTGTTGGAGATTTCCGCTCGCGGTTCCTTTCGCGGTCAAGTGGATCCACGTGATGCTCAAGGAGTCGTACGTCCCGATCCCGGCAGACGATTTCGATTTTAGGTCGGTGCACGAGTTTCTTGTCGTGTTTTCGGTTTTCGTCTGGGCGTCGTCGAGCAAGAATTTCAAATCGGAACACTTCTTGCTGGTGGGGATCGGTTGCTGGGCCTCGTACTATTACGCGGCTGGCGTCGCAAAGCTGTACTACGGCCCTGACTGGTCGTGGCTACTAGAAAATCACCTCTCCAACCTGTCGGTCGGAGGCTACGTACGGGGCTGGCTGGGCTTTCTCTCTGAGGAAACCTACCTTGCGATCAACCGTGTGGCGCGGCGGGTCGATCTACCGCTCGCGGCTTTCACCACGGTCTTCGAGCTCGGCGCACTCGTATGCTTTTTCGTCCACCGTCGCCTCGCACAGGTGTGGTTTGCTTTGGCGATCTTGTTCAACTTCGGGATCTTCGTGCTCACTGGGATCTGCTTCTGGAAGTGGATATTCACGAACATCGCCTTCTTGGTCTTCACGAGCCGCGGCGGTGCGCCCATCTACGATCGGATGTGTCGCTACAAGCTTGTTGTCTTGTTCGGCATTCTCATCGTGTTCTTCTCACGGGGGCGCACGTACTATTTTCCGCAGACCGGCGTCGCTTGGTACGACTCGCGGATGGTGGAGAACTATACGATCCACGCCATTGGCCTAAGCGGAAAGGAGTACTTGGTCTCACCGTCGTTCATCACGCCGATGGAAATGCATTTTGTGCAAGGGCGACTGTGCTATGCGACCGACGAGCGCAGCGCGACCGCCATCTACGGCGTTACCGGAAGCCACAGCGTGATGACCCGCCTCGAAGCACTAGAGAAGCCCGAAGATGCGCTCAAGCTCGTCCAGCGCGGCCGGCGCTGTCGGAATCCCAAGCGACGCAAACTGTTTGAAGACTTCTTCATTCGCTACTTCGGCAATCTGAACGAGTACGGACGCCCGCATCGGTGGCTCTCGTGGATCGGGCGGCCCACTCACCTTTGGGTGCAGCCCCAGGGCGAGCTGTACGACATGCAGGAACCCGTCGAACGCATCGAGCTACGGCGTGAGGTGATCGTGCACCACGACGATCGACTTCACAGCCTCGAGAAGAAAACCGTAAAAGAGATTCCGATTCCTATGGCGCAGCCACAAAGAACGCCGTAGGCGGTAACACTCCAAAGCGGTCTAGTCGTCGGGTCGCAACTCTGAGGCTAAGACATAGGTCTTGCGACCCGCTTGGCCGTGATAGATGCGGACAGTCAGCTCGGCGAGGAGGCCCATGCAGAGCAGCACCACGCCGTTTGTGACGAAAAACGTTGCTAACATCATCACCGTCATCTTGTGTTGCCAAACATCCCAAATCACCCACTCGACGATCGCTCCGATCGCACACAAAGCGCCGGCCCCGAGAAGCGCGAACCCGATGCCCCCGAACAGGTAGGCTGGCTTGGTCGTGTACCCACTCAAGAATTTTACCGTCAGCAGGTCGAGCAAGACCTTGAAGGTGCGTCCTAGCCCGTACTTGCTGGTGCCGAACTGCCGGGCTCGATGGTTGACTTCCAGCTCGCAGATCTTACCGCCACGCGCGACCGCATAAATCGGTATGAAGCGGTGCATCTCGCCATACAGTTGCTGACCCTTCAACGCGCTTGCGCGATACGCTTTGAGAGTGCATCCGTAGTCATGAAGCGCGACGCCCGTCCAGCGACTGATCAGCTTGTTGGCGAGCATCGACGGGACCTTGCGCGTCCACAGCCGGTCCTTTCTGTTCTTTCGCCATCCGCTGACCACGTCGTATCCCTGCTCGATGCGGTCGACGAGACGAGGAATGTCGTTTGGGTCGTTCTGAAGGTCGGCGTCCATCGGGACGAGCACGTCGCCTTCGGCATGGTCGATGCCCGCCAAAATCGCTGCTGTCTGTCCGAAGTTGCGTGCGAACCGGATGAGCCTTACGCGCGGGTCATCGTCGGCGATCTTCGAAATCAGCTTGACGCTTTGATCGATGCTTCCGTCATCGACCATGATGATTTCAGCGTCCCACGGTTCACGATCGATCACATCCTTGAGCTCGCCATACAGATCAGGAATGCTCTCTTCTTCGTTGAATACGGGAACGATGACGCTGATTTTCATGGGGGTCAGTAAGCGTCTATCACGGGACGCGCCGTCGGCCTAGCAGGAGTGGCGATCTTCGACGCGTTGCGACCCACGTCAACTCGCCATATAGGTCGGCGGTGGTTGGGAAGCTCGCGATCTGCATCTGGGCGCTGTCCCTGCAGGTCGCGTGCTGCAAGCCGCCGCCCGTCACCAGGGCGCCGCAACCTCGGTTGGTCATGCTCAACGTCTTTTGCACTTTGGGCAAAGACATGCTGGAGCCCCACGACAAAAGCGTCGAATTCACCCCCAACCTGAAACGCTTTGCCGAGCAGGGGGTTGTCTTCGAGCGGCACGTCACGGAAGCCGGTCAAAGCGGCGTTGCTTTCGCATCGATCCTGTCCGGTGAACACGCGATGCGCCATCTGGTCTACTCCCATCCGACGCGCCTCACCGACGCGATTCAGACGCTCCCCGAAGCGTTTGCGGAAGCGGGATACGACACCTTCTTCTGGGAGCGCCAGAGCATGGCCAGTGTGAAACTGAACTACGGTCAGGGCGTCCCACGAAAACAGGCCTTCGGACGCCGCGAGCTCAAGGACAACGATCCCAAGTTCGAGGCGGTGCTCGAGCGACTCGAAGACGATCCGTCCTACAAGGCGTTCATCATCTCGTTCTACAGTCTGACCCACACCCCCTATTCACGGGACTCACTCGATGAGTTCTGTGAAGACTATCCGGGCCAATGCGAGGGGATCGATCTCGAGAGGGCGGGCCCCCTCTACGAAGACTCGCGTCGATTGACCTACAACTTCCCGTCCGCCATCGAAAAGTATGATCTGAAGGGTGAGCGTCTGCAGGAGCTCGTCGATGCGGTGGAGCTGATCTACAAGAGCCGTGTCTCCTACACGGACGCCGTGTTCGGCGGCCTCGTCCAGGCGATCGATGACCACGGCCTCGCCGAGGAGAGCCTGATCGCGTTCACGGCCGATCACGGCGAGACGCTCTACCGGGAGAACTCGCTTTTCAAATGGTCACACAGCTTTGATTTGGCGCCCGATGTCATCAACGTGCCATTCATCGTGAAAGGGCCCCAGATCAAGCCCGGACGCTATACTGGGGTCTCGAGCAGCGCGGATGTCTTCCCCACGCTGGCGGCTCTAGCCAAGGTGCCCATCAAGGAGGGGCAGGCGACGTTCGGGACCAACCTGGCGGCGAGCCTCACCGAAGATGCGCAACCACCTCAAAAGATCGTGTTTAGCCACACGGGCCTCTGGCCGCCCACGAGGAAGCGTTGGTGGATGAAGCAGCCACATCTCCTCAGGTTTCACCCGCGCTACGATCCTGATGCAGTTTGGGTGTCGGCTCGCGCGAACGACCTGGTGGTCAAGTACCGCTACGACGGCGCCGGCAAATTCCTATACGAGGCGTTCGACCTCCTGGCAGACCCGAAGGAGACGCGCAATATCTTCGACCCCGAAGACGCCAGGCAGCATGAGCTCGTCGAACACCTCGATCGCTACCGGAAGATTCTGATCGACGCACACGTGGACCCCCGCAAGAAGGCTCCCAAAGGACCTCAACCGGATGAGGCTACGATGATCAAACAACTGCGCGCGCTGGGCTACATCGACTAAGGCGCCCGCGTGCCAGAACAGAACCCTCGCTCCGTCATCTACTGCTTCACGGTGAAGAGCCTCAGACCGTTGCTCGATACAAAGTGATCAAAGGCCTCCCGGTGGGCAATTGCCTGTGGATGCCGATCGATCACGTTGTCCTTCTCTAGTGGGTCGCGCCGCAGATCGTACAGCGCTACGGTACCGGACTCATGCATGACCAGCTTGGTCTCGTCGTCGAACACCATGCCCACGAAACGCTTCTGGGAGTCTAGGAAAATCGGTTCGACGCGGCGTATTGGGCCGCCTTGGAGCGCAGAAAGCAGGCTGATGCCCATGTACTGGGCCGGCGCGGCGATGTCGAAGACGTCGAGCAGCGTTGGCGCCATATCGATCAGTGACACCTGCGCCGTGACGATGCGTGGTTTCAGAGCAGGGTGAGCGACGATGAGCGGCACGCGCACCTGCTCTTCGTACACGCTACTGCCGTGAAAGCGGCTGTTGTGCTCGCCGAAGGCCTCGCCATGGTCGGCAGTGACGACTAAGATGGCTCGCTCATCGAGGCGAGCTTCGCGCAAATGCTTTCGAACTTCAGCAATGGCGTCGTCGACCAGCGCGAGTTCCCGCACATAGCAATCGTATTCGCTCCCCTCCGTGCCCGCGGCCTCGTAGGGGCTGTGCGCTTCGATGAAATGGATGTACGTCAAGGAGGACTCCTCGCGGCGGCCTGCAAGCCATCGCGCCCAGGCCTCGACCACCCGCTTGGCGGGACGTTTCGAGTGGAAGACAGACCCAAACCCCTTGGTGAGACCAAACGGGGGACGCAGGCCTTGAAGGTGCCCGGAGACGCCGCTCTGCACGGCGTTTTTGGCTAGCAGCTCGGGCACCCGCGGGGTTGGGTCCTTGTGCGGAAATGGCTTGATGCGCCCAGCTTGCTTCGGAGTCCACAACATTTGGGAGGAATAGCGGCCCGAGAACAGGCTAGTCACCGACGCGTTGGTGTCGGGAGCAGCAGACCACGTATGAGAGAAGTACACGCCCTCCTTGCGAAGCTTGGTGATCGCGGGAAGCTGTGACGCGTGATGGTCCAAGACGTTTGCCCGCAGAGCGTCGACCACGAGCAACACCACGATCGGCCTGTCGGGCAGCCATGTCACCTCGTCTCGCGGCGTGGGCGGCGTGGGCGGCGTGGGCGTCCTCGTGGCTTCCTTGGTCGTGGTAGGCGCCAAGCTTCGTAGCGTCACGGTACCCCACTGCGCCACCACCGAACCCGGCAGCTGCACCATTTGTATGCCCACGTCGGATGGGGCGCGAACCCATAACGATGCCGCAGCCGCCGCGGCCAACAAGGCCAAGGTCAGCTTCCGCACCCATGGTGAGCGGTGCGCGAGGCGCCGTTCGAGTCTCGCCGCCAGAGGCTGGAAACCCGCTGCACCGAGGATCGCCGCGCACCAGGTCGCGTAGGCGTGGATGCCCAAGTACAGATTGCTCAATATCAATTGATGCCCGACCGCCAGCAAAGCGGCCAAGAGCCAGATCGGAGCGTAGCCTACATAACGCACGAATGTTCGTCCCAGCCAGGCACTGATCGGGACGCACATGGCGGCGAGTGCTGCCGCAAGGAAGGTGGCGAGGGCCCAACCGCTTTCTAGCCGCAACATGCCCACGCTGCTTCGAACGTCTGGTCGCAGCACCCACTGCCCAATGAAAATCGCGAGGACCGAAAGCGTCAGGTAGCTGGCGATCGGCTTGCGCGGCCCCCAACGCTGCCACGCGGCAACCGCCGCCCAGCTGAGCAATCCAAGAGCAAGCGCGTGCCCGAGGTCGTATGCGTGCTGGCGCATGCGCACGACCACCCCGGCGGCCGGCATATCGATCGTCAGCCACGTCGCTACGATATTGGCGATGCCGACTAGCAACCAGCCGAGGAGCTGTGCGCTCCCGTGTGCCCGAGGGGTAGCGTTGCCACTGCCGTTCATGGCAAACCCCCACTTTGTCCAGGGCCCATGTCGCGGACATCGAAAGGGGGGGGAGCTGCCTGCCAAGCGACGAATCCGACGAGCACGGTGGAGAGGTTGACGCACAGAAACACGAGAAGACCGAACGCAACCCCTTGCGCTGGGGAGAAGCCCAACGCCGGAAACACCAGGGAGAGGAACAACTCACGTACGCCGATCCCTGAAATCGAGATTGGCATCAAGCCGAGCAAACTGATCGCTGCGAGCAGGCTCGCCACATCGACGTAACTGAGCTCTACGCCGATCGCGCGTGCCACCAGCCAGCCTTGCACGTAGTTGATTGCGAACGCGGCGATCGTGAGGGGGATCGCGACAACGAGGCTCTTCTTGACGAGAGAACGTAAGGCCTTGAGCAGACCCTCGAGGCTGGCGTGCCAGCGCTCGGTGAACCGGCGAAGGAGACGACCGAAAAGCTCTGCGGGACTCTTGGCGAGCAACAACGCCGGCGCCACGAGCGCTATCGCCACCGCGACCCAAATCGCATATGCCAGATCGTTGCGGAGCGCGGACCCGAAGTGGGCGATGCCGAGAGCCGCAACTCCCGCGACGACGTACAGATCGCAGAACCGATCCATCAACGTGGCGGCCAAGCCCTCGCTGTACGGCGCATCGATGTCCTGATGGACGTACTGAATCCGCAGCGCGTCGCCCACACGCCCCGGGGTCAACATCCCTAGGTACAGCGAAGACAACACGGCGGCGTACGTACGGCCCATCGGATAGGGAAAGCCCCGGGCCGCAAGAAGCCCACGCCACCGGACCACCTTCAGATGAATGACCGGCAGGATGAGGATCACCGCCGTCCCGAGGAGCGGCCAACTCGCGTTCCTGACTGCAGCCCACAGTGCAGGTTTGTCGTCGAGCGTCCAAATGACAGCCACCAACAACGCGGGGCCCGTCAGGCGGACCAACAGGCGAAAGACATCAGACCGATTTCTCATTTGGCGGCGCGGACTATAGCAGCTCCCGATGTGTCCGCTGTCCCGCTTTTAGTCTAGGCTAACGCGGGAGGCGCGAACGAACTCGGCGGTTGCGGGGTGGTCGCTGTGCAGGAGCTCTTCGCGGGTTCCGCTCGCGCCGATCTGCCCTTCGTGCAGAAAGCTCAGGTAGTCAGCGATCCGGACGACGGAGGCCATATCGTGGCTGATCACGATCGAGGTCACACCAAACATCTCCTCCGCCTCGGTGATCAGGTCGTCGACCATCTCGGTGGTGATGGGATCGAGGCCGGTGGTCGGCTCGTCGTAGATGAGGATTTCGCTCTCGAGGATCATCGCGCGCGCCACCGCGACACGCTTCTGCATGCCGCCGGAGAGCTCGGCGGGCATCTTGTGGACGGCCTCGGCGATGCGGAGGGCTGCTAGGCGGTCCATAACGCGGTCCCGGACCTCTTTGCGCGAGAGATCGGTGTGCTCGCGGAGGGGAAACGCGACGTTGTCGAACACGGTCATCGAGTCGAACAGTGCCGACATCTGAAACACCATGCCGAAAGTGCGGCGCTTCGCTGCGAGATCGAGGCCTCCGAGACGGGCGAAGTCGATGCCGTTCACCCACAGCTGCCCGGAGTCCGGTTTTTCGAGCCGAATCAACTGGCGCATGAGCACACTTTTGCCAGAACCCGACGGACCGATGACGAGATTGGTCTTGCCGCGATAGATGTCCAGCGACACGCCCCGGAGCACGTGGTGGTCGCCATACGACTTGTGAAGGTCTCGGATCTGCACGTGGATCGGGTGGGTCTTGATCTCCTCCGGCAGCGGGGGCCGGGTCGCACGCATCAAGTTGCCTCGAAAGAGCTTCATCACAGAAATCCTTCACCGAGAATGATGCTGGTGACCAGGTAATCGAGCATGAGGATCGCGATCGCGCTGTGTACGACGGACCGATTGGTGGCGCGCCCTACTCCGGCGGCGCCGCCTTTTGCGTAGAAGCCTTGCCGACACGCGATCAGAGTCACGACGACGCCGAAGACCATGGCTTTGGTGAGCCCCTGCGACACGTCGTCCCAATCCACCAGCCACTGTAAGCGATCCATGAAAACCCCTGGATCGAGCCCCATCAAGTAAACCGCGACGCAAAAAGCGCCGAACACGCCGACGACGTCGAAGAGTATCGTCAATACGGGGACCATCACGAAGCCAGCTACCAGTCGTGGCACGACCAAGAACTGCACCGGGTTCACCGCCATCGATACCAGGGCATCGATTTGGTTCGTGACGCGCATCGAGCCGAGCTCGGTCGTCATGGCGCTCCCCGCACGGCTGGTCACCATGAGGGCCGTAAAGACGGGCCCTATCTCACGCGCTAGCGCCAGGCCGATCACCGCACCGGTTTGGTTTTCGGCGCCAAAGTCGCGGAACCCATCGACCAGCTGCAACGCCAGAACGCCTCCGACGAACAGGGCCGTCAACGAGACGAGGAAGACCGATCCGACGCCCACAAACTCCATCGCCTCGATGAGAAGTCGCCCTCGATAGGGGGGGCGAATACCCCAGAAGATCGCCTCGCCCAACATCTTGGAAAGCGCGCCGAGCTCGACGAACGGCGATAGGAGGAGCTTGACGAACCATTCGCCCGAGCCGCGAACCAGACCGCGAGCGACGCGGCGAGCTCTATCTTTTTCGGGGGCCGAAGACGCCGTAGGGGCTGCGCCAGTCACGAGGTTTCATACCATGTTTTCGCGGCGACAAGTCACCCATTCAGATAGATGCGAGGCACGCGACGGGACACGTTCGTCAGGACCTCGTAGGGGATCGTACCGGTCGCGCGTGCGAGATCGCGCGCATCGAGCGATTCGCCATCCTGCTCACCGAGCAGGAGCACTTCGTCGCCCGACACCACGTCAGACACGGTCGACACGTCGATCGTGGTGAGATCCATCGATACGTTGCCGACCACCGAACAACGGTGACCGCGAATCAGGACCTGCGCGCGGTTGGACGCCGAGCGAAGAAGGCCGTCTCCGTAGCCGAGCGGAAGCGTCGCGAGTCGCGTCTCTCGGGTCGCTCGAAATGCTCGCCCGTACCCAGCCGACTCGCCGGGCTCGAGAATCCGGAGCCGAATGACCTCGGTGCGCCAGCGCATGGCCGGCCGAAGCGGCGCATCGATCGAATCGGCACCTGCATAGCCGTAGAGCGCAAGCCCGGGACGAACCCAGTCGAAGTGCGCTTCGGGATGACGGAAGAGCGCCGGACTATTCGCTGCATGTCGGACAGCCGGATCGTGGCCGTACCTTCGAACGAGGCCATCAGCATGGGCGAAGCTTTTCAGTTGGGCAGCGACGAAATCCGGGTCGACGTCAGCGGTGGAGAGATGCGTCATGAGCCCGGCGATCCGAATCGATGGGAAGCTCCGAAGCTCTGTCAGGAACTCGGTGAGCGAAGCCACGGGGACTCCGAGGCGTCCCATGCCGGTGTCGACCTTCAAGTGGACATCGATTGGACGGCCGCCCGCCACCGCATGAAATGCAGCCGCTTCGGAGATCTCATAGAGCACAGGGGTGAGACCCGCGGCGATCACATCGCGATGGGCCCCGCCATGAATCCCGTTGAGCACGAGAATCGCGCGATCGATCCCGGCCTCTCGAAGCTCGAGCCCCTCCTCCGCCAAAGCAACGCCAAAACCGTCCACACCCTCGGCCTGAAGCTTCTGCGAAACCGGCACGATCCCGTGGCCGTATGCGTCCGCCTTCACGACTGCGAGGACTTTCCGCCCTTGCGCAGCTTGACGAACCACCCGCAGGTTGTGCGCGATCGCATCGAGCAGGATCTCCGCGCGCGTCGGCCGAAGCGAAGCGTCGGCGCTTTGGATGCTCGGTCGCAACGGCGTTGGGGAGTCGGGGTGCACGGCTTCTGGCTAGTGGGTGCCATCGTCGGCGTCAAGCGTTGGCGTCCCCACCCGAGGCGACTAGGCTTCGGCCTGCATGGCGCGGGCCCAACGACGGCAGACCGAAGCAATGAAACGCGCCGAGCAGCGATCCACTCGTGTCATGTGGGGCGGCATGCTAATCGGCGGCATGATCGCAGTGGGCGTTTTTCTCGCACCCAATTTTCGAAAACCGACCGAAGAGACGGTCGCGCCCGTCGAGATCCGACCCTCGGACCCTCAGATCCCGGCCCCAAGGGTCGAGATCGAAGCGCTCCGCACCCGAGTGCTGCGACGCTATCCCCACGACGCAAACGCCTTCACGCAGGGCCTGATTTGGCATGACGGTGTCATGTACGAAAGCACGGGTGAGTACGGCCAGTCGTCCCTTCGAAGGGTGAAGCTCGAGGACGGAAAAGTGCTGGCTGAGCAAAGGCTCGACCGAAGGCTTTTCGGGGAGGGGTTGGCGCGCATCGGCGAACGGCTCGTACAGTTGACGTGGCGCTCTGGGCAAGCGATCGTCTCTGATCTCGATACGCTCGAAGAGCAAGGGACGCTCCGGTACGACGGCGAGGGTTGGGGGCTCTGTTTCGACGGTACCTCGTTGATCATGAGCAACGGGTCATCGATACTCACCTTCCGCGATCCCGGGACGATGGAGGTCCGTCGACGACTGACGGTCCGCCAGGAAGGCATTCCGGTCCGAATGCTCAATGAGCTCGAATGTGTGGGTCCCCAGATCTACGCGAACATTTGGCGTCGAAACGAGATCGTGCGGATCGACCCCAACTCGGGCGACGTGACCGCCTCTATCGATGCGAGGGGTCTGCTCTCGGGTGAAGAGGCGACCCGCGCCGATGTGCTCAACGGAATCGCCTACAACCCCGACACGAAGACGTTCTTGCTAACAGGAAAGCTGTGGCCCGCGGTGTTCGAAGTGGAATTCACTCCTCGGTAGGGGCCGTCTGGACGACCTCGGGATCCCAGGCTGCTAGCCGCTCGGACATGACCGCGATCGCTTCAGGATTCTCGTCGATGAGGACGAAGCCACGATCGTGGCGCGCGGCTGCTTCACCCGTCGTCCCGCTCCCGGCGAAGAAGTCGAGGACGATGTCACCCGGCTCGGTATGCACCTTGATGATTCGTTCGAGCACCCCGAGGGGCTTCTGGGTCGGGTAGCCGGTCTTCTCTTTGCCCGCTGTTGGAACGATCGTGTGCCACCACACGTCAGTCGGTGTCTTGCCGCGGGCTGCCTTTTCTTTTCCGACGAGGCCTGGCGCCATGTACGGAATGCGATCCATTTCTTCGAATTGGAAGACGTAGCGCTCGGGGTCGAGGGTGTACCAAAGGATGCTGTCGTGCTTGGCGGGCCACCATCGCTTCGGGCGACCTCCAAAGTCATACGCCCAAATGATCTCGTTGCGGAATCGATCGCGGCCGAGCAATCGATCGAGCGCGACCTTGGCGTAGTGCACCTCACGGTAGTCGAGATGCACGAAAAACGACCCATCGGGGGTCAGGCAAGGCAGGGCGGCCTCGATACGAGTGATCAGAAACGAAATGTAGTCGTCGAAATCGTCCTCGTACGTGGGACTCTCGAGACGCTCTACCTCGTATCGCCGGCCGCCGAAGCCCGTGCGTTCCCCGTCGGCAGCGGCTTTTACATGCATCCGCTCTCGAGCCTGCCTACGACCCGTGTTAAACGGGGGATCGATATAGACGAGCCGCGCGAACGCTCGGGGAAGCGTCCGGAGAACGGAGAGATTGTCGCCCTCCAAGATCTTCTTCACGATGGCGAGCCTATCACCCGGAGTCCGCTGCGCCCATCGATCCCGTTCGCTTGCGGCGCCTCGGGGGCCGCCCTACTCTCTGCTGATGCGTCTCGTCGTCAACGGTGAGGAACGACAGGTGGACTCGAACGCGACCATCAGGGACTTGCTGGCCTCGCTAGGCCTCGCGGACGTCTTGGTTGCCGTCGAGCGCAACGAAGAGATCGTGCCACGAGCGCAGCATGCCCACACCCAGCTCGCCGAGGGCGATCGCGTCGAGGTGGTGCATTTCGTAGGAGGTGGTTGAGTGTCCGAAGATATTCTCGCGATCGGCCAGTTCGAGTTCCGGTCGAGGCTGTTCACGGGTACGGGCAAGTATCCGGATCTCGACACAGCGAGAGGAGCTCTCAAAGCTTCGGGGTGCGAGGTCGTGACAGTGGCGGTGCGCCGCGTCGATTTGAAGGCCACCGGAAGAGAAACGATCATGTCGGTGCTTCGCGAAGGCGGCTACATTCTCCTCCCCAACACAGCCGGTTGTTACACCGCCGAGGATGCGGTTCGGACGGCGCGCTTGGCGCGCGAGCTCCTCGATACCCCACTGGTGAAGCTCGAGGTCATCGGCGACGAAAAGACCCTCTTCCCGGATGTGCCCGCGACACTCGAGGCTGCCAAGACCTTGGTTGACGATGGATTCACCGTGCTGCCCTACTTCAACGATGACCCGGTCGCAGCGAGGCGCCTCGAAGATCTTGGCTGCGCCGCGGTCATGCCGCTCGCGGCGCCTATCGGAAGCGGCCTCGGCGTCCGCAATCCGTTCAACATCGAGATCATCGTGAAACACGCCAGCGTCCCGGTGATCGTCGACGCGGGCGTGGGTACCGCCTCCGACGCCGCAGTCGCAATGGAGCTCGGGATCGACGGCGTCCTGATGAACACCGCCATCGCGGGCGCAAAAGACCCGGTGACGATGGCGCGGGCGATGAAGCTCGCCGTACAGGCGGGGCGCGACGCGTTCCTGGCGGGTCGAATTCAGCGAAAGCTCTACGCGACTGCGTCGAGCCCCATCGAGGGAGTGATCGGCTCCGACCAAGACGGCCGATCGTAACCGCGGCGAATCGATGCCGACCAAGCTTCCGCGGATCTGGATCATCACAAGCCCAGATCACCAGGCCGGGCCGGTCGCCTCCGTGCGACGAGCGCTCGAGGGCCGGGCGGGTGGCCAGATCGGGGTTCAACTCCGTGCAAAGCGCACTTCTGACCGAGCACTGATCGAGTGGGGGCGCGAGCTGCGGATGTTAACCGAGTCGGTCGGGAGCCCCCTGGTGGTCAATCGGCGCGCCGATGTAGCCCACATCATCGGCGCCGACGGGGTCCACCTCCCGGAAACCGGCTTGCTGATCGCGCAGATCCGACACCAATGGCCGAGCCTCGAGATGATCGGCGTATCCCGTCACGATCGAGCTGGTCTTGTCGCGGCGCAGGAGACCGGCGCGACGTATGCGTTCCTGAGCCCGGTGCGCGAAGTCCCCGGCAAGAATCCGCCGATTGGAGTGGAGGGTTTTCGGCGAGCGATCGCTGGCCTCCAGATCCCGGTGTTCGCGCTCGGTGGCATCGGACTGGAGGAAGTAGAGCCGCTGCTCGACGCCGGCGCCCAGGGAGTCGCAGTTCAGCGCGCGGTCTGCGATGCGGAGGAACCGAGAATCGTCCTCGACGGTTTCCTCAGCCGGCTTGACAAGGACCACGCAAACGTTGAATAGCCGAGCTCGTGGGGTGGATTCGAAGCGGACTCGGGTGTTTGTCGTGGATCGGCGCGGCGGTCATCATCGTGCTGCTTCTGCTGAAGGTGATCCTGTTCGACGTCGCCTTGATGGAACACAACGGTATGGCCCCCACGCTCGTGCACGGCGAGCGAGTCCTGATCAACAAGCGGGGCGAGCCGGTGCACGGCTCCATTGCCGTCTGCAAGCACCCGACCGAAGAAGGATGGGTGGTCGGCCGAGTCGCGGCGACCGAGGGTAGCACGATCGAATCGTTCCGTGATGTCCTTCGGATCGACGGCCAGCCCGTCCGGTTCGAAGAGCGTGGCCTCACCGACTTCTACAACGAGGACAAAGACGTGAAAAGCTCGGTCGTGTGGGGCAATGAAGTCAGCGGAAGTGACAATCACCAGATCTTCTTCAACCAGAACCGTCAGCACTTGGTCCGCAAGACGACTGTCGAGCCCGGCAAGCTCTACCTATTGGGCGATTATCGGGGCTACATGGGACAGGACAGCCGCACGTACGGGCTGGTCGACGCCGCAAGCTGTCGCGGCACGATCGTGTTTCGCTTGATCCCCGTCGAGGGGCTCGAGCCCGAGATCTCGCACGAGTATTTCGAGCTCGTTCAATAGTCGAGTTTCCGCGTTGCCTCGGGCTCGGTCCGTCCGTATGCTCCGCGCGCCTAGAAGCCCGAGTCGCCCCCGATGAGAGTCGCTGTCGTTCAATTTCCAGGTTCAAACGCGGATTGGGACGCCCTTCACGCCGTGAGGGATGTCCTCGGGGCCGACGCTTGGTACGCCTTCCACAAAGAGCC
>Ga0255057_10000773_pt1 | contig 18443 bp, 12 predicted proteins | sample Cases_109_6_MG_FD_189022 | JGI IMG/M metagenome (GOLD analysis project Ga0255057, IMG submission 189022) | Seawater microbial communities from Amundsen Gulf, Northwest Territories, Canada - Cases_109_6 | ecosystem: Environmental > Aquatic > Marine > Gulf | place: Canada: Northwest Territories... | reverse complement strand
TGGCGCTCAGCGGAGACTACCCAGGCGTAGGCTATAACGGCGGGGCCAAGCCTGTGTTCGACATTGATTCGGTCGGTCTGCTAACCATGTTGAACGATATGAATCAGGGACGGACTCGGCCGGAGTTGCATCCCAATGGACCATCGCAGACGATGGCGGGAACCGATTTCTTTCTGGGTGCGGTGACGACCAATTTCAAACGTTACGAGTCCGAGGTGGTGCCGCAGCTTCTCAAGTTGAAGCAGAAAATTGCCTGCGGTGCCAAGTTCATCATTTCACAGATCGGCTACGACGCCCGCAAAAGCCATGAGCTGCAATGTTATCTCGCCCAGGAAGGGATGACCGACATACCGCTGATTGGCAACGTATTCTTGCTCTCCGTGCCGGTCGCCCGCTTCTTTCGCAAGCAAACCATCCCCGGCGTCGTGGTCAGTGATCGACTCTATGAAGAGTGCCTTCGGCAATCCAGAAGTCGAGACCTCGGCAACGCATATTTCCGAGAACTCGCGGCAAAGCAACTGGCGATCTTTCGCGGGCTCGGCTTTGTCGGTGGATACCTGGGAGGCGTCCATTTGATCGAGGATGTTCGGGCGATCCTAGAGATTGAGCGGTCTTTCAAGCCGTCGGACTGGAAGCAGTTTGCCAGAGAAATCCAGTACCCTGTCACAGACGAGTTTTATTACTTCTCGCGAGATGATGATACGAAACTGGCCGACGCCTCGCGACTTGATCCGGAGTATGAAAGATCGTTGACCACACGCCAGCCCACACGGCATGTGACGTGGGTGTACCGCCTCAGCAAATGGGTACACGATCTTGTCTTCACTCCTGGTCGCAGATTCTACCGATGGGGTCGAGCAATCTATTTATCTTCGTCCGACAGCAAGCAAGGCCCCAAACTGTTGCGCATTGTGGAGCACGCCAGCAAGAGTGTCTTGTTTCACTGCAAGGACTGCGGCGACTGTTCCCTGCCGGAGATCGCCTATCTGTGTCCCGAGTCGGCATGCGCCAAAAACCAACGCAACGGTCCCTGCGGCGGGACTCGCGACGGCAAGTGCGAAGTCGATGACTTCGATTGCATTTGGTGTCGCGCTTATGAACGGCTGAAGTACGAGGGACGGGAGCAAGAGTTGCTTGATCATGCACCAACCATCCAGGACGAATCTTTGCGAGGCACGTCAAGTTGGGCTAACGCCCTGCTTGCTCGAGACCACTCTGCCAACCGAGCAAGCACAGCATGTCGATTGATTTGAGGAAAAGACTTTTACTGATTCAAATTCCGAGAACGTTGCACATGAAACAGTTGACGAAACATCAAAAGCCGATATCGAATCCTCGGCGACCCTTTAAGCTGATCGGCGAGTTGATGAACAACTCTTTCGCCCGCGCCGGTCGTGCCTGGCGAAACCGCGACCTTGAGGCCTATCAACGATTGGCGAAAACACAGGCTGCATTAGGAGCCGACTATCTCACGTTAAATATCGATGGGACTCAGTCCATGATGGTCAAGCCGCAGGAAATGTATGATTTTCTGCCTGATCTGATCCCGGCGATTCAAGAGGCCACGAGTGTTCCCATCTCGTTTGACAATCCTTCCTTCGAGTTTCACCGCCGCTGCTTGGAAGTTTACGACCGCACACGAAGCGGTCGGCCTATCCTCAATTCGGTAGCCGCGTCGCGGCCTCACCTCCACGAAATGCTCGAATTGGTTGCCGAGTACGACACTCTGGTAATCGCCATGGTTTCGGAAAGGTTTTCCGAAGATGGCTGCTCGCAATGCAAATCGGCTAACGACGTGTATGGCGCCGCACAGGACCTGGCCAACATGCTGCGCGATGGAGCTAGACGCAAGTCCGATCAGATCATCGTCGACCCGGGCCTGGCTCCGGTTGGCGCCGATACCTACGGCCTGGTCAACATGGGGCTCGATGCGATGAAGCTAATTCGTGACGACAAAGATCTTGACGGAGTCCACTTGTCGGTAGGCCTGACGAACTTCTCATTTGGCACGCCGAAGGACATTCGCGAGGGTCTGGAAAACGCGTTTCTCTCCTTGGCGGTCGACGCCGGTCTCGATTTTGTATTGGGCAATCCCGAGAAGAACCTCCAGCTACTCGACCCTGAAGATAGGTATGTTCGGATCGTTTCCGAGGCTCTTGAGTGTGGTCGGCCCGCCAGCGACGAATCACAAGAAGATGCTGGATTTCGCCAAGCGATGAAAATCATGGAGCTGTTCTAATGGTGGAATCGAATCAAACCGTTATCGTAGACGGAGATAACGACGCATTTGAAAAACTCGCCGAGCTGTCAAGATTACGGCCGGTGTGGGTGCAAGTCGGACAACTGTTCGACGGCGTCCATCACCTTCCAACTCCCAGCGCTCACCTGGTTTTTGATTCTCACCGTATTCTTTTTGTAGGAATTCAAGAAGATCAGCCTCCCCCCGAACTGCTTGCGGATGGAGCGGCCCATCCGGATGCCGTTCTGCCAAAATATTCTGTGCTGCCTTGTTTGATCGAGGCTCATGCCCACATGTTTCTGGATGGAGCACCAATCGACCTTGCCCAGCGGGAGCAGTACTTGAAAGAAACATCCCAATGGATGCTCGACCGAGCACGAGCGCGAAGGCCAGTCCTGTTGCAGTGTGGCGTAGGAACCGTGCGAGATGCCGGCGACAAGCACGGCGTCGGCTTGATGCTGGCGAAGGAAGCGAAAGCTAGCCTTGGGAGGCCCTCTAGGTTGCCTTGGATCGACAGTCCCGGCTCCGCAATCTACCATCGAGGCCGGTATGGTCGGTTCATGGCCGAACCCATTGAAGACCACGCAAGTGCCGCAAGTTGCGTGACATCTCGGGTGGCAGACGGCGCAGACCGAATTAAGCTGCTGGTCAGTGGGATCATTAATTTTAAGGTTGGACGAGTCACCGTCCCACCGCAAATGGGAACCGACGAGGTGGCCCAGATCGTACAAGCTGCTCGCAAACATGGTCGGCAAACCTTTGCACACGCATCCGGTTCTCCTGGCATTGAGAACGCCATCGAAGGTGGTGTAACGTCGGTAGAACATGGGTATTTTATCACTCACAATCAACTAAGCAGGATGCGCGACCGAGGTATAGGCTGGGTTCCCACATTTGCTCCAGTCCAAGCGCAGATCGATCGAGCAGGTGAGCTTGGCTGGAAAAGTCACATCGTCGATCATCTGCAAAGGATAGTCGACAAACATCGACAGATGCTGTTGCTCGGCCACCACATGGGAGTGACAATTTTGGCGGGGAGCGACGCGGGCTCGTGTGGAGTTCCTCACGGGTTGGGGTTGCTGTCCGAGCTTGTTCATCTGGAACAAGCGGGTATGCCGACGATCGAAGTGTTGAAAAGTGCGACGGGCGTTAGCAGCCGGCTACTCGGTTTTTCTGAACCTGTCGGCCGAATCGCACCCGGAAGTCGCACACGTTTGATTTTTACTCGCTACAACCCATTCGAGACTGTCGCCAATTTACAGAAAGACAAAACAGTATTTTTTGACGGCTTATCGGTTCGGGGGAATGGCGAAATATTGAGTGAAGGAATGTAGCTTCCACTGACAATGCTTCTTCTTAAGTGTGGACTTGATGTATTCTGAACTGCCCGTCATTTTCGCGTTCCCCAATCCAATGTGCCATTTCTAAACTCACTCGAAGCGTCCCGAGTCATTCAAATTCAATGCGTCAGTTGCAGGTCTCTTTATGCATCGTCAGTCAGATTTCCTAATACCGTCTTTAGACGTTGATAGGCAGCCCCCCATGGAGCTGTTTCAACGTCACGTAGGCCTGCCCGCATGTGTTGACTTCGACGATCGACTCGAAGAATTGTTTGCCAAGACAAATTCGTGGTATGCGGAGCACGGGGAACCGTGGGTCGATGCAAGAGAGTTTGGCATTCATCGGGTCGTCTATGATGTGATCCACTTCGAGTGTCAACAACAACTTAGCGACTCGATACTAGCGCGCGGGCTTGATCGGGTTGGCGCGCATGTCATGATCGTGGTAGCGGCCTCAGCCGGATCCGCGGTCAACGAGCGCATCGACGAACTCTCCAAGAGCGATCGCCCCGATGAGGCGATGTTCCTAAATGCCTATGCATTGGCAACGGTTGAACACGTTCGCTCGCAAGCTGGACTGCATTTGCGAACTCAATTTGGCAAGGAGGGCCTCACCGTTTTGCCTCATTACAGCCCCGGTTACGAAGGTTGGGGGATCGCCGATTCAGCGAGACTTTACCGACTGCTTCGCCACGACGGCACGTCGACATACTCTCCCCTCAAGCTGCTCCCCTCAGGAGTCCTTTCGCCCAGACACTCGATTCTTGCGGCTTTCGGAGTCACCCAACGCTCCGAATTAGGCGAAGAACTCGATCTCTATTGGGATTGTCGCGGCACCCCCGCTGTCTTGAAGCATTCGCCTGCCAACTATGCTTTCCCAGAGAAGGCACTCATGCGTTGGCGCGATGAACGACTCATTATCACGGCAGGTAGCAACAATTATCTGTCCGCCGTGTTCCGCTGGGATGGATCGACTTGCACCAATCTGGGAATGCCACTGGCGTTCGATTACGAGGTGGCTATAAGCCACGAGAACGACGCCGGATATCGCATCGTCAACTCCACGTGTAAGCCAACCGAGAAACACACGGGATATCAATCGATGTGCGCCTATCACGACGACTCGCACCGATTCATGGACCAACTCAGGCAGTACTGCCCACTGGAAGGGAAACTATTGCATGAATCACTAAGTTGGGACTCGCCCACGAGTCCGGCTGGCTGTTTGTGCACGCGGGCTAGCCAAGACCACAAATGGCGAATCGTTTTACAGACCATTCATTTCGCTCTAAACAACTCTTGATTGTCTTCACACGGAATCAACATGGCAAGAAAAGATCTGGTAGAACAGGCGATGCGACTGGAGAGCCCCGAACGCTACCCGGTGATGTGTCAACTTGCCAACGGGCACACAATTCTTAATACGGGCGTTCACCCGATTGACTACTTTGTCGATAACGATGTGTGGGCCGATTGCCTGCTCCGCATGCGTGAATTGTACGACTTCGACGGCATTCTCTGCCATAAGCCTGGACGTACGCACAACCTGATGGATCTAGTCGAACGGTCCGATTACGATGCCGAGATTCCCACACTCTATCTTTTCGACGGATCGCGAATAGAATGCACGCGCGATGACGACGCCTACTATAAGCCGGCTGACGATTTTGTCTGGCCAACGCTCGAAGAACTTGACCCCGATGACCTGCTCGGCTGGGCGCCGGCGAGTTTTGTTGCCTTTCAGGTCAGCAAGGGGACCATCCCAACTTCCGACCCCGAGGCATTCGACGACCACGTCTTCGCCATGATCGACCGTGTGATTGCAGAGGCTGGTCAAGAGTTTTCGGTTCATGGAGAAGTCCGGTCTCCTTTCGACCATTTTCTCAACCTCACCGGCATGGAAGACGGGCTGTGCAGCTTGTTGGACGATCCTGAGAAATGCCAACAGATACTAGGGGAAACCACGCAATGGTCGATTGCCCTGGCACTGGCGCAAATCCGTCGCGGCGCCTCGGCAATCAAGATCTCCAGTCCGTTCGCAGGCAGCGCCTTCTTGAGCCGGCAGATGTACAAGGATTTCATTCTGCCCTTCGAAAGCCAATTGGCCACCGCCGTCCGGAAAGAAGGAGTTCCCATCTATACGCACACGTGCGGCGCTATCGGCGATCGACTAGACCTGATTGCTGAAACAGGCGTCTCCGGCATCGAATGCTTGGATCCACCCCCTTTGGGTGACGTAGACATCGACGAGGCAGTTGATTTGCTCCAAAACAAGATATTCATCAAAGGCAACCTCGACCCTGTCAACACATTGCTACGTGGAGACTCCGAAATCGTCAGAGGGGAAGTGAATACGATTCTTCACGCTGCTGACAAGACAAATGGTTTTATCCTCTCTTCGGCTTGTAGCGTCGCGCCTCCGACGTCTCCCGATAACATGAAATTAATCGTTGAGTTGTGCCATGAATACCAGAGGTCGTGATCAACAGCCTCGAAGCATGCACGATTTTGTTGTTTTGATGAAAAGGATTCTTGATGAAGGCTTGTGCCCGCGCACCTGTTCGAGTTGATCCCGCCGGGGGCGGCACCGACGCACCGCCGTTTTGCATCGACCACGGCGGTGCGGTAGTCAACTTTGCTGTTCAGCGTCATGCCTTCGCCGTGGCACAACGACTGGACAAGGACGCGGGCATTGTTCTCTACGCCATGGACATCAACCGGGGCCATACCGCCCCGAGTGTTGCACAACTATCAGAAGCTACAGACCTAGAGTTTCTTGGGGCCTTTGTGCGACGATTGGTGCCCGACGGCGATTCACTGCTACTGGCCACGGAAACGGATGTTCCGCCCGGCAGCGGTTTGGGAGGGAGCGGAGCGCTAGGCGTGGCCATCGTCGCGGCGCTCGACCGTCTCTACGACCGAGAACGTTCGCCGTTGGAATCCGCGGCCTTGGCAAATGAGATTGAACGCCAGGACCTAGGCTATCCGGGCGGGGATCAAGATTCCTATGGGACGGCACTCGGGGGAATCAACTATTTGCAGTATCATCCCGGCGGCGGGATGACTCCTCATCGACTAGAGATCAGTGAGGAGACGTGCCGGGCTCTCGAATATTATTCGCTGTTGATCTACAGTGGCGTGGCGCACGTCTCCGCTTCGATTCACGAAGACATCAAGTCCTCCTATGTCCAAACGAATTCGCCTACGTTAGAGGCCATGTGGATTCTGAAAGAGCAAGCAGAAAAAATTGCAGCTGCACTTCCAGCCGATGACCTCGGAGGTTACGCCGAAGCTCTCAACGAAAGTTGTCGGCAACTGGTCAACCTCCACGAAAGCTGCGACAGCGCCGAGCACCGCAGATACTTCCAGGCGATCGAGGATTGCATTCTGGGAGGAAAAACGTGTGGGGCAGGTGGAGGAGGCTTTATGGTTGTGCTCACCAAGTCGGGCCATCGTCGTGAGTGCATTCGCCGAATCGAACAACTGGGCGGCTTGGTTTGGCCAGTTGCTATTGACTGGCAGGGTATGGCAAGTTGGCTGGAACCACCGCTGGACCACGCCGAGGTGGAACGTCTTCGTCACCTGGCTTCTTCAGCTTCTTGATCTTCTTCACGTGTGATTCTCAATCTGATGAACCGAGGGTAGTAGAGCGATTCGTCGCGCATCAAAGTTGCAGAATCTCGATGATTGGTGCAATAAGTCACCGCCAATCCGGCTGCGTGCTGTTCTGGATGTGCTTTCGCGGAGTAAATCATGATCCCCTTGCCGTAACGATTCGGCTCTTCGGGGGAATAAATGGCATGCACAGTGGACCAGGGGCCCGTCGGTGTTGACGCACTGCGCAGTGTAATCGGTCCCACAGGATATCCACCGATTTGCGTTAGCAAATAAGATCCCAAAACCGATTCATGATGTACCGTGAATTCGGATGCACCAGGGTCAACAACTGGCTCCGGAAGTTCTCCCTGCAGCTGATTGTGGTCGACCCACGTTGCGTCACTGGCGTTCCACCATTGTGGTTGGCTCAGATCACCGGAGATTGCTTCAGCCGCTCCGAAGCGAGCCAAGAATACCTTGTGTGGCGGGTAGAATTTCGACCCATAGGTGTAAATCCAACTTCCCACACGAACAGAACTACCCGACCCAACGAGCATGCTCGGTCCATCTGGCGGTCCAGACAGGTATTTCATTTTCCACTGGTCGGGAGTGTCTTGGAGATTCTCGATTAACACGGCACACCACCCAACGACGATGAATTTCAGCCCCACCTCGGCATTACGAACTTTCATTAGAAAAACGAGCAGCTTGTGGTCCACTAGCAGACCTCCCCCCGGCCAATAGAAAACCTCGGTTTCCGACTGGAAAAAAGCCACAGGTTTGCCATCGGCATTGCTCCCCCAGAAAGGTTCAAAATCGGCGCTGGTAGGGTCATAGCCATTTTGGATGGCGACCGTGTTGCGAACGAAGGTTGAGCCCTTCCGATGTCGCTTCGCCGGCTCCTGCTGAACGTCGACAAACGTATCCCCAAACGTCCAGAGCACGCGTCCATTACCCAAGTCGATAGAGTTAGCCGCATCGGCGCCCCGCCAGCGCGAATCGCGTTTAAAGAGCCGATCGGCTTCCGGCCAGGACTCACAGTGAACAGTCCAGTCCGCGGCAAGGCAAACTCTTGGGGCAGCAAGTAAGATTGAGTACAGAACCGACCATAGTAGAAGAAGTCTGCTCAGATAATACATGACGCTATTGGCCCTTAGAGAGGACTTCATCAAGATACGCACCGACGCGTTCTGCCCACATTTCGCCATGAGCCTTGAGGCCTTTGGGGCTAAAGTGAATTCCTTTGCCGTCGAGGTCACGGTGATCGCCTGTGAGCGTATCGGTATCTGGCCCAGCCAGCGCGACGGCGTCATTCCACAACCGCTGCTGGGCGTCGCGCACGCTGTCAAACCGCAGTTTGTCTGGATTGTGGTACGACGCTTTGGCAACAAACCAAGGAAACTCCCACCCCGCTTTGGCCCGCGATGCGACGATCACATTCCGGAGCTTTCCGTAATACTCGTCCGAGGCCATTTGGACGTCGCTTTCACCCTGGTGCCAAAGCAGAGCACGAAAGCCCTCCGGCCCCAATTGGTGCACGCGCGTCATCAACCATTTAAACAAATCGCCGTCCGACTGCCATTGGTTGACGCTCGTGCCTCCATAGCCGGTTGTCGCCACGCCGATCGGGACTTTGTATATTTGGTACATCGCGTCGCCAAAGGCTGGCCAAAAACTTCCGCCTTGGCTGCTGTCGGCAACGCCAGGTTGGGGATCATCGGCGATTTGCCAGTGCTGGCCTCCGAAAGAGGAAACCATGCCTGTCTTTTGTCGCGTTTTGAATTCTCCGCAATTGGTCGAGTTCGATTGGCCGGCGCCGACAAAGACTTCGCCCACGCCAAATCGATCGACTCGCTGTTCAGCGACCACTTTGCCGTCATTCTTTGCACGAACGTCAAGCGAATACCATCCGCCGGCGGGAATCGGCAGCCTGACGTTAAACTCGCGAATCGCCGACACGGTCGGCACGGAGATCCATTGGTCCGGCAACGGGCCGTGCTTCGAATCGCCGGTTACTCGTATTTCAAACTCGTCGACGTTTACGCCGCACCGCCCGCTCACGAGGACCTCTCCTTCGTCAATCGTGCGTCTCTGAAAGACCTGGTAGGATCGCGGAGAGAGAATCGTCAGCGGGGAGTCCGGCGGCAAGGTGATGAGCTTTACCAGTTCTCGGTGCTCTTCCGAGGTCGCCTTGCCAAATCGAATCTTGATCTCTTTGCTCTCACCAGGCTTTAAATCGACTTGCCCCACCTGGTGGGGACCCTGCCAGGGGCCCCAGATTTTTGTGAAGCCGTCGACCTGCAGACGAACGTCGCCCCAATAGCAGGTCAAGCTGCTCACGTCGGCAGTGATCGGCGAACTCACGATTTCGCCCTGACCGCCACGCAGTCCATCCATGTTACCGGCAAAGACCGTGAAAAAAATGACATCCACATTGGAGTGGTTGGAAACTTTCCACATCATGCCGTCGTCGGCAAAGGAGTATTGAATCTTAGTGAGATCGCCACTGGCAGTGATCGAGTCAGCAGAAGGCTGTTCGACTTTGTTAAGTCGAAGCGGTCCCAGATAGAAGAAGTAAGTTCCGCGGGAAACCGACACGTTGGCTGCCAAGAACTCCTGGTCGCGTACCTGTAGGCTGCTCAAACACCCATCGCCATCGACACGTACGCGGTAACCCTCTGCCACGACCGTCAACGGCTGTGGCATGGCTTCGATCCGAACTTCCGCTCGCAGCTGAGATGCTGAATCGCCGCGCAAAATCAGCACTAGAAGAAAGAACCAGGTCTTGTAGCGCAACATTGTGAATTCCGAATTCGAGCGAGACTACGGTGCAGCGAGTCAGCGGGCTTTGAGATCGAACCTGACACCGGGATCCCCTGGTTGTGTGTCGTATCCAAGCGTGGTGTTCGTATTGTATTTAGGCGGGATAGTGATCTCGGGATGAGTGATTTCCACTCGGTAAGTTGCAAATTGGATACCTACCAATCCCGCCTGATTGCTCGGTAGGTCACTGTCGTCGACATCCATCATTGCCCCTCCGCTACGACCGGTCTTTCCCGATGCGGGTTTGATCGCACTACCAAAATATGGTTCCGGCACGAACCGTACCGTAGCCCCTACCAACGGTCGATTGCCAAGTCGCACGACCGCAACGAGTTGAATCAGCGCTACTCTGGAATCTGCAAATCGCTGCAACCGGGTCTTGATTTCGTCCCTGGAGATCTTCTTGTCTCCATCTAGGTCATACGTTTTTAATGCCGCTAACATCCCCGGACAATCTTGAAGTTCGTCAACCGACAAATCACCGCTACCGTCATTGTCATAGAGTGCGATCGCCTCTTCGGCAGAGGCGGCGGGACGGAGATCAGGTGGCGTGAGCGCCGGTGGCCCACCGCTACAACCGAAAATCATTGTAACTAACACGAGGCACGCGATGCGTAGCAACATCAGCTATCTACTCCGAAAGTGCGGCAGTGATTGGAGGACATTTAAGCAGTAGAAGACTGGCATACGATTGATGTCCTGGCAAAGCCTACTGTCAGTTCCCGGTTGATGATACTAGACCATCGAACCGATTACATAGATTGCCCAAGACAACCGGATCGATGTCGTAGCTGACCGAAGCAACAGAACCATCACACAAGACCACGTGAAATGCCCCCGGATGGGCGCTTCCCCACGATTGCCACTGTCGGAAGCCTGCTTGGTCTGGACTCGCCATGAACGGTGTCTTCTCTAATGGGACTTCTCGATCAACTCCTGCAAATCGAATTACGTTCCAATCCCAGCCGGTATACATGGATAGATTGTCGCCTGGGTCGGTGCCTGTCAAATACTCATCCGGATTCACGCGTTTCTCGCCGGCAAAGATCGTGTTGGAAGTTCCGTCAGTGATTTCGACTATTCGGATCTCAGCGCCCAAAAAGCAAACGCCATTCTGTGAATCCTCTGGAGGCCAACAATATTTGTCGACATTGTCGTACTTGAGCCCCACGATTATGGGCGGAAAGAATGTCGCCCAACCGGGGCCTTGGCCACAAGCCTCACCCGTCAAGTAGAAAATGATCAAAGGATCTTTCTCCAAACCCTGGTCGCTGTTTGCGTCACCAGCGTTAGCCGCATAATCGCTTCGGGCAGTGTCTGAATCGTCGGCGACAAACAGAGCATTCTGCGGCCGCCAAAACGAAGGCAACAAGGGGTCCCAGGGATAGAGGTCCGCCGGGCGACGCGACGGGCAATTGAACGTCGCAATTGCCGATTGCTCTAGCTGATGGGCGCCTATCCTTTGCGCCATGCTGATGGTATTTTCGGCGCCATCACCAGCTAAATCATAGACGTTCTGTTGTTCCACGAAAGGCAATAACTGATAAATCCAACTTCCGGGTTGACTGCGTCCTGTACCGCGATCAGCGTCGCCTGTTGCGTTGCCAAATAATCCCGCTCCGGGCAGAAAACCGTGCGTCGATTCGTGGTTGAGAGTACCAAGGCCTATCTGCTTCAAATGATTCTTGCATTGGATACGCCGGGCCGCTTCGCGGGCCGCCTGGACCGCCGGCAAGAGCAATGCCACCAGCACGCCAATAATCGCGATGACCACAAGCAATTCAACAAGAGTAAAAGCTCGCGCGGCAGAATGCTGTGTTTGCCTCATCGATCATCTCCTAATACACACTTGTTAGGAACTAACACTTTGCGCCCTCGCCAATAATAGCGAGCACAATACTTTTCGTCAAATTCGCTTCCGAATGCACACTCGCAAAAAGTCAATTTGACTCTTTGATTGTAACTCCAACGGATGGTTTTGGAACCGAAATGCAAATTGAAATTCACTTCCAATTAGATCGGTCCAAGCGGCGGTCCGAGCTATTTGCTTTAGGCCAAGGTGACTTCCAAGAGGTGAGGGACGTAGACCGAGGAGTTGACGTAGGTGACGTACAGAACCTTGCCCTGCTCGCCACGAAGCTCGGGATGCTCCTTGCCGGCAGTAAACAGGTCGTCTTCAGTGGTCATCTGTGGTCGAAAGAAAATTTCCGGCTCGCTCCAGGGGCCGACGATACGGGGCGCCGTTCGGATCGCCAGTTTGTTTTCTCGATGGAAAACATGGATCGCGATATGTCTCTTCAAATACGGGTTATAGGCTACGGACAACTCGTTGGGCACGCCCTCAAACAATACCGCGCTAGGCTCGAAAGTGTTTTTCCACACGGCAGTCGTTTCTGGACTCGCCAAGGTTGGCCCCGCCACGAGATACTCATAGCTGGCCAGATCTTCGATCGTTTCGGGGCGAGTGCGGGCCAGGAACATACCTGTCCAGAAGCAGCCCCACAGATAAAGATAGCCATCGGGCAGTTTCTCGATGAAGACGCCAAAGCCTGGTTGGTTTCCTTTCCAAAACTCTTTGGTACCGTCGGGTGCGGTCAGTCTCTCAAAACGGTACTCACCAACTCGCGCTCGGGCGATCCCCATGCCGTTGAGTTCAAATGTCTCGAAAACATCCACCTCGGGGTCCATCGTGATCTTGTGGTAGTAGGCGTAGATGAAGTCGTCCACACAAACAGAGTGAATGGGCCAGAGACGATGCGTCGCTTTGTCTTCATTCGTATCAAACTCGATCACCTGACGGGGCCTTTTTCCATCGGCGGATTTGAGAAACTCGAACTGTTGGATACCTTGCGAGAGGTCCTGCGCAGGAACGATGGATGCAGTATTGGAAAGAACGTCGGTCAGGTCGTGATAGCGAATGGTTTCAAACGGCCCCTCGATCGTGTCGCCGAACATCCAAAACGCGTCGCCGTTGGGGAGTTGGGTGGAGGTCGCCCCATCCTGACCCGTAATACGCAGCGGGTTGTCAAGAAACTGTAATCCCAGGTCTCGAACTGACGCACAGACCGGATTATGAGTGACTCTGCGGACCGCCTCTTCCGAGGGCTCGCCGGCCACCGCAGTGCCCCGATAGTCGCCGGCAGAGAACGAAAGTGCAGCTGCGCCGGCACCCATAGCCTTGAGAAAACCACGTCGTGTGTTGTTCATTGAACTCAAGCTCCGCAATCTGTCTGAGTTGCTGGATCGATCTCCGGAGATACGGATAGAGCGTCCGACCGACAGTCGAACTAGTGCATTGTCTGAAAACCCTGAGCCGAACGCGCTAGCGTCGGGTGGTCAATGACGAATTCACGCACCTTGGCAACCCGAGGCTAGCGCCAACGGCTCAGCATTGGTTGATGTTTTGTGTTTTGAGACAAAGCAATAGCCAATAATTGGGAAACCTATTCATCTCGATAAGGCTGCGCAGCTTCGTACAATTGCAACCGGCGCTCGATTCTTTTCGCGAGCTCATACTGGCCACCCGATTTCGCGAATTCGATGGCCTGCTTGGCGGCCGCAATGGCTTGCTCAAACTGTTTCTCCTCGGCATAGGCAGCCGCAAGTGTGTCGAGCAGCGAAGAGGCTTTCCCGCTGCGCACTTTCACTGCCGTAGTAATAAGACGGAGTGCTTCTTCTCCGTCTCTGATGCTCTCATCAGGATGAGTCGAGAGCACCCACGCGAGATTGTTTTGTGCTTCTCCATAGTTGACCTCAATCTTGAGTGCCTCTCGGTAGTACGACATAGCTAGTATTGCCTCGCCGCGTGCAAGCAAGCCATTACCGACCAGAACGAGCAGCTTGGGCATGTCGTAGTGGTTTTCAAGCAGTTTTTTATTCTTGGCAATGTATGCGACGGTTTCATCGAGGTAGCCGAGGTCGACGAGTTGCCAGACGAGGTTGTGTGGATTGAGACGTTTGCGAGGTGTGTGCCAGCGGCCTGCGAACGGTAGTGCAGCCGGTGAAGAAGTGAGGTCGGGCAACTGGGCAACGTCCGTCAGCAATTGGTCGACGGAGATCGGGCCTCGGTAGAGTACGGCCAACCTGCCGGCGGAGTCGATCAGCAAACTGGTGGGTACCGACATCGGTTGGTGTATGTCAAACAGGAAATCCCGCACCATCTGCAATTTCTCGGCCGTAGCGGCAGTCGCCCAGCCCGCCCTTCCTGTGTAGCCAACGTTTTTCAGTAGCCCGGGTGCGGCGGTCGGAGCGGTAGTTTTTTCGGTATCGAGACGATCTACCGACAGCGCAACGACCACCACTCCAGCTTCGCGCAGTTCGGCTTCTCGCTGGGCCAATTCCCTGAGTTCCCGCAAACATGGCTGACACCAACTGGCCCACAGATTGACGAGCACGGGTTGACCGGTAGCGACCTGCTCCAGCCAACGCTTCTGGCCGTCAAACGTTTCGTAATCCAGCGGAAGCATGGGCAGTCGTGCCGCGGAAACCACACGCGCACGCGCTGTTGAATTCGGTTCGAGCAATTCGGAGGGCTCGAGCGGAACTTTACGCTCAGGCGGCGTCCACATTCGGGCCTTGCCGCTGTGCTGGACAATGCGGTAATGGCGATCGACTTTCATACCGCCAAATACCTCCTCCTCGCCTCCCGGCCAGCGCACTACGACCTGCTCGATTTCAGTAGCCGCTCCCAGCCCGAAGTGGAGCCACTTGCTCGATTGGGCTAAGTAGCCTTCTCCGGCCCGCGACGTCTTGATCAATTTTGGAGAGGGCCCCGTCTCTCGTGGTAAAAGGGCGGATTGAGGATTGCTGAGGGTCAATTCGACCCGCGCACCAATCGCATCGCGATTGCAGGTCTTACCCTCGAGGCGGATCGTCAGGAAGTGGTTCGGAGAGGCCAGGTCATTACGTAAGAAACGCACCTGCGGGCCACTGCGGTTAGTGATCCACAGGTCGACGTCGCCGTCGAAGTCCCAATCGCACTGCGCAACGGCACGTCCATCGTCTGGAAAATCAAACCCGCTAATGGCCGAGACGTCGGCGAACTTGCTCCCGTCGAGGTTGAGAAAACAGCAGTTGCGCTCATGCCCGCTGAAGGATCGCCCTTCGCGCACCAACGTATGCAGCGTGGGGGCCTGCGGCACACCTTGATTGTGGGCCGCACTGCTAGTCGAAGCATCGCTTACCGGAGTACCTTCATGCGACACGACCTGCCGCCAGAAGAAACTTCACAAATCACCCGTGTCTTCGGTAGTGATGTAGCCATTGGCTACCAGAAGGTCATCCCAGCAGTCGTTGTTCATGTCGGCAAAAACGCTGCTCCAGGCCCAGCGGCCCATCTCGACCCCCGCCGACTCGCTCACCTCGCGAAACTGGCCTTGGCCGTCGTTTTCCAGTAGCGTGTTGCCCTTGGCAAACCGGGAGTAAATGTTCCGCATCTCGTCGTCCACGTCTGGCTTGAATTGCTCTTGCCGCGTAATCCGGCTTCCCGCTGAGGAAAACATGTTGGCCACGTAAAGATCGATCCAGCCGTCGCGATTGTAGTCGGCCCAGCTGACCGACATTCCCGTGGCCGAGTCAACCACGTTGGCCTCCAGCGCAACATTCCTAAAATGGCCACCGTCGTTCTGGTACAGACAATTCTGACCATAGTCGTTGGCCACATAGAGATCTTGATCTCCGTCGTTGTCGTAGTCTTCCCAGGCGCAGGCAAGGCTGTGGCGCCGGTTGTCAGCATCAAGGCCGACTTGCTGCGTGACGTCGGTAAATCGCCACTTGCCATCGGCACTAATGTCGTTGCGAAACAGAATGTTGGCTGCCGCGTCATTGGCGTCGTGAAAGACAAACGGCACTTTAGGCTCGTCGCGGAGCGAAACCTGTATGGCAAACTGGATGCAAATATAGAGGTCCAGGTCGCCGTCGTCATCGAAATCGGCGGCCGTGAACGATCGAGTGTCGATGTCTCGAGTAGCTAAGGTAGCCCGCAATCTAAACTTGCCCGTGCCGTCGTTCTCCATGACTAGCAAACCTGCGGTGGAAGCAGCAACCAAGTCCTGATCGCCATCGTTGTCCAAGTCCACCATCAACGCACTGCTGGTCACGTTGAGCCAATCGACTCCCGCCGTGCGGGAACGGTCGATTGCCGTGCCGTCGGGCTGTTGAACGAATAGTAGATTGGGCAGTCCCCCCGGTTGGCACACATAAACGTCGTCCAGGCCGTCGCCGTTGACGTCGCCCACGGCCAACCCCGAGTTTTCAAATGCGTGCATGCCGTGTACTCGGCCTATCCGGCTGAGCCAGTGGTGGAGTCCGAAGGCCAGTTGTTCTCGGAAAGAGCGATTCTTCTCCAAAACGGCCTTCGTGCAGTCGACCAACCAGGGTCCGTTCTTGAATACCTCTTCGTAGTCAGAGGCCCGGATCGAAGTTAGCTGGAGTTTTCCTTCCGAAGATCGCTGCCATTGACAGTACCACGTTGCCCGTTGCTGCAGAGCGCCCGTAGGAGTGCGACCATCTGCTTCAAAATAGGCAGTCGTCTCGGCTGCGTCCGCGGTGCTGGTGACTCGTATCACTTTGACGTGGACATGCACGTCGCTTGCGCCGGCAAATGGCTCGGCCAAATCGTCTAATGCGCGCATAAGGCCCTCGCGGCCCTGATATTCGACCGCTTGCTCGTCACCGTTGGCAGCACGTCGAACGAGAATCCCTTTGTCATCGACGCCCTCGCTGAACACCCCGGCCAATTCAGCAGGGCGCAGTCGGCCGCTAGTCACTTCTGCTGAGATTTCCGTGGCTAGTAGGTCGGCCAAGTCGTGACCGGCCAATCGCTCGCCCAGATGGAGGAGTTGCTTCTTGGCTTGCTCGGCGACGACTTCCGTCTCCCAGCCATCTTGACTGGGATCGAGCTGGGAATCGTGGTCCGCTTGCTCGTTCTTGACTAACGCAGTAGTAAGCATCGCGAGCGGTTCGTCGATGCCCACAGATGCGATGTTGGAAGCAACGGTGCCAGGAAGGCCCGTCTCAGCTGGGACACTCCCGGCGGTGCGACGAGACGGACCCCCGAACCAAACGAAGCCGATGCCAACAGCACCGATAATCAGACCAAACAGCACCCACCACTTCAGAGCAGAACGCGACGGGGTGGTGGTCGCGTCCGACTCGCGCGCGATCTCGGATTCACCACGCTCTCGCGGTGAATTGGAACGCTTCGATTTACGTCGACGACGTGACATAACCCCGCCTCACTCTAGTGCTTTGTCTCTGCTAATTCCAAGAGTTGTCAAAGCACTAGATTCGTGTTTCTGCTTATCCGCAACAGATCAATCTAACTGGCGAATCACATGCAATTAGTAGCACGGCATTGCCTGCTAAAGCTCTAAAGACATTGTATCACTTGGTAGAAATCACGTCTATCTCGCTGATAGGGTTCACTCGAGGCTTCAAAACTGCCCCGGATAAGAAACCAGTCTCTAAGTTAGTGTTGGGATAGCTGAACCCATCCCCCACTTGGTGCCAGTTGGAATGCTCGGACATCGACCAGCACCCCCCAGACTGTGGCCAATAAATAACCGTGTGAACCGGCAAGAACTCGCAACGACTGGAAATGCTGTAACAAATTTCACCAATGAAAAAGCTGATTTCGCGCTTTTTTTCCCGTAAAACCGTTGAAAAGAATTGCCCTTTCTGCGAGACTAAGAAGCATGAGCTTTTGCAAAGCCTGAGCCGATTCTAGGTTCGCATGACTTTCTCTGCTCGTCCTACGCAGTGAAAACCATATGTCGATAAACGCATCGAACTACTTAAAGGGCTGCTCGAACTGTTCCTGCTTTTCAGTAGCGTCGATGCTATTCAGCTCGCCCCCCAGCAGCGTCTAAAAGGAAAAAATTATGAAGCGACTTACTTCTGCGATGGTTGTTACCCTGTTGCTGATCAGCGGCGTGCAAGCAGACGTCATCAAGCCCAACGATATCCGGGCGACAAGCCAATTCGGTCTCGGTGAGAATATTCAAAACCTGGTGAACGGTGATCAAGGCGGTGCCATAGGGTATGAAATCGATCCAAGCAGCACGGATTTTGGCCTCATCCAAGACCCTAGTGGACCTCCGGCAACTAGTGTTTTTGACCTTGTGCACCGCATCAGTGTAGGGGGCGCAGAATCTGTGGCTTTGTATGGGTATATTTCCGGCTGCTCTGATGCCGGAATTCCGGGCGGTAGTTCGGCGGAAGACCGTGGCGCCGATTGCAGCAATCCTGTTTTTCCGCCTGCGTTGGGCGCTTTTTCGACGGAACCGGTCAATGTCCAAATCATCGAGTTCGAATTCGACGGCGCTTACGATATCACCGCGGCTCATATTTGGAACAACAATCAGGCTGGCTTTGCACCGGACCGGGGCTTGAAGGAATTTCATATGCAGTATAGTACCGACCGAACTGGTGACACCTTTATCGAT
>Ga0255057_10000772_pt1 | contig 18493 bp, 15 predicted proteins | sample Cases_109_6_MG_FD_189022 | JGI IMG/M metagenome (GOLD analysis project Ga0255057, IMG submission 189022) | Seawater microbial communities from Amundsen Gulf, Northwest Territories, Canada - Cases_109_6 | ecosystem: Environmental > Aquatic > Marine > Gulf | place: Canada: Northwest Territories... | reverse complement strand
TCGGGTCTTACCTGCACCGAGGAAAATTTCATGGTCAAGAGCGGCGCGCAGCGCGTGGCCGCAGAACTCGGCATCATGCTCGTTTCTCCGGACACCAGTCCGCGCGGCGACGATGTTGCCGATGATCCCGACAAGGATTACGACTTCGGACTGGCAGCCGGTTTCTATCTCAACGCGAGCGAGGAACCCTGGTCACGCCACTACCACATGTACGATTACGTGACGTCGGAGCTACAGGACGCCGTTTTCAATAATTTTCCGGGCGATCGCAAGCGACATGGATTGACGGGACATTCGATGGGCGGTCACGGTGCTCTGGTCATCGGCCTGCGTAACGCTGACATGTTTCATTCCTTGTCAGCATTCGCACCGATTTGCACGACACTGCATTCGCCGTGGGGGCAAAAGGCGTTGGGCTACTACCTCGGCCAGGACACCTCTAGGTGGCACGAGTACGATGCCTGCGAAGTGGCCCGCAATGTTTCCGACCCGTCGAGTTGGTCGCGAATTCTGGTCGATCAGGGCGGCGCCGACATCTATCTTGAGGAGCAGCTCAAGCCTGAATTGCTGCGGGCGGCCTGCGCGACCAGTGGTCTGCCGCTGGAGCTTCGCATTCATGACGGCTACGACCACGGTTATTATTTTATTTCCACGTTCATTGAGGATCACCTGCGCTTTCACTCTGAGCAACTATGCAGGAATGGCTGATACTCGCTGTTGCCATGTTGGCGACAGGTTGTGTCGCCGGCGTGCTGGCCGGGTTGTTTGGAATCGGCGGCGGGATCGTCATTGTTCCCGTACTTGAGTCGACGCTCGGGTTTCTCGGGGTGGATCCTGCGATTCGCATGCATGTTGCGGTTGCAACTTCTTTAGCAACGATCATTCCGACATCGATAGCGTCTGCGCGAGCGCATCATTCACGACAGTCTGTTGACGTCGATATCGTCAAGCGCTGGGCCGTGTTCGTTTTGATTGGCTCGGTTTCAGGCGCGTACCTCGCGTCGCAATTGCATTCCAATACGCTGGCGATCGTGTTCGCAACCCTGGCGCTGATTGTCGCGATCAAGATGACGCTGTTTCCGAAAACACGAAACCTCGCCGAATCCGTTCCGCGCGGCCCGTTGATGGCCGTCATTCCAACCGCGATCGGTGGACTTTCGAGCATGATGGGCATTGGCGGAGGGACCTTCTCGGTAATGACGCTGACCCTGTTCGGGCAGCCGATACATCGGTCCGTCGGCACCGCCGCGCTATTTGGTCTCATCATTAGTCTGCCCGGTACACTTGGATTCATCGTTTCGGGGATTGGCGACGCTCGCGTCCCACCGGCCTCTCTTGGCTATGTCAGCTTGATCGGTTTCGCCTTGATCGCACCGGCGACCGTAGTGACAGCGCCGCTGGGCGCAAGAATCGCGCATGGATTCTCGGAGAAAAAACTCGCCATGCTGTTCGGAATGTTTTTGATTGTCGCGTCGCTACGCCTGTATTACCGGGCATTTGCGTGATCACGATCAGGCGGTCGCAGCAGCAGACGCGAGACTAATTTGTCAGTGCTTAAGGCGCGGCGCTGACGTCCGCAAGATACTTTTTCACTAGCGGGCTCTGTGTGTCTTGTTCTGTTTGCCAATGCTGTATCGCTTCCTGAACGCGGCTGTCCGTCCCCATTTCGCTGAAGTGCGGAAGGTCAATGGAAGCCTGCCAGTCCAGATGCAACAATACGGAATCGGTAAACACGGAATCCAGCCCGACCTTGATGGCCTCATCCGTTTCGCCGCGCATGGCCAGAGCGCTCATCTGCAAACTGGGGTCGTTGAACGGATTGAAGCCGAAACCTGCGCCGATGGCCTGAAGTAAATTAATGCGACGCACGAGTTCCTGTCTCGACAGCGTCGTATACCACGAATCCAAAGAGACGATCTGGGCCCCGCGGTACTTCGCCGGCGCAGGCTCACGGTCAACATCGAGAATTCCCGGCGCTTGCATTTCCAGCCAGGCACTTTCCTCGTCGACGGTGCCATTTCTTGCAGCGACACGCATGAGGTGTTGAACGGCGCCCGTGTAAGAGAACTGGCGACCACTGATGTCATCCTCGATGGCTCGCCGGGCGCTCGCTACACTGGCGAATTCATTTCCGGCCTTTCTAGCTCGAACCAATTCGATCTGATAGGCGATGTCTTTGGTGGGGGCAATCGCGAATACCAGGTCGCGAAAGTCATCGGCTTCTTCCTGAAGACCGAGGTCGTATAGAAACAAAGCAATGAATCCGGGAATCTCATGGTCCTGTGGGTCGACTGTCAGTGCTTGTAACAGCAACCGTACATACCCTGCAGCATCGCCCCTCCGCCGATTGATGTTAGCCAGGCGGATAAGTGCGTTTGGCTGTTGAGGCTCTAATTCGAGCGATTTCTCAAGTGACTTGCGTGCATCGTCGATATTATTCAGGTCGAGGTACACGGCGCCCAGGTCAAAGTGAATCTGCGGATTCAAGGGGTCGTTGGGCAATGCGTCGAGAAGAATCTCCAGTGCACGGTCTAGTTGCCCCGCGTGACGCAGCGAGCGGCCGAGCAACGCACGAATCTGATAGTCAGCAGGATTATCGGCAACGAGGCGCTCCATTTGGCGGATCGCATCTGCCAATTTCGCGGCCGCGCCATGCATTGAGACAGTTCGAGTCTCTGTATACAGCCTAATCGCCGTTGCGGCCGGATCGTCAGGGCGCGCCTGCAGTACCTGATCGGTCATCGCCAGGATTTTCGAGTTCGCCTCGTCTTCGTCGATCAAGCCGGTCTCAAACTGGTGCAGGTAATTGCTGGCGAGTTCTGTTTTGGCGTCGAGGTACGTCGGGTCGATAGCCAGAGCGCCCTTGAGCAGATTTTCTGACGCTTGCAGACCTCGGTACGAGTACGTCGCGCGTCCCGCCAGCGCTTGCAGATAGAGTTCGTATGCATCGGTTGACACCGTACCGACGCCCTTCGATACGTCTTTCGCATTACTGCCGAGAATGGTCTGCGACAACTCGCTGCCGACCTTCACAGCGATCTCGTCCTGGATGGCGAATATGTCGTCGAAGGTGCGATCGTAGATCGACGACCAGACGTGGAATCCATCGTCTGCGCGAATGAGCTGAGCTGTTATGCGAACCTTGTCGCCGGCGCGCTGCACACTGCCTTCGAGAATGTGCGCTACCTGCAAGGCGTCGGCAATTTCACGGATATCCTGGTTTTGGCCCTTGAACGCGAAGCTCGACGTCCTCGCGGCCACCTTCAAGTCCGGAATCTGAGCCAGCATGTGCAGTAGCGTCTCGGTAAGACCATCTGAAAAATAGTCTTCGCTTTTGTCCTTGCTCATGTTGACGAACGGCAACACGGCGACTGAAGCGCTGCTGATCGCGGTGGAATTGCTGGTCTTCCCGCTTATCGAAGATTGCGAGCCCAGAAAAGCGACGCCAATCGTAAGGACCACAACAGACGCGATCAGCAAGTAATCGAAAGAACGGCTGCCGAGGCGCAGGTCTTCGTCATCGCGGATGTCCGAGTCTCTCTTGATGCCTTCCGGCGTCATCTGGTAGACCCAGGACAGTACGACGGTTGGGATAAAGCCGAGCGCAAACGCAAGAATGACGCCACGTGCAGCCCAATCGGGCGCACCGACAGTCTCCAAAACGGTCGTCAATACCTCAGTCAGCAACCAGCCCACCACCAGATAAGCGGCAGTGACGTTGAAAACCTTACGGCGTTTGAGTTCGGCCAGCAGAGACATGACAACACTTCAAAAATTCGGAGCGTTCTCAGGTTACACCAATATCGGTCCCTGCTTTCACTCCAGCTACCTGCTTTGGATGCATATCGGCAGCCAAAGGTTGCCAAACGGCTCCGCGGGTTTCGTTTCAGGCGGCTTCGTACGTCTCCAATTCAACCGGGCTCTGGAACCAGTCGGGCTTGATGACCAGGAGGTCGCAGTTCAGATGTTCCATGGTGCGCTCGGCGGTTGCACCGACAAAAAGTCGTTTCCAGCGATTACGAGCGACGGCGCCCATCACGACCACGTCGGCATTCAGCAGCTCAGCCATCCTCGGAAGCTCTTCGTGGGTTAATCCCACAACAAGATGCGATTTGTCATTTGCGATTCCGTGAAACGAGGTGATTTCGCGAAAGCGCTTCCCGTGGCTCTTGTGCATTTGCTCCTCAATTTCATCGAGTGGCAGCGATATCGGTATGTAGGCATTGGCTGTCGCCGTTGCAACGACAATGCGTGGATCGTAGGAATGGACCGCATGAACCGCTCCGCCGACCTTATCGGCGAGCATTTTGGCGACATGAATAATTTCATCGTCGAGCGCTGCCGGTTTGTCGTGGGCATTCATTGGATCAACGGCCGCGACGAACGCCGGTGTATCTGAAAATGCATTGTCTTTGACCAGCCACAGCGGCATCGGGCAAATGCGAATGAGATTCCAGTCGGTATTTGTCAGCAGCACTCTGGCGAGGGCTGAATGATAATGCGTATCCTTGATAACGATGTCCGCACCGGTAAGCATTGCGTGTCGCACGATGCTGTCGTGCAACGGGTGGTCCCAGATGGCGGTTGTTTTAACCAGGACGCCGCTTTCTCGAATCGGATCTGCAAGCTTGTCCAGATGCTGGGCCTGGAGATCAATGACTTCGGCACGTGCCTTTTCGAGAGATGGCGAATCGAACAGTCGGTCACCGCTCAGATATTCATTGTAGTAACACACCAGCAACTCGAGTTCCGCGCCTGTCGCGCTTGCGAGCCATGCGGCACGTCGCATCGCCGGCTGTTCTTCAGCCGTTGGATCGACTATTGCGAGAATTTTCGAGATTTTCTTCATGATGACTCCAAAAACACAACGCGCCAGACCACCTGGCCAATGCAGACAAATTAGGCTCGTGCACTGTTTTTTTCCATACGGAGTGATGCTTAGAGACTCTCGGAATTTACCTACGTGCCTATGGGTGCAGCTTGACCGGATTAGCCAACAGTCAACGCCGTTAGGGCCAAAGGTTGCCAAACCGCTCCGCGGGTCTCGATTCAGGCGGCTTCGTGCGAATCCATCTCAACCGGACTTCGGAACCACTCGGGCTTGATGACCAGCAGGTCGCAAGGCAGATATTCCATGGTGCGCTCGGCCGTGGCGCCGATAAACAATCGTTTCCATCGATTTCGCGCCACCGCGCCCATGACCACGACCGCTGCATTCATTTGTCTGGCAACGATCGGCAGCTCCTCATGCGCCAGTCCCGAAATCAAATGTGCGTTGCGGTCTTCAATGCCGTGGAATGACGCAATTTCAGCGAAACGTTTCTGATGATTCTCGTGCATCTGCTGCTCGATCTCGTCGAACGGCAGTGATACCGGGATGTAAGCGTTCGCGGTCGCCGTTGCAGCCGCAATACTTGGATCATAAGAGTGGAAAGCGTGCACTGTACCGCCGACATTGCCAGCGAGCATCTTGCTGATCTGAAGAATTTTGTCGTCAAGGACGGCTGGCTTGTCGTGCTCATGCATTGGGTCGATGGCCGCGATAATCGCCGGCGCTTCGGCGAAAACATTGGGTTTGACCAGCCAAAGTGGCACGGGGCAAGTGCGGATGAGGTTCCAGTCTGTATTTGTAAATAGTGCCCGGGCGAGAGCCGAATGATGATGAGTGTCCTTGACGACCAACTCTGCGCCGCTGTCCATCGCGTGACGAACAATGCCCGCGTACAGGGGGTGATCCCACACGGCGGCCGTCTTTACGACGATGCCGGTCATGCGGAACGGCTCCGAAATCTCTTCAAGATGCTTCGACTGGCCAGCTATAAGGTCATTGCGCGCTTTATTGAGCGACGGTGAGTCGAACAATGGGTCGCCGCTCAAATAGGCGTTGTAATCACAAACCAGCAATTCGAGTTCGGCGCCCGTCGCGCGCGCGAGCCACGCTGCACGGAGCATCGCCGGCTGCTTCTCGACCGTCGGATCGATTACAACAAGGATTTTTGAGATGTCATGCATACATCTAATTTTAGCTTGTAATCGAGGGTTTTCCATAAGGGCTTTGGCTCGTGTCACTGTGACTAGATGGTGGCGGTCAATTGCGAGTACAGTGATGCGAATATGAATCCCCTCGTACATCTCGCGATTATCTGGGCTGGCGTGTTTATTGCGGTAATTGTGGCCAAGAAAACCCGCCTGACGCCTGTTTTGTACTTCCTGGCAATCGGCAGCTTGCTGGCCAATACGGGCATATTGCCTGCCGAGAGTGAACCATTTATTCGAAATTTCGCGGAGCTCGGGATCATATTCATCATGTTCTCGCTGGGCTTCGAGGAGTCAACGGATAATTTTCTTGCCAGCGTAAAACGTAGTTGGGGCATCGCACTGTTTGGTGCGCTCGGTCCGTTCGTTGTCGCCTATTTGATTGCTGACTACATCTGGCAGGACCCGAACATCTCATTGATGGTCGGGCTTGCCATGACTGCGACGGCTGTGTCCGTGACGATGGTGTCCTTACGGGGCCTCGGGCTATCCAATTCGATGGTCGCTACGCGCATAATGACGTCAGCGTTGTTGGACGACATCGGTGCCCTTGTAATGGTGGCGATCGCTGTTCCGATCGCTACGGGTAGCGGCGAATTGACGCTGGCCGGTCTTGTTTTGACGGCGGGCAAGGCGGCGCTGTTCTTTGTCATCGTTACTTTTCTCGGCATCTGGATATTCCCGAAGGGGCCAATGGAGTGGCTTCAGAAGCTACCTTTGATCAGGGTGCTACGCATACAGAGTTATGTGACCTTCGACAGGGGCCGGTACGCCACGCTCGCAATTCTGCTTGCCGCACTCGTCGTCGGTTTGCTGGCGAATTTTTTCGGTTTTCATCCGGCCGTCGGCGCCTACATGGCTGGCCTGATCATTCGCGAAGAACACTTTCAGCTCAAAAAACTTGAAGATGAGCGCGGTGGGCATAAGCTCCATAACAATGTCTACGCCGAGACCAAGCGGATCGTCGACAACGCGGCGTTCGGTTGGGTAGGTCCGGTATTTTTCGTTGACCTTGGCGCCCGGATTCTGTTCGATTGGGATTTACTATTTGACGTCTTGCCAGTTGTGATCGCGATGACGGCCGGAATCGCAATCATTCAAATCATTTCTGCGGGGCTCGCAGCGCGCTATACCGGCGGCATGAACAGCGCCGAAAGCCTCATGATCGGTTTCGGTATGCTGGGCAGGGCTGAGCTTGCGTTTGTTGTGTTGGATATCGCTTACGTGCAGCACGACATCATACCTTTGGAGGCATTCTTCACGCTCATGATTACGGCGTTCCTCCTGAATATTCTCGCACCTGTAACGATCAGCTGGTGGCGACCCTATTACTTACGAGCTACTAGTCCGGCCGTTTCGTAATGCGCGCCCGTGCCAGACTATCTAAACGCGGCTAATCAAGCCGCTTCGTAAAGCGCGTCGCGGCCACGGTCATCGCGAATACAGTAAAGCCAATCAGGAACAGGAAGTCGCTCATCAACTCACCGAGTTGGGCCTCGCGCAGCATGATGCCGCGGGTCAGGCGAATGAAGTGTGTCGTCGGCAATACCTCACCGATCTTTTGTGCTACGACAGGCATTCCATCGAATGGGAACATGAACCCGGACAGGAGAATTGACGGCATCAATATGAAAATGGTCACCTGCATGGCCTGGAACTGCGTGTGCGTTACCGTCGAAATCAGCAAGCCCAGCGCAAGATTCGCGGCAATGAAGGCCGCGCCCGCGATATAGAGGTCCAAAACGCTGCCGCGCACCGGCACATCGAACAACAACTGTCCGACGGCGAGAATAATCGCCAACTGGAGCAGTCCAATTGCGACGTACGGTGTGACCTTGCCAATCATGAGTTCCGCCGAACTTACTGGCGTGTTGATCAGTAACTCGAGATTGCCGCGTTCACGTTCGCGGACGATCGCAACCGCCGTAAACAACATCATCGTCATCATCAGAATGATGCCCATGAGGCCGGGGACGATGTTGACCGGCGTGCGGCGCTCCGGATTGTAATAGGGACGGACTTCAAAAAGGTCCTGCTTCTGCGGCTCTTGTACGCTTGTGTCAAATGCGATCGGCATCGATCGCAACTGATTGGCGACGCCGAGAATGGTCGGATCACTACCGTCAACCAACAGATGCACAGCGGCCCGATCCTGATCGATGACGCGCCGGTCAAAGTCCGGCGGAATATATACGCCGATCGATATGTCGCCGCGACGCAACATGTCCTCAAGCGCTCCCGGTGTGTCGGCGGTCGCGACAATGTCGGCGACCTGCGTTTCGCGAAGCTCCGCAACAAATTGTCGGGACAGGTGAGTGTTCGCCTGGTTTGCGACGGCAGTCTTGAGATCGCGCACGTCGGTATTGATTGCATAACCGAATAACAGGATCTGGATGATGGGCAGGCCGAAGATCATGCCAAAAGTCAGTCGATCGCGGCTCAACTGCCGAACTTCTTTCTTGATGATTGCCAAAAGGCGAGATGCGGATTTCATTCGCCTTGCTCCGCTGATTTCATCGTCACGGCGACAAACACATCTTCAAGCGTTGCTGATGTCGTCGTAACCCTGGCATCGACGCCTTGAGCCTTCAGTGAGCGCTCTACAAGGTCGACGGCATCCGCAACATCTTGTGGAATCAGGACTCGCAGCCGAACGCCCAATTGCGTGACGCTGGCAATCCCCGCGACGGTTTGTAGTGCGGACTGAGCGGCGTATGGGTCGTTGGCAACAACCTCGATGATGTGCATCCCGGTCTCGTTTTGCAGATCTTGCGGCGTACCATCGGCGACCTTTACCCCACGATCGAGAATGGCGAGACGGTGACAACGTTCAGCTTCGTCCATGTAATGCGTTGACACCATGATCGTCGTACCGCCCTGGGCGAGGCGAAAAAGGTTTGCCCAAAAGTCTCTGCGGCTTTGCGGGTCGACGGCACTCGTCGGCTCATCAAGCAATAACAGATCCGGGTGATGCAGAACCGCGCAGGCAAGGGCCAATCGTTGTTTTTGTCCGCCGCTCATGGTCCCGGCGAATTGTTTGCGTTGTTGAATCAGATCATATTTTTCGAGTAATTCATCGATGCGTGCCGATCGCCTGGCTGCCGGATACGAATAAATTTCGGCTATAAATTGAAGGTTTTCGAAGACCGTCAAATCGCCGAACAGGGAAAATTTCTGCGTCATGTAACCGATTTTCGGTTTAAGCAAATTCGCATCGCCAGGTATCGCTGTACCCAATACCGTTGCGCTGCCCTCAGTCGGCGTGAGCAGTCCGCACAACATTCGAATGGTTGTTGATTTGCCAGAACCATTTGGTCCCAGAAACCCGTAGATCTGGCCGCGCGGAACATCGAGATTCAAATTGCTGACCGCGCGCAAGTCACCGAAGTGTTTGCTAAGACCGCGCGCTTCTATTGCATATTCGGCGTTCATTGCGTTCCGTCGAATAGAAATTCAACTTCGACAGGGACGCCATCGGGCAGTCGGTCGCGCTTTTCGGTAATATCGACCTTTGCGACGAAGCTAAGTCGACCTCTGTCGCGTTCCGTCAGTGCGAAGTAGGGTGTATAGGCGGCTTCCGATGAAACCCAGCGGACGCGCCCCGCAATCGGGTTTTCCAATCCGTCGACGAAAATGCGTGCCGGCGTTCCGGGTTGCACCTTCACACGCAATTTTTCCGGGACATAAACCCGTGCATAGGGTTGTTCGCCGGCAAGCAAAATCATGACAGCCTGCCCTGGCGCCGGCCGTTCTCCAGGTTCGAACAACCGACTGTCAGCAACACCGTCTGCTGGCGCGCGAATGCTGTGCCGGTCGAGGTCGACCCGCGCGTTATCAAGTCGTGCGTCAGCCTGTTTGACGACCTGCTCTGCCTGCTCAAGTTCTTCGATCGTGGTTCCGGCCAGCATTTCCTCCATTTGTGCGCGGCGCAGATCAAGATTGGCGACAGCGCCATCGAGTGCGGCCTTGGTGCGGTCCAGAAGTTCGTCGGCTGCGAGCTTCTTTTCCTGCAGTTCTTTCGCGCGCTTGTACTCCGCAGTGCGAAATTCGAGATCCTGGACCGCCCCGTCCCGATTGGCGCGTGCGCCTTCTATTTGTTCGCTGCGTGGTCCGCGCAAGAGTTCATCCAGGCGGGCCTGTGCTTGTGCGCTCGCGGCCGTCGCCTCGGCAAGCCTTGCGATCGCGCGATCTGAATTTTGCTGTACGAGCAACTCGCCTGCGGTGACCGTTGCGCCTTCGGGGACAGTTATGACGGTAATGGGTTCTGACACTTCCGCAGTTAACTCAATACGATCGGATGCGAGTTCACCGACGACTCGATTCTCGCTCGCCTGATTCGAGCAAGCTGCGATCAAAAGAACGATTAATGTGCCCGGGTTTTTTTTTGCTGCTGTCATGCTATTGCTCCGATCACGCTTTGATATAGGCGAGAATCATTTCGATCTGTGTTGCCATCAGTTTGTCGGTGTCCAGCGCGCGTTTCGTAAACAGCAGATTCCAAATCATCGACAACATCATTGGTGCCAAGAGCAAATGCGGTAAATCATTGACGGCGGTGCGCCGAAATTCGCCACGCTCGACGCCGCGCTCCAAAAATAGGCTGATCGCGGTCAATCCGCGATTGACGACATTTTCCCAGTAGTAATCCACGAGGTCGGGGTGACGTGGGCCTTCGGATAACAGCAAACGGATTACAACCGCGACTGGCGATCCCGGAATCTTTTTCATGAATTCAAGCAGGGGGCCGCGCAAAAATTCTTCGGCAGACAACTCACTTGTTTCGACCATTTCAATGAGCGAATCGACTCGCCGGATAACGACGTTCTTGATTACAGCCTTGAAGAGCTCTTCCTTGGTTTTGAAATACAGATACATCAATCCCTTGCTCACACCGGCTCGCTTAGCGACGTCGTCGACACGCGTTCCGGCATAACCGTTTTCGGCAAAAGCCGCGAAAGCCGCATCGGTGATTTCCTGTGGCCGCTCTTCTTTGCGGCGCTGGTAGCGGGGTACTGGCATTGGCCCGACTCTTACTGACTAACGAGTCAGTTATTATAGTTAATGACTTCCCAGTCAGCAAGTGTCCGTTCGCGATCCGGGTTGCAGATGTCACGCCGATTTCGGGAAAAGTCGCCAATGAGCCAAATTCCGTCATAATTCGCGCCATGTTCAGCTATATAGATCCTTCCGTTCGCGAGCGCCTTGTGGCGCAGGGCCATTTGTTCCGTATCGACCGGGACGGGACGAGGCTTCCCGACGATGCGCCGACGGGTTCCGGTCAGACCATCAGCATTCTGGGCCCGATACCGCTGCCACTCGACGTGCGCGAACGACAAATCGAGGTTCAGTGGTATGCCTGCGTGCGCAATACCGAGTTGTCGAAACTACAACAACTTGCCGATGAGCTGCGAGCGCAAAAGGCGCAGGAGTCTTTTGCGAGCCTGGCATCGTCAATGGCCGTGAATAGCGTGCTTGTCATCGGCAATCCGGAGCGCTGGAAAGATCCCCTTGTGCGCGTCCATTCGAGTTGCCTGACCGGCGACGTGTTTGGCTCGCAGCGATGCGAATGCGGGCCGCAATTGCATGCCGCGCTTGAGCGAATTTATGATGGTGATGGCGGACTCGTCGTGTACATGTCGGGTCACGAAGGGCGCGGTATTGGTTTGTGGGCGAAGGCGGCGACCTACCTGCTACAAGACGCGGGCGAGGACACTTACAAGGCCAATCGTTCGCTGGGTCTGCCCGATGACAGTCGCGATTTCAGCGACGCGGCGGCGCTACTCAAATACTTTGTGGACGGCAAAGCGTTCCGACTGCTGACGAATAACCCGAAGAAAATTGACGACCTCACCGAACTGGGTCTGACCGACATTACACCCGTCAAACATGTATGCGGTGTGACCGACAGCAATCGCCATTACCTCAAGGCCAAACAGAATTGGGGCCACCAAATCGATGCGGATGATTTGTAAGGGCCGTGATTGCTAGACAGCGAGTGGTTGTGGGCGGGGAGACGTTCGACCGAAGTAAAGCGCAGCGGAGCGAGCCATGAGGGAGAGCGCTCGCCGCCCGCGACCACAAGCGTTTAGCTCACCGCATTTACTGGCGCCAGAGTCTCGGGTTGGGGGCCTCAGATTCGAAGTTGGAGCGAAACGGATTAATGTCGATGCCGCCGCGTCGTTGGTATCGCGCATAGACGGATAAATTTGCCGGCGCGCACTGTCTCTCAATGTCGAGGAAGATTCGTTCGACGCAGGCTTCATGGAAGTCGTTGTGCTTGCGGAATGACACGATGTAGCGCAGCAGCGATGCACGGTCGATTTTCGGACCCGAGTAGCTGACTAATACGCTGCCTAAATCCGGTTGTGCGGTGACCGGGCAGAGGCTTCTCAAGACATGCGAATGCAACGATTCGGTGACCGTGTCGTCAGGACTCGACTGCAGTAACGTAGCGTCGACATCCCAGGTACCGCAATCGACATCCAAATCGTCAATGCAATCGCCCGGCAATGTCTCGCTGGTCCGGCCTTCCGTGGTCGCGGGAATGAGCAGAGTGACCCCTGTGTCAGCATCGACGCAGCCGCTCAAATCACTGGCAATGACATCACGAACCGCCTGCGCGGATTCGAATGAAGTCATCGCGAAGGAATTCAGATACAGCTTCAGTGACTTCGATTCCACCAGCTTCGGACTCTCGGCCGGCACGCGAATTTCGATGGTCGCCGTACGTGGCTGGCCGCTGCTCGCCAGCCAGGTCAGCTCCCAGGCGTTCCAGATGTCGACGCCGTGAAAGGGCAGATCGTCTCCGATCCCAAGCGCGGCACGGCTTTCAGCGCGTGCAATGGCAAAAAGCAGCCCGGCCGAGTATTTGTCGGGATACTCGGATTGCTGGCCAAGGGGTGAATCGCCGGTCATTGTGATGGTGTCCATTTGCGGGCTGCTGCGGTGTACAATACCCGCCTTTTTTCGCGGGCAAAACCATGCTTCATTTACTCGCCAATGCTCATGTCTTCGCACCCCAAGATCTGGGCGTTCGCCACCTCCTGATTGGTAACGGGCGCGTGCTTGCGATCGTCAATGATCCCGACGACGTATCGTCGCCCGGGCTGCTCGTGACCGACCTCGACGGCAGGCGCTTGCTGCCTGGTTTCATCGACGGACATGCACACATTACTGGCGGTGGTGGAGAGTCCGGTTTTGCCAGTCGAGTGCCGCCAGTACCATTATCACGCTTCACCAGCGCCGGTGTAACGTCGGTTGTCGGAGTGCTCGGGACCGACGATACGACTCGCGACACGCGCGGGCTCGTAGCGCAGGCGCGAGCGTTGCGCGAAGAAGGCATGAGCGCCTGGTGTCACACCGGCGGTTATCACGTGCCGCCCGTCACGTTGACGGGCAGCGTACGGGACGACATCGTATTCATCGACCCGATTATCGGTATCGGCGAAGTTGCGATCAGCGATCATCGCTCAAGCCAGCCGACATTAGATGAAATTTTGCGCCTCGCGGGAGACGTTCACGTCGCCGGACTCATCACCGGTAAGGCGGGTGTTTTGCACTTGCATCTGGGTGACGGCGATCGAGGCATGAAGCTCATACGCAAAGCGCTCAAGAAGACCGAGTTGCCGGCTCGCGTTTTCAATCCAACACATGTGAATCGCAACAAGGCTTTGTTCGAAGAAGCTATCGAGCTTGCGAGCAAGGGTTGTGTCGTTGATATCACGGCCTATCCGGTCGCGGACGGCGACGATGCCTGGGCGGCCGACGTGGCGCTGATGCGTTATCTGGATTCGGACGCGCCTGCGGCGAACGTGACGATAAGCTCTGACGGTGGCGGCTGTTTGCCCGAATTCAATGAACAGGGCGAGATGACCAAGATGGACGTCGGCAGCCCGCATTGTCTTGGCGAGACGCTCAAAGCGCTTTTGGATCGCGGCATTGATCTTGCGAGCGTGTTGCCCGCATTCACGTCGAACGTCGCGAAACTGCTCAGGCTCAGAGACAAAGGATCTGTCGGTGTCGGTTTCGCAGCGGACTTCATCGTTCTCGACAACGCGCACGAGATCACGGATGTCATGCTCGGCGGCGTCTGGCACGTTGCGAACGGCGAACAAAAAGTACTTGGCCAGTTTGAAACGGAAGACAACAGCTAATGTGTCCAGCAAGTAAAGCAAAGAATCAGGATCGCGGTTACATCATTCCTATCGGTGGCGCCGAGGAGAAACTAAACAATCCAGAGATCCTGGACCGCTTCGTGGACGTATGCGGCGGCAAAAAATCGCGCATCAGCATCATTCCAACGGCGTCCGAATTGGGAGACACGGGACAAGTATACGAGAAGCTGTTTCGTCGGCTCGGCGTGCGTCATGCGAAAGTTTTGCCACTCCTCACGCGCGAAGATTGTCAAAGTAGCGAGTACCTCGATTACATCGATAAATCGGACGGCGTTTTCATGACGGGCGGGAATCAGTTGCGATTGTCGACGACGCTGGGCGGCACCGAAGTTGCGACCCGCATTCGCCGCCGTAACGCGGCTGGTATGAACGTTGCCGGCACATCGGCCGGGGCGGCTTTCATGCCGGAGCACATGATTGCAGGTGGAGATGAGGGCAGTACCCCGCGCCCGGATATGGTCACGCTGGCGCCAGGGCTCGGTCTTACCAACAAATTCATCATCGACCAGCATTTCCGCCAGCGCGATCGACTGGGGCGCCTGCTGACGGCCCTGGCCTATAATCCATTTGCGGTCGGCATAGGCCTGGACGAGGACACAGCGGCCTTTATTCGCCCCGGAGACGATCTGGAAGTGGTCGGTAGCGGCGGTATTACCGTGATTGACCCTACGGATCTGAGTTACAGTTCCATGGACCGGGCACGGCGTGGAGAGACGGTGAGCCTGGTTGGCGTCAAGCTGCATATATTGATATCCGGCGGACGCTTCGAAATCGAATCGCGGCAAGCGATCGTCGAAGAAGAACAGTCACCCGCATGACGGGACACTAGAAAATGAAAATCGTCAGTACCAATGTTTTTGTCGGGCCCAGCATGTACGCCCATTTTCCGGTCATTCGCCATGTCCTTGATCTTGGCGTTCTGGAGGAATGGCCGACCAGCAAGCTTGGCGATGCGTTTGTCGATCCTCTGCTCGAGTTCCTGCCCGGCCTGCATGAGCATGGCTGTTCGTATCGCGAACCTGGCGGCTTCGTGCGCCGCCTGCGCGAAGACGAGGGAACCTGGCTCGGCCACGTCATGGAGCACGTAGCAATCGAATTGCAGAACGTCGCGGGTTCGGCCGTTACGTTCGGCCGTACGCGCTCGATCGAAGGGCAGCCCGGACATTACAACATGGTGTTCCAGTACAAAGATAAGGCCGTCGGACGTGAGGCGAGCGAACTTGCGCTAAAGCTCATCCACAGCTTGCTACCTGACGAAGTAACGCCCGACGATGCGCCCGGCGATGACTGGGATTTTGCCGAAGAGCGCGATGGCTTCATTCGCTACGCACAACAGCGCGCACTGGGTCCGAGTACGGCCTCGCTGGTCGAGGCGGCCGAGGGTCGTGACATTCCCTGGTTGCGATTGAACCAGCACAGCCTCGTGCAGTTTGGACATGGTCGCTATCAACAGCGCATTCAGGCAACAACAACGGGTAACACGAGTAATATCGCCGTCGACCTCGCATCGGACAAGGAGGAGACGAACGGTATTTTGCGCGATCTCGGGCTGCCCGTGCCGAAACAAATTATTGTTCGCAGCGCATCGCAAGGCGTTCGCGCGGCGGAAAAGATCGGTTATCCCGTCGTCATGAAGCCGCTCGCCGGTAATCACGGTCGCGGCGTTTCAATCAATTTGCGCAAGTCCGAAGAAATCGAAGTCGCGTTCGAAAAAGCGCGCGAGCATGGTCGCTCGATTGTCGTCGAAAGCTATATCGAGGGATTCGACCATCGTCTTGTCGTAATCAACGGCGAACTGGTTGCGGCAGCGAAACGTGTGCCGGGCCATGTTGTCGGCGACGGCAAAAATACGGTCGAGCAACTGGTCGACATCGTTAATTCGGACCCGCGTCGCGGCGTCGGACACGAGAAAGTCCTGACGCGACTCGAGTTTGATCATCAGGCGGAGCGCCTGCTCGAGAAGCTTGGCTACGACCGCGATACGGTTCCCAAGAAAGAAGAGGTGGTCTACCTGCGCTCGACGGCCAACCTCTCCACCGGTGGCACCGCGATCGATGTGACGGATGTCATTCATCCCGATAATCGCGAAATGGCCATTCGCTCCGTCAAAGCCATCGGTCTTGACATCGGCGGGGTCGACTTCCTGACGAACGACATTACCGAGTCGTATCGCGATGCGGGCGGTGGCATCTGCGAAATTAATGCCGGTCCGGGTTTTCGCATGCACGTTGCACCCAGCGAAGGCACATCGCGTGATGTTGGTGGCGCCGTCATCGACATGCTGTTTCCGCCCGATTCGCCGAGCCGCATTCCGATCGCGGCGATCACCGGCACCAACGGCAAAACAACGACGTCGCGCATGCTTGCGCACATCCTCAAGCTGTCGGGCCACACTGTTGGTCTGACATCGACAGATGGTGTTTACATCGACGGAAACCTCAGTGTACCGGGTGACATGACCGGCCCCGTGTCGGCGCACATGATTCTTCGCGACCCATCCGTCGATGCGGCCGTGATGGAAGTGGCGCGCGGCGGTATGTTGCGCAGTGGTCTCGGATTTCAGGAGAGCAATGTCAGCGCCTGTATCAATGTATCTGCCGATCACCTCGGACTGCGTGGCATAGACACGCTTGAGCAACTGGCCGAAGTGAAACGCGTGCCGATAGAAATTGCCAAAGATGCTGCCGTGCTCAATGCAGATGACGCGCTGTGCCTGCAAATGGCCGACTACACGAATGCCGAGAAACTGTGTTACGTGACGATGAATCCGGCGCATCCGCTCGTGAAGCAGCACATTCGCGCGGGCGGGCAGGCGTTTGTCCTAGAACAGGGCATGAACGGCCACATGATCACGATTTACGATAATGAAAGTCACACGCCGCTCGTTTGGACACATTTGATCCCTGCGACCATCGAGGGTCGTGCGATGCATAACGTACAAAACGCCATGTTTGCCGCGGCACTCGCGTACAACATGGACATCGGCCTCGAAGACATACGCCATGGCTTGCGCACTTTCGATTCGACGTTCTTCCAGACGCCGGGCCGGATGAATATTTACGACGAGCATCCATTCCGCGTCATCCTCGACTACGCACACAATCCGGCGGCCGTACGCGCAATGTGCGCGCTGGTCGACCGCTTCGAAGTCGAGGGCCGAAAGACAGTGGTTCTTGCAGCGCCGGGCGATCGTCGCGACGAAGACATTCGCGAGATCGCGGAAATTGCCGCCGGTCACTTCGATCGCTTCATATGTCGCGCCGACGACAATCGTCGTGGTCGCGGCGTCGATGAAGTCGCCGTGATGCTCAAGAATCGCTTGCTTGAACTGGGAATCTCGGCGGAACAAATCGAAGTTATTCCGGACGAGCAGGAAGCGACTACGCGCGCGCTGGAGTCATCTGAGAGCGGCGATCTGATCCTGATTCTCGGTGACAACACGAAACGCACGTGGAAGCAGATCATCTACTTCAATTCGGGTGCCAAAGTTGACGACCCGGCGACCAAGGCGCCGACCTCAATCGACCTGCCCGATGTCGAGGGCTTTGAGTTCGATGAGGAACTCGAAATCATCAGCGACGAACGCGGTGTACGCATCGCGCGCGGCGAAGATTCAGACTAATCGCGAAAGCGATGGAGTTTCTCGACGCACGCAGACTGACAGGGCCAAGTCTGTTGTTTGACGGTCCTGCAGCAATCATGGACGTGGCTTGCACTACCGAAGAAGCCGATCGGCTTGAGAGCGTTTGGCTTGAGCTGGTTCAGCGCATGCACGAGACACTGGGATGGGCGTCACCAGAATTTAGCCGGCAAGACCTTTCGGGTGGCGTGAGTCTCGCCTTCACGGCGGCGATCGATGCGCTGTATGCGGCGTCTGAAATCAACGAATGGGCCTGGGCAGAATGCGACGCCGAATTTAACGGCGTTGAGCGCCCGGATTTCAACGAGACCGTCGCTGCGCTGAAGGCGTCCTCTGCCGAGGAGGCCAATGGCGACTTGCTGGCATTGCAGACGGCATCCGCTACCCGGGACGTGAGCTTTCTTTGGGATGACGATGAAGCGTCGCTGGGTCTCGGGCGATCCTCCAATACCTGGCCGGTTCGCGAGCTTCCCGATGTCGAATCCGTCAATTGGGAAATTTATTCAGACGTTCCCATCGGCCTGATAACGGGAACGAACGGCAAAACCACGACGGTGCGTCTTGCCACCCACATTCTGCGCGGCGCGGACCTCAACGTCGGACTCAGCTCCACCGACTGGATTGCCGTAAACGATCACATTAT
>Ga0255057_10000771_pt1 | contig 18505 bp, 22 predicted proteins | sample Cases_109_6_MG_FD_189022 | JGI IMG/M metagenome (GOLD analysis project Ga0255057, IMG submission 189022) | Seawater microbial communities from Amundsen Gulf, Northwest Territories, Canada - Cases_109_6 | ecosystem: Environmental > Aquatic > Marine > Gulf | place: Canada: Northwest Territories... | reverse complement strand
GCTTCGCATGGGCCGTTAGCTCAGCTGGTAGAGCACTCGGCTTTTAACCGAATGGTCGACGGTTCGAATCCGTCACGGCCCACCAAAATCAATTACTTAGAACCCTGTTTTTTCAAGCGTCACATCTCGTGGCGTTCTCGTGACGTAAAAAATCACTTGATCGGTGTCACTATATTAGGCTTACGATCATAAACATTAATCATGCTTGCCGATCTATGGCCAGATCCTTTTTGCTTGTCGCCCGTATCATCTGAAATGCCTTTAGCTTTCAAATCATGAAACGTGAATCTAGGCTCAAATCCTTTCATCAAGCGTTGCCATTCAGTCGTGAAAGCATCTATATGAACTTTCCCGCCCTTGCCGTTATGTACTAAATACAGATCAATCAAAATTACATTATTTTTTATTTTGTGATTGTCGATAGCTTGCTTCGGTACTGACAAGTTAACTGTTTCGGCTGTATGGAAGTGGGAATGCCATACATATTTTACTAGAAAAACTTGAACTAAGTGGATGTTTGAGTAAAAGAGTCCAGTGCTAAGTCGCTAATCGTGGGATGCAGGCCCATGTCAGGAGTTAACTTGTCAGTACCAATATTCTTGACCCAAAAAGTGTGGAGGGTAATGCAGCTGCCTTCAAACATTACTGATAAAGAGCTAGTCGAGCATCATCAAGTTGGTGTTCGTGCGCTTAAGTTTAATTTAAAATGTAGCAGAGGAGAGCAGCTTCAGTAGCTTCGATATTTAGAAATAATTGCTAAGCAAGTCTACGAGAGAGTAGGACGCCATGATAATAGCTAATAGGATTAAAATGTTGGTGTTCATCTAAAAATTGAAATGAAGTATAATGGCAGGCTATGAAGCCTGCATTAGTTCTTGTTGATATACAAAACGATTATTTTCCTGATGGAAATATGGAGTTAGTTGATATTGATATAGCCAGTTCAAATGCAAGATTGCTTTTAGATAAGTTTCGTGATCAAGATTTACATACTTTCCATATCCAGCATACTTTTCTAGACAGTCATGCGGGATTTTTTTTGCCAAATACAGCCGGTTCCGAGATACATGGTAGTGTAGATCCATTACCAAGTGAAACAGTTATACCCAAACATTTCCCAAATAGTTTTCGTGATACGAATTTACTTGATCAACTAAAGAAAAATTATATTACTGATTTAGTAATTTGTGGTGCTATGAGTCATATGTGTATTGAAGCAACTACACGTGCGGCAGCGGATTATGGATTTAAATGTGTTGTTGTTCAGGATGCATGTGCAACACGCGACATAGAATTTCAGGGTAAAGAAGTTTCTGCTACTGATGTGCATATTGCATCAATGTCTGCCTTAGCTTTTGCATATGCGAACGTTGTTAATACAGATGAATTAATATGAATAAGTATAATATTTAAAAATTATTCAATTATTTTATAAATCATTTTACTAATAATTATTCTTAGTTATTCATCAGTAAATCAGGTATTATTTAAGGCGTTCTTTTGGCTGACTGCTGTTCTATTATGTCTGAGTGTAATCTCGCTTGTGTCGCAACAAACTGCATTTTTCTTTGACAGTGTTGATTTATTCCTCTCAATATTTGCTTTGTTAGGGTTGTTTGGAGTTGCATATTCCAAGCAAATTTTAACTGTTGTTTTCTGGCGTTATTTCTTCTATTTTGGCATGATTGAAACATTTCTATATTCAATTGTGTTGCCATTCGTTGGGTACGAACGTTACGGGAAGCCATTTGTTTTTAATGGTCTTTATGTGTTAGAGATTGTATATGCTGTATTATTACTTTACGTTTTACATTCATATGCATATCGAAAGCCATATATATGGATGGACAATCGAAGCTGAAATTAGCATTTAATATTTTTCTGTAAATAATTTTAAAGGCATGAATGATGTGAACCGTGCAGAGCGTCGACGTCTTATTAAAGAAGGCCGCAAGCAAAAAGTGGTGTCGCCACTTATGCGAGAAGAGCTTTTAGCTAATGCAATTCAGGAGCTTCAACAAGGCAATCTAAAATATGCAGATAAATTATTTAAAAAGCTAATCACATCAAACCCAGATGATCCCAGTGCGCTTCATTTTGGCGGCATCACAAAATATCAACTAGGTTCATATAATAAAGCGCTTGATCTTCTTAATCGAGCCACACAAGTAGCACCGAATTATGCTGAAGTACATAACAGTCAAGGAATTGTATTACTTGAGCAACGCGAGTATGAAAAAGCACGTCAAAGTTTTCAACATGCGATTCATTTAAAGAGTGACTATTCAAATGCGCATGCAAATCTAGGTAGTTCATTAAAAGGATTGGGAGATATTTCTGAAGCATGTATTGCCTATAACACTGCTATACAGTTGGATCCAAAGAATCGTGAGGCAGCATATAACTTAGCAGCTACTCTGTTGGCTAAAAGTGATCCTGTCGCCGCCCTAGAAGCTGCAGAAAATTGCTTGGCAATCGATCCATATTGTCAAAATGCTAATGCTTATAAAGCAATCGCATTTTCGCAACTTCAACATTATTCAGAATGGAATAAGCTTTATAACTTCGATGCGATGATTCATAAAACATCTATTCAAGTGCCAAAAGAATATGATTCGTTAGAATCATTTAATGCAAAACTTGAGGAAGATGTGCGAAACCACTCTACCTTGACCTGGGAGCCATTAGAGCGCGTTACTAGCGGCGGAGCTGTTACTAAAGATATTTTGTTAAACCCTTCAAAATCCATCCTTGCATTTGAGAAAACGTTACGTTCCGCTATAGATAGTTATCGAGACAGTCTTGTATATAACAATAATCATGTTTTTTATTCTCGTTTACCAAAAAAGTATCGTCTTACTTTAATTGCATCTATCTTAAAAGCTAAAGGCAAGCACCCGCCTCATGTGCATGAGTCATCTTGGTTAAGTGGTGTGTATTATGTGAGTGTTCCTTCTGCGGTGAATAATTTGTATGACAGACGTGAAGGCTGGTTAGAGTTTGGTAGGCCGGATTATGTGTTACCTGATGACTTTATTCCTGAAGTCACTGCTGTGAAACCTGAGGAAGGCGTAGCGCTTTTTTTCCCATCCTATTTTTTTCATGGAACAATTCCTTTCACAGGGCCTGAAGAAAGAATTGGGATCGCCTTTGACGTGTATCCTCTAGAATGAAATCAGTCATTATAGTATTCGTAATATCAGCATTGCATTATTTTATTGGCCTATGGTTGTCCATTAAATCCTTTGGCCATGCTTTTTCAGTTTTTGATAGTGGCAGAGAGCTAACGTTGATAGAAAAAATTAACTATTTAGTCGTTGAAATATTACTATTTCCAATAGTAGCAATCATTGAAGCTACTAATTATGAAGGGGAAAGTTTGTTTACCCAATATTTTCCGTTTATGTTGAATAGTATGTTGTGGGGAATTTTTATCGTTTTTGGGCACAAAATTATTTGCCATAGAAATAAGTAAAATTAATTTGGAGTCTTATGTTAAATATCAATCTAAAATTAAAATAAAACAAAATCAAACATGCAGCCATTACTTTAGGTATGCTTCTGATTAGCCTAGGGTATTCAATGAATCATTATGTTGATCAACTAATATATGGTGAAAAGAGCGGGGAATGATGAGGCCGAAGTAATTTTGCAGTCAATTTTTACTGCTGTAGGTGTAAGCAATTATGAAGTTAAAAATACTATAAGTGATATATATTTGGCTGGTATATGCATTAATTACACTATATAAATAATTTCTTAAATTTAGAGAGGTAGCTCATGAGTGCATCAATTCATCTAGGGCGTTATGCTGAAGGTTGGACAAATGGCGATGCAGATTTAGTTTTGCAAGTAGTTACTAATGACTACATATTAGACGACCCCAATGCAGGAAAAATTTCAAAAGATAAGTTTATTGATTATCTTAATGAGATGAAAGAAACAGTAAAAACACTATGTAATGGCTGTCTGCCCAAACCATTTATGGAAATTACAGAAGTGCTTACTTCAGAAGAGAACGAAATAACCACAGCTTGGTGTGCATGGGTAATTCCAGGCACAAATATTAAAGGCGCAGGGCTCATAAAAGTTAATTCATCAGGTGTTTTTTCGGAAGTATTAACCTATTACACAACGCTAGCCTAATAATTTATATTTTGGGCACCTGAAAGGTAATTAGATAGAGTTATGCAGTTACGTGAAGCAAAGATAGAAGATATTCCTGAACTATGTGAATTATTAAATTATTTATTTGAACAAGAAAAAGAGTTTAAACCAAATACTGAAATTCAAAGTAATGGACTAAGGAGAATAATTACTCAATCAGCTGTAGGCGTGATAATAATTGCTATAGACTCAAATAAAGTAATTGGTATGGTTAATCTTTTGTATACGGTCTCAACTGCGCTTGGTAGTCGAGTTGCGATACTTGAAGATATGATTGTGTCTCCAAAATTTCGTGGAAAGGGCGTGGGTTCTAAGCTTATGAATTATTCTCTTGATTTAGCTAACCAAAAAGGCTGTAAGCGCATTACTTTACTTACCGATTACAATAATGATGGGGCTCATCGATTTTATCAGCAACATGGATTTATTCGCTCTTCAATGGTTGCGTTCCGGAAATCTATTTGAGGGAGTAGGCTCAGTTTGAGGACCGATATATTTGAAGGTCAGCATTCACTCTATGATTCTGAATTTTAGTTATTTGATGTAAAGAGTCAGTGTTAACGCTGAGCTATAACATAATTAGGTTGGCTAAGGTGTTGTTTTTTTGTCGATATAATTATTAGTTAAATTCAAGTTATTATTACAGTATAATATTAGGCTCCTCAGTAAAATAATAATAGCCCTACACGGGAGGCAGAGATGGATAATGAGCTGACTAGCTTAGGTATCATCTTTACGGAATTTTATTACTGGCTCACGGTGGTGATAATGTTTCTTATACATGTAGGTTTTTGCATGTATGAAGTTGCCGTTTCTAGGCATAAAAATCATATGCACACTTTAATGAAGAACACCATGGTAATACCTTTGGTGACTATCACGTTCTATTTTTTTGGTTGGTGGATCTATTTTGCATTTCCAAATGGCCCAGGTATCACTGGTGGTTTAATCGATGCACCACATGCTGAAGGTTGGAGCCAATTAATGGGACCACATATGGGGGGCAGTGGAGATCCTGACGGTTGGGCCCGTATTAATGGTGTATTTTGGGCTGCTTTTCTTTTGTTTTCATGGACAGCAGCATCTATTGTTTCCGGCTCGGTAATTGAACGTATACGCTCAAATGCATTCTGGATACTTGCAGTATTAATAGGATCAGTGTTTTGGATTATTGCTGCTGCTTGGGGTTGGCATGCAGATGGTTGGATGGTGAAGCTTTTAGGTTATCACGATGCTTATGCATCAGGAGTTATCCATGCCATTGCCGGCGGTTTTGCATTAGGCATTCTATTTGTGTTGGGACCACGAATTGGAAAATTTAAAGAAGATGGCACACCTCGGGTTATTCATCCACGTAATCCTTGGCTCTATACGATAGGTTTATTTATTTTGTATACAGGTTTTTGGGGTTTTTACGTGGCCTGCAATATTCCTATGTGGGACATTCAAAGTGGCGATGGTGTTTTTTATTCAGCAACTAATATTTATTTAGCGCCGACAACTTTATCTGCAATTACGGTTAATTTTTTAATGTCTCTTTCAGGTGGTTTGTTAATGGGGTACATTGTTTCTAAAGGGGATGCGTATTGGACATATTCTGCAGGCTTGGCAGGCATCATTGCAGCATCTGCTGGAAACGATTTATATCATCCTATACAAGCTTTATTAGTATCAGCTCTTGGTGTTTTAATTATTTACAAACTACATTATTGGGTTGAACGTAGATTTAAAATAGACGATGCAGTAGGAGCTGTTGCAGTACATGGTTATGCAGGTTTTTATGGGGTTGTAATTGCAGGGTTTATACTTTGGGGTTATCCATCTTCTCCAAACCCCGAATATGCAAATGTTAACCCATTGGGACAAATTATAGGTGCGCTAATAATGTTTGGGCTTCTAGGATTTCTCCCTGGTTGGGTTTTTGCAAAAATCATAAATGCATTTGGAGCTTTGCGAATCCCTAGAGAGATTGAGTTAATAGGTCTTGATACTGGCGCAAATATACAGCGTTTAAAAGACGAGCAAGAAATACTTGCTGCAGAGCATGAGGCATTAAAAAAATAGTAAGTATGTTTGAATTAATATATTCAAAAGGTTATCAAGGAGAATTCTATGTCTACAGGAAATTTTGAGAGTTGGGAAGGTGAGATCACAGAAATTGGGGCGATCTATCCATTTGTAGGCTCAGAATTTATACTTTGGCTCATAGGAATAGGGCTATGGATACTTTGGCATGTTTTGCAATGCCGAGCTGAAAACAAACAGTATGAAGATGAGCTCAAAAAATTTGGTGACTCGGATACAATAAAAAAACTTCTTGATGTCGAAAATTCTGAACAATTCTAGCTACAATATTTTCAATAAATTTTCTTTTTGATTTGTTGTATATGGCCTAAAAATAGATTGAATTTCTTCTGCAGTAGCTTTAATAATGTCGGTCGAGATATCTTTATGTCCTTGAATTATAAACAGGCAGTCTTTTGTGTTTGTTGTAGTTTTTGTCTTATCACATTGCCTGCAATCTAATCTACATAATATTTCGTTATCATCATCGATATAGCAGTATTCGCCTTTGTTAGCAGGTTGCAGTTTATTTTTTCCTAATGGTATGAATCGCTCATTTCCTCTAGTAAGACAGAGTTTTACATTTCCTTTTATGCGCTTTAGATCATGAGCACCAATTGACACTTTGTTCTTGATAGCAATGTAATTATACGTATCTACTATGAAATTAATTGATCGTAACGATCTATGTTTGAACAGCAATTTTATTAGACTTTCTGGGGAAGCGACTAAGGATTTATCTGTTATACTAATTGAGTCATGTAGTTTTTGGTAGCCAATAATATTTACATCATTTTCAAGACATTTCGGTGGGTAGTCTTGTAAAAACTGCGTGTAAAAATTTTCAATATTTTGTTTAAGTAAATCATCAGTACTGCTGTTATCTATGTTATAGATTACAAGAAATGCAACGCTTATTCCTAGTGCAGATACGTCTTCACATATCTTAAAATTCATAGATGTTTTTTTGAGTAATTTGGGATAAATTATAGTCTAATATTATAGATCTATATAAGAAGCATATTAATTTGAATGCTAGCTTGATAAAGTATTTTCATGCCAATTAATATCGCCAGTGCGCCTGTTGCTACTTTAAAGTATCGAAAGGGAATGAATTTAATTTTTCGGTACCATGGTATTGCCATAAGTATCGAGAGTAGTGACATGCATATAATCAGGCCAATACTAAACAGTGCTATATAAGTAAATTTTAAATAAATTGAATCAATTGTAGTGGTTATTAACGCAATAATTAGACCAGAACCAGCTGCGCCATGTAGTAATCCAACACTGAGTGCTTTTAAAGATAGGTTCGTTTTATTATTTTCTGGGATTATTGAAGAATTTAAGTTCTTTTTTTCATTAATTGAGAAAATAAATTTAGTATTTTTTACAACATCAATTCCCATCCAAATCAAAACTAACCCAATAATTAATTCGAACAAAACATACACACTTTTATCTATTTCTATTTGTAACCCCATTAGCATCATACTGAAGATAACCAGTGTAATAGTATGCCCAACTCCCCATATAGCGCCTTGTTTGGCGGTGGCAGATAAAGAATTAGATTCTGTAGATACTGATAAAACTGCTGCTATATGATCAGGTTCAAAAGCGTGACGAATTCCAATGGTAATTGCTAAAATAAGTAAAATACCCATTTTTCTTATTTACTCTATTTTCTTCTAATATTTGGCTTAATGCCGACAATGGATTCTCTAATATCCATCCATGTTTGAAGCATTGTTTTCTTGAGCGTATCACCATCAGGTGCCAGGAATTTTATGACGATTCCACATTTGTTAGGTAATAAGGAAGCGCCTCCATAAATACTTTTATTCATTTTCATATTATTTTGCAATGACTCTAATAAATATTGGTATGCATTAGAGCGATCAATTATGAAAATTGTGCCCATTCCGATATATTCTTTATTTTCATTAAAAAAATTCTTTGCATTAATTAAATATACATCTTTAGCAAGTAATTCATTATCTTCAGTATATATTTTTAAGGAACTATTTAATTGTTTAAAAATATCATTCATGCCGTTAAGAAAATGCAATAAGAAGGCATCTGCTATAACGGCCGTACTAGTTTCATCTATGGACACATTTACAGTTGAACCTAATGTTGATTTCGGAAACAGTATTAATGGATCTGAAAAATATTCTGTATAAGCATTTTCAGTAGCATTGATATTAATTGTTTGATGTGCGCCTCCAGTGGACATACCATGGACAATTGTCGAAGCTTGTGTAGTTACATGGCTATGCGAGTTTGTGTGTGCAACAACGTTTGTTGTAAGGCTTTCATTCTCATAAATACCTCCAGATGCAGACTGAATATATATGTTCGCCATTCCTGGCGGATCATTTTCATAATATTGAGCTCTGCAAATATGAAAAGGATATGATGCATATTGATTCTCAAGGAACGTTTTACCATCAGCGCTTTTTGAAAACTCAAGAGATAAGTTGCTCATTTACTATTTCTTATTTAACAGACTTATTATTTAAAAAGTACGTTTTTAATTATATGACCCGCTACTTCTTCAACACCTTTTCCAGTTTTGCAATTAGTTAGTACTAATGGTTTGTTGCCTCTAACTTCTTGGCCTTCTTTGACCATTAAATCAACATCTGCACCCACATATTTTGCAATATCTACTTTATTAATGACTAACAAATCTGATTGCACAATACCAGGTCCACGTTTACGTGGGATGTCATCACCTTCAGATGTGTCGATGACAAACATCCAATAATCAACGAGATCTAAGGAGAAAGTAGAGGCAAGATTGTCGCCACCGCTTTCAATTAATATTAGATCCAATGTATTAAATTTTTTAACTAGACCGTCAGCCGCTTGAATATTTAAAGTAGGATCTTCTCGAATGACTGTATGTGGGCATGCGCCCGCCTCAACAGCCACTACACGTTCAGGTGCGAGTAAGCCAGACTGTTGTAATCGTTTGGCATCTTCTCGTGTAACCAGGTCATTTGTAACAATGGCAACTTCATTTCCTCTTTTAATGAAAAAAGGAATTAATTGCTCGATCAATGCCGTTTTTCCAGAGCCAACTGGGCCGCCAATTCCCACGCGTGCTGGACCAATTTTCGAAGCAGTAATTTTCATCGAAGCATATAACGTTGTGTGAGTGGCAATGTTTTAGCAGGTTTGCAAGTCGCTAAGTCACCGTCGACATATACATCAAATGTTTGCGGATTTACTGTTATTTTTGGGCAGCTATCATTATGTAGCATGTGGCTCTTGTTTAACTTGCGCGTTCCTTGTGCCGGTAAATTAGTTTTTTGCAATTGTAATTTCTCACCAATGTTTGCATCTACAGCAGATTGATTAACAAAGTTAGCGCTTAGATTTTGCTTGGCATTACCAAATGCACCCCACTGAGGTCGCATGGCTAAAGGTTCGCACGTCATTAAAGATGCAGCGCTGTCGCCCATAGCGGCCCAAACAATAAAACCACCTTTTACTATTAGCTCTGGCTTAATTCCAAAAAACGCTGGTTTCCATAACACCACATCGCCCATTTTGCCTTTTTCTAAAGAACCAATATATTGGTCGATTCCGAATGTTCGCGCAGCATTAATTGTATATTTTGCGATGTAACGTTTAATTCGTTCATTATCTCCACGTTTTGAGGTTTCTTCAGGAAGTCTTCCGCGTTGATCTTTCATCTTGCTAGCGAGTTGCCAAGTGCGGCAGATGACTTCATTGATGCGCCCCATTCCTTGGCTATCTGAACCCAGCATCGAAATTGCCCCAATATCATGTAATACATCTTCCGCAGCAATTGTTTGTGCGCGAATTCTACTTTCAGCAAATGCAACATCTTCAGGAATAGCGGGGTTTAGATGGTGACAAACCATTGTCATATCTAAATGTTCATCAAATGTATTTACAGTATATGGGTTGGTGGGGTTAGTAGAAGAAGGTAGGCAATTGAGTTCACCAGCAACTCTAATGATATCAGGAGCATGGCCACCGCCGGCGCCTTCTGTGTGATACATATGAATTGTACGACCATTGATAGCCGCTAAAGTATTTTCTACAAAACCACTTTCATTCAATGTATCTGTGTGGAGTTGCACTTGATAATCTAAGTCATCTGCTACCGACAAACAGGTATCGATTACTGCAGGCATCGCTCCCCAATCTTCATGAATTTTTAGACCTAAACAACCGCCTGCTAGCTGATCGATTAAAGATCTGGGTTTGGATGAGTTGCCGCGACCAAGAAAGCCAAAATTTATAGGCCATTGTTCTGAGGCTTGTAGCATCTTGCCAACATTCCATGCACCGCCACAATCAATGCCTACAGTAATGGGTCCTAGTGACCCACCAATCATAGTTGTAATGCCTGAACTGATGGCATGTTCACATAACTGTGCGCTGTCAAAGTGCACGTGTACATCTATACCACCAGGTGTAGCGATAAGTCCTTCGGCATCACGCACTGTAGTTGCGGCAGCACAAATAAGATCTGGATCTACATTATCCATAGTTGCAGGGTTGCCGGCTTTGCCAACGCCAGTAATTTTGCCTTCCTTCATGCCAATATCCGCTTTGACAATTCCTAAAACTGGGTCAATTATCAATGCGTTACTAATCAACATGTCTAATGAACCGGCTGCGCTGTCATAACCTGCTGTTAAGCCTAAACCATCACGAAGTGTCTTACCGCCACCGTGCAAACATTCGTCTCCTGGGTACGCATAGTCATGTTCCACTTCTGCTAATAAAGAAGTATCGCCAAGACGCACGGCATCGCCCTTGGTAGGGCCATACATGATTGCATACTCTTTTCTTGAAATTTTGATCATCGTTATTATGCTCCTTTGAATCCGCGTATTTTTGCTCGATGCAGTGCTTCTTGTTTATTTACTTCGCTAGAGGTAGACCCGTTCGTTAAGCTATTTAAACCATATATTTCACCGGTACCACCAAATGCAACGAGTTGTACTTCCTTGTTTTCGCCAGGTTCAAATCTAATTGCTGTACCTGCGGGAATGTCTAAATGTTTTCCAAATGTGTCTGCACGTTTAAAATCTAATGCAGGATTCACTTCAAAAAAATGGAAATGGCTTCCTATCTGCACAGGGCGATCACCTGTATTCAATACTTTTACTTTTATTGATTTTTTGCCTGCATTTATCTCTACATCGCCATCACCAGCAATAATTTCACCAGGTGTGACATCATCCTTACCTTTAGATTTCTTTTTACCGGCACGAATAGGTTCGTGTACTGTGACAAGTTTAGTGCCGTCAGGAAACGTAGCTTCAACTTGAAGCATATGCATCATGTCGTCTACTCCGGGCATTACGTCATCGGTATTTAGTAATGTTGAACCGTAACTAATTAATTCTGCAACTGTGCGTCCTTCTCTTGCTCCTTCTAAAATTTCATCTGCGATGATAGCGGTTGCTTCAGGATGGTTTAACTTCAAACCTTTCCCCCGCCTTTTTCTTGCTAACTCAGCTGCAGTATAAATAGTGAGTCGTTCTAATTCAGTTGGTGTTAGTAGCATTATTTCCTCCGAATTATCAGATAGTTAGATATTTAATTTGCAAATAATCTTGCTTCAGCATTTTCATGGCGCATCGATGCGATATCAGCATAAGGGGTAAAGGCATGAATGCTTTCTATGCCTGGGATGGGCCAAGCTAGAATTTTAATTATTAATTTTCGAAATTTAGTCAAGCTATTTTGACAATCGATGTGTCCAACAAGCCCAAGGCGTAAAGCGGCACCTAGTACAGACGAACAAAAATTGTATGCAGATAATGAAAGTACAGAATTTCGAGTAAGACCAATTGATTTCCAAACTAATCCTTGTGCAATGGGTAAGTGTCCGTATGCACAACCATCAAAAATAAGAGCTTGGTATTGATGGGCGAGAGGATTATTTAACTTGCTGTGGGTTGTTAATAAAGCACTACCTAATCTTTTTGAGCCCTCTCTGAGTTCTCTCGCAAAGGTCATGCATTCGACAATATTATCGATAGAAATCATTTCTTCGAACTTGTTTTCACAATCAAAACTATGTGCTAGTACGACGCGTTCAAATGGACCCCATCTTTCGAGAAGTTGGTTTTCAATAAAATCATTTACTCCACTTATAGAAGTAATGATTTCATCATCCTTTAGCATTTCTAACCCCCAGGAAAAAGAAACAGCACCTGATGGGAAAAAACTATCACCATGCTGTAATAATGTTAGTAGTTGTTCTTTATTCATTTTCAATTCTTGTTATTTTTTTCTTACTAAAGAAATCCTTTAATCGGTCTAGGTAAGTTTCTTCAGGGCTTTCAAGCGCAATATCAAGACATTCATTTTCAAATTTAACGCGCCAATGCATATTGCCAGCAAAGTAGCCAAGTTCAATAGCGGCAGAAACATCTTTTGGGAGTAGTGATAGCCATTGATCTTCAGCCATTTTTACTACGATAGCGCGGTCTTTTTCTAATAATAAAACTGCACCATTAGATAGTTTGCTGTCACGAGATATTGTTACTGCGCAATCTGTGCCTTGATCAGTTTGTGTGCGAAAACGTCTACGCTGTAAATTTGCGTGATCTAAAATTATATATTCGACTTTATTATGGTGTGATAAATCGTGAAGTTGACCCGATAGATTCGAATCATGTGAATGACCAAGGACATGGCTAATTTCTATCATATAAAAATATCTTACAATTTATATTCAACAGTCTTCATTTGAATTAAAGGCGTAAATTATTATGCTATGGCTATTTAGTAACCTGTTTGTAGAAGTTTTGTATGCACATAACCTGACTATTATTCTGGTTATAAAATAAGCATTTTTTAAATTAAACAATTTTATTAATACATGGGTATAAAAATAAAGAATGCTTATAGATTTTGTTATTACGGGTATATACTACCAGTAATCTAACTAGTGGCTAACTAAAATTATTAGTAGTAAATAGCTGGTATTAGAAAAATAATTAAAACAGGTGAAGTTATATAAAAAATACTGTTCGACCAGTTTGATTTCGGATTTTTGTCTACACCATATTTCTTTATGTAGGGAAAGTCGCAAAGAACTTAAACAATTTACTTATTGCAATACTAGCCACAAATTTATTATTTGTATTTAATTAAAGACAAATAACTTCTATCTAGCAGGATTATTCGATGTTTACTCGGAGGACAAAGTCATGAGCAAAAAAGAAAAAGGCATGAATAAAAACCAACAAACAAGACGCAAAATATTAAAAGGGGTAGCAGCAGGTGCTGCAGTCTCAGCATTTCCGGCGCCTTGGGTCAGGCGTGTGAATGCATCAGATAAAATTTTGTTAGGTATTCCGTCATCATTATCCACGCCTTATGGGGTTGCGGATGACCAAGATCATCTCAATGGGTCTATTCTTGCGCAGGAAGATATTAATGCTGCAGGTGGTATTTTAGGAAGAGAGCTGGAACTCTTTGTGCCAGATGTGGATAAATTAAATCCTGAAAGTTGTAGACAAACTATTGCTGCCTGTATCGATAAAAAAGTGCATGCGATTTCAAATGCATTTTTATTTGCACCCATTCCTGCAATGGATGAATCTGCTAAGTATAAGTGTCCTTACTTACAAGGAAATACTCAACGTAATGCAACTGAGGCATATAAGGCAGAGCCAGAAAAATATAGCCATATCTTGCAAACAGATCCATCAGAAGTTAACTATGGATGGACGTATCCTTTGTGGCTGCAACAAATGGAAAAAGAACAAGGGTGGAAGCCCAAGAATAGAAAAGTTCATATTGTTGCAGAACAAGTTGGCTATAACCAAACCATTCTTAAAGCAGCTAGAGAATCCATTCCTAAATATGATTTTGAATTAGCTGAGGTAACCGATATTCAATACCCCGTAAATGATTGGTCTCCTGTGATGCAAAGACTTAAAGAAGTGGATGCAGGAGCAATCATGATCGATCATTGGGTAGCTTCTGAATACGCTGCATTTTGTAAACAGTTTAGTTCAGATCCTGTTAAAGATTCACTCGTGTATCTTCAGTACGGTCCATCACAACCGGAATTCTTGGAATTAGGGGGTAAAGCTACAGAAGGATTTTGCTGGAGTACCGTTTTAGGGGTTTATGGTGATAAAACTGGTCAAGACTTCAGGAAAAAGTATTTGAAACGATTCCCAGAGTTTGGTGATTATGAAAGAAATACTATGGGTCTTGTATATACGGGTAATGGTTATGACATTGTCAAATATCTTGAGAAAGCGTGGAATGCCACTAAGGCACTGGATACAACACCGGAAGATTTCAAGAAAAATTGTGATTGGGTAAGGGCGAATCCAGATAGAGGTGTATGTGGAATGATGGACATGGATAATGAATATCAAGAAGCACTTCATTACCCAGATAATGGATTCGGCAATCAATCCGATTCGCATGAGACAGGCATGAGTCAACTCTATGTACAGGTACAAGATGTTCAGCACAAAATTATTTGGCCTGATGCAATAGCGGAAAGTAAAATGCAACCCGCGCCATGGTGGGGGTAAAGTAAAAAAAATAGCGGGGTGGAATTCATGGATGATCACTCTTTCGCCCCATTATTTTCGTGCGAAAACTTGTCACTCGATTTAGGCGGCAGGGAAATCTTACGTGATATAGATTTAAAAATAAGTCCTGGAGAAGTGTTAGGCATCATTGGTCCAAATGGTGCAGGTAAAACCAGTCTTCTTGAAATTTTCTCAGGTAGATACACGCCAAAAACTGGAAATGTTTTTTATAAAGAAAGAAACATAACTAGTATGAGCTTTCATGAGCGCGCACGTATTGGTATTGGTAGAACTTTTCAAACTCCAGTTGTCCCGGATGACCTCACTGTAGGCGAAACATTTAAAGCTGTAAGGCAAGCTTATAAACCCTATCTCACACGCTTCGATGCGGAATACGCAGCCGATCTAGTTGACTTTGTTGTGGACGATTGCGTGTTAAACACTCAACTTAAAACATTCAACAGGCGTAAATTGTTACTGGCCAATATTCTTATGCATAAACCAGAACTGTTGTTAATGGATGAGCCTGCTGCTGGATTAATCAATTCTGAAATAGATGAGATCGATGAAATTCTTAGAATGCTTTCTAAAGAAATGAATATTACTGTAATGATTGTGGAACATAGAATTGAATTGCTAGATACCATTGCTGATAAGGTAATGGTAATGGATGCGGGGGCAGTAATAGCCAAAGGCACGTTAAATGAAATTATCGATAGCCCAGAAGTTAGAGCCGCATATTTTGAGACGGTCTAATGAGTGAAATATTAAATGTTAAAGGATTATCAGCAGGTTACGGTCCGCTACGAGTTATCCATGATTTAGATTTGATAATTAGCTCTGGTGAGCGTGTTGGATTAGTTGGATTGAATGGCCATGGGAAAACAACACTGTTTTATGGCATAGCGGGACTAACAGGTTGGCAACGTGGCTCAATCTTATTTAATGGAAACCAAATTGGTAGAACACGAAGCCAAGGTCCTGGGCGTTATACGCATCTAATTGTTAGGCAGGGACTTGTGATTATGCCTCAAGGAGATGAGATTTTTCATGGTTTGACCGTTGAAGAGCATCTTGATAGCGGGGCCTTTACTAAAGAAGCGTGGAAGACACGTAGAAAAAGAAAAGAACAAGTTTTAGATTTATTTGAACCGTTAAAAAAATTGTTAAAAACTCCAGTTGCACGTTTATCGGGTGGAGAACGAAGAATGGTTTCAATTGGAAGAGGGCTAATGACGGAAGCAAAGCTTTATCTTGCAGATGAACCATCTTTAGGTTTAGCACCTAAAGTTGGAAACGCTGTGATGGAAGCTTTGTTAAAAATTGAATTGAGTAATTCGGCAATGGTTATTGCAGAACAAAATGTTGCTTTGTTAGAAGGGAAAGTGGATCGCGTAATAGGTATGCATGCAGGTAAATTGAAAGGGGAAGCCTCTTCAGCGTTATCTATGCACTTAAAATAACTAGGATAAATTAGATTTGGATATAAGTTTTATATTAATAAATGCAACTATTGTAGCCTGTATTTATGGTCTGATAGCAGTTGCGGTATCAATTACTTGGTCTAGCTTGGGATTACTTAACCTAAGTTATGGGTTTATTTTTTCATTTGCCGGATATGGTGCCTACTTAGTTGCACGAATGCTTTCTGACCATCCAATAGTAGTGCTTACTGCAGGTGTATTAGTTGGGGCGCTTGGCGGGGTCATTATTTGTTTACTGGTGTTTATACCAATGCACGACAAACCAAATTTTACAATTAGAGGCATGATCGGAACACTGGCGATTAGCTTAATAGGTTCTCAATGTTTACTTTGGTATTTTGGTCCTAAAAATAAAGCGCTTCCTGAAATATTTGGATATTGGAAAGTCTCAATAGGTAACACTGTTTTAACCTCCGATAAAATTGGAATAATAGTTTGTTCGATATTAATGTTGATATTTGTTGTGCTATGGATGAAGTCCAGTAGACGTGGCTTAGAAATTAGAGCCATGATGATGAACCCGCATGCTGCATCTATTGTTGGGATTGGCATTAGGAAAACGGGCTTTTACGTAATGGCAATTACAGGTGCTATGGCAGGCCTTTCTGCTGTGCTGCTATCGCAGACTTATTATATTTCACCTTTTAGTGGGATAACTCCATTAATCAAAGGTGTGAGTATAGCTTTATGTGGAGGACTTGGTAGCGTGCAAGGTGCTGTTATTGCAGCAATAATTCTAGGTATAACTGAAGCTCTCACATCAAGGTTATTAGGTGGACAATATGTATTAATCACACAGTTTCTTGTGATTATTACAATATTAATAATAAGGCCAAGAGGAATTGCAGGTCTTTTGGATAAAGCACGAGAGCAATGAATAAAAATTATACATGGAAGAATCCGTTAGCAGTTTGGGGAGCTAAAGGTGGAAATTATGAAGTTCCCAGTATAAAAGTAGAGGATCCTAGATCGGTTTGGGATAATAATAAAACTTATAAAGTTCCTCTTTATAAAGTAGGTAGATTTAAATATATATATAAATGGAAAAATCATGGGGGTCGCATTTGGAAAAGGTTGAGATGGTGGCCAACAAGAAGAACCTTGATACATGTGCAAGGCTATTACAATAAAAAGTCACTTAAGGCTCAAAAACTAATTGTAGATAAACGGCCTATTTATTGGGTAATTGCCTTAACAGCTTTAGCTTTAGCACCTTTATTCTTTCCTTCAAGTATGCAAAACCAGCTCCTCACTGCGGGAGCTGTTTTCGGTATATTTGCAGCCATAAATGTATGCTGGACGTTAGTAATTGGTACGGCGAGTATCTTTTCACTTGCCACCTATGCAGTAGTAGGTGTAGCTGCGTTTTGCACTTCATGGTTGTCAATAAATTTAGGCTATCCTTGGTGGTCATTACCATTAATTGGAATGGCTATCGGATTTATTTTTGGAGGAATTATTGCATTGCCGGCAATGCGTTTAGATGGGTTTTATTATGCATTGTTAACTTTAGGCTTAAATGAGTTATGCAGAGTCTATGTTATAACTTCAAAAGAGTTTGGTTCTGCTTCTGGTGGTTTATATGGTGCGTCGACATATATTAGTTCAGATTGGCCGCCATTAATGCAATCACTAGTTTCGTATTATGGTGCATTTGCATTATTAATTGCAGCACTTTTTCTTTTTAGATTTGTAGATGGAAAACGTCTTGGTCGGTTGTTAAAAATGGCACCGGAAAAAAGAGAAGCGTTTGCAGAAGCAACGGGTGTTAATTATAAGCAGGCAAGAATAACCGTGTTTCTTATTTCTTCAGTTGCACTTGGGTTTATTGGTGGTTTTTATGCTGCACACTACAGGGGGGTAGCTTTTTCAATATTTAGTTTTGATACTCTGTTACTCGGTTTGGCTATGCTTACGATTGGAGGTATTGGAAAAGCAGAAGGCGCAATTGTTGGGACGCTTATTGTTGTTTTTTTGGATAAAGTTTTAATTACTTTAGGGCCAATAAGACACATCATGATAGGACTGTTGATGCTATTCGTAGTGTTATTTTTAAATAAAGGTCTATTTGGCATGAAAAAACAATTTCGTGCTTGGAGGGATAAAAAGAAAGGTGAATGGCGATCGACTCGCACTGAAAAGGGTGGCGAAGGATTACCAGAAGAAGCGACTGAAATGGATGATAAAGATTATCTTTATTATCGACGTTTCGACAAAATGCAAAGAGATTAT
>Ga0255057_10000770_pt1 | contig 18517 bp, 25 predicted proteins | sample Cases_109_6_MG_FD_189022 | JGI IMG/M metagenome (GOLD analysis project Ga0255057, IMG submission 189022) | Seawater microbial communities from Amundsen Gulf, Northwest Territories, Canada - Cases_109_6 | ecosystem: Environmental > Aquatic > Marine > Gulf | place: Canada: Northwest Territories... | reverse complement strand
CATCGAAAAACAAACTATACCGGATTGTTTAGAGGTTACTGCTTGGACAGAAAACCATGCGGGTGACTTAGATGAAATCATGGGTGTGCGCCATAAAGAACTGGCGGTCGAAGGCGTGCAATTTCACCCTGAATCGATTCTCACGGATTTTGGCCATCATTTATTAACCAATTTTGTTCGTCAAAACTAAATTTATCTATGAGCTTTCAATCATAAATATTCAACAAGCCATTAATACGGTTATTGAAGGTAATCACCTTAATACAGAGCAAATGACCGCCGTTATGCGTACAGTAATGTCGGGCGAAGCTACACCCGCCCAAGTGGCAGGATTCCTTGTGGCCTTGCGTATGAAGGGTGAGGTGGTGGAAGAGCTAATTGCCGCAGCTTCTGTGATGCGTGAACTTTCTGCAAAAGTAAATGTGGCGACAGATAATTTAGTCGACACTTGTGGTACAGGAGGAGATTCGAAAGGCACTTTTAATGTTTCAACCACTGCAGCATTTGTTGTCGCTGCAGCAGGTGCGCGAGTAGCAAAACACGGTAATCATTCTGTTTCAAGTAAAAGTGGTAGTGCAGATTTATTAGAAATTGCAGGTGTAAATTTACAATTAACGCCTGATCAAGTATCTAAATGTATAGAAGAAATAGGCATTGGTTTTTTGTATGCGCCAGCCCACCATAGTGCAATGAGGCATGCGATTGGCCCACGTAAAGAATTAGGTGTGCGTACCATGTTTAATTTATTAGGACCACTAACTAATCCAGCCAATGCACCACACCAAGTTTTAGGTGTGTTTAGTGAAAAGTGGATTGAGCCGTTAGCTAATGTTTTACAGTCACTTGGAAGTAAGCATGTATTAGTTGTGCATGCCGATGATGGGTTGGATGAAATCAGCATCGCGGGCAGTACTCAAATTGCAGAATTAAAAGAGGGTGCAGTAACGCGTTATAGTATTTCGCCACAACAATTTGGAATTGATATTGGCAAACTTACAGATATTGTTGCGACAGATGCTGCTGAAAGCCTACAAATCGTAAATGATGTCTTTGACAATAAAGTCATCAATAACACTAGTGCTGCATTAGATATCGTAAAGCTGAATGCGGGAGCTGCATTATATGCCAGTGATAAAGCCATGACGCTAGAAGAGGGGGTTAGTTTGGCAGCAGATTCCATTGCATCTGGAAAAGCTAAGAGCAAGTTTAAACAATACATAGAATATACAAACAGTTTTGAATAAATGAAAATGACAAACACACCAGAAATACTCACCAAAATAATTGAGCATAAAAAAACTGAACTAGATCAACGCAAACTGCATATGCCACTTGAGAAAATGCAGGACATGGCAAAAGATGCGTCTAGCCCACGAGGGTTTGAGCGAGCATTGCGTGGTGCGCAAATAGCTAAACGGCCTGGTGTGATTGCGGAAATTAAGCGTGCTTCTCCTAGTAAAGGCATTCTGCGAGAAAACTTTAACCCTATGGAAATCGCAGCCGGCTACCAAATGAATGGTGCGAGCTGTGTGTCTGTATTGACAGATACTAAGTTCTTTAAAGGTTCGTGCGCAATTTTAGAATTGGCACGAAAAACTTGTTTTTTGCCAATTTTGCGTAAAGATTTTATTATTGATACTTATCAAGTCTATGAAACACGTGCAGTAAATGCGGACTGCATGTTGTTAATTGTCGCAGCACTTGAAGATGAGCAGATGGCAGAGCTCTATGCGCTAGGTAAAGAGCTGTGTTTAGATATTTTAGTAGAAGTTCACAATGAAGAAGAAATGGCTCGTGCGCTAAAACTCGAACCTACTATGATTGGAATTAACAACCGAAACTTACATAGCTTCGAAGTTACATTGGATACAACATTTAATTTGTTATCTAAAATTCCCGACACATGCCATGTGGTGACTGAAAGTGGCATTCACACTAAAGATGATATCGCTTTGATGATTGAAAAAGGTGTGAATTCCTTTTTGGTAGGCGAAGCATTTATGGTGGCAGAAAATCCTGGTGCTAAATTAAAAGAATTGTTTTTTTAATCTACAAATAATTATTGGGGTAAATCATGGTTAAACCTACATTAGATAATTCACACCCAATGATGCGCTTTATATTATTTGTAGAGCGTGCTGGACTTGTGTTGATTACTTTAGCGACCATCATTGCCATTGGCCAAGAATTATGGGTAGTCATCCAGAAAGCTAGAGTAGAATTGCACGACATCTTGCTGTTATTCATATACTTGGAAATCCTAACCATGGTAGCGCTGTACTTCACTAGCGGAAAACTTCCAGTACGTTATCCCATTTATATTTCAATTGTGGCAATCACGCGATTTATTATTTTAGGTATGAAAGAAATAAATGCACTAGACATAGTTTATCTTGCTGGTGCAATATTACTTCTAACCATTGCCTCAATAGTGCTTAGATATGGACAGTCTAAGTTTCCTCATAGTCGCGAAAAAAGTATTGATTAATATTTATGGTCTAATGACCGTATGCGATCATAATGTGTTAGCAGGCGCACGATGTGCATCAATACATCGTCCTTGTAATCACATAAAAATTATTTTCGTGAAAGATTACTCCAAACTATGTATGCAAGTGCGATGACCAAAACGAGATAAATTGGGTTATATAGTACGTGTTGCATTTCTTCCATACGTTGTGCTCCTTTGTCAAAGCAACCTAAGTGCCGGACATAAAATTAGTATGTGATGGCATGTGTCATACCATGTGTAGATACCCTTTTCTGGGTCAGTCTGATAAGAAGCGTAAAGAATAAAACTTTTAGTGATAAAAGCTTTAGAGATGCGCTGCCAAGCAGGCGGGTCCTGATTGAGATAAATAGCCTGTACACTCTATAGGGTAGCTATCGCTTTAGCAATTAGTCTTACATTCTTATACTTAAGTTGGTAACAATATGAAAACCATCGCTATTTTTGTCGACGTGCAAAATATTTACTACACCACGCGAGAAGCCTATGCACGTCAATTTAATTACAGAGAGCTGTGGAAGCAGTTAGGTAAAGAAGGAAAAATCGTAATCGCAAACGCTTATGCCACTCAGAAGGGTGATGATAAACAACATAAATTTCAAAAAGCATTAGAACATATTGGCTTTAAGGTAAAACTTAAGCCGTATATTCAACGTAGTGATGGCTCAGCAAAAGGAGATTGGGATGTAGGTATTGCTATTGATGTAATGGAAAAAGCTAAAGAGGTGGATGTTGTAGTGTTGTTATCAGGAGATGGTGATTTTGATCTTTTATTAGAGAAAATCAAAACGGATTACGGAGTAACCACTAAAGTATATGGTGTACCAGGGTTAACAGCTAAAACTCTTATCGAGTCAGCCAGTGTGTATCACCCCATTGAAGAAGATTTATTGCTGTAGTAGTTCTAAATTGCTGAGGAGCAAAGAGAGTGTGAAGACTTTGTTGCGAGTGCATTTGTGATATGTCCAGCTGCATGAATGATTCCACCGATAACCGTCAATATGGTTTCTCCAGTATAAGATATCATTTGCTGTGAGATAAGTAGTTCAGCGAACAGTGCAACGATTACTAAAATACTCAAACCTAAGCCGCCAAGCAGCATGGGTATGTTTTTTCTGTGGCAACGATAACCTGTGACTAATGCAAGTAAACTAATAGGTATGATGAATATAAGTATGAATTGGTGAAACCAAAATTCGTGCACGCTATTTCCATGATTGAACATAGACATCAATAGTGGAGTAACGCTCGCGGCAATCGGTAAAGCAACGCAGTGAATTGCACACAAGCTAGATAATGCTATAGCAAAGCGGTCATAGGTATTGTGTTTCATCAGCTTATCTCTATTGCCTCGTATTTACTGCTGAGTGCATTGTGAGCAAATGCCATGAATTTCTATGTTTACAAGACTAGATGTGAAACCTTGCTTTTTACTAATTTCACTAAGTGTCTTATGTATCTTGGGCTCGCTGAGCTCTTCCACTTCATTGCAGTTATCACAGATTAAGAATTTGCTATCTAAAGTATCATGATCGGTGTTGCAGCCTATATAAGCATTTTGACTTTCAATGCGGTGTATTAAATTGTTATCCATTAAAAAATCAAGAGCGCGATAAACTGTGGGTGGTTTTTCTATAAAGTTTTCTGAGCTTAATTGTGCCAATAAATCATAAGCCTTGATGGGCTTATGGCTTTTCCAAATTAACACCAATACTTTTTTGCGTATAGGCGTAAGTCGGCATTGGTGATCTGTGCAGATCTGTTCCGCCTTGTCGAGAGCTTCTTTAATGCATTGGCTATGTTGGTGTCTTTTCCACATATTTGATATGTTATAATATAACGTTAACTAAAGAAAGTGCAAACATACAGGCAAAAGCAGCTGTTCTGGCAGGTGCCAGATTTTAAAACAAAGAAGAGGGATGAAAGCTTTTAGTTAGGTTAAATGACTTAGCGTGTACCGTAGACCACAATGGTCTTGCCGTGTGCAGTGATTAAGCCTTGTTGCTGAAGCTCTTTGAGCACTCGCCCCGCCATTTCACGTGAGCAGCCAACAATTTTGGCGATCTCTTGGCGCGTGATGTGGATTTGCATGCCATCAGGATGAGTCAAGGCATCTGGTTGTTTAGCAAGATCAAGTAAAGTGTGTGCCACACGGCCTGTGACATCTAGATAAGCAAGGTCAATAACTTTTTGACTTGTTTCACGTAGGCGTTTGGCAAGCTGGCTGGCCATATGCATTAAAATATCTGGGTCGGTTTGTACCAACTCACGAAATTTTGAATATTGAATTTCAGCTACGTCGCATTGCTCTTTAGCGATGACCAAAGCGCTGCGTTCTTCTTCTGAAAATAAACCCATTTCTCCAAAAAAATCACCTTTGTTAAGATATGCTAATACCAATTCATGCCCAGTATCATCTTCAAGCATAATCTTTACGGAACCATGCGTAATGTAATACAAAGTGTTAGCAGGATCACCTGCATGGATAATACGACTACCAGAGGCGTAACGTTTTGTATGGCAATTTTCTAGAAATCGTTCTACAGCAGATTCTTGTATTGGTACGGTACGGTTTGGATTGTTCAAGTTCATATTTAGAAGTTGTAATTTTTTATTAGTGTATGGCATATAACTTACTGATGTCGATAGAGGAAAGGAGCAAACGGTAGCAATGAAAGTACGAATCAAGTGGTTAGAGCAACGTGTCTTCGAAGCCAAGACCGGTAGCGGCCATACTTTAACGATGGATGGCCCCCCCGAGCACGGAGGAAGTAATCTTGCCGCACGCCCTATGGAGATGGTCTTAGTGGGTTTAGGAGGCTGTAGTGCCTTTGATGTAGTGGAAATACTCGAAAAATCTAGGCAAATCGTGAAGGATTGCCAAATAGAAATTGATGCTGAGAGGGTAGCTGCTGTACCAGCAGTGTTTACAAGAATTCACATGCATTTCATGATCGCCGGCGATGGGTTAAATGAAAAGCATGTGAAACGAGCTGTGGAGTTGTCGGTCGACAAATATTGTTCAGTAGCAAAGATGATACGACCTGATGTGGAAATTAAATATGACTATGAAATGAGTTAAACCTGTAATATATAGTTGAAGTGCATTGATTAATTATAAAAAAAATTTAAAATGGGTCTATATAAATGGAAATGGCGATTCAAAAATAAAAATACATGGGTTTAATAATCTTACTAAGACATTAAGCTTTTACTTCTATGATATTTGCTATGCGCTAACTCCAGATCATCAACAAAAGTATTTAGAATGCGTTGATGAAGAATACAATGCAGGGCGTCTGGAAGCGGTATTGACTGAAGTTACAAAGAGAGTCGGCGCAAATATTCAGAGTATGTCTGTCTATGATTATGAGCTGCGAGGCGCAAATGTAAGGTGTTTGATCTCTGAGAAACCTGCGCTCGCTGAAGCTTTTTTCTGAAGAAAACACGCCGTTTGAAGAAGCTCAAAGCATGCCAAAGAAATTGGCTGTCGGTCATTTGGATAAAACATGTGACGGCGCACACTTACCCTGAATATCATCCTGATAATGGCATTAGTACTTTCCATGTAGATATTGATGTGTCTACATGTGGGAGAGTCTCTGCGCTTAAAGCATTAAATTACTTAGTGGACAGTTTTGATGAAGATATTGTTATCTTAGATTACCGTGTGCGTGAATTTACTAGAGATTTACATGGCTTAAAACATTACATTGATCATGAAATTATACGATCCAAGATTTCTTGTCAGATAAAACAAAAAAACAGCATCAAATGATTGATATGAATGTAGACCAAGAAGATATTTTTCACACTAAGATGTTATTAAATTAATTTAAGCTTGATGACTACTTATTTTGAAAAAGTGTGAATGAGCTTGATACAAATGAACAAGAAAAAATTGAAGAGCAGTTGAAGAAAGAGATGAGTGAGATTTTTTACGGAATCAATTCTTTGGATTAAATCCAGTATGAAGTTTTTGTCATTATTTTTGAAACCGCGGCCATTAATGTTTTGGCAGGTTGTGGTAATTCATATGCTCCAGCAGCTTGTGCATTTTTGTCATGCATAGCTTCATCTTCACGTATCTTTAATAGTACTTCACGGCTTTTAATATCGTCTTCAGGTAAACGTGACAGATGTTTGTCTAAATGTTTTACCACTTGTTTTTCGGTTTCCGATATAAATCCTAAAGACCACTTGTCTCCAAGAACGCCAACTGCAGCGCCCATTGCATAAGAACCAAGATACCAAACCGGTGTAAATACACTGGGCCGATCTTGAAGTTCATCAAGACGTTTTTCGCACCAACTTAAGTGCGCTTCTTCCTCCTCGGCAGACTGGTTAAATATTTGCTTAATGCTTTTATCTTTGGCCATCAGCATATGACCATGATACAAGCCTTGAGCTGCAATTTCACCAGCATGGTTCACGCGCATTAAGCGAGCGGATAACTTTTTACCGTTTTCGCTTAATTCTGTTTTGCTGTTAATTTGATCTGCTGGTGAAGGAGAGGTTTTTGCATTAGGTCTGACTATTAACGTTCGCAAACCTTTGTCGATTTGTGAAAGAAAATGATCGATTGTATTGTAACTCCGCATCTTTTTATTATAGCACTTGTTGGGCAAGTAATGTGATGGGGTGACAAATCTGTACATGTGCATTCTCACATTTTAATTGAGCTTGAAAATGTAGTGCACAGCCAATATTGCTGCTTACAAGGTAATTTGCAGAAGAGCTTTTTAATTCATGTATTTTTTTTTCAATTAGCTGGCTTGCAAGCTTGTCTTGAGTGATGGTATTCATTCCTCCAGCACCACAGCAGGCAAGTTCATCTTCAAAATGAATGATTTCAATTTCGGGAATAAACTGTAGTAACCTTTCTACTACTTTAATGTCATTTGTCATCTGTTTTAGTGAACAAGATTTATGTAGATAGACTTTTTTAGCGAGTGGTTTGAAATTAAGAACATTATTCTTGAGTTTATGTAATACAAATTCATTTATATCCATTAACTTGTTAGCAACTTCCTGTGCCATGAGCGAGTCATCTAACTCTGGATAGCGCTTAATTTGGGCTCCACAACCTGTTGCCAAACTGACTAGGTGATCTGGCTTTTGTTTTTCGAAGGAGCGTAAAAAATTATTTCTCAATGCGCGGGCTGTTTTGAAATTACCAGTATGCTGATGCAGAGCGCCACAACATTGAGTTTGTTTTTGTTGACTGACATTGCAGCCTAGCTTGGATAAAATTAATTTTGCTGAGTTTAATGTCTGATCATTGACTAGATCAGCTGCACATGAATTGAGAATCGAAATGCTAGGTCCATTTTTAGGATCATCAGTTTTCGTGTCATAAATACTAATGGAGGATTCTGGTAATAAGTTAAATATACGAACATTCGAAAATAAACGATGTAAACCCAATAACTGGAAAATAGAAATACACGTTTTTAGAATTTTCCGAGCATTTGCTTTGCTTAATGTGAATAATAGAAAGGCCTGCTGAAAACGCATGGATAAATTACTATGTTTTCGAGTTAAGGCGCGACCTGAGTCAATTATTTTTTCGTAGTCAACATTTGCTGGGCACACGCGCTCGCAATTCATGCAAGTTACGCAATGATCAAGGTGTGAGGTTATTGCTTCATTAGCCTCAAGTTGTCCTTCATATAAGGCGCGTACCAGCGCTATGCGACCCCTTGGTGATTCTGGTTCGGTTTTAGCAATCGAATAAGTAGGGCAATGGGGTAAACATAAACCACACATCACGCATTCATCAGTTGCTGCGATGATTTCTTGGATCTCTTTTTTATTAATGGCTTCGATTAACGACATATTATTTATGAGGCATGTATATTTAGGTATGCTTTTAAAATGCTCTTGGCCCAATTAGGAAATGGGTGGAAAATCCAGTCTTGATACAATTTTCAATGTGTAACAATTAGGTAGTTTGCCCTAGGTAATTTAAGATGTCTTACTACAAACGTCACTTATTCATGTGTGTGAATGAACGTGAAGATAAAGCTTGTTGCCAAGATCATGGCGCGGCTGAGCTTAGGACCTATGCGAAAAACAAGACCAAGGAACTAGGGATATCCGGTCAGGGTGGGGTGCGAGTAAATCAGGCTGGATGTTTGGACCGTTGTGATGAAGGGCCAGTAGCGGTGGTCTACCCAGATGCAGTTTGGTATCGCTACTCCAATGAAGCAGATTTGGAAGAAATTATCACTAAGCACTTGAAGAATGGAGAAATTGTTGAAAGGCTGAAAATATAGGTTTTATTATTTATCTCAAGATGGGTGTAATTATCAGCAATTTAGCAATATATAGAAACATTTGCCAACAATATTAGTTGACATTAATAGAAGAATATTAGAACATGCATATATTCTGATAGTTAATAAACATTCAGAACTCCTCCATCTACTTCTAGTAGATATAGATTTGAGCGCGGTACGCAAGTATCCGCGCTTTTTTTTGTCCAAAAATAGGAGATATTGCGAAATAGTTAGTTAAGTAGGCCTTGATTTCCTTGTAAGCGCGGGCGTAGTTCGATAGTATTTCGCGCCTTTCCCAAGATATAAAACAGTAGAATAAATAAGATGTTAACCACCACCACAGTCAGCGCCAAACCAGCAGAAGTTCAACGAGACTGGTTTCTAGTGGACGCTACCGATAAAACTCTAGGACGCTTAGCGAGCGAAATTGCTAAACGACTTAAAGGAAAGCACAAGCCTATTTATACACCACATGTAGATACCGGTGATTGTATTGTTGTGATTAATGCAGAAAAGGTACGTATCACAGGCAATAAGCTTTCTGGCAAGATGTATCACAAACATACTGGTTATGTAGGTAACCTTAAGTCGGTTCCATTGAGTGAAATGCTGGCTAAACATCCCGAGCGTGTGCTTGAAACTGCTGTTAAAGGCATGTTGCCAAAAAATCCTCTAGGTCGTGCTATGTTTAGAAAATTAAAAGTTTATGCTGGACCTGGTCACAACCACGCTGCACAACAGCCACAAGTATTAGATATATAGGTTATAAGAAGATGGCACTAGAACAGTTTTACGGTACCGGAAGAAGAAAGAGTTCTACCGCTCGAGTTTATATGAAGCCGGGTTCAGGCAATATCATAATTAATATGCGCACTGATGATGTTTATTTTGGTCGCAAGACATCGCGAATGATTATTCGCCAACCTTTTGAAGTGACCGAAACATCTGATTCTTTTGATCTAAATATCATGGTCAAAGGTGGCGGTCCAAATGGCCAAGCGGGAGCAATTCGTCTTGGCATCGCGCGAGCATTATTGAAATACAACGAAGAACTTCGTTCACCGTTGCGCAAAAGTGGTTTTCTTACTCGTGATGCTCGAGAAGTTGAGCGTAAAAAAGTTGGCTTGCGTAAAGCCCGTAAGAAAGAGCAATACTCCAAGCGCTAAAACTATTATCACTTGCTACAAACCTCAAGTATTTAGCAAGCTATTTTATATGTCGAAATGCTGCCCACTTATTGTGGGCAGTTTTGTTTTTAAGAGTAGCAGGTGAATATACTTGCTTGCAGCATCTCGACATATTAAAAATGATTTAGTCAAAAAGCTTGAGTTTTTTGCAATTAATTTGCAAAAAAATCTCATCATAGACGATTCAATTTAAAACTTGTCAGTTACAAGATTGCGATCAGATTGCTAATTGAAGTAATTCTGTAGGTAGTGGACATATCGAGTACTTGTTAGATTCGCTTGTACTTGATTTTTTTGCACCGCAACACTTAGTTTTGGTGCTGATTGAGGATCTGAATTATTCTCATAAAAATGTAGATCTAGTCAAAGATTGAAATAACATTGTGGAAATTATCTACATTGCGCTATCTTTACTTGGTATGCCTCTGATAGATAAAATTAGTGCACCTTGGAAAGGTGTGCTCATGGAGTCTGAAGAAAAAACAAAAATTTGGTGATGCACCTTTTTGGTGTAATTTGTAAAATTATGAGTAAATGCATTAAAAATTTATCAGTAACCGTATTGATTGCTTGTGCTACCCAGTCATCATTTGTATTTGCAGATGTTTATGGTGGGGGCTACTGGGAAGCTATTGGTTTAGGAAATATGTCATGCGAAGAATTTACTGCAAAAACTAAAGATGAAAGTTATAGAGAATTATGCGCGGTTTGGCTTTCTGGATTCATGTCCGGAGTGAATTTCACATCTGAAGATGTGTATGACATTACCTGGGGGGAAGACTTATACGTGCTGACAGGCTTAGTAATTAAGCGCTGTGCAGAAAACCCTAAAAAACTCTTATCAGATATCGCAACGGAGATGGTCTATCAGCGTTATAAAGATAAAAATTTTACTGCTACACAAGATGTTAAAAACTAAATTATTCTGGATTTGCGTATAGGATTAAATTTATGGCCAAAGTTCGTGATAAGCAAGCTCGTTCATACGCTGAAAATATTCTGATTAGGGATTACTTTGAAAACAAGAAAAATGGCTATTTTGTTGAGGTCGGTGCAAATGATCCAATTAACCATGGTTCTCAGTCTTGGCATTTAGAAACAAATTTAAATTGGAGCGGAGTTCTTGTAGAACCCATTTCTGAGCTTGCAGAAAAATGTAGAAGATCTAGACCTAATGCTAAAACTTATGAGTGTGCATGTGTAGGTGAGAATGCACCAGATTCGCTTTCGTTGTTCATACCATATGATAATTATTCTAATGATGAAATACACTCTCGTGCTGCGATAGGGAAAAATATTGATGGTAGCAAATTCAAAAAACATAAAGAAATTAAAGTCCAAGCGCGAACATTGAATTCTATATTGGCGGAAGAACGTGTTGAAAGTATTGATTTATTGTCCATCGATGTGGAAGGTGCGGAGTTAGAGGTTTTGTTAGGTTTTAGCTTAAATAAATATAAGCCTAGTTTAATTCTTCTAGAAGATAAACATTTGTACTTAGACAAACACCGTTACCTTAAGAGGAGAGGTTATAAGCTGGTAAAAAGAACAAGACAGAACTGTTGGTATGTTCCAATTAACGCGAAGCGACCACCACAATCTTTATTCGAAAAAATTCGTTTGCTTAAACGGATGTATATTAGTATCTGGAGTAAAAAACTAGCATTCAGTATTCGACATAAAACGCTTCAACCACTTAAGCAGCTCTGAATCTCATAAGCGATTAACTACTAGGTAGATAATTGGCAAATAATTTCTCTAAATTTCCTCCCATTACTTTGCTTATTTGCATCTCTGTAAAACCTGCTTGAATAAGCGCGTGGGTTAGTTGTTCAATGCTAGAGGAAGTGAAGGGTACAAGAGTGTTGCCGTCATAATCAGATCCTAGGCCAACATAGTCAACTCCCACTAGGTTGCTCACATAACGGATCGATTCTACGATACCTGTAATGCTTTTATTGCAAGTTACGGTAGGCCAAAAGCCAATACCTATTAAGCCGCCCGATTCAGCAACTCTTTTGATTTGGTTGTCAGTTAAATTTCTTTTTGATTTAGAGGCACAAACTGCCTGTACACCTGTATGAGTGACTAGTATTGGTCGTTTAGTAAGGGTAAATATATCATTGATTAAGCTAGAGGAGGCGTGTGAAATATCGATGAACATTTCCAATTCATCCATGCGATTGAGCACCTGTTTGCCAAATTCTGTGATTCCTCCTTTGTTAATTCCGTGCGTAGACCCACCCAACGCATTATCAAAAAAATGTGTGAAACCGATTATTCTGAATCCTGCTTCATATAAGCGATCTAGGTTTTTAAGTTTACCCTCTAGTGCATGTGCGCCTTCAAGACTAAGTAAACCGGCGGTAATTTGCGGATTATTTTTTCGTTGTTGTAAGTAGTATTTTAAATTTTGTTGGTTTTCAATTAAGTGAAAAGCACTATTTGAATTATTTGCTATACGGTGTAATTTTTCTGCTTGGTAATTAGCTCGTTCAAACAAGCTAAACCAAGACTTAACTGGCCATAATTGAGCAATAGCGAGTAAAGTGATGTTGTCAGTATCATCTGAGTTTATAATTAAGTTAAGATTTTTTGGCGTTTTGGTGACGACTGAGAAAACTTGTAACCCAATATTGCCTTCTATTAGACGCGGGATGTCTACATGTCCATAGTCTGATTTTTTGGCTAAATCTCGATTCCAAATAGCGAGTCGCTATGTAAATCTACAATGAATAATGATTGGTGTAGTTTTTGTGTTTCGGAAGATATACCTACATGCTGATTGAGTTGTATACGATTTCTGGATTTTTCTACATAAGTAGGTAGCCAGCCAAAGACTACAGTAGCTACAACAATCAGTAGTATGGCGAGTACATATAAGGACTTATATTTGGTTTTCATCGACTAGGTAGCTTCGAATAGTGTTTGAGTAAGCTTTTTTGTAGCACAAGCGTAACATTTACGATACATAATTTACGCCACATAACCTCAAGATAAACAAGTCACATTGTAGTGCCTTCGCAACCCATGGTTGATGTACCTAAAGAGTATGGTGTTGCATCGCTACATACTGTTTTTCCAACAGGAGTTAATATCATTAAAGCAACAGAAAATGCAGGCGCTGCATTTAGAAAAAAACATTGCTTTTCCTCGACCCAGCCAATATTGGTGCATATCGGTCGTGCTGTCTTTGAGAAAAATATTGAATTCTTACTGGTAGTAACCGCTTCTTTAGTAAAACAGTTACCTGAACTAGCGTTAAAGCAGCTAACAACATTAGCAATACGGTTGGACATACAAGAAAATGTAAAATAAAGATATTTTAGTAAATGGTATAGGTGCATTGATTGCCAAAGAAGAGGCCAATGATTTCTCAGATAAGATATTAAATATTCTTAGAGATCCGGAGCTAAAGGAAATCCTCAGCAAAGAAGGTTTTAATTATGCGCAAGCTTGGCAACCTAGCGAAATGGTCAAACGTATGATTAAATTAAGCTTTGCAAGCTAATAAGATTTGTTTAACGAAACCATCGCAAGCATGCTGGGTCTAAAGATGACTTTTTTCATGAATTAATATCATAGCGATGGTTGTAAAACAAAAATATATTAAAGTTCTATTTTGGGCGCTAACCTTTGCGGTTTTATTTATATCTTCTACCCCAGGTTCAATAAGCGATTCAATTAAGAATCTAGATAAACTCGCTCATTTCTTCACTTTTTTTTTGTTATCCGTACTTTTGCTGTTTGCATATAAGTTTAGTAAACCTTTTTTTGCAACTGCCTTGGCGATGGCGTTATTTGGTCTAGGTATTGAGGTGTTACACCTTTACGTACCTAATCGCGTATTCAGCTGGTATGATTTTGCAGCCGATGTGCTAGGCATACTCGCTGCCTTTATTGCCTATAAGATTATTTACAAAAAATTTGAGCTAGCGTGATATTTGAGTATGCAAAAGTGTCTTTGCTCGCAAGTATATGAATAGTATCGCCTGAATTGACATTTTTTAGCTTTGTTAAATCATAATCCGCATGTGCCCAAATATTTGTACGCGCCGCAATCCGAATTTCATCGCCATGTGATAAGGGTGTAGGCCCGAATCCGAAAGCAATACAATTGCCTTCCACCCAAAAAGCTAATTCACTCAGTTTGACAACATCCTTAGCACTCTCTTCCAAAACTTGATTAGAGATAGGGACAGAAAAATAAACTTCATTTCCCCAAGTGTGAACGTTCGATTCAAATGATAATAGAGCATATATCGCATCTGCAGTAGCCGTGTCGTGCAAAGTTACTTGAATCGTATGTTCGTTGATGGTTATTTCTAGTTTTACGAGACACGATTGGATCGATTATTTAAGAATACATCTCGTCTAATAGCTGTTGTGCGCTATTCAAAACAAACAAGCTATCTACACCAATGGTAAGCAGTGTGAAGCCTTTTTCTTTATACGGAAGTACAGATTTCGCATTAATTCCAAAATAGCCTAGTTTTACGTTTGCTTGTTTACACGCTATTTCAACTTTATTAATCGCTGCAACCACTTCTGGATTAGTGATCTCTCCTGTATAGCCAAGGTTAGCAGATAAATCATAGGGACCTATTAAAATTGCATCGACATCTTTGATCGCAACTATTTCTTCTATGTGCTCAATTGCGCTACTAGTTTCAGCCTGTATAACAACGCAGGTTTCGCTATCTGCTTTAGCTAAATAGTCAGTGAACGATATTCCATACTCGTGCGCGCGTGCTAAGCCAACACCACGATTGCCTTGTGTTGGATATTTTGCTGCTTGTACAGCTGCTTGTGCTTCTTCTGCATTATTTATTTGCGGAACGATTATTCCAGCTGCACCGATATCTAAAGCTTGTTTGATGTAAACCAGATCATTGCTAGGAACGCGAATTAAACATGGGCAGTTGCTGGAAGCAGCTTGCAGCATCCTTTGCATTTCAAGTGTGCCAAATGGGCCATGTTCACCGTCGATAAAAAGCCAATCAAAATTCAGCTTTGATAGTAATTCAACAACTTCCGGGCTGGGGAAAGAAACCAGTGTGCTTAATAGTACTTCACCTGCTTTTAGGCGATCACGAAATGATTTCAAGTATGATTACTCCACTACATGAATAGTAATTGTTTGTGAAGTCATCGCTGGCTCATGTGGAATATGTGCAAAGTTAGCAAATAACAATTGCAAGGTGTGTGTACCCGATGAGAGTTCAATTAAGGTTTCCGTTTGGCCTTTACCAAAGTGTTTATGACGATCATCAGCAGGGATGGGCTTATCTAGATCCGGTAAATTTTCTACATCGATCAATAAGTGGTGGTGACCGGTATTTTCTTTTTCTACTCCAGCGGGGGCTACACCCATTCCACGTAAGCCAAATTTAACTAATAGGGGACTATGGACCACTTCTCCATTAGCGGGGCTGATGATATAGACATACTTATCTGGAACTGTAGGTGTTTCGGCTTGAATGGAGGTAATAAAAGCATAGCAAATTAGGATCAAAAATAATGTAACTTTTGTATTCATGATGTTCTCCTGTAAAAATTCGATATTCAACTTATTAGAGAATTTTTTCTAATGTGATTCTAATTTAAGATGTGATTAGTCCATTATCTGTGCCAAGGATCAGAACATCTGCGGGCCGCACGGCGAAAATCCCTACGGTTACCACGCCCGCAAAGTTGTTTAGTTGTTGCTCCATTTCGATTGGATTAAGAATCTCAAGATTATGCACATCTAAGATAAGATTGCCGTTATCAGTTACAAAGTCTTCACGCAATTCAGGTGCCCCACCCAATTTAACGAGTTGTCGTGCTACATAGCTGCGTGCCATTGGAATAACTTCTATGGGCAAAGGAAATGCACCCAAAACGTCGACTAGTTTTGAGTCATCAGCAATGCAAACAAATTTTTCGCTAATTGCGGCAACAATCTTTTCACGCGTAAGTGCGCCACCACCGCCTTTGACTAAATGTTTGTGTGCTGTGGTCTCGTCTGCGCCATCTACATAGATCGGTAACGAAGCAACACTATTAGAATCGAGTACGGGTATACCATGTTGTTTTAATCGCTCACAAGACGCTACAGAGCTTGCTACGGCACCTTCTATTTTGCCTTTAAGTTTAGCAAGGCCATCAATAAAGTAATTTGCAGTAGATCCGGTACCAACACCGACTACATCATTGAGTTGTATATAATCTAGTGCAGCTTCAGCAGCAATTTGTTTCTTTTTCTCTAAAGACATGTATATATAAGACTTGGTTTTATTGAATAATACCCACAGTCGTTGCTAAAAGCATTGTAAATTTAGTGAGTGAGGCCATTGGGAATTGGTCATAAAAAAGCATTAAGGAAGTCGTGAGACCAAAAAAGTGAAAGACATACTAATAAAAAAAATAGAAAGCGCACAGGTTTATGAGGTGGCTATTGAGTCATCTCTTGATTTTGCCAAAGTCATTTCATCACGTTTGTCGAATACTATCTTCCTAAAAAGAGAAGATCAGCAAAGTGTATTTTCTTTCAAACTCAGAGGTGCCTATAACAAAATTGCGCACTTGTCTGAAGCCGAACGTAAAAAAGGTGTAATAGCTGCTTCTGCGGGCAATCATGCGCAAGGCGTAGCGTTAGCGGCGAACAAGTTTAGGATTCCGGCGACCATCGTAATGCCTACTACAACTCCAAGCATTAAAGTTGAATCGGTAACGCGTTTAGGGGGCAAAATCGTACTGTTTGGTGACACCTATGACGAAGCGTATCAGCATTCTTTGCAATTAGCTGAACAGCAAAAACTAAGTTATGTGCATCCTTATGACGATGAGGATGTTATTGCCGGGCAAGGTACAATTGCGATGGAAATATTGAAACAATACCCTGAGCATATTGATGCGATATTTATCCCAATCGGTGGTGGTGGGTTAGTTGCTGGTATGGCCACGTATATCAAGCATTATCGTCCAGAGATAAAGATTATTGGTGTTGAGCCGCAAGATGCACCCACCATGCATGCTGCATTAAAAGCACAAGCTAGGGTTGAGTTAGAGCAAGTGGGAATGTTTGCGGATGGAGTGGCAGTTCGGCAGATAGGAGAAAAAACCTTCGAAATTGCGAAAGACCTAATCGACGAAGTGTTGTTAGTAACAACCGACGAAATCTGTGCTGGAATTAAAGATATCTTTGATGAAACTCGTACATTGGTCGAGCCTGCGGGTGCTTTGTCTCTTGCAGGTATTAAACAATATATCGCTCGTGGAAATGAGCATGGAGAAAAAATTACTGGCCAGACTTTAATTGGGATTAATTGTGGTGCGAATATTAATTTTGATCGTTTACGTCACGTTGCGGAGCGCGCCGAACTAGGCGAGCGTCGCGAATGTTTATTTGCGGTCACTATACCGGAACAGCCAGGCAGCTTTTTAAAGTTTTGCCGAATCTTAGGTTCACGTGGGATTACCGAATTCAATTATCGCTATGCGGATAATCATTCTGCGCATATCTTTGTCGGAGTGAAAGTGGAGGATGCAGATAAGGAAAAACAGCAATTGTTACAAAGCATGAATGCTGATGGATATGCTGCGTTAGATATATCTGATAATGAAATGGCTATACTGCATCTGCGTCATATGGTCGGAGGGCACTGTTCAAACATTCATGACGAAGTAATATTTAGGTTCGAATTCCCCGAGCGCCCAGGTGCATTATTGAATTTTTTGGAAACCATTGGTCATGACTGGAATATAAGTTTATTTCACTATCGCAATCATGGTGCAGCGTATGGCCGCGTGTTAGTAGGAATACAGGTGCCAGATCCACAACGTTCACGTTTTGATCAATTTTTGGAAAAGTTAGGTTATCGATATTGGGAAGAATCTAATAATCCGGTCTACAAACTATTCTTAGGCTAAGACAATTAGCCTATATATAAGCTAAATTAGTGAATATCGTAACAATTCAAATTTAATTAATCAGACAAAAAAAAGGGCTCTAATAAGAGCCCTTTTTTGATTTGGATATAAAAATCCAATTCTATTTGCGTTTGACCTTACGCTTCGCAGTCTTACGCTTAGTCTTACGCTTCGCAGTCTTACGCTTAGTCTTACGCTTAGTCTTACGCTTAGTCTTACGCTTCGCAGTCTTACGCTTCGCAGTCTTACGCTTCGCAGTCTTACGCCTCGCAGTCTTACGCTTCGCAGTCTTACGCTTAGTCTTACGCTTCGCAGTCTTACGCTTCGCAGTCTTACGCTTCGCAGTCTTACGCTTAGTCTTACGCTTAGTCTTACGCTTCGCAGTCTTACGCTTCGCAGTCTTACGCTTCGCAGTCTTACGCTTAGTCTTACGCTTCGCAGTCTTACGCTTCGCAGTCTTACGCTTAGTCTTACGCTTCGCAGTCTTACGCTTAGTCTTACGCTTCGCAGTCTTACGCTTAGTCTTACGCTTAGTCTTACGCTTCGCAGTCTTACGCTTAGTCTTACGCTTCGCAGTCTTACGCTTCGCAGTCTTACGCTTAGTCTTACGCTTAGTCTTGCGCTTC